>BNJU01002889.1_pt1 | contig 187245 bp, 226 predicted proteins | sample 8539281 | NCBI WGS metagenome assembly BNJU01 (sample SAMD00202456, study PRJDB9452) | human saliva metagenome | isolation source: human saliva | place: Japan | reverse complement strand
GCCCTTTTTGCGAACTCGATTTAGAGCAAAATAAGAACGAAATAACAACTATTTTAATCAATGAAGTAATGAGAAAAAGCAAGTAAAGAAGAGTTATTCTGCACCAGCGTGTATGATAATTCAAGTCAACGAAGCCACTTATTTGATGGATACGTCTTTCCCCAGCCAACACAGAAAAGGGCAAACTCACGCTACTGGTCAGCTGCAACTGCCAAATCCAGCAGGCTTTATGGAATGATGAAGACTTAGAAGATGAAACCGCATCTTCATGGGAAGACTAACAGAGAGTTATTAACAAAGAGAACAAAGCAACAATGAAGAACAATGAAACAACATTCATTCACATCACAACTAAAGTCCTTGGCACTTGTATTTGGTGTAGCCTTTGCATTTTGCATCCTGCGTAACGAGGATGTAGCACAGAACACCAATCCCAATGAGGATAACGACAAGAACCTCAACCACTTTCGTAGCAGGTGACGAGACAAGACCCGCATCATCGCTAAATTATAACAGTAGCGACTTCTATTGGGGAAGCGAGGCGACTATATCTACTGTAAAGGATGATGATAACGTATTGCAGGACAGCAATGCTCCAACCAGCAAGGTGCTGCTTTTTAAGTATAAAAGTGCAGGGCAAGTTTACAGCACACGAGCTGATAAGGTTTATTACTGGGTAAGTATAGTACGCTACGATAAAAAGTAACAATCTCTACTTTATCAAAACGTCAAACAAACGCCAGACAATACAGAGCACTTTCGGCACTGCAGGCGACTATGGCACAGCAACAGCAACTAGGTATCAGGGCAATCAACAATTTGCTTTTTGAGTTAGAGCATCAGCCAGCTTACCTTGTCTTTCAGCCTTACACAAGTAACACAATTCTGCAGAGCTGCTACTTAACTAAGATTGAGGTGACCTCTGACAACGATATAGCCGAAACATACAGCATCAATACGACAACAGGTGCTGGACGTCAGGCTACAGGCAGCAAACAAATCGTCTTGTTCACAAGTGGCAGCGGCAGCTTATAGTAACAGCTTTCCACTACACAAACAGTTCAGCCAGCGTAAGTACAAACGGTGCATACATGGTGATTAAGCCAGGTACTCATATTTTAAGGGTGCGTTATTGGGTAAAGGATAATGCAACAGGTACAGAGGGTACTATCACGAAGACTCTTCCTGCTACAGCTTATGCTTCCAACACGTACTACGATATGACTGCTAACCTTAATGTACGCGATTACGACGGCGACCATTACTACATGTGGGATGCACAGCAGCAATATTGGTATGGTTACGAATGGACAAAGCACTTGTCAGCACACACAGGCCAGCCAACGCTAAATGGTAATGGTTCTCACAACTATGCGCAGAGTAACGAGATGTGCCTCGTTGGTACCACGAGGGCGGCGGTTCAGGTCGCTTCGATGCTACCCAGAGTTGCGCAAGTCTTCCTAATGCGAACGAGATGACATGGTACGCAGCAAAGGGCGATCCACGTCGGGATGCAGACGAATTATGGACAACCATGGGTCATTTTATATAAAGGTGCATATGGTTTAAGAAGAAGTAGCAAACAAGCGGATACAATCCTAACACCGCAGTAGACGGAACCGATTGGCGAACAACCAGCACAAATCAAACCTGGTTCGCATCTCTACACTCTTCCTTCCGCAGCTGACGCAAACAATTACTTTCTACCTGCCCTCTTGCAATCTGTCGACTCTGGTCAGCTGAACAATGTTGGCGCGATTGGCTACTATTGGTCGTCAGTGCGCTGGGCATCGTACAGTTACGCGCGTACCACTGTACATCAACAGTGGTGATGCCATCGTCGTGAGCAACCTCGCGCCTCCTCGGGTTCAGGCGGAGGCGTTTCAGTAGTCCTCGCGGTTGCCCTCTACAGGTGTCGCCCTCAAAAGGCTACACCTAAAGAACCGTGAAGGTGATTGAAATAGGACATAGAATAATGAGTTCCAAAGGGTGTTTGCTTACCTACGGTCAAGAGTGTTTAGCACCTTTGATCAACAGTAGTTAAACACCTTTAGTCAAGAGTGTTTAACACCTTGAAGAACAGTGTTAAAACACCTTTGAAAGAGTGCAGAACACTAATGAAAGAGTTAGTTTAACAACATAATTATCAAACATTTAAAAGTAAATACTCATGGTAGAGTTTGAAGTAAAATCAAAGAAGCAAACAATCGGGAAGAAGAAGGGGCAGACGGTATACTACGCTGTGCCCAAGAGTAACCAACACATGACGCTTGATGCACTTTGCGACATGATTATGGACGAGACATCGCTCTCGCGCGGTGACGTGATCGAATACACTTATCACGTTGGGTAAGATGGCGTACCGCTCGTTGAAAGATGGGTGCCAGTATTGACCTCAGCGACCTCGGTTCGCTCTCGCATTTACTTTCCTCCAAAGATGATGGACGACGCATGAAGGACGTGACAGCTGCTACACTCAAAACACCTAAGATTATCTTCACGCCTAAAGCTAAAATGCGTGAGGCTGCTCATGCAGCGGAGGTGTCGGTGGATAATCCTGCTAGGAAGAAAAGCCTCACCCCCGACCCCGAACCGAAAGAAAAAGGAGAATAAAGAAGAGATGGACCAGTAGCAGGTGAAAGCCCCACCAAAGAAGCCTCCCAAGCCCTCCAGAGGAGGGATGTCCCTAGTGGATATAGTTTGAAACGACTGAGAGCCTGTAAGTATGGTTATGGACATCCCCTCCTTCTGGAGGGGCTCTGAGGCAGCTTCTATACCAGGAGCATTTTTAGGTTGATTCAGGGTATCAATCGTTCTGTAATAAAGACAATCGAGTTATGGTAATTGTGAAATTAATGCTTTCCAAAACTAGTGTAACAATAATTTTGGTTCTCTCATGCTCGTGACATACAGCCCTCAACCGTGCTAACGGGTGGGCTGTATAAGACAGATAACATAGGATTTCAGAGACAAATGACAGAAGAACATATTATTATTTAGTCGACATAGGTGTTTCTTAGACGGAATGACATGAGAACATAATATGGTCATCGACAGAGATTTGAAGACATAGAAAAGTTTATTTTGTACCTTTTGCGCTCAATATAGAATGGTAATCTTCAGCAATGACCACGTACATTGTTCACTCTTGCCACTTGATGGCTATTTTACCTATGGTGTACCGAGCCTTGGCTTCACGGGTGCAGAATGGGATGCGTGTTACGGTTCCGTTTGGTAAGAGTAAGACTTATGTGGGTGTAGTTGCTGAATATCCTGTTGATGTTCCTAAGCCTGTAGAAGAGGTTGCACAGCAAGGGAAGAAGAAGATTGATATAAGAACATTGCTGATGTGTTGATGATACTGATACTCCTTCGCAGCAGTTGAGACTTTTGAAATGGATAGCCGACTATTATATGTCGCCCATTGGAGACGTTTATAAAGCTGCACTTCCTTCATGGTTTGAAGGCAGAAGATGGTTTCGACCTCGCACGGAATTGTTTATTCGTTTGGCAGATAAGTATCGTGACGAACAAACGCTCACCCTTTTAATCAGTTCTATGAAGAGAGGTGTAAAGCAGTTGGATGTTCTTATGACTTATCTTAGACTGACGGGAGTTGATAATATAGACATCTTTTGCCAGAAACAGAGCTTCGTGAGGTAACAAGAGAGGAACTTATGAATGAGTCTCATGCGTCAATAGCTGTCATTCGATCGCTTCAGAGAAAAAGATGATACTTATTACTTATGAGAAGGAAGTGGGACGTCTCAATCATAATATTGCTCCCTCATCCAGAGAAGATAAAGCCTTTTGAACGAGGCACAAACCGAGGGCTTACAATCATATCTTGGTGCAGATGATGGGGCATCCTGTGACTTTGTTACATGGAGTAACCTCTTCGGGTAAGACTGGAAATATATCCATTTAATCCAGAAAGCCATCAATGAGCATAAGCAAGTGCTCTATCTTCTTCCAGAAATCAGCCCTTACTGTGCAGATAACAGAACGATTGAAAAAGCCGTATTTGGCAATCGGTTGGGTATTTACCATAGTAAATATAGCGATGCCGAACGTGTGGAAATATGGAAGAAACAACTTTCCTCCAATCCATACGATGTTATCCTTGGTGCGAGAAGTGCCGTCTTTCTTCCTTTTCATCGGCTTGGTCTTGTCATAATAGACGAAGAGCATGAGCAAAGTTTTAAGCAGCAAGATCCTGCGCCGCGCTATCATGCACGGTCAGCAGCCACCGTATTGGCACAAATGTATGCTGGTGCGAAGACTTTTGTTGGGTACAGCAACCCCTTCAATGGAATCATATTATAATGCAAAGCAAGGCAAGTATGGACTTGTGGAGCTAAGCCGTCGTTATAAAGATATTCAGTTACCATCAATCGAAGTGGTGGATATGAAAGATCTCTATCGTCGGAAGATGGTGTCAGGTCCTTTCTCTCCTCGCCTGTTATCGGCTGTGCGTGGTGCTTTAGAGCGTGATGAACAAGCAATCTTATTCCAGAATAGGCGTGGCTTCGCACCTATGATAGAATGTAGACAATGTGGTTGGGTACCGAAATGTCCTAATTGCGATATATCACTGACCTATCATAAGAGTATGAACTATCTAAGTTGCCATTATTGCGGATATACAATGAAGGTGCCCGAGGTGTGCCCTTGTTGTGAAAGTAAGGATATTCGAGGACGTGGTTATGGTACGGAGAAGATAGAGGATGAGATTCGTTCCATCTTTCCAGAGGCTCGTATTGCCCGAATGGACTTAGATACAACCCATACGCGCAATGCTTATGAGCGATTGATTAATGACTTCTCGACGGGCAAGAACAACTTCTGATTGGTACGCAAATGGTTACTAAGGGCTTAGACTTTGGTAAAGTCTCTGTTGTGGGGCATACTAAATGCTGACTCAATGTTGAACTATCCTGACTTTAGAGCTTATGAGCAGCCTTCATGATGATGAGTCAGGTGAGTGGTAGAGCTGGTAGAAAGGGAAAGAGGGGAGAGGTGATACTTCAAACCAAGACTCCTGATTTACCCGTTATCCAGTATGTTGTTCATAATGATTACCCGACATTCTTTAAGGAACTATTGGACGAGCGATGCGAATTTCATTATCCCCGTTCTATCATCTGGTGTATGTTTACTTAAAGCATAGGGATGAGAACATTGTCAATACGGCTGGGGTAGAACTTGGGAGCAGGTTGCGTGATATCTTTGGAGCTCGTGTTCTAGGTCCTGATAAGCCTGCGGTAGCACGAGTGAAGACATTGAGTATTCGAAAGATAGTACTGAAATTAGAGAATGGTATTGATTATCCTCGTGTCCGCCAGTATCTTCGTGGAGCATTAGACACCATGATGAAAGATAAGCGTTATGGTGCTTTGCAGGTGTATTATGATGTTGATCCGTTGTAAGGCAATATGGTTGTTTGCCTAGAAAGGATTCCTTAATCGAAATAGGGATACAGCTCCTTAAAACCATTAACAATGTCTGTGATAAGCTGAGGATTCTTCTCCATCTCCTTTTTATTTACCAATAAATAAGCACTTTTCTCAATATTGAATAGATGTTCGTATTCGTTATGTCCAAATAGCGTAAGTGTATATCTTCTGTAAACACGGAATCTACTTGTATTCTTCTCTTGTTCATCAATTCTATTAGCTCCAATAAAACCAAAAGAAGCACAAGAATCTTTATCTGCTATTTCCTTCATGATAGCCATGCAGGTATAGATACATTCCCTCGGTTCATTCAGTCCAGTCATAACATTGTACTTCTTATCACTATCCCGATGAGCCTTTAGATGGAATTTAACAGCATAGAAATGATGTCGATACACTTCTATCCATACCCAATAAGTTTGATGTGACTTTGGTGACTTGAATGAATACAAGTATTTATAAAGCAAAAAGCCTTGAGGTCCATCCCAAGGCTCTATGACTTTCTTTACAAAGCGATAAGGATAATGCTGTATACCCATGTTCTTTTTGCTTTATTGTATGAGGTAAGGATATACATCAATCTTCTCTCGTTTTGCTTCTTCATCTGGGACACGTACAAAACCATCCCCACTGAAGAGGATTTTCTTCTCTTCTTTGGAAAGACAAGAGGCTACTCGTTGCTGATATTCTTCCGTCTTCCGAGCTTGATAGATTCTACGCTTAGCTCTTAGAATCTGTATTTTTTTGTTTGTATCCATAATAGAAACGTATTTTCTGCTGCAAATATATGAATATTACTTGATATTTGCAAGTGTTTAAAAGGAAGTCTTTTCGAATCTTAATGAATTGAAGTGAAGGAAAAAATAAGGCGGAGATAAGTTGAAGTCATTCAATTATCTCCGCTTTGTGGTTAGATTAACTCGGTTGTGAGTGATTGTTTTAGAAATCAATATCAAGTCCGACACCCAAAACTTTATTCGTACGGGTGAAGATGTCTGTATTCTTGTTGCGATTGTCTTAGGCTGTGTCACGATAGGTTGTACTTTTACAGAACCATCAGGTTGTGTGACTTGATCTTTACCGACAGTAATTGCATCGTTGTATTCCTTCTTAAAGTTAGAATAGTTCGTAAAGAAGTAAGCAACGTTGAGGTGTGCATTCTTAGCAACTTTAATCTTTGCACCAAAGCCGAAGCTGTAACTGCTCGTAACGAAGCTGAGATCGGTAAGATACTTACCATCACCGAGTCCATACTTTGTGCGTTGTCCGCCAGCACTAACCGTCACTGCAGGAGTAATATCCCATCCAACACCAACAAGGAATTCCTGTGTATTGTGCGCAAGGAGCTTCTGTTTGTTATTTGCCATTCGTGCATCTTTATCGAAGTAATAGTTGTAACCAGCCATAACGCGCAGGTTTTTCAATACTTCATATTGTGCGCCGAGAGCAAGAATACCGGAATATCGTTAGGAGTTGTTACACCATCTTCATAACTGTGCGTATCATCTGGATTAGCCTTTGTCTCAACATTGAACTTTGTTGTGAACTCATAGCGAGCTGCAAGATTCCATTTTCCATTGTGATAATCAATGCCGAGGATAGGAGTAATACCCCAACCACGTTGGCTCACTTTTACATAACGATCCTTTTACGAGTTCCTTACTGCTACTGAGTTTGTCGGCTCCTGCACTCACTAACTTTCGCTCCGTTACTCGCTTTCTCGGCACCCGCAGCATATTGATTTGCTGCGGCCAATAGTTGTGCCTTTTGCTGTTGGATCTGTCGTTGCATTAGCTTGTGCCTGTAAAGCTGCGGCTTGCGTCCTAGCAGCTGCAGCCTGCGCTGTAACGATGTAGCCTTATCGTTAAAGTGCTTTTACCTTAGAGTCGAAGTAATTGTATAAGTTCTGATTATTTCCACCAACATTTGCTGAGATGTTCGTAAGATTTCCCTTCGTACTTTATTATAGATATAGTTGAATCGTGCACCACCATAAACAGCAAGATGATCATTGATCTTTATAGGCTGCACCGAGTTGCAAACCGAAATCGTATTGCTGTCCGCTCATATAGCTCTGCATGCTATATGCTGTTGCAGGAGACTCCTTTGCTGACCAAGAAGAGCAGCGAAAGTAGGGAGGTTTTGATTGATTAATGCAGGAAGCAGTGAAACTTGTCGTTCAAAAAGAAGGGAAGTCCCTCATTGAATGTAGCCTTTCCACCACCACCGGTCAAGCCGAAAACCTACTTGAAACTCCATTTATCCTTATTATAAGCAATCTGGAAATGATGGAAGGATGGGCACAGATGCCTTGCCTTTATAGAAACTTACTGCCATCTTCTTTTCCTCCATTGAGCTTGAAAAGGTTTTGCAAATGCTGCAATGCCGGCACTTGTTCGAAATGCAGAACCGAAAAAGATGATGTTATTTCACGTGTTTGATACAGCGTTTCTGGAACGTTAAGAGATAGGTGGAAACCATTGCTCAGGAATACAACTCCAGCTGGATTAAAGTAAACTCCATCGATACCAATCGCACCGACACGTGCAAAATTACGGTTGAAAGCAATGCTTTTGATTAGTATTTGTGAGTAAACCTCCGGCTTGTGATGTTGTTGCCATTGCTAACATTGTTGCAGCAATGATCATCTTAGAATGCTTCATTGGTTGTTCTGTTTGTATATAAAAACCTATAAATTTGGTTTGCAAAGTTATATATATTGTTCTAAAACTTCCAAATCTTTCCTCTCTTTTCTCACTCGTCTTGATTTGTGCAATAGTTCTTTAAGTGCGAAAAGTAGGGGAACATGTTTGGGTAAAAGGATGTAGGTTCGATTGCAAAAATAGCTATCGATTTATGGATAAAGTCCCATGATTTTTTTATTCTAAAGGAGTATAGAATAAATGGGAAAAGATATTACATTTTTAGTTTCAAAAATATCTATTTTAGCAAAAGAATAATCGATTTAACTGACGATAGTACCTTTTTCAAAAAAGTACTATCGTTTTTGAGTAAAAAGTACTATCGTTTTTGGTGAAAAAGTACTATCGTTTTCGATGAAATAGTAGCATTGATTTTGATGAAAAAGAGCCTCGTTTTTCGGCTGAAAAGTAGCCATATTTTTCACAAAATAAGTGAGTTCTTTCTTATTATATGATAGTATTTTTTAGCATAAAGCTGTATTGTCAAATGAGTTTGAGCTTACTATATAAAAGCTACCATAATTTGGCTATTTGAACCAAAGTAGGGTAGCTTTTCAAAATAACGCAAAACAGATAGCAGAATTGACAATATTCTATTACAATTTTAAAAATAGCGTTGTCTATGCTTTTAATGTTGGATATTGAATACGTGTGTGATACATTGCCTTTGAGACGTTCGATGAGTACGCCTTTGCGGCGGTAGATGTCACGGAAGTGATAGGACAATCCAGTAAAGTTACCATCAGCTACTTGTCCGTCAATAAGTTTGTTTGACGAGTTCGCTGATGCTGTCCTCTGTGTATTCCTTTAGAGATCGTGACGCCGCCTCAACAGTATCGCTCATCATCAAGATAGCTTGCTCTCGGGTGAATGGGTTCGGACCCGGATAACGGAAGAGGTCTTCGTTCACTTCCTCGTCAGGGATGCTCATTCTTATAATGTATGTAGAAATATTTTTGCAAGTCCTGCAGCCATGATGTGTGGTAATAAACTCTTTTGATTTCCGTGGTAGATTATATTTCTGCGAGCTTTAATCCTTCCGTTACGTGACTGATAATAATACGCGCACTCTCTAAGATCGGTCAACTTTATCATGCGGATTAATACCCGCTTGATTTCTCTGTGAAAAGAACGCAGGGATTGAGCATTTTACCGATGTCGTGGTATAAAGCTCCCTGTACGAACCAGTTGGCTCTTAGCACCAATTCGGTTTGCAATCTCAGTCGCTGAGTTACCTACCGTGATAGAATGTTGGAAAGTTCCGGGAGCCACCTCACTTAATCGTCTTAGAAGTTCATTGTTTGTATTGGATAGCTCGAACATTGTAACCGTTGATACAAAGCCGAAAGTTTTCTCGATTACCAACATCAGAGGATAGGTAAAGAGCAAGAAGAAAGCATTGACCCTCGAAGTGATAATACATGGTCTGGTCGAGCTTTTGAAAGATCGTCGGCTTGGATGAGTTGTAAGGCTAAATACATAGCAGCTAGAACCGATGTAAACCAATAAAGGCAGTAAGGAATATCTGACTACGCTTTGGATAATTCTCTTAGAGAATAGATGGCAATCAAACCTGCAACTAATTGTACGATGATAAATTCGTATTGGTATTTCACGGCAACCGCACAGATAAGAATCATCGTCACGTGCGCTATGAAAGCCGTTCGGGAATCCATAAATACTCGGAAGAAGATCGGGTGCCATGGAGAAAGGGAAGAATGTAAACACTTAGGATGTTATGTTCCATCATTAGCGAAGTGAGGATAGGGAATATGACTATCATCACATACAGTAGCGATATGGAACGCGGCTTGTCGAAATAATCTCTGCGGAAGAGAGCGGTAAAGGGTGAATAATCCGATGAGGATTAATACATAGATACTTTGTCCGATGATGGTTGATGTAATCTCGGCTTCGGATGCGTTACGCTTCTCCATAGCCTGCTCGAATGAATTGAGCACACGATACGTCTTTTGCATCAACGATGTCACCTCGGTCGATGATACGCTGTCCTTCCAATACCATTCCTGATGCTTGCGGAATGAGACTGAGCATATCATTCATCTCTGTCTCACTACGATCTTTATCATAAATAGGGTTTGGTTCAATGTATTCGTTTAGATTACATTGTTGTAAGATCTTACGCTTCGAACCTAAAGTAGGATTCACAAAAGAGATGTTCATAAGCCCCTGAGCGTTGAGAAGGTCTTATTGATTGGAACACTCACAGCTTGTTTACCAGTGACCACACGAATCACATTATCGCTATCTTTCACGAGTTTTAGAATATTGCTGTGGGTCGATCACTCCAGCCTCATAAATATCATGCAAGTGTTGAGCAATGATTTCTACATACGATTGCGGTAAGCCTGGAATACCATTCTTGTACGCTGTCTTGAATTGTTCAATCTTCTTTGCTTCGATAGAAGGATTAACGTTATAATACGGCTGGAAATGCTTCATCATCGAGTCACGTTCCGCCTTCAATGCCTCATCGGTCTTGAAGATGGGGAAAGTCGAATTTGGCAATCAGTTGTCCCATACATCCATGGTTTTCCCTCATCATAATGGAAGAGTTTTCCCTCGTTCGTGGTAGAAAAGCACTATCATCACCACAGCAACGATGACCAAAAGCCGTTCTTGAAGCTACATTTACGCCAATAGTGGCTTTTGATGTTTCTGAATCTTATCATATTTCTATATACTTTCTATTAACTTCTAAGGACTTGCGAAAAATACTAAAAAATATGGCGTATACTCAAAAAGCATTAATTTTGCAGGAAAAATAATATTTAAGACAATGGCAGAGAGAAATGTAAGAGTACGTTTGCACCTAGTCCAACGGGCGCATTGCATATTGGTGGTGTACGTACAGCATTGTATAATTACCTTTTCGCACGTCAGCATGGCGGTAAACTCATCTTCCGTATAGAGGATACAGACTCTAATCGCTTTGTTCCAGGAGCAGAAGAATATATCCTTGATTCGTTTTAAATGGTTAGGAATAGGAGTTTGATGAGGGCGTTAGCTTCGGAGGTGAGCATGGTCCTTATCGACAGAGTGAGCGTCGTGAAATCTATAGAAGTATGTTAATCAGTTGTTAGAGGCTGGTAAAGCATATATTGCCTTTGATACTCCAGAGGAATTAGATGCTAAGCGCAAAGGAGATTCAGAACTTCCAATACGACGCACATACTCGTCTTCAGATGCGTAACTCTTTGACCATGTCAAAGGAGAGTTGATAGTCTGATGAACGATGGTCAACAATATGTTGTTCGCTCAAGATAGAACCAGGTGAGGAAGTTCATGTCAATGATATGATTCGTGGTGATGTTTGCATCAAGACAGATATCCTTGATGATAAAGGTCTCTGTATCAAGAGTGCAGACGAGATTGCCTACTTATCACCTTGCAAACATCGTTGATGACCACTTGATGGAAATCTCTCGTTATTCGTGGTGAGGAATGGTTGCCAAGTGCTCCGTTTGCATGTATTGCTCTATCGTGCCTTTGGTTGGGAAGATAGTATGCCACGCTTTCGCCCATCTGCATTGTTGTTGAAAGCCAGAAGGGAAAGGGATAAGCTCAGTAAGCGTGATGGTGATCGCTTTGGTTTCCTGTGTTCCCATTAGAGTGGCATGACCCTAAGACAGGAGAGAGTAAGCTCAGGGTTATCGTGAGTGGCTATTTCCCAGAGGCAGTAGTCAACTTCTTAGCATTGTTGGGCTGGAATCCCAGGTACAGAACAGGAACTCTTCTCTCTTGAGGAACTTAGTAAAAGCATTCGATATCACGAAAGTGTTCAAAGAGTGGAGCTAAGTTTGATTATCAGAAGGAATGTGGTTCAATCACGAGTATATCCTCCGTAAAGCGATGACGAGATAGCAGAACTCTTTGCACCTATCGTTGCTAATAATGGTGTTGAGGCTACGATGGAACAAGTAAGACAGGTTGTTCACATGATGAAAAGGATCGTGTTAGTTTCGTGAAAGAACTTTAGAACTTTGTTCTTTCTTCTTTATCGCTCCAACAAGTTACGATGAGGAAGACGGTTAAGAAGCGTTGGAAGGAATATTCAGCACAGCAGATGACTAGAATTAGCGAGGTGCTTGAAGGTATAGACGACTTCTCCATTGAAGGTCAGGAACCTGTTGTGATGAAGTGGGTAGAGGATAAAGGCTATAAACGGCGATATAATGAATGCTTTCCGATTGACATTGGTTGGTATTAGTAAAGGGGTCCTGGTATGTTTGATATCTCTAGCTTTCCTTGGCAGCTGAAACCTTGAAAACGTATGCGCAAGGCTATAGAAGTACTTGGTTAATGATAGAAATCGAATAGATGAAGTATCAGATAACATGTGATAATTGTGGTACACAATTTATAGTGGAAGCTAGTGAGGGCAGACAATCGAATGTCAGTGTCCTCATTGTCATGGAACGATGGAGGTAACATTACCTCTTATTAGTGCAGGACAGCAGTATCAACCACAGAATCAAGTGAATGCTACACAGTTCCACAAACAGCTCAAACAAACACGAAGAACAATCATGCCATCTTATGGGGGTATCTTGATTGGTTTGCTGTATTAGCGATAGGAATTGGTGCTTATGTTGCTTTCCGTCCAACACCACCAGCGGCAGTTGCTTCAGATAGCTTGTCTGTCGATACAATTCCTTATGAAGCGCCAGTCCAGAACACAGCTCCTCCTGTTGTGGATACAGTTGTTACTGCGCCAGAGCCAGAGGAGCCGAGGAAGAAGCAACCCCTGCGCCAAGGAAGAGAAACAGCAAGCTGATACTGCAGCTGTCGAAGAGGACATCGGCAATAGGATTATGCAGACTTCCTATTAATAACGTAAATAAGAAATAAAGATACATGGGAAAGATTATTTTAACGGGTGACCGCCCAACTGGTAAGTTGCATCTTGGTCACTATGTGGGTTCACTTCGCCGTCGTGTGGAGCTACAGAACCTTGGCGACTACGATAAGATGTTTGTCTTCATGGCAGACGTACAGGCGTTGACAGATAATGCTGACAATCCAGAGAAGATTCGCCAGAACATCATTGAGGTGGCTTTGGATTATCTTTCTGCAGGGCTTAGTCCAGAGAAATGTACATTATATATTCAGAGTCAGATACCAGAATTGGCTGAATTGACAACGTTCTTTATGAATCTTATCAGTGTAAGTCGTGTGCAGCGTAATCCTACTGTGAAGACTGAAATCAAGATGCGTAACTTTGAAGCAAACATCCCAATGGGGCTTTCTTTGCGTATCCTGTTTCTCAGGCAGCTGATATAGCACTTTCAAGGCAACTACCGTTCCTGCGGGTGAAGATCAAGAACCAATGATTGAGGTGACACGCGAGATTGTACGTCGTTTCAATCAGCTTTATGCACCCGTATTAGTCGAACCAAACATCATGTTACCAGAGAATGCAACGGCTCGTCGCTTGCCTGGAACGGATGGAAAAGAGAAGATGAGTAAGAGCTTGGGTAATTGTATCTACCTGTCAGATGATGCTGATACGGTATGGAAGAAGGTGAAGACAATGTACACCGACCCAACTCACTTGAATGTCTCTGATCCGGTCATGTTGAGGGTAACGCTGTGTTTACCTACCTTGATGCTTTCTCAACAGATGAGGATTTTCGCTGAGTTCTGGGCCCGAGTTCCAGAATCTTGATGAGACTGAAAAGCTGCTTATACAGCTGGAGGTATCGGTGAGTATGAAGTGTAGAAGCTCTTGAATAATGTACTCAATAAGATACTTGACCCTATTCGTGCTCGTCGCCATGAATACGAGCAAGACATTCCAGAGATCTATAACATCTTGAAGAAAGGATCTGTTGAGGCTCGTGAGGTAGCTGCAAAAGACGATGGATGAGTACGTGCAGATCATGCAGATTAACTACTTCGAGGATGCAGAATTGATACAGAGTCAGGCAGAGAGATTTCGCTCAGAAGTAGCTGTTTGAAACAGAATACCCCAGCCTTTACCAGCTGATAGAAGGCTGGGGAACTACTTTCCATCATTAATAATACTACATTTTATTTGTGGCATTCAAATTTTATCCCTTACCTTTGTCGCCGACTATTAAAAAGCAGATGAGAAATTACAAAGAATCTCATTATCAGCAGAACGTTGCCCTATATATAAAAGGTATAGGGGCTGTTGTTCGTAGATTTGATTCTTTAACACAAAAAGATGCGAAAAGATGGCGAATTATTTGTCAATCCAAATAATTTGCTAACACACACACACACACACACACACACACACTATACTGCACCTAGCGTCTACTAAGACATTTTCTTCTCGCATACGCGCGCGAAGCGTGCTGTAACCCTGTAAACAAAGGACTTTAGGAGTTTCCTTTGTTCGCTTTTTTTATGCCCTTTTGCGAACTCGATTTAGAGCAAAAATAAGAACGAAATAACAACTATTTTAATCAATGAAGTAATGAGAAAAAAAGCAAAGAAGAGTTATTCTGCACCAGAGTGTATGATAATTCAAGTCATCGAAAGCCACTTATTTGATGGATACGTCTTTCCCGAGCCAGCACAGAAAGGCAAATCACGCTTCTGGTCCAGCTGCAACTGCCAAATCCGCAGGTTTATGGAATGATGAAGACTTAGAAGATGAAAACACATCTTCATGGGAAGACTAACAGAGAGTTATTAACAAAGAGAACAAAGTAAAGATGAAGAAAACAATGAAACAACATTCATTTTCACCACACGACTAAAGTCCTTTGGCACTTGTGTTCGGCATAGTAATGGTATTTGCATCCTGTGCTAATGAGGATGTAGCCCAGAACCCAACGAACCCCAATGAGGATAACGACAAGAACCTAACGACTTTCGTTGCAGGCGACGAGGCTAAGACCCGTACCTCAATGGACTACACTAGTGGAAACTTCTATTGGGAGGCAGGCGACTATATCTACGTAAAGGATGACGACGGCGTATTGAGAAAGAGCACGAATGCCCCTCAACCAGCAAGGTTGCTGCTTTTAAGTATAAAGTTCCAGGCAAGTTTACAGCACATACAGTTATAAGGTTTATTACTTGGGCAAGAACAGCAATGGCGACTCTGTAACTATCTCAACCGCCCAAAGCCAGACAGCTCCAGACAATACCGCGCACTTCGGCACAGCAGGCGATTACGGTACTGCTACCGCTACAAAGGTAACAGGCAAGAATCAGTTCGAGTTCGAATTGGAGCATCAGCCAGCTTACCTAGTCTTCCAACCTTACACAAGTAACACAATTCTACAGAACTGTTACTTTAACAAAGGTAGAGGTAACCTCCGACAACGATATAGCAGAGAAATACACCGTCAACGCAACAACGGGTGCATTAGACGCTTCCGCAATAACAAACGGCAATAAGATAGTCTTAACCACAAGCGGCAGTAGCTACAAAACGGCTTCCCACTGACTAACAGTGCAGCCAGCGTAACAACTAACGGTGCTTACATGGTGATTAAGCCAGGCACTCATACTTTAAAGGTACGTTATTGGGTAAAGGACGTAGCAACAAGAGTGGAGGGCACCATAACCAAGACATATTCATCCACAGCATACGCTTCGAACACTTACTACGATATGACAGCTAACCTCAACGTAAAGGACTACGATGGCGAGCATTATTACATGTGGGATGCCCAGAATCAATATTGGTACGGTTACGAATGGACACGGCACTTGTCAGGAAACACAGGCCAGCCAACCTCAGCCAAGGTCTTTCGGGCAACAACTTCAGCAACTACGCTCAGAGCAGTAGCGACCTTAACAATCGTTACTACAACATCAAGTTACTCAGGTTTGCATGCATAAGCAACCCCGCTATCCACACACCATGCAAAGACCTTTCCAAACTGCTAACGAGATGTCTTGGCACTGTATGTACGGCGATCCTCGTTGGGATGCAGATGAATTATGGACAACTATGGGTCATTTATATAAAGGTGGTATGTGGTTTAAGAAAGAAGTCAGTCTTACAGTCAGAGCATCATTACGACACCGAGAAATCTGCTGACGGTTCAACCGACATGCGACAACGTACAAGATCCTACAACAACACCAATAGTCAGTATCAAACTCTGGTCTTCCTTCCGCTGCCGATGCAAACAAATATTTCTACCTGCCCGCCTTGAGTTACTACATCTCTGGTCAGCTGATCCATGTTGGCATCCACGTCACTATTGGTCGTCGAGTGCGTTACCCGTGAACAACGCTACTCACGTGTACTGCCCTATGTCTTCGCGATGGTCGAACGTGAGACTCACCGGCAGCAACGCCGGGGTCCAGGGTCGAGCGATCGTTCGAGTATCCGTTCGATTGCCCTTTACAGGTGTCGCCCTCAAAGGCAGAATTAATGCGAAAAAACATGACAAAAAGAGGGTAAAAATAGGCCCTTTGTAAGTAGCTGATAATCAAGGGATTTATAAATAGGGTACCAAAGTATGATACTTAGGGGTCTAAGTATGATACTCAGGTACCCTAAGTATGATACTTAGGTACCCTCAGTCCCATACCGAGGGTGGCTCGAATAAGAAAATAATTTACATATTATATTTACCAACTTTAAAACATTAATATTATGGCATTTTTTAAGAAAGTAAAAAAGAAGCTAACAGGGCTATGGTATCCAGAAGCGATAACCGTTGGGAAAAGCCTGCAACAACCGACCAAGTGGCTGACCGATTGGCATTGATTTCAACCGTGAGTCGTGGTGACACGTATGCCGTGCTGAAAGATTTAGGCGGAGTGATGGCATCTTTTATGGCAGAAGGTCGCACGGTGAAACTGGAAGGCGTGGGCACGTTTTACTACACCATCAACGCCGATAAGGGAATCGCGAAGCCTGAAGAGGTGACGGCAAAGCAGATAAAGAACGTCCGTGTCCGCTTCATTCCAGAGACTCTCTGCGCACGAGCAATAAAGGTGCCACTCGCTCGCTAGTTTTCGGATAATATTTATTGGGAAGAGTGGAAGGAAAAGAGGCCTCACCCGCCCCTCTCCCGAAGGAGAGGGGAGAGATAACTTGGACCAATAACAGAATAGACTTCTCATTTTTAATGAGTGTACCAAGACGGAATGCCATTTGATGACCTTGCGCTTGAATCACCCCAATAGAAAGCCCATTCAAAACTGCTCAGAGTAGAAAATGGGCTTTCCTTCACGAGGATTTCAATTTTCAGGGTAGTTGTTTGAAGTAAAGGTGCACAAGCGTAAAAAGCTTTAGTTTACCGATTTCTAGGTATTGTGCCGTTTTTGATTATGTCTTTGCACCGACAGTTTGACAGACATTTATTTGTCAATGATTGTCTTCATTATATTGTTAACACAGAAAACAAATGGGAAAAATAAAATCAACCTGAGCGGAGATCCCCGAAACGATGCTTACCACGCTGTGGGCAAAAAGCTGTAGAGTCCGATCGCCCTAATCCCTTGCTGCGTGATGAGAAAGCAAAGGAAATCATCGGACAGATTGACTATGATTTTTCTAAGTTTAAGAAAGCCAAGCTCACAGTTAGGTTGCTGCATTTCAGTGCTGCTGATAGATAATGAGGCGACGACAGTTCCTTGCCCAGCACCCCGATGCTGTGGTGATACAGCTGGGGCAGGGATTGGATGCTCGTTCATGAGCGGATGGGGGCGACCCGAGTGACACACTGGTTCGATCTCGACCTCCCAGAGGCTGTCGATCTGCGCCGCCGTTTCCTTACGGAGACGGAACGCAACACTTATCTGGCTGAATCCATGTTTGATGAGGACTGGCTGGACAAAGTGAGAGCGTATAGTAAGTCGCCTGTACTAATTATCCTTGAGGGAGTGCTGATGTATTTCTCTGAGGAAAGAGTGCGAGAACTATTCCGCAATATCTGTGACAAACTCCCATCAGCTACCATTTTGTTTGATATGCTCGCTTTTGTGTTTGTTGGACGAGAGAAGAAACATGATATGCTACAGAAGATGGACAAGGGTGTTGAGTTCAAGTGGTCACTACTCAATACAAAGGAGATGGAGAAATGGAACAGTCGATTGCACGTGAGGAAGGAATATTTTATGAGTGAGTACGATGAAGGGCGATTCCCGTCCACTTTCCATCTGTTCCTTCGCATTCCTTATTTCCATCGCCGTTTCAATCAGCGTATTGTTAGGATTGAGATAGAATAGTTCCGTCTCCTGTTTCTGCCCGTTAGTTGCAGAAGACAGGTAGAACTGTTCGAAAGTATTTTGAGGATGAGCTACAAACGTTTTTAAAAAAAAAGTCCCTAAGCCTCTTTGAAAAGCTCTTAAGCTTTTTTTGAAAAGCTCCTAAGTTTTTGAGGAGACCTTTGAGTTCCTTACACGTTTTATCTGTCCAATAAGAAAGGCAACCGACTATAAATGTCAGTTGCCTTTCTTTAATAATATCTGCTGTCAACTTGTCAACTTGAAAGTTCACTTGTCAACTCGTCAACTTTCTTACAAATTCGCATTGTCGTTCTTCCAATCAGCAACAGCTGGTACGATGTCGAGACTGATGATTTCCTCACGCATTTTGCAGAGGTGCTCGTAAGATGCCTGGAGAGAAGCCATCTCCTCTGGAGTACCTGTTGGCTCAGAGTAGTGAACACCTGTAGCATCGATTGTTGTAGGCATAGCCATCATAACGTTCTGAAGCCGAGCTTTCGTCGTTAACGTAGCAACCTGCAGGGCAAGGTGAAACTTTCTCACCACCCATAGCAGCCTCAATCATCTTAACAGCATTGTAAGCTGGGACTCTGGAATGAGCTACGGCCACGAAGCTTGATAATGTTTGAACCACCTTGTACTGTGTGGTGCTTAATCTCTTCCCAACGCTCTGCAGAAAGACCCATCTCTGCCAATGGCTTGCCATCGATCTTAACCTTAGAAGCGAATACAGCCATCTGCTCACCGTGACCACCGTAGGTGTGTGCACCAGTAACCTTATCCTGCTGTACACCGAACTCATGAGCCAAAGCCTGCTGTAGGCGAGTAGAGTCGAGAGCAGCGAGTGATGTCAACTGACTTGGCTTCAAACCAGAGTGGATAAGAGCTGTCAATGCTGTAACGTCAGCTGGGTTGAAGATAACAACAACGTGCTTAACGTCTGGGCAGTACTTCTTGATGTTCTCACCGAAGTCAGCTGCAATCTTGCAGTTACCCTTCAACAAGTCCTCACGTGTCATACCTTCCTTACGAGGAGCACCACCAGAAGAGATGATGTACTTAGCACCAGTGAAAGCCTCAGCAGGGTCAACGGTGTAAGAAAGGTTAGCACCTGGGAAAGCGCACTGCTCCATCTCGTCGAATACACCATGAACGCCTGGCTCATAGATATCATATAGACAGATGTTAGGAGTAAGACCGAGTGTAAGAGCGGTCTGAACCATGTTTGAACCAATCATACCGCCTGCACCGACGATAACAAGTTTCTCGTTTTGTTAAGTAATTCATAATAAATATTTTAAAAGTCATTTTTCTATGTTCGATACCAAAGTTAATAGAGTATGAGGAAGAAAAAGGAATAATTATTTAGTGTTATTAATTATAAAATAGTAAAGCCTTTTTGTAAGATAGGTTTTATTATGATATTTCTTGTTATTCTTGATTTGTATGTTTTGGAATTATTGATTAACTTAGCGGTCGAAACGGAAGAGATAGTCTTTTCTATGATTGTAACCTCTAACCTATAAATATTATGCAAACAATCAATGAACGCCTTGTTGTACTGCCAGATGGATGAAGGAGAATGCCTTACTGCTTATTTCCCTGATAGTGACCCACAATAATGAATATGTAGCCGAGCGTTGGAAGACTCGTGAATGGATATCAGGTTTCAGCGGATCAGCTGGGACGGCAGTTGTCAATTACAGCATCGCGCTTTGTGGACAGATTCTCGTTACCGCTGCAGCTGCAAAGGAACTTGCGGGAGTGAATATCAGTTGATGAAAGAGCGCATGGCGGGTACACCTCACTAGTGAATGGTTAGCAGTGAGTTGGCGACTACGAAAAACCCCATCGTAGGAGTAGATGGGTATCAATACGTATGCTGATGTTGCTGATTTGAAACAAAGTTTGGCAAAAAGGGAACATGTTGGTGCGTTGTACGGATGATCCGATGGATGTCCTATGGACTGACCGACCTGTCATTCCTAATAATAAAAGTATGTCTTCATCCATTGAAGTATGCTGGTGAGACGACAGAGAGTAAACTATGTCGAATACGTGAGGTTTAGTTAAACACAAGTGCAGACGGACTCTAAGTTACCGCTTTTGGATGAGATTGTTGGGTGTTGAATCTGCGTGGAAGTGATGTTCATTGTAATCCCGTGTTTGTGTCTTATCTTCACAGTTTCCTCTAATGCCACCTTATATATTAATAGAGAGAAGTTGTCGGAGGATGTCAGTGAGTATCTTTCTACAGAGAATATTGATGTGGAAGAATACGAATCAGTAGAGAATGGATTGAAGAAATATACAGGAGTCACTTTCTGATAGATGTTCATTCTACTAATTATACCTTGTCAACAGCCGTAGATAGTGATACAAAATACATGTGGGGACATCTCCAATTCCGATGATGAAAGCCATAAAGAATAAGGTGGAGCAAGATGATTTCCGTGCGACCATGTTGCGCGATGGTGTTGCGATGGTTAAGTTCTTAGCATGGATGAAAAGGTGCTGTTGAGGCTGGTGGACAAACTGAAATAACATTAGCAGACCGCTTAGAGGCTCTTCGCGCCGAACAGCAACACTTTAAAGGAATATCATTTGATACGATTGTAGGTTATGAAGCGCATGACAATTGTGCATTATGAGAGCAACTCCAGACGGATATACCCATAGAACCCCATGGCTTTGTCACTTATTGATAGTGGGGCGCAGCATGAAAGATGGTACAACCGACATCACAAGAACCATTGCTTTGGGAGAACCGACGGACGAGCAACGCCGAGTCTATACGTTAGTTCCTCAAGGGGCATATCCAACTGACTGTGTCGGTTCCCCTCTGATGCATGCGGTTCACAGATTGACGCCATTGCACGAGAACCCATGGCGTGAAGGTTACAGTATCTCCATGGTACAGGACATGGGGTTGGAAGTTACTTGAATGTTCATGAGGACCACATCAGATTCGTATGGAATGGAGACCGGCTCTTTACAAGCGGTATGACCGTTACAAACGAACCAGGACTCTATCTTGAAGGAAGTTCGGTGTGCACATAGAATGCTTTACTTATTGTTCCAGCAGAGACAACAGACTTTGGTGATTTCTTGAAGTTCGAGACACTTACTCTTGCATTGATTTCAACGCCCATAGTATTAGACCTGTTGACGGAGGAAGAGCGTCTGAGATTAATAACTATCATCGTCGTGTCTTTGAGACTCTTTCCATGTTTGGAAAATGATGATCGAGAATGGTTAGTGCAGGCTACTGATTTCATGAGCTCACCCTTGCCCATTTAATTTTTCATCCCCCAATAGTGTAAATCGCGCCCTCTCTGAAGGCGAGGGCGTTTGGTAGCCCTCTCTTTTCTCCCTTGTTCAAAGTACTAAATTAAGAGAAAGAGAAACAAAGCGGATTGTTAAAAATACAAAGCCATAAGAGTATTAATAATCGTTAGTTATAAAAGTGTTACCAATGTTTCTTAGGCTGGAAGGTGAAGAAGAAATTAGGAGTTATGGTATATGGGTTAGGAATTACTGACGGATAATTACAGATTACAAATTACATTAAGGTTGGTCACACTATTCTGTGGTAGGGAAGAGATATGAAGTTTTCGAATTGATAGGATTATGATGGATAATTATTATAATTTATAATCTACATATTTTATTATAATATATTATATATATATATTATAATAAACTATCGGACTCGTCCCCTCTCCGCACCTCATGGACCCTTAATGTAATTTGTAATTTGTAATTTGTAATTTGTAATTTTTCGATGGGCAGATCTCGTCTTTGCGTAATCAAATCAGAACAATAGTGTGGTTGCTCCTTCCCGCACTCTTATTCCTGTGTACAAATGTGGTCGGTGTTTTTGTAATACGTTGTGTACTAGGGTAAAATGGTGAGATTAGCATTGTTTAACAGTGTGTTTGCTTTCTCTCTTTATTTACTACTCTTTGCATCAGAGAAGAAAATCTCCTCAGTCCCTCCAGCCTCAGCCCGTCCATATAGTTTCAGCCCAACCGAAGAGAAAGATAGCGAGATACCCCCAACATTGAAGTTAAGTATTCACAGGTGTAAAGGTTAGTACTGTTAGGTGCAAAGATTAGCATTTATAGACTCAAAGATTAGCGTTTACTCGTCCACTTGTTTTCTCGTTTTACTCGTCCACTTGTTTATCATATTCAAGGCAAAAAGTGCTAAGAAAGTCTACAAATGTTTGGAAGTTAGGAGAATAAAGTGTAACTTTGCAGCCACTAAAAGTGGTGTTATAGCCCTTTGTACATATATAACAATTAAATTAATAAAAACAAAAAGCATGATTATTGTACCAGTAAAGGACGGCGAGAACAGTGAGCGCGCTCTTAAAGTTCAAGAAAGTTTGACAGGTGTTGTAAAAGGAGCTACGTGCTCGTCAGCAGTTTGACAAACCTTCTGTAAAGCAAAGCGCTGAAGATGGAGCATGCCGTTTATGTACGCAGCTTCGTAACGCAGAAGGTAAAATCTTCTTAAGGAATTTTGGTAGTTTAGAATTAATTCATAAATTCGTTGCTAATAAATGATTTGACAATATGCGATGAAAGATTTGTTCTGGATTACTTGAAGTTAGAGAAATTATTCTCCAGTCAACCGTAAAAGCATTATCGGGACGACTTAAGAGTTTGAACGATCAAGGACTTGATCAGCGACTCTCTTAGGGTCTGTAGATTCCGAGTATTGTCAGGCGTTGGATGGAATATATGATGGATAAAAGGCAATGCGCTCTTCTGTCAATAGAAGGCTTTAGTGCTAAAAGTCATTTTATCGTTATGCTCTCCGACGTGAATCCGTTGTGAAAGATCCCGTTCATGGGATTCAAGGACCAAAGAAAGAGACCTCTTCCACAATTTCTTAGAAAGGTCTGAGATGGATCAACTTTTAGATGAGAATGTGGACAGATAGTTATAAAGATGTACTTGCACGTACAATTATTGTAACTTTCTAAGAAACAGGGAGTTCGTATTTCTGAGTTAATAGGTCTGAATGACAAGGATGTTGACTATATTAACTGTGAAATAAAGATCACGGGAAAAGAGACAAACAACGCATCATACCCTTTTGGAGACGAATTATTTAAAACGCTCACTGCCTATCAGCAACTGAGATGTAGAGACGAGGGGCGAATCCGTTGCTTTCTTCCGAACGGAGAGAAAGGAAAGGAGTGACAGATGAACGGGTGAGGGCAAGATGGTAAAAATAAAACCTTTCTGAGTGTCAACACTGGAGAAACGTTCTCCATGTGCTCCGCCGCTGCGTTCGCTACAGCAATGCTCAATCATGATGCAGGGTTGGAAAGTGTGAGACTGCTTGGGCATGAGAGTTTATCGACAACAGAGATATGCTCTCATGCGACCTTTGAGCGAAGATGCAAAGAGTCTCGTAATGCCCATCAGGGCGTAACCTTTTAAAAATGGGTACCTATGTACATTAAAGGTTCAGTCAATTCACTTTGACACTACCGAGAGATTCTGCAAGCCTTTATCACTAAGAAGGTCCGAGAAATTAGAAAAGTCTTACGAGAAGACATTCAGAGGTTGAGGTGCAATTAAAGGTGAAGAAACACTACTACTGCTACTGCTATTAAATAGAGGCTACTAGAGTATATCAGTCGTTGTGCCAGGTACAACGCTTTTATCAGAAGACTGTTCGATACTTTTGAAGAGTTGATGGTGTGTAGCTGCATTAGTGAAGTTCAGCTTGCCAAAGTTCAAGGGAAAGCAAAGAAAGAAACGTTGAAAATATCTTCTAAAAGTTTTGGAGATTGATAAATAAGTGTACCTTTGCAGCCGTTTTACCACCGCGTGGCCTTTGAAACTTGCAGTATGCCTCTTTAGCTCAGTTGGCCAAGGCACGGCGGTTGTAATCTCAGGGTCGTTAGTTCAGGTAAAACAAGAGCTCTGCTCAAACAGATGCATTTGATATAAAGGTGGTTTCAGAGTGGCTTCAAATAGGGCATGAACTGTAAATCCTCTTGCTTCTAGCTTCCCGGTGGTCGAGTCCATCACTACCCACTCAGTGTGTGTTGCGGAAATAGCTCAGTTGATGAGCACCTAATAACTTCCAAGCTAGAGTCGCGGGTTTGACAGTTGGTCTCGCTCTATGGTTTTGCTGTAATAGCTCAGTGGTGAGAGCATCGCTTGGCCAGGAGAGAGGTCCTGAGTTCAACTCTCAGTTGCAGCTCACTATATGAGTTAGTATAACAAAAGCGCAGATTATTCATTTAATATTAATAAGAAAAAGCATGGCTAAGAAGAATTCGTGCGTACCAAAGCGCATGTAAACATTGGTACTATCGGTCACGTTGACCGCGGTAAGACCACTCTTACTGCAGCAATCGCAGGTTCAACACGAGAAAGACTGGTTCTGAAGATGCCGAAGTCTTTTGATCAGATTGATAATGCTCCCTGAGGAGAAGAGCGTGCATTACCATTAACTCTTCACACATTGAGTACGAGCAGCTAGTATCGTCACTATGCACATTTTAGTACGTGTCACGTCCACATATACTTAGAACATACGCTGAATGCTTGCTCAGGATGGATGATGCATCGTGTGGCTGCTACTGAGCGATCCCTATACCCACGGAACTCGTGAGGCACGTGTTGCTCGCTCGTCAGGTGGGCATGCCTCGTTTAGTTGTTTGTTTTCTTGAACAAGTGCGATGCCGGTTGACGATAGAGAAATGGCATGCCTCGTTGAAATGGAAGTGCACGAGATTCTTGGTGATGTGAGTTTACGAGGAGGATTACTCGGTTATCCGTGGTTCTGCACTTGGTGCTTTGATGGTATGAGAAGTGGGTTGACTCTGTCGACTCATGGACACTGTCATGACCATGGTTGAAAGAGCCAGGCGACCAGGTTGATAAAGCCATTCTTGGTGCCTGTTGAGGACATTGTTCTCTATCACAGGTCGTGGTACCAATTGCTGCGTCGTATTGAGACTGGTGTATGTGGAGTAGGTAGATGTGAGGTTCAGTTGCTCGGTCTTGGTGAGGACAAAGAAGTCTACGTCCACTGGTGTTGAGATGTTCCATAAGCCTCGCACAAGGTCGGCTGAGTGATCGTGGGTGCCTCTCGCATGGTAATGGTAAGGCTGAAGTTAGAAAGCGCGAGTGGGTTGTCAGTACCCAGGGGCTGTGCTCCTCCACGATCCACTTACGAAGGCTTCTATCTATGGTCTTGAAGAAGGAAGAGGTGGTCGTCACACCATTCGTAACAAGTATCGTCCACAGTTCTACCTCATGCAATGGGTTACTGCCTGGGTGAAATCAAGTTACCAGGGCGTTCGATGGTAGTGCCTGTGTTAACGCGTTGAGATCGAAGTAGAATTGATCTACAAGGTTGCTTTTGAGCAGGGTCTTTCGTTTTCGCTATCCGTGGGGGTGGTGCTGTGCAGTGATTCTGGTCCAGATTACAGCAATCCCTCCGATGATATTAAGTAAAGTCATAGATTTGCGTACTCATAAATAGTTCAGGTCTTTCGGCTTGGGAACATTGTCACGAGTTTAACTCGGTTGGCGGTGAGCACTGGATCTCACACACAGAGTGTCGAGGGTTCCGAGTCCTTCAACCCATGCAAAGAAGATTACATGTGGAGAAGATAGTTAATTATTGCGACGCACGACAGACTTGCATACATACTCACATATGGCATCACGTGCTCAGCTTACATAGTACAATAGTGATTGTTTCCTCTGCTTCCCTTGTCATTGCATTGGTGGTGTTTGCTATGGATTTTTGTTTTCCAACATGTGAGTGGATTTGTATATCCGAGTTAGATTCAGTAGAAAATAGCTGATACAGAAAAGAAATGGTATGTTCTTCGGGCTGTCAGTGGTAAAAGAGGCTAGGTAAAAGGATATATCGATGCTCAATTACGACAGAACGATAAAGCTTACTGAGCGTGTTTTCGAGGTTTTATTTGCCCTGTGGAGAAAGCACTTTGCAACTTTGCGTAATGTGAAACGCGTTGTCAAAGAGAAAGTAGTCACTTCCTGGCTACGAGCATGTTCAAAGCCAACGCGACTCGAACATGGCTACCACGTTACGTTTCATGCTAATGTATTGTTAGGGTTCCTCGGCGTTGCTCTCTGAGCCTTCTCCAGTTTCCGCCAAAGCAGTAATTAATCGTTTGCGCGGCCAACGTCGGAAGAAACAGAACTTGGTGAAGTTCAAGATGTTCCATATAAGGGTTGGTGAGACTGTTAAGGTTACTGATGGTCCTGCTCGAAAGTGGTTTCCATGCTATCATCTGAAGAGGGTGAATGCAGCAAACATAAGTTGGTGAGTGGTTATGAGTCTTTTGGTCGTCAGAATCCATTGGAGTTAAGTTTTGTGCAGTCGCAAAAGAAGACTGAGTGTTGTTACAGGACACTATTCTGAGCTTTTATAGTTTCAATTTTTAATATTAACAAGAAAATAGCTAAAAGTAATGGATTCATCAAAGTGACAGACAGAGTGGCTGCTACCATCCATCCCCCAGTGGGCCCTGCATTGGGTTCTAAAGAGTATCAATATTAGAGGATTCTGCGGGGTTTCTAACGCCCGTACCAGGACAAGGCTGGTAAAAGTTCTTCCAGTCAGCCAAATTACTTACTACAGTGATTAAGTCTTTGAGCTTTCCATTATCAAGACTCCTCGCAGCAGTGCAGCTTATGGAGCGTTTTCCGCTAAAACAAGAGCGGATCAGGTGGGCGAAACACGCAAAGTTGCATCCATGGCAGGAGCAGATAGAGGCCCAATTGCTGAAGATAAGATGCCAGATCTTAACTGCTTCACAGTAAGAAAGTGCGATGGGACTGATTGCAGGGTACTGCTCGTAGTATGGGTATCACTGTAAAGGGACTTCCCTGGTAAATAATTTAAACTTCAAAGAAGTAAAAATGAGTAAACTGATGACAAAATCAAGAAATCAGTCGCTCAGGAAAGGTTGAAGCAGGGAAAGCTACACATTAGCTGGGCGGCTAGAGCTGGTTAAGAAAGTACCACAACTAAGTTTGATGCTTCTGCAGATGTGAGATATTCGCCTGAGTTGTTGACCCGTAAAAGCTAACCAAATGGTTCGTGGCGTTGTCGGCACTACGATATGTTATAGGTTTGATGGTGACACGTGTACTCCTGCTCTCTGCCTACTCCTGATCAGGAAGCTGCCGCTAAGGAAGCTGGTGCAGTTACGTTGGTCTCGACGAGTATGTTGGCGAGAAGATAAAAGGGTGGATGGACTGATGTTGATGTCATCATCACTATGCCATCATGCATGCCGTAGATTGGGTCGCTGGGTCGGTGCGTGGTCCTCGTGGATTGATGCTAAAGCCCAAAGAGTGGTACTGTGACTATGGATGTTGCTAAGGCAGTGAAGGAAGTAAAGCGGGGTAAGATTGACTTTAGGTTGATGAGGCTGGTATATCCCTACGTCAATTGGTAAGGTTAGTATGACTGCTGAGCAGATTTATGGTAATGCTAAAAGGTTTATCCCTCGTTATCAAGTTGAAGCCTGCTGCAGCTAAAGGTACATATATCAAGAGTATCTTTATTTCTAGCACGATGAGTGAGGTGTCAAGATTGATCCTAAATCAGCTGAATATCTAAAAGTTTTGTACAATGAAGAAGAAGTAAAAGATACAATTATCCTTTGAACTCGGTGAGAAGTTGAGCCACCTGTTTCTATCGTTGATGTAACTGGTTTTGAATGCAGGGCACAAGCTCTCTCCGCCGTAAGTGCTTTTAAAGGCGGATCGTATGGTCGTTGTGAAGAATACTCTTCTTCACAAGGCTTTTGAGGCTTCAGATGTGAATTTTGAACCACTGTGTGGTTCTTTGAAAATAATACTGCAGTGTGTTTGCTCATACTGCAAATGTACCAGCTAAACTGTTGAAAGAGTATAGAAGGCTATTCCTGCTCTAAAAGGCAGCTTATGTAGAGAAACTCTATTTATTGGTGCAGATAAGCTCGAAGAACTTGCGACTCTCAAGAGTAGAACAGAGATTATTGCACAGTATTGCATTGCAATCTCCAGCCAAGAACGTTGTTTCTACTCTCAATCAAGCGCTGGCACTATTCAATTAATACTTAAGACTTTAAATTGAGCGTACTGAGTGAAATCTAATAAAGTCAAAAGATATATTATTTTAGAACAAAAATTAAAAAGTTAGAATAAAATGAGACGTAAGCTATTGCAGAAGAGTTAGTAAACCTTACTGTTAAGGAAGTAAATGAGTTGGCAACTGTCCTCAGGACAGTATGGTATTGAGCCTGCAGCTGCAACTGTTGCTGTTGCTGGTCCTGCTGCAACTGGTGGTAGCAGCTGGTGGTGCAGAGGAGAAGTCAGGAGTTTGACGTAGTTCTCGTTGGGGCTGGTGCTAATAAGCTTAAGGTGAGTTAAGGCTGTTAAGGAGGCTTGTCGGTCTCAGTTTGAAGGAAGCTAAGATCTTGTTGATGGTGCTCCTTCTACTTTGAAGGAGGTATGGCTAAGGCTGAAGCTGAGAGAGCTAGAAGAAGACTATCGAGGCTGAAGGTGCTAAGAGTAGAATGAAGTAATTTTACTTCATTCTTATATTTCAACTATAATTTAGTTGGTTTACCAAGTAGGTGAGTCCTAACCTTTTTGTGTCTTTGGCACATCCGTGAGATATTTAATCACGCTTTTGGTCCGTCGTGGACTTTAAATATTCGAATATTTAATTTTCAGTTTATGGCATTGAATAATAAACCCAGAGTAAATTTCGCGCGCGTTAAATCCATATCCATATCCGGTTTCCTCGATGTGCAATTGAAGTCTTTCCGTGACTGACAGCTGGACACTCCGCCTGAGGAACACAAGAATGACGGTTTTGTATAAGGTGTTCACAGAGAACTTCCTATCACCGATACGCGTAACTAATTTCGTCCTTGAGTTCCTGGATTACTGTTGACCACCAAGATATACTATTGATGTCTTGAGCAGTGAAAGCAACTATAGCCGTACCTTTAAAGGCTAAGATGAAGCTGTATTGTGCGATCCAGATCATGAGGATTTTGGTACATTTATTCAGGATGTATTCTTGGGTACAATTCCATACATGATAGCAATGGTACTTTTTGTCATCAATGGTGCTGAGCGTGTAGTTGTTTCTCAGTTACATCGTTCTCCAGGTGTATTCTTTGGTCAGAGTGTTCATGCAGAATTTTACGGTCTTATATAATTGCGCGTATCATCCATTTAAAAAGGTTCTTGGATAAATTTTGCAACAGACATTAATGTCATGATGCTTATATGATCGTAGAAGAAGTTACCTGCTAACTACGATGTTACGTGCTATAGGTTTATGAGTCTGATCGTGACATTCTTCAGATCTTTGATCTTTGTGAGGAGATTAAGGTTAATAAGAAGAATATGAAAGGCTGCTATTGGTCGTAAGATTGCTGGTAACGTTATGAAGACGTGGACTGAGAGACTTCGTAGATGAGGATGCAGGTGAAGTTGTATCTATCCAGACGTAATAAGAGTCGTTGTTGAACGTGAGACAGTCGTACAGAAGAGAATGTTGATGAGATTCTTGATAGTTCTGTGTCAACAATCTTACTCCATAAGGATGAGGATGCTGCAAATAAGTGTTCTATCATTTTCAACACACTTGCAAAGGATCCTAGTCACTCAGAGATAGAAGCTGTAATTATATCTATCAGCTTCAGCTATACGTCATGATCTAGCAGATGATGCAGAGTGCGTGAAGTTTTCCAAAATCTGTTCTTCTCTGATAAGCGTTACGACCTCGGTGAGTTGGTCGCTATCGTATCAACAAGTTGAATCTGAATACGGATATGGACACACGCGTGTTGACAAAGACGATATCGTTGAGATTATCAAATATCTCATCAGTCTAGTCAACTCAAATACAACCGTTGATGATATTGACCACTTGTCAAATCGTCGTGTACGTACCATCGGTGAACAATTGGCTAATCAATTCTCAATTGGTCTCGCACGTATGAACCGTACTATCCGTGAACGTATGAATGTTCGTGATAGTGAAGTGTTCCAGCCAACTGATTTGATCAATGCAAAGACAATTTCAAGTGTTATCAATTCTTTCTTTGGTACTAATCCTCATAGGCCAGTTTATGGATCAGACTAACATGTAGCAGAGGTAACACATAAGCGTCGTCTTTCTGCGTTGGGTCCTGGTGGACTTTCTCGTGAGCGTGCAGGGTTTTTGAGGTGCGTGACGTTCACTAGCCTCACTATGGTCGTCTTTGTCCGATTGGGTCTCCTGAAGGACCAAACATTGGTTTGATATCTTCACTTTGTATGTATGCGAAAGATATAAACGATCTAGTTTCATCGTTACACCTTATCGTCGTGTACGTGATTCTAAGGTTGATATGGATAACAAGGATGTTGTATTCTTGACGGCAGAAGAAGAGAAGATCAAGATTATCGGACGAGGTAATGCTCCATTGAATGATGATGGAACATTCGTTCGTGACACCGTAAAAAGTGTCGTCAGGATGCAGATTATCCTGTTGTTAGTCAGACTCTGTTGACTTGATAGATGTCTCTCACAACAGATTGCTTCAGTGTCTGCTGGTCTTATTCCTTTCTTGGAGCACGATGATGGTCACCGCGCTTTGATGGGATGTAATATGATGCGTCAGGCTGTTCCATTGCTTCATAACGATGCCCCAATTGTTGGTACAGGTCTTGAGGAAACAGGTATGTGAGATTCACGTACCATGATTATGGCTGAAGGTGAAGGTGTCATCGAATATGTTGATGCAACAACTATCCGTATCCTTTACGATCGTACAGAAGATGAAGAGTTCGTAAGTTTCGAACCAGCATTAAAAGAATATCGCATTCCAAAGTTCCGTCGTACTAACCAGAATATGGTAGTGAGACCTCCGTCCTATTTGTGATAAGGGACAGCGTGTAAGAGAAGGTGATATTCTTACCGAAGGATATGCTACGAGAATGGTGCAGTTAGCCTATAGGTCGTAACCTCCTTGTTGCTTACATGCCTTGGAAGGGTTATAATTATGAGGATGCTGTCGTTATCTCTGAGGCGTATGGTACGTGAAGACGTATGACTTCTGTACATCGTTGATGGTATTCTCTTGAGGTACGTGAGACGAGAGCGTGGTGTAGAAGAGTTTGCTTCAGATATCCTAACGTAAGTGAAGAAGCAACAAAGGATCTTGATGATAATGGTATTATTCGTGTTGGTGCTCGTGTAGAGACCAGGCGATATTATGATTGGTGAGATTTCACCTAAGGGTGAGAGCGATCCTTCTCCTGAAGCTCCTTCGTGCTATCTTTGGTGATAAGGCTGGCGATGTGAAGTTCTTCACTGAAGCTAACCTTCATTGAGTGGTGTCGTTATCGATAAAGAAACTCTTTGCAGTGCTATTAAGACGCGTGAGTAAGCGTCAAGATAAGATAACTCTTGCTAAGATTGATGAAGAGCAAGAGGCAAAAGGTAAATGACTTGAAAGACCTCGTTGATAAGTTACTTGAGTTGACGGAAGATAAAGGTATCAGAGGGTGTTAAAGATTGTTCTGATGCAGAAATCATCACAAAGGGTAGTAAGTTTACAGGCTGCAGCTCTGAAGAACCTTGATTATGAGGGGAATCCAATCGAATGGTTGGACAGATGACGAACATACCAACCTCTTGATCCAGAAGTTAATTATGAACTTCATCCGCAAGTATAAAGCAGATGGATGCTGAATTGAAGCGTAAGAAGTTTGCTATTACCGTGGCGATGGGCTCCCTTCAGGTGTACTTCAGATGGCTAAGGTTTACATCGCAAAGAAACGTAAGATTCAAGTTGGTGATAAACTTGCTGGTCGTCACGGTAACAAGGGTATTGTTTTCTAGGTTGTGCGTACCGAGGATATACCATTCGCTTGAGGATGGTCGTCCTGTAAACTTGGTATTGAACCCAATGGGTGTACCATCTCATATGAACCTTGGTCTGAATATTCGAGCCATCCTATAGTGCGGCGGGTCGTAAGTTAGATGTTAAGTTCGCTACTCAATTTTTGATGGTGCAAGCTTTCAGACTTGAAGGGTGGACAGATAAAAGGCTGGTTTACCTAACCTTTGCTCTACATATATCTATGATGGTGAGACCGGTGAGAGTTCGATCAAACAGCAACTGTTGGTATCACTTACTTCTTGAGCTCCAGTCACATGGTGAGAGATAAGATGCACGCTCGTAGTATCGGTCATGCTCACTGATTACCCAACAACCACTTGGTGGTAAAGCACAATTGGTGGTCAGCGTTTCGGAGGATGGAGTTTGGGCTATTGAGGGCTTTCGAGTGCATCTCATGTTCTTCGGAGTTTTTGACAATCAAGTCTGATGATGTTGTAGGTCGTTCTAAGGACTATGCAGGGCTATCGTTGAGGGCGAGACCAATGCCAACACCAGGTATACCAGAGTCACTTAACGTGTTGTTACACGAATTGCGTGAGACTCGGACTAAGCATCAAACTTGATTATATGTACCCCATAATAGAGTAAAACATGGCTTTTAAGAAGATAATAAAGTAAAGTAATTTCAGCAGATTACTATCTGGACTAGCTTCACCTGAAGAAATCCTGAAAATTCTTTTTGGTGAGTAACCAAAGCCAGAGACCATTAACTATCATTCCTATAAACCAGAACGTGATGGTCTGTTCTGCGAAGCGTATCTTTGGTCCTACAAAGGATTATGAGTGTGCTTGTGGTGAGTATAAGCGTATCCATTATAAAGGGTGTATGTTTGTGATCGTTGTGGTGTTGAGGTAACAGAGAAGAAGGTTCGTCGTGAGCGTGCTGGTCATATTGAGTTAGTTGTCCCAGTTGCTCATATTTGGTATTCCGTGAGTCTTCCTAACAAGATTGGTTACCTCTCGGTATATGCCAACCAAGAAGTTGAGATGCTGTTATTTACTGAGAAGTATGTTGTCATCCAGCCGGGTGTCGTAGAGGCGTATGAAGAATGCCGATTACGGATGAGGACTTGAGATAGTTCTCATAGTTCGACTGCTCTTTCTGAAGATGAATATCTCGATATCCTCGATAACAAACTCCCAGAGGGTAATGAACGTCTGAATGATTCTGATCCAAAGTAAGTTTATTGCTAAGATGAGGTGCAGAGGCCGTCTATGACTTACTTTCTGGTATTGATCTTGATCGTCTTGCTGGCGAGATTACGTGATCGTGACCACAACCGACTCTAGTCAGCGAGCGTAAGACAGAAGCATTGAAGCGTTTGCAGGTTGTGAAAAGCTTCCGTCAGTCAATAGGTGTGAATAAGCCAGAGTGGATGATCATGAAGATTATCCCTGTTACTCCACAGAGCTTCGTCCAGTGGTACCATTGGATGGTGGTCGTTTCTTCACTTCAAACCTCAACGATCTCTATCGTCGTGTTATCATTCGTAACAACCGTTTGAAGCGATTGATGGAGATAAAAGGCTCCTGAGGTTATTCTTCGTAACGAAGCGTATGCTTCAGGAAGCTGTTGACTCTCTCTTCGACAACAGCCGTAAGTCTTCTGCTGTAAAGTGAAAGCAATCGTCCTTTGAAGTCACTTTCTGACTCATTGAAGGGTAAGCAAGGACGTTTCCGTCAGAACCTCCTCGAGTAAGCGTGTGACTATTCTGCGCGTTCCGTAATCGTTGTTGGTCCTGAGTTGAAGATGGGTGAGTGCGGTCTTCCTAAGTTGATGGCAGCAGAGCTTTACAAACCATTCATCATCCGCAAGCTCATCGAGCGCGGTATCGTGAAGACTGTAAAGAGTGCTAAGAAGATCGTTGATCGTCGTGAGCCAGTAATCTGGGATATCACTCGAGGAATGTGATGAAGGACACCCTGTCATGTTGAACCGTGCGCCGACACTTCACCGTTTGGGTATTCAGGCATTCAGCCTAAAGCTCATAGAGGGTAGGCTATTCAGTTGCACCCATTGGCATGTACGCGTTCAATGCCGACTTCGATGGTGACCAGATGGCTGTTCACCTCCCATTGAGTAATGAAGGCAGTCTTAGAGACACAGATCTTGATGCTTCAGAGCCATAACATCCTTAACCCTGCTAATGGTGCACCTATCACCGTTCCTTCACAGGATATGGTGCTTGGTCTCTACTATATTACTAAGATTCGTCCGGGTGCTAAGGGTGAAGGGTCTTTCGTTCTATGGTTCAGAAGAGGCTATCATTGCTTACAATGAGGAAAAAGTGTGACCTTCATGCTCAAGTAAAGGTTGTTGTTGACGACCTTGTAGGTGATGAGATACAGAAGCGAGATGGTTGAGACCTCTGTTGGTCGTGTTATCGTCAACCAGATTATCCCAACCGAGATAGGCTTTCTTCAATGGTATTATCTCAAAGAAGTCCCTCCAGTGGATCTTATTGCTGACGTTATTAAAGCTGTCGGTATGGCACGTGCTTGTGAGTTCCTTGATGGTATCAAGAACCTCGGTTATCACATGGCATACGTAGCAGGTCTATCTTTCAACTTGGACGATATCATCGTTCCAGTAGAGAAGACAGATATTGTCGGTAGAGGGTCAAGATGAGTGGATCAAGTGAAGGCTAACTACGAAATGGGTTTCATCACTGATAAGAGGCGTTACAACCAGGTAATTGATGCTTGGACACACGTTAACAACAACCAAAAGGCAAAGTGTGATGAAAGCACATGACTGAGGCTGACCAAGGATTCAATGCTGTTATATATGATGCTGACTCTGGTGCCGTGGTTCTTCTGACAGATTGCTCAGCTTGCTGGGTATGCGTGGTCTTGTGGCTAAGCCACAGAGGCTGGTGCTGAAGGTGCACGATTATCGAGAAACCCTATCATCTCTAACTTTAGGAGGGTATGTCGGTGTTGGGTACTTTATTGCTTCACACGGTGCTCAGTGAGGGTTTGGCTGATACCGCTATGAGAGACAGCCGATGCCGGATACTTGACACGTCGTCTTGTTGACGTTTCTCATGATGTTATCATTAATGAGGAGGATTGTGGTTCCTCCGCGGTCTTGAGTGTCGCGCACGAAAGGTGGCGATGAGACGATTGCAACTCTATATGAACGCATCTTGGGTCGTGTGTCAGTTACGATGTTATCAATCCAACAACTGGTGAAATCATCGTTTGCTGCTGGTGAAGAAATCACCGAGTAAAGAGCACGAGGCTATCAGGTTCTCCTATTGAGATGGTTGAGATTCGCTCAGGTACTTGCTGAGAGCAAGAAGGGTGTATGTGAAGTGTTACGGTCGTAACCTCGCTACCCGCCCGTATGGTACAGATGGGTGAGGCTGTCGGTGTCATGCCTTTTGCCCAAGCTGTTGGTGAGCCTGGTACGCAGCTTACACTTCGTACGTTCCACGCCGGTGGTGTCGCTGGTAACGCTGCAGCTAACGCAACTATCACGGCTAAGAATGAAGCTAAGATCGAGTTTGACGAACTTCGTACCGTACCATTCGTTGATGATGATGACAAGGAGTGCCAAATGGTAGTCAGTCGATTGGCTGAAATCCGCTTTGTTGATCCTAATACAGGTATCGTATTACTTACTGAAAACGTTCCTTATGGTAGTTCTCTCTACTTCAAGGCAGGCGATAAGGTACAGAAAGGCGATTTAATTTGTAAGTGGGATCCATTCAATGCTGTTATCGTTAGTGGTAATGACCGGTGTGCTTCGCCTACACGATGTTGTTGAAGGTGTAACCTATAAGGCAGAGACCGATGATGCAACAGGTTTGACGGAGCGCATTATCACAGACTCACGTGATAAAGCAAAGGTTCCAACTGTAGATGTTGTTAAGGTCGGAGCAGAGAAAGGTGCCGATGGACAATACTCACCTAATGGTATCCTCGGAACTTATAACCTCCCCTGTAGGTGGTCACTTGAGCAAATCCTCCAAGACGTTGCAGAAATCAAGACGGGTGTGACACTCGTTAGATTCCACGCTCTGTTGGCAGTACGGTGATATCACGGGTGGTCTTCCACGTGTTACCAGAGCTCTTCGAGGCTCGTAATCCATCTAACCAGCCGTTGTATCTGAAATTGATGGTGAGGGTTACAATGGGTGAAAGGTAAAGCGTGGTAATCGCGAGATCATCGTAACATCTAAGACTGGTGAGCAGCGCAAGTATCTTGTTAGCTTGTCAAAGCAAATTCTGGTACAGGAGCATGACGCTGTTCGTGCTAGCACTCACTGTCAGACGGTATTATCACTCCAGCTGATATCCTTTCTATCATGGGACCAGCAACCGTTCAGGGTATATAGTAAATGAGGTACAGGACGTTTACCGTCTTCAGAGTGTGAAGATCAATGACAAGCACTTCGAGATTATCGTTCGTCCAGATGATGCGTAAGGTACGTATCGATGATCGGGGAGATCACAACATTCTTGGAGCAGGAGTTGGTTGATAAGCTCGACTTTACGGAAGGAGAATGACCGTATCTGGGGTAAGAAGGTAGTTACCGATCCGGGCGACTCAGAGAACTGTTATAAAGGTCAGATTCTATCTGTGCATAAGTTGCGATGAGAACTCAAGCTTGAAGCGTCGCGACCTCAAGGTTGTACAGGTTCGTGATGCCGTACAAGCAACAGCAACTCAGATCCTACAGGGTATCACACGTCGCTGCCCTTGGTACAAAAAGCTTCATGAGTGCTTGCTTCGTTCAGGAAAACCACAAAGGGTTCTCAACAGAGCTGCTATTCGTGCAAGAGCGATGAGACTTGAGGGAATGAAGGAGAACGTAATTTGCGGTCACCTCATCCCTGCCGGTGCTAGTCTACGCCAGTGGCAGAAGATTATCGTGGGTTCTCCAAGAAGAGCACGAGGCGCATGGAGGCGAATAAGAAGAATGTTGTGATTATGCTAATCAGGAAGTAGCAGAAAGCTACGCAAGGTTAAATCAGAACATTCATTGCATCAATATAAGAGGGATCCACGGCGTTATGCTGTGAATCCGTGATCAGATGTCAAGAGTTGTTTAGCAATGGTAGAAGCTGTCATGCAAAAGAAAAACATCAGCAATAGAGCTGACGGAGAGAAGTGTTGCCCTGCATTTCCTATGCGTCAGCTAAATTATAATTTCAGCGTAGTGAAAGAATATTTTTCACTATGCTGAAATTGTTCTCTCACTACGCTGAAATTGTTTTTCACTACGCTGAAATTGAAATTTGATCAGGATAGACTGATAAAGATGCGGATAAAAAGACACAGGAAGCATGAGAAAGGAATGAGAACGGGTGAGAAAGAATGCGAAAACCTATTAGACAAAGATTGCGAACAGGGTTTAATTTAAATTGGAATAGGTTAGAAATCTAATGATAATAGGTATAAATGATGCGGAGACAAGGTTGAATCTTTATTTTGACCTATTGGTTTGTGATTGGTTCCGATGTATTGGTGTAAAAACTATTGCGTTAAGATTTTGGGTAAGTGCAATGAAAGTATTACCTTTGCATAAGCTAGACCCTACGAGGGCATATAAGTTGTAGATAATGCTTAACCTTGTTCGGTTTATTCAAGCAATACAAACGAATTATTTATCTAAATCTTTTAAGTAAAAATGGACAATAACAATCAGAATCAAGAGGGACAGCAGTTGCAGATTGATCTCTCACCAGAAATCGCTAATGGTGTTTATACAAACTTCCAGATAATCTCTCACTCTAGTTCAGAGTTTGTGCTCGACTTTGCTACACTTCTTCCAGGTGTTCCAAAGGCTACAGTTACCAGTCGTGTTATCATCGCTCCAGAGCATGCTCTTCGTCTTCTTGCAGCTTTGCAGGATAATGTAGTACGCTATGAGAAAGAGTTTGGTAAGATTGATCGCCACGAACCAAAAGAGCAGGGATCACGCACTATTGCTCCATTCGGAAATGGTAAGGCTGAAGCATAAGCAATCCCTTTAAGATTAAAATACTTGAAAGTCGCCTCCATATTGGGGGCGACTTTCTGTTTCAGAGGGGCTTGTAAGCATGTTACAAGTTCACTACTTTGGTTAAGCTATTGCGCTTTCACGTATAAGTTTGTGTATTGGTAGTAAGCCTGCGCCTTGCGGACGAGTTCTTGATTCATCTGCTTTGTAGGTTGCTCTTCAAATGTACCATCGTGTAATGGGCGAACGATGTATTGTCGTATATTGCGGACTGGCGATAAAACTGTTAGTCGGTTACCTTCAAGATACCCAAGGTCTTGGTAAGTTGCCATGAATGCACGAGGATGATAGGTTGGTGCGAGGATGTCTTGTCCTGTGAAACTTACATTGCAACGTAACTTGAGGAGAGAAAAGTAGGGTGAGGCATGACATCAATCTGCGAGCATATAGTTTCAATCTTTCTTGGTTGGAGAATAGCTGGCGCATAGACGAGGCATGGAATATGGTAGCGGTCTATAGGAAGTGATGTTTTCCCAGCACTGGATGCACAGTGATCAGCAATAACTACGAATACAGTATTCTGGAACCATGCTTTCTTTCGGGCGTCATTAATGAATTTACCGATTGCGTAGTCTGTATATTTCACTGCGGCTTCTCTTGTGTTAGGGGTCTCCGTCTGCTTTGATTCTGCCACTGGGATAGGTGTAAGGGCGATGGTTGCTCGTGGTCATAATCTGTGCGAAGAAAGGATGCCTCGACTGATAGTTCTTATCGAATACTTGTAAGCTCTTGTTGAAGATATCTTCATCACAGACACCCCAAATGTTTGCGAATGTTACTTGATTGTTCGGTATGTCCTTTCTGTCTATTACCTCGTAGCCATTATGACTGAAGAAGTCGCCCATGTTATCGAAATAACTATCTCCGCCATAGATGAATTGCGATTTGTACCCCAAGTGAGAAAGGATACGACCTATTGATAAGTTCCCCATTCGGTTAGCCTTTCGCTTGATGATGCTTTCTCCTGCACTCGGTGGAATGCAAAGAGATAATGCTTCTAATCCTCTAACAGTTCTGTTTCCTGCTGCGTATAGACTGTCAAAGACAATACTCCCTTGCATGAGCTTGTCAAGTTGTGGGGTAAGGTTCTCTTTATTTCCATATCGCGTGAGGAAATCAGCACTTGAGCTTTCAACTGTTATTAAGACGATGTTGGGGCGTTGTGGCGCAAGGGACTCTCCAATCGTCTTCTTTCCCTCCTTATTAAGTCCACTTAGTTGACGATACAGAGACACACATTGTTGTTTGGGTAACATGGTATAGAACTTATCATACTCTAACATTGTTACTTTGGAAAGCAATGACAAAGTCGCATGAGCTCCGTTTTGTTCAAGTTGGGTAACGTATTGATTGTTACTTTGTGAGAGCATGGGTGCCTTGTAAGATAAAATATGAGCTTATTGCTAAGACCATATATATAGAAAGGTGTATAGAAACTTCTTCGCATTGTAAAGATGAGTAACCTTTAGCTTGTAATGTCGCGATTGAATGAAGATAATTGCAGCTGTTAAGGTAATGTAATGCCAATCAACGGAACAATAGAATAGGTTCCATGATGTTTCCCAATAACTTCGTGAGTGTAGACGAGATAGTCTACTGCAATGAGATTATATCTTACATAAACTCTCCCCAGAAGATGTATTCTCCTACTGTGACGCAAAGTAATAAGAAAAACATATACAGCCCAGGTTGTATAGAGGGAGATCTTACGCCATGCTTCTCTTGTTCTTGGAATGAAAAAGCGTATGGAGAAACTAAATAGTTTCCATCCGAGGAATATTCGTGCAATCTTTGGTGCGCCGCCTCCGTATTCGTGGAAGATGGTGTGGAAGAATAATACGTAAGCAAAGGCGATAGATAGTAGAAGTTCAATGATCCATCCCTGTGACGCGATGATATTTAGCTTCATTTAGCCCAGGGTTTATAATCTGTAATGGCAGAGGCAAACAAAATTGCCATACAAATATCTATTACAAGCCAACACTAAGAATCTGATTATCTCCCAGAATGAGAAAGAAAGAATCTTCAGGGGACATTCCACATTAAGATAATTCTTAGGATGAATCCAATGAGTAGATACAGTTTTAAAAATCGTGTTCCAATGAAATTAATAGGATTCTTGGTAATTACATTTGTTCTTTTGTCCATCGTTTGCTTATTTTTCGGCAAAGTTAATAATTATAGATGAGGTCAGACATATTTTAGGGCAGTAATTGCGCTCGCGTGTTTGAGAATGTTTAGATCCTTGGAATGATAAATGTGATTCTATTTGTCGACGGTGTTTCTTTGTTTTTAGATAAGGTTCAACTAATTTTTAAGAAGAGGCTATCTACTTTCAAGTATTTGCTTACTTTTGCATTCAAAATTAAATCTCAATGAGTATTAGTATTTACTATTCTTTTATTGTTAGGTGCCTACTGTGCAGGTTTGCTGGGTTCCTTGACTGGATTAGGTGGAGGTGTTATTGTTATTCCTCTTCTTACCTTTATGTTTTTGGTATTGACTTTCATTATGCCATTGGGAGCAGCTTTAGTAGCTTCTATTGCTACATCTTCGGGGTCGGCGAGTGCGTATGTAAAAGAAGGTATGACAAACATTCGTTTGGGTATGTTTCTTGAAATAACAACGAGTATAGGTGCTGTCTTGGTGCTGCGGTAGCTTTGTGGATGCCTACGAATGCCATTGCTATTGTCTTCAGATGTGGTCTTACTTCTTACAATAGCCTTACAGTTTCGTCAGAAGACCGATTATGTCAGATGTGAAAGGGTAGTCGGTTGGCTATGAAACTAAAACTATTTGGTTCTTATCCTACTAAAGGATGGTAAAGCAGCAGAAAAGTATGAGTTGACCAATGTTACAGGAGGGCTTTTCTCTGTAATGGTTCTTGCTGGTGCTTTATCTGGACTATTAGAGTATTGGTAGTGGCGCATTAAAAGGTATTGGCTATGGATGGGATGCATGAAAGTCCCGTTTAAAGGTAAGTACAACTACAAAGTAATTTCATGATTGGTGTGACAGCTGTAACGTCTGCGTCATTTATCTTCAGCGTGGATATATTGAACCAGGTATTGCCTTTCCAATAATGGTTGGGCGTGTTAGCTGGTGCTATGAGTGGAGCAAAGTTACTGGAAACGTTTAGATGTAAGGCTATTGAGAAAGATATTTTGCTGTGGCTATTTTGTTGGCTGCTTTAAATATGATATATAATGGTATAATAGGAAAGTTCTGATATGGAAAAGTAGTTCAAACTCAAGAATAATATGAATGCTCTGATTGGCAATACTTTTGCGCATTGGAGTCTTTCACAGCATGTCTCATTGCACTTGATAGGGAGGTATATGGTATCTTGTTACTTCTTCTGATTCAACCTTGCACGATTATAGGTATTTCCGTAAGGAGATAAGTTATACCACGTTTGAGAATCTTTTAAGTCAGTTCTATCGTTCTCAGCTGTGGGTTGGGTACAATTAGGGAGTTGTTGTCCTTATGCTTACACCAGTAATGCGTGTCATGCTCTCATTGGTTGATTTTTAGTATTCAGCGTGACTGGCTATATGTAGTCATAACAGGTATAGTTCTTTTGTTATTATCATGAACTCCCTTGTAGGTGTTGGATAATCGATGTTAAATAATAAGTAAAAAGGTTATTTATCGTTAATTGAGTACTCTCTAATTTATTCCTTTTTCTTATTATTAGGTCATTTTAAAAGGAAACTTTATTACCTTTGCACTCCGAAATCATAGAGCAGATTATGCGTTCTTTGAAACGTTTGTCTGCTTGTGTGTAATGGATTGAAAATAAACAAAAATAAATATATAACAACAAAAAGAAAAAATCATGCCTACTATTTCACAATTAGTAAGAAAAGGGCAGAAAAGGACATCGTAGACAAGAGCAAGTCACCAGCTTTGGACAACTGTCCACAGCGTCGTGGTGTTTGTGTTCGTGTTTATACAACAACTCTAAAAGCCTAATTCGGCAATGCGTAAGGTTGCCCGTGTTCGTTTGACCAACCAGAAAGAGGTGAACTCTTACATCCCAGGAGAGGTCACAACTTGCAGGAGCACAGTATTGTTCTCGTTCGTGGTGGTCGTGTATAAGGGATCTTCCTGGTGTACGTTATCACATCGTTCGTGGTACTCTTGATACCGCAGGTGTTGCCAATCGTACACAGCGTCGTTCTAAGTACGGTGCTAAGCGTCCAAAAGGCAGCTAAAGTAATATCTAGCGTTGCTCAAAGGCAGCTAAAGAAACTTTCAATCCATAAAGCCGAGGTGCAACGGCCGGTGATGGTCGATGCTCCAAGGCTCTTTCAAAAAGAATAAACTAAAAACAAACAGTTTTTGCTGGAGATTTGTAATCACAAAGGTTGAGTAAATGCCCAGAGAGGGTGTTGAAGAACGAAAGACGACAGCCTCCGCAGAATTAAAGTTTAAAATAAAAATGAGAAAAAGCAAAAACCAAAGAAGCGTGTAATCCTTCCAGATCCAAAAGTTCAATGATCAGAAGGTGTCAAAGTTCGTAAATCATTTGATGTATGATGGTAAGAAGAATACCTCATACGAAATCTTCTACACGACCCTCGATATCGTGAGGCGGTAAGATGAAGGATGAAGAGAAGTCTCCACTTGAGGATGTGGAAGCAGGCTCTTGATAACATCACTCCACAGGGTAGAGGTAAGAGCCGCCGTATTGGTGGTGCTACTTTTCAGGTACCAACAGAGATTCGTCCTGATCGTAAGGAGGTGTTTCAATGAAGAATATGATTGCCTTTTGCACGTAAGCGTGGTGGTAAGAGCATGGCTGATAAAGCTGCATCTGAGATTATGGATGCTTTCAATAACCAAGGTGGTGCTTATAAGCGTAAGGAAGATATGCACCGTATGGCTGAGGCTAATCGTGCATTTGCTCACTTCAGATTCTAATCAAGTTATTATAATAAGGTAAAAAGAAAATGGCAAATCACGATTTGCATTTGACTCGTAATATCGGTATTATGGCACACATTGATGCCGTAAGACGACAACATCTGAACGTATTCTTTTTATGCAGGTAAGACTCACAAGATTGGTGAGGGTTCATGATGGTGCTGCTACCATGGACTGGATGGCACAGGAGCAGGAGCGTGGTATCCACAATTACATCTGCTGCTACAACATGTAACTGGAACTATCTCTGGCAAGTCTTATAAAGATTAACTGATTGATACTCCAGGGACACGTTGACTTTACTGCTGAGGTAGAGCGTTCACTCCGTGTTCTTGATGGTGCAGTTGCTACTTATTCTGCAGCTGATGGTGTACAGCCTCAGTCTGAGACTGTTTGGCGTCAGGCTGACAAGTACAACGTTCCACGTATTGGTTATGTAAACAAGATGGACCGCTCTGGTGCTGACTTCTACGAGACAGTACAGCAGATGAAGGATATTCTTGGTGCTAACCTATCGCTATTCAGATTCCTATTGGTGCTGAGGAGAACTTCAAAGGTGTAGTTGACCTTATCAAGATGAAAGCTATCTTGTGGCACGATGAGACTATGGGCTGCAGAATACGATGTCGAGGAGATTCCTGCTGATCTCGCTGATGAGGCTGCAGAGTGGCGTGATAAGTTGCTCGAGGGTGCAGCTAACTTTGACGATGAGCTGATGGAGATGTATCTTGAAGGTCAGGATATCCCAGAGGATAAGATTATCGCTGCAATACGTAAAGGCTGTATTGCAATGGAATGTTGCCCAATGCTCCTCGGTTCTTCTTACAAGAATAAGGGTGTTCAGCCACTTCTTGATTATGTTTGTGCATTCTTGCCTTCTCCATTGGATACACCAGCTATTGTAGGTACGAATCCTGATACTGAGGAGGAAGAGGATCGTAAACCTAGCGAGAATGACCCAACATGCTGCATTGGCATTTAAGTTGCTACTGATCCATTTATGGGTCGCTTGGTATTCTTCCGTGTCTATTCAGGGTAGAGGTTTTTGCAGGTTCTTATGTTTACAACCCACGTTCTGGTAAGAAGGAGCGTATCAGCCGTTTGTTCCAGATGAACTCTAATAAGGAAATTCCTATGGAGTCAATTGATGCTGGTGATATCGGAGCTGGTGTTGGTTTCAAGGATATTCGTACAGGTGATACTCTCTGCGATGAGAATGCCCCAATCGTATTGGAGTCTATGACCTTCCCTGATACCGTAATCTCTATTGCTGTAGAGCCAAAGAGTCAGGCAGATGTTGCTAAACTTGATAATGGTCTTGCTAAACTTGCAGAGGAGGATCCAACCTTTACTGTTCGTACTGATGAGCAGAGTGGTCAGACAATTATCTCTGGTATGGGTGAGCTTCACTTGGATATCATTATTGACCGTTTGAAACGTGAGTTTAAGGTAGAGTGTAATCAAGGTAAACCACAGGTTAACTACAAGGAGGCTATTACTAAGGCTGCTCAGAGTCGTGAGACTTATAAGAAACAGTCTGGTGGTCGTGGTAAGTTCGCTTGTATCGATGTTACAATCGAGCCTAAGGACGAAGATTACAACGAGGGTGATTTACAGTTCATCAATGTTGTTAAGGGTGGTAACGTACCTAAGGAGTTCATCCCTTCAGTTGAGAAAGGATTCAAGGACTGTCTTGAATAATGGTGTTCTCGGTGGCTTCCAATGACAGGGCTGAAGGTTACTTTGACTGATGGTTCTTTCCACCCAGTTGACTCTGACAGTTGTCATTCGAGCTTGTAGCACATCAGGCATTTAAGGTGCTTTGTCCTAAGGCTGGTCCTGTTCTTATGGAGCCTATCATGAAAGTAGAGGTTGTTAGTCCAGAGGAGAACATGGGTGATGTTATCGGTGACTTGAACAAGCGTCGTGGTCTTGTACAGGGTATGGATGAGGCTCGTGGCGGTGCTCGTATCGTTAAGGCTATGGTTCCATTGGCAGAGATGTTCAGTTATGTAACGCTCTTCGTACAATTACTTCTGGTCGTGCTACTTCTTCTATGGAGTATGATCACCACTCACCAGTATCAAGGTTCTCTCGCTAAGGAGATTCTTGATGAGTTGAAGGTAATTCAGACCTCGTTAAGTAAATAAATAGAGGTTCTGCTCTCATAGCGAATGACTCTTATGAGAGAGCACACCCTCTATATATTCAATAATAATTAAAAATTAAACATGAGTCAGAAGATTCGTATTAAGCTGAAGTCTTACGACCACCAGTTGGTTGACAAGTCAGCAGAGAAGATTGTAGAAGGCTGTTAAGGCTACTAGCGCTATCGTTAGCGGTCCTATTCCATTGCCAACTACACAAGCGTATTTACACTGTAAACCGCTCTACATTCGTTAACAAAGAAGTCACGTGAGCAGTTTCCAGCTCTCAGATTTCAAGCGTCTCATCGATATTTACAGCTCTACAGCAAAGACTGTTGATGCTTTGATGAAGCTTGAGTTGCCTTCAGGTGTTGAGGTTGAAATCAAGGTGTAGTCATCTGTTGACAAATAAGAAACAAATTAATACAAAAAAGCATTTGCATTCATTTTAAAATCATTAATTGAAATGCCAGGATTATTAGGAAAGAAAATCAGAATGACATCCGTTTTCAGTGCCGACGGTAAGAATGTTCCATGCACTGTTATCGAAAGCTGGTCCTTGTGTTGTAACCCAGGTTAAAACCGTTGAAAAGGATGGTTACAAGGCTGTTCAGTTAGGTTTCGGCGAGGCTAAAGAGAGAACTTCTAAGCCACAGCAGGGACACTTTAAGAAAGCCGCGCATCACCAAAAGAAGCACTTGGCCGAGTTCAAGTTTGACGAGGAATATAACCTCAGTGACACTATTACTGTTGAATTGTTCAATGACGTTAAGTTTGTAGACGTTGTGAGGTACATCTAAGGGTAAAGGTTTCCAAGGTGTTGTAAAGCGTCACGGATTCGGTGGTGTGGTCAGTCTACTCACGGTCAGGATGACCGCGCACGTAAACCCAGGGTTCTATTGGTGCTTGTTCTTACCCAGCTAAGGTCTTCAAGGGGCATGCGCATGGGCGGCCAGATGGGAGGCGACAGAGTAACTACTCAGAACCTTCAGGTGTTAAAGGTTATTCCAGAGCACAATCTTATCCTTGTTAAAGGGTAGTGTTGCTGGATGATAATGGTTCAACCGTAATAATTAAGAAGTAATGGATATTAACGTATTGAGATATCAAAGGTCAGGAGACCGGCCGTAGGGTAACTCTTAACGAGAATATCTTCGAATTGAGCCTAACGATCACGTCCTCTATCTCGCAGTTAAGCAGTATCTCGCTGATCAGCGTCCAGGGTACAGCTAAGTCAAAGGAAAGAAGTGAGCACGCTGGTTCTACTCGTAAGTTGGGTCGTCAGAAGGGGCGAGCGGCGGTGCTCGTCGTGGTGATATCAATTCTCCAGTCCTCGTAGGTGGTGGTCGTGTATTCGGTCCTAAAGCCACGTGATTACACCTTCAAGCTGAATAAGAAGGTAAAGGTTCTTGCTCGTAAGTCTGCATTGGCTTATAAGGCACAGGATAATGCTATCGTTGTTGTGAAGATTTCAATCTTGACGCTCAAAAGACTAAAGATTTTGTAAATATTGCAAAAAAATCTTAAAGTTGATAGCAAGAAAGTTCTTCTTGTTTGCCAGAGTAGAGAAAACGTATATTTGTCGGCTCGTAATCTACAGAAAGCTGAGGTTATGACAGCTTGCTCAGGTAAATTCACTACAAGTTTTGAATGCTGATGTAGTTGTTATCTGAAGAACTCTCTGAAGGTTATCGACGAAATCTTAACCAAGTAATTATTAGGGAGACAAGAAGAATTATGGGATTTATCATTAAACCAGTGGTCACTGAGAAGATGACCAAGTTGACTGACAAGTCTTCTGAGGATAAGGTTGTAAAGCACAAGGGTGAGAAGAGAACTATTTTGGCTCAGCGAAAGTATGGTTTTATCGTTAAAGCCTGAGGGCCAACAAACTTGAGATTAAGAAAGAAGTTGAGGGCTACTGTACAACGTTACAGTAGTAGATGTGAATACGATTCGTTACGCAGGTGAGCGTCAGGCACACGTTATACTAAGGCGGGTCTCGTTAAGGGACAGAAGAACGCATTCAAGAGGCTATCGTCACTTTGAAGAGTGGCGATTCAATCGATTTTTACAGCAATATTTAAAATAAAAATGGCAGTACGTAAATTAAACCCGGTTACTCCGGGACAAAGACCACAAGGTTATTGGCACGTTCGAGGATATTACTGCATCCGTGCCAGAGAAGTCTCTCGTTTACGGTAAACGTTCTACCGGTGGTCGAAAACAACACCGGTAAGATGACTATTCGCTACATGGGCGGTGGTCACAAGAAGAAGTATCGTCTTATCGACTTCAAGCGAGAGAAAGATGGTGTTCCAGCTGTAGTGAAGACAATCGAGTATGATCCTAACAGATCAGCTCGCATTGCGCTGTTATACTATGCTGATGGTGAAAAACGTTACATTATTGCTCTAACGGACTGCAGGGTTGGTGCAACACTGATGTCTGGTGCTGAGAGCGCTACCTGAGGTTGGTAACTGCACTTCGCTTTGGCTAACATTCCTGTTGGTACTGTAATTCATAACATTGAGTTACGTCCAGGTCAGGGTGCATTGCTCGTTCGTTCGGCTGGTAACTTTGCTCAGCTTACTTCTCGTGAAGGCAGTTATTGTGTTATCAAGCTCCCTTCTGGTGAAACATGCAGATTTTGTCAACATGTAAGGCAACTGTGGGTAGTGTGGTAACTCTGACCATGCTCTTGAGCAGTCTGGTAAGGCTGGTCGTTCTCGCTGGTTGGGACGTCGTCCTCACAACCGTGGTGTTGTTATGAACCCTGTTGATCACCCAATGGGTGGTGGTGAAGGTCGCTCAGATCTGGTGGTCATCCACGTTCACGTAAGGGCTTGTACGCTAAGGGTCTTAAGACTCGTGCACCTAAGAAGCTTTCAAAACAAGTACATTGATTGAGAGAGCTAACAAGAGTAATCAAAGTAATTAAGTAGTAAATTATGAGTCGTTCATTAAAAGGTCCATACATCAACGTATCACTCGAGAAGAAGATTCTTGCTATGAATGAGAGTGGTAAGCAGAATGTAGTTAAGACATGGGCCAGAGCATCAATGATTTCCCCTGATTTTGTGGGTCACACTGTTGCAGTTCATAACGAAATAAATTTATCCCTGTTTTACATTACTGAGAACGGTGGGTCACTAAGCTCGGAGAGTTCAGCCTACACGCCGTTTCGGTGGTCACTCTGGTAATAATAAAGGGTAAGCAGGTCATAATCCATTTAGAAAATGAGAAAAATATAATGAGAACAAGAAAACATATAAAAGCTGAAGCTCGTAAAGAAGCTTTGAGAAAGCCAGTATTTTGCAAAGCTCAAGGACTGTCCTTCTTCTCCACGTAAGATGCGCTATGTAGTAGAGCATGGTTCGTGGTATGGAGGTCAATCGTGCCCTTGGCGTGCTGAGATTCTCCAGAAGGCTGCTGCTCAGAACGTTGAGAAACTTCTGCGTTCAGCTATCAACAACTGGGAGACAAAAGAATGACCGCAAGAGCTGAAGACAGTGAACTTTATATCTCTAAGATCTTCGTTGATGAAGGCGTTACAATGAAGCGCATGCGTCCTGCCACTACAGGGCCGTGGCTGCAGAATCCGCAAACGTTCTAACCACGTCCTCTTTCGTTGATTCAAAGAATGACGCTATAATGATGATAAATAAATAGTAGAATGGGACAGAAAAGTTAATCAATTAGCAACCGTCTTGGTATCATCCATGATTTGAGGTCAAATGAGTTCGGTGGCAAAATTTCAGGGAGGATAATCTCGTAGAGGATCGCAAGATTCGTACTTACCTGAACTGAGCGTTTGGAAAAAAGCAAGCGTTTCCTGTAATCGTGAGCGCACATTGAAGCTCGTCACCTACCTGTTTGCACCGCTCGTCCGGGTATCGTTATCGGTAAAAGGTGGTCAGGATGTTGATGCTTAAAGAAGAGTTGAAGAATCTTTTCAAGAAGGAGATTCAGATTAATATCTTCGAGGTTAAGAAACCTGAACTTGATGCAAACATCGTTGGTAACAATATCGCTCGCCAGGTAGAGGGTAAGATTGCTTATCGTCGTGCTATCAAGATGGCAGTTGCTAACACTATGCGTGCTGGTGCTGAGGGTATCAAAGTTCAAATTACAGGTCGTCTGAACGGTGCCGAAATGGCTCGTAGGAAATGTTTTAAGGGAGGGTCGTACTCCTCTGCATACATTCCGTGCAGACATCGATTATTGTCAGACAGAAGCCCTTACAAAGGTTGGTCTGCTGGGTATTAAGGTATGGATTTGCCGTGGTGAAGTTTACAACAAGGTAGATCTTACTCCTAACTTTACTCAGGAGAAGAGCAATGGCCGTTCTAACAATGGTGGCCGTTCTGGAAGAGGTAATCGTAGAAGAAACAATAACCGTTAAAAGAAGAAGCTATCATGTTACAGCCAAAAAGAGTAAAATATAGAAGACCTCAAGACGGACGTGGCAATAAAGGCAACGCCCATAGAGGTACACAGCTGGCTTTCGGCTCATTCGGCATCAAGACGCTTGAGGCTAAGTGGATCGACAGCCGTCAGATTGAGGCCGCTCGTATAGCAGTAAACCGCTATATGAACCGTCAGGGCCAGGTCTGGATTCGCATCTTCCCTGATAAGCCAATCACTCGTAAGCCTGCCGATGTTCGTATGGGTAAGGGTAAGGGTGATCCAGCAGGATGGGTTGCACCAGTTACTCCAGGTCGTGTTCTCTTTGAGTAGAGGGCGTAAGCTTTTGATATGTACAAAGGGAGGCTCTTCGCCTCGCTGCGACAGAAAGCGCCTGTTAAGACAAAGTTTATTGTTGGACGTGATTTCGATAAAAACGCTTAGAAAGATGAAGATTAAAGAGTAAAAGAACTCGAGACCAAGATTTGGTTGAGAAAATTGAGAACGCTGAGACAGCTCTCATCAAGATGAAGCTGAATCATCAGATTACTCCGCTGAGAATCCATCTCAGATTAAGGGCTGCTCGTCGTGATATTGCACGTGATGAAAACAGACTTTCTCAGAGAGACTAATAAATAACAATGGTCCAGATGGAAACAAGAAATTTAAGAAAAAGTAAGACAGGGTGTCGTTATCAGCAACAAAATGGATAAAACCATCGTTATTGCAGCTAAGTTTCAAGGAGAAGCACCCTATTTATGGTAAGTTTGTCCAGAAGACAAAAAGTACCATGCTCATGACGAGAAGAATGAGGCTAATGTAGGGTGATACAGTTCTCATTATGGAGACTCGTCCTCTTTCTAAGACAAAGAGATGGAGATTAGTTCAAATTGTAGAAAAAGCTAGTAATTATGATACAGACAGAATCAAAAACTTACAGTATGTGATAACAGCAGATGCTCGTGAAGCTAAGTGCATTCGATGTACTCGGTGGTACTCGCCGTCGTTACGCAAGTGTTGGTGACGTTATCGTAGTTGCTGTACAGAACGTCATCCCATCAAAGTGAATTGAGAGGTGCAGTATCAAAGGGCTTTGATCGTTCACACAAGAAGGAAATTCGTCGTGCTGATGGTTCATACATCCGCTTCGATGATAATGCATGTGTTAATTGCTGAACAACGCTGGCGAAATTCGTGGTAGCTGTATCTTTCGGCCTGTTGCTCGTGAGTTGCGTGCAGTGAACATGAGGTCGTTTCTTTGGCACCTGAGGTTCTTTAATTATTAAATAGAATAATAAAATGGCAAAATTCCATATAAAGAAAGACGATCAGGTCATTGTTCTTGCCGGTGCGGACAAGGGCAAGACTGGAAAGGTGCTTAAGGTCATCGCAGACAAGGGCGTGCTGTATCGTTGAGGGCGTGAATATGGTCTCTAAGAGCACAAAACCTCTGCTGCTAACCCTCAGGGTGGTATCGTTAAGCAGGAGGCTCAATTCATCTCAAATTTAAGTCTCATCGATCCCGAAGAGCGGTGAGGCTACACGTATCAAAGATTGAGCGTGAAGGCGAGACTATAAGCGTATCGCTAAAAAGTCAGGGAGGAATTAGGTAGTGAATACAGCTCAGTTAAAAGAAACAGTATAAGGCAGGAGTTGCTCCTGCTGCAGAAACAGTTTAATATTCTTCAGCTTCTTAGGGGTTCCTGTTTTGAAGAAGATTGTTATCAATCAGAGGTCTTGGTGATGCAACTCAGGATAAAGAAACTTATCGAGGGTTGCAGTGAACTGAGATTTCTTCTATCGCAGGTCAGACTGTGCCTTATTCTAAAAAGGATATTGCAAACTTCAAGTTGCATGAAAGATGCCTATTGGCGTTATGGTAACTCTGCGTCGTGAGCGTATGTATGGGTTCCATCGAAACAATCGTTCGCGTATCTTTGCCACGTATCCGTGACTTTAAGGGTATCGAGTGAGTTCGATGGTCGTGGAAATTATACTCAGGTATCGCAGGCAGATTATTTTCCCAGAGTTAATATCGATCAGGTTGACCGCATCAGGGTATCGAACTTTGCCTTCGTAACATCAGCTAAGACTGATGAAGAGGGTTATACTGCCTGAAGGGCTTCGGACTTCCATTCAAGAATGCTAAAAACGATTAATTGATACTGGCAAAAAGAATCGATAAGCTCGCAGGTAAAAGCGTGCAAAACTTGTTGCTCGACTATGTAGAAAGCATGATCAGCTCTGAAGAAGATTATCAGCTACTTCAAATGATCCTGAAGAGGCTGAGAGAGATGCTCGCAAGTTGCAGTCTATTCCTAAGAACTGCTAATCCAAATCCCGTTTGCTAATCGTTGCTAAGATAACAGGACGTCCAGGGTTACATTCGTCGTTTGGTCTCTCTCGTATTCAGTTCCGTGAGATGGCATCTCAGGGGACCTCAGTCCAGGAGTTAAGAAGGCAAGCTGGTAAGCAAATATATCGACGCGGATGGTGAATTGTGAAATTTATTTTGTATCTTTGCAGTTATTATCCGCTTTCAAGCGCAATAATGTATCGGATGAGTCCCGATTAATTAAACATTTATATTTTTATGACAGATCCAATAGCTAGATTATCTGACAAGACTCAGAAACGCAATCATGGCTCATCACCGTGTTGTTGAGGTTCCTGCGTCTAACTTGAAGAAGTCTATTACAAAGATTCTCTTCGAGAAGGGTTACATCTTGAACTACAAGTTCATCGAGGATGGTCCGCAAGGCTCAATCAAGGTCGCATTGAAGTACGACCCTGTAACAAAGCAGAGCGCTATCAAGAAATTGAAGCGTGTTTCTACCCCAGGTCTTCGCCAGTATACTGGTTACAAAGACATGCCGAGAGTAATTAACGGACTTGGAATTGCTATCCTTTCCACGTCTAAAGGTGTAATGACAGACAAGGAAGCTGCTGCAGAGAAGATCGGTGGTGAGGTTCATTGCTATGGTATTGGAGGATTGAGATATGTCAAGAATAGGAAAATAGCCAATTAGTGTTCCAGCTGGCGTTACAGTTGCTCTTAATAATGGTGTTGTTTCAGTAAAGGGTCCTAAGGGTGAACTTTCTCAGAAGGTAGATTCTTCTATTAAGACTATCATCGAGGACGGTCAGGTAACATTCGAAATTGATGAGAATAGCCCAGTAAACTACAAGCAGAAGCAGGCTTTCCATGGTCTTTATCGTTCACTTGTTAACAACATGGTTGTTGGTGTAAGTGAGGGTTACAAAAAGACATTGGAACTTGTTGGTGTAGGTTATCGTGTTTCTAACCAGGGCAACTTGGTAGAGATTCTCTCTTGGTTATACTCACCCAATCTTTTATTCAGCTGTCTGAAGTTAAGGTTGAGACGAAGAGTGAGCTGCCCAAAATCAATCATCACTCTTGAATCAGCTGACAAGCAACTGCTTGGTCTCATCTGGCAAAGATTCAGTTCTTTCCGTAAGCCTGAGCGCCACAAGAGGCAGGGTGTCCTGTTCCAGGGTGAGGTTATTCGCAGAAAGTCTGGTAAAGACAGATGCAGCTAAGTAGCTTTAATACATCATTACGATGATGACGCAGACAAAGAACAAGAAGAATTAAGATAAAGTTCCGCATTCGTAAGAGTGTGGAATGGTCTGCAGATCGCCCACGTTTGCAGCGTTTTCCGCAGTAATAAGCAGATTTATGCACAGGTTATTAACGATCAGACAGGAACAACCCTCGCTTCTGCTTCTTCACTTGGCCTTGAAAAAGATGGCTAAGATTGGTCAGGCTAGAAGGTAGGTGCACTGTTGCTGGAGCATCGCTAGGGCTGCTGGCGTAGAGCAGGTTGTTTTTGACCGTAACGGTTATCTCATCACGAGACGTGCACTGGCTGATGCGTCGCACGTGAGGAGGACTTAAATTCTAAACGATTATGGCAATGAATAGAGTAAGTAACAGTGATGTAGAGTGAAAGTCGACTGTTCTTCTCAACCGTGTAAATAAGGTTGCAAAGGGTGGTCGTACTTTCACATTCGCAGCTATCGTCGTTGTGGTGACGGTAAGGGCGTTATTGGACTGGGGTCTGGTGAGGCTGGTGGGGTTGCTGCTGCTGTCAGAGGGTGCGGACTCAGCAAAGAAAGAATCTTGTGGGTTCCTGTTTTGAAAGGTACTGTTCCTCACGGGGCAGAGGCTCGCTTTAGCGGTGCTCATGTTCTCCTTAAACCAGCTGCAGCCGGTACTGGTTTTGAGAGCCCGGTGGTGCTATGCGTGCTGTTCTTGAGCGCAGGTGTTACTGACGTGATTGCAAGTCAGGGTTCTTCTAATCCTCACTAACCTTGTAAAGGCTACCTAGCGCTCTCGCTGATATGCGTGACGCATACAATCGCTGGTGAGCGTGACTCAGCATGGATAAAGTGTTTAACGGTTGATTTTAGGAGGTATTAAATTTGCAACACTCAGATTCAACAGATTCAAAGAGCCGGGATTGGTGCTCTAAAGAGCCAGAAAAGGACTTTACGTGCTTTTGGAGCTTCGTAAGATTTCTCAGGTTATTGAGGTTGAGGACACTCCAAAAGCTGCATGGTATGATTCGTAAGCGTGCATCATCTGGTATCAGTAATTGATTACGTAATCTGTCAAAAGAAAACAGTGATGTAAATTAAATAATTTGAAACCAGCTGTTGGCTCTCACATTCACGTCGTCGTATTGGTCTCGTGGTCCAGGTTCTGGACTCAGTGGTACTTCTACTCGTGGTCACAAGGGTGCGAAGTCGTTCTGGTTATAAAAAGAAGATTGGCTTTGGGAAGGTGGTGAATGCCTCTCCAGCGTCGTGTACTGAAGGCTGGTTTCAAGAATATCAACTAAGGAATATTTCTGCTAGTAAATCTTTCAACTCTTCAGGCTCTTGCGGAGAAGAACAATCTACTAAGATTGGTGTAGAGGAGCTTAAAGCTGCTGGTCTCACCAATGGGAAAGGAACTGTTAGGGTTCTTGCGTAATGGTGAGTTGAAGGCTGAGTTGGAAGTTTCAGCAAAGTGCTTTCTCTAAGACTGCTGAAGAAGCTATTAAGGCGGTGGGTGGTAACATAACTATAATCTAAGTTAATGAGTTTATTGAGACACTGAAGAACTGTTGGAAAGTTGAAGAGCCTACGTCAGAGACTTCTAATAACGATTCTGTTTACAGCTATTTATCGATTCGGCTCGTTTGTAGGTACTCCCAGGTATCAATCCAGCCTTATTAGAAAATTGCAGTCGCAGACAGCTGGCGGTCTATGTCGCTTTGGATATGTTCTCCGGTGGTGCATTCTCCTACATGCGTCAATCTTCGCATTAGAATAATGCCATATATCTCAGCTTCTATTGTTATGCAGCTCCTTGCTGTTGCTGTTCCTTATTTCCAAAAGATGCAGCGCGAAGGCGAGAGTGGTCATAAGAAAATTAATTGGTATACGCGTGTCCTGACGGTAGTTATTCTATTGTTTCAGGCACCGTCTTACCTGATGAACTTAAAGATGCAGGCCTCTGGAGCACTTGCTACAGGTGTTGATTGGACTACATTTATGATTCCTGCAACTATTATTTTAGCTGCAGGATCAATGTTCATTTTATGGCTAGGTGAGCGTATTACGGATAAGGGTGTCGGGAATGGTATCTCTCTAATCATTATGATTGGTATCATTGCACGTCTGCCACAAGCTTTCATCCAAGAAGTAAGTAGTCGTTTTACAGCGATTACGAGTGGTGGTCTTGTTATGTTCATTGTTGAACTCATCATCCTTTATGCTGTTGTTTGTGCATCTATTCTTCTTGTGCAAGGTACACGTAAGGTTCCCGTGCAGTATGCTAAGCGTGTTGTCGGAAATAAACAATATGGTGGGGCTCGTCAGTATATTCCATTGAAGCTGTTCGCTGCTAACGTAATGCCAATTATTTTTGCGCAGGCGTTAATGTTCATTCCTTTGGCAATTGTACAGTATTCTACAGATAACACAAGTTCTGTGCTTCAGTCTCTGATGAATACGAAGAGCTTAGCATATAACTTGGTTTATGTGGTTCTTATTATTTTGTTCACCTACTTCTATACTGCCATTACTTTGAATCCAACTCAGATGGCTGAGGATATGAAGCGTAACAACGGGTTTATTCCAGGTGTCAAGCCTGGTAAAGATACCGCTGATTATATAGATTCTGTTATGTCACGTATTACAGGACCAGGATCTTTATTTATTGCTTTCATTGCAGTTATGCCAGCTTTGGTGGGTTTTCTTGAATGTTCAGGATGCATTTGGACAGTTCTTTGGTGGTACTTCATTGTTGATTCTTGTTGGTGTTGTTATTGATACGCTCCAGCAGATTGAGTCACACTTAATGATGCGTCACTATGATGGACTTCTCAATTCTGGACATACACGTGGCAATGGTGGTGTTGCAGCCTATTAAATCTTTATCTTAAGAAATGAGTATATTTCTAAAGACTGAAGATGAAATTGAACTCATGCGTGAGGCCAACCTGCTGGTCGGTAAAACACTGGCAGAAGTTGGTCGTCATGTTAAGCCTGGTGTTACAACTCACTGCAGTTAGATAGAATAGCTGAAGAGTTTATCCCGTGATAATGAGTGCTATACCTACATTCAAAGGTTTTTCCAAGTTCTTATGGGCCTCCTTTTCCAGGTGAGTATCTGTGCATCAGTCAATCGATGTTTGTTGTACATGGGGTACCAAGTGAGGATGTCGTCCTAAAAGATGGTGACATTATTTCTATTGATTGTGGTACTTTGCTAAACGGTTTTTAACGGAGAGTAGTTGTTATACTTTCTGTGTTGAGAGGTAAGTGAAGATGTCATAGTTGCTTTTGCATCAACGAAGGAATCCTTTATAAGGGTATTGAAGTAGCACAGGCTGGGCATCACGTAGGTGATATTGGTCAGAGTTATTCAGGATTGTTGCCAAGCACAAGGTTATGGTATTGTTCGTGAATTAACAGGGCATGGTATTGGGCGTGAGGATGCATGAGGAAACCATCAGTTCCTAATTATGGTAAGTGGGAAGTGGAGTGTTACTCCAAGACAGGAATGTGTATTGCAATGAGGGCCGATGGTTACCATGGTGAAACGAGAAATCGGATTGTTACCTGATCGTTGGAGCATTGTGCACGTGATCGTCGCCCCGCAGCTCACTTTGAGCATACATAGCGATAAGAGCCAGTAAGGCTGATATTTTATCTTCTTTTGAAGGAAGTAGAACATTTAGAAGGACAAATTTTTAATTCGTATATGGCAAAGCAAACTGCAATAGAGCAGGACGGAACAATTCTTGAAGCACTTTCAAATGCAATGTTCCGAGTGGAATTAGAGAATGGTGTTGATATCACCGCTCATATTTCCGGTAAAATGAGAATGCACTACATCAAGATTCTTCCTGGTGATAAGGTGAAGGTTGAGATGAGTCCATACGACCTGACTAAAGGGTCGAGATCGTTTTCAGATACAAATAAACAACATAGAGATATGAAGACAAGAGCATCATTAAAGAAGCGTACAGCCGACTGCAAGATAGTTCGTCGTAAGGGTCGTCTGTTCGTTATCAACAAGAAAAACCCTAAGTTCAAAATGCGTCAGGGTTAAGTTAAAAAAGCGTAAAGAGGTGAGCTTTCTCATAAATAATGCTTACCTTTGCATGCTTTTTAGCGCAAAATGACATTTATTTATTTAATTATCAAACAATGGCAATAAGAATTGTTGGAGTAGATTTGCCCCAAAATAAGCGTGGCGAAATCGCATTGACCTATATCTATGGTATCGGTCGAAGTAGTTCAGCAAAGATATTGGATAAGGCTGGTATTAACCGTGACCTGAAGGTCAGCGAGTGGTCTGATGACCAGGCAGCCAAGATCCGTGAAATTATCGGTGCTGAATTCAAAGTTGAAAGGTGATCTCCGTTCTGAGATCCAGATGAACATCAAGCGCCTCGTGGATATAGGTTGCTATCGTGGTGTAAGACATCGTAATGGTCTTCCTGTTCGCGGTCAGAGTACTAAGAACAATGCTCGTACCCGTAAGGGAAAAGAAGAAGACTGTTGCTAATAAGAAGAGGCTACTAAGTAATTCTAAGGAGGAAAATTAATTATGGCAAAGAAATCAGCAACATCTAGAAAAGAAATGTAAGAGTTGATGCGTTGGGACAGCTCCACGTGCACAGCTCATTTAATAACATCATTGTATCTTTGGCTAACAACGAGGGCAGGTTATCTCTTGGTCTTCGGCTGGTAAGATGGGATTCCGTGGATCAAGAAGAATACTCCTTACGCTGCTCAGATGGCAGCAGAGATTGCTCTAAGGTAGCTTTCGATCTCGGTCTTCGTAAGGTTAAGGCATTCGTTAAGGGTCCAGGTAACGGTCGTGAGAGCGCAATCCGTGCGGTGAACGCAGCAGGTATTCAGGTAACTGAAATCGTTGACGTTACTCCATTGCCTACACAACGGCTGCCGTCCTCCAAAAGCGTCGTCGTGTATAATCACATCTTATAACAATTAAAAGAATTCATATTAATTATGGCAAGATACATAGGTCCAAAATCACGAGTGCACGCCGTTTCGGTGAGCCAATTTTTCGGCGCAGATAAGAGTATTAGCTAAGAGAAACTTCCCTCCTGGACAGCACGGTAACAACCGTCGTCGTAAGGTGTCTGAGTATGGTGCTCAGCTTGCAGAGAAGCAGAAGGCTAAATACACTTATGGCGTTTTGGAGCGTCAGTTCCGTAATCTGTTCGATAAGGCTGCAAAGGCAGAGGGTATTACTGGTGAGGTTCTTCTTCAGAGCCTTGAGAGCCGTCTGGATAACGTAGTGTTCCGTCTTGGTATCGCTCCAACTCGTGCAGCTGCTCGTCAGCTCGTTAGCCACAAGCACATTGTTGTTAACGGTAATGTCGTAAATATTGCTTCATATCAGGTAAAGGCTGGTGACGTTGTTGGTGTTCGCGAGAAGGCTAAGTCACTTGAGGTTATCGAGGCTGCTTTGGCAGGCTTCAACCACAGCAAGTATCCTTGGCTTGAGTGGGATGATAACGCTAAGTGCGGTAAGTTCCTCCATCGTCCAGACCGTGCTGACATCCCTGAGAACATTAAGGAGCAGTTAATCGTTGAGTTGTACTCTAAACAATAAAATTCATTAAATTAATGGCGATATTAGCATTTCAAAAAACCCTGATAGCAGTGATGCTGGAGGCCAATGACCATTTCGGCAAGTTCGAATTCCGTCCTCTTGAGCCTGGCTTTCGGTGTTACCATTGGTAACGCTCTTCGCCGCATCCTCCTTTCATCGCTGGAAGGTTTCTGCAATCAACACTGTCCGTATAGCTGGTGTTGAGCACGAATTCTCTTCAGTTCCAGGTGTAAAGGAAGATGTTACTAACATCATCTTGAATCTCAAAACAAGTTCGATTCAAGCAAGTAGTAGAAGAATTGAGAATGAAAGTTAGTATCACCGTAGAGAATTCCACCGAATTCAAAGCAGGTGATATCGGTAAAGCATCTGACTGGATTTGAAGTGTTAAACCCTGATTTGGTGATTTGTCATTTTAGACTCCAAGGCTTCTATGCAGATTGATTTTGACCATCAACAAGGGACGTGGTTACGTTCCTGCTGAGGAAAAATCGTGAATACTGCACTGATGTAAACGTACTCCCAATCGATTCCATCTACACCCCAATTCTGTAACGTAAAATATGCCGTTGAGCCATATCGTGTTGAACAGAAGACCGACTATGACAAATTGGTTGTTGAAGTTACGACTGATGGTTCCATCCACCCAAAGGATGCACTGAAAGAGGCTGCAAAGATTCTTAGTTTATCACTTCATGTTGTTCTCAGATGAGAAGATTACTCTCGAGAATCCAGATCAAGAGGGCAACCAGGAGTTTGATGAGGAGGTTCTGCACATGCGCCAGCTCTTGAAGACTAGTTGACCGACGCAAGTCTCAACTTGAGTGTTCGTGCACTCAACTGCTTGAAAGGCAGCTGATGTAGAGACATTAGGCGACCTCGTACAGTACAACAAGACGGATCTTCTTAAGTTCCGTAACTTTTGGTAAGAAATCGCTTTCTGAGCTTGATGATTTGCTCGAGAGTCTGAATCTGTCGTTTGGAACCGACATTACAAAGTATAAATTGGATAAAGAATAGTTGACCAGTTGTCTAAACGACAAGTTGACAGGGTTTATCCACAACAAGTTAAAAACAAAATGAGACATAATAAGAAATTCAACCATTTGGGTCGTACTGCTGACCACCGCGCTGCATTGCTTTTCAAACTTGGCAGTTGCTTTGATTCAGCACAAAAAGAATCACTACGACTCTTGCTAAGGCAAAGGCTCTTAAGAAGTATGTTGAGCCGCTGATTACACGTTCTAAGAGTGATACAACTAACTCACGTCGCGTTGTATTCCGTTATCTTCAGAACAAGGAGGCTGTTACTGAGCTCTTCAAGGAGATCTCTGTAAAGGTAGCTGATCGTCCAGGCGGTTATACTCGTGTTATCAAGCTCGGTACTCGTCAGGTGACGCGCTCAGATTGCATTCATTGAGCTTGTAGACTTCGATGAGAACATGGCGAAGACTCCAAAGGCTGATGCTAAGAAGACTCGTCGTAGTCGTCGTTCTACAAAGAAGACTGATGCACCAGCAGAGGCTGTTGAGAACGTTGCTGAAGAGGCAAAGGCTGAATAATTCGAATAGATTTTATCTCTATAATAAAGAACTCCCAGTACTTGATGTATTGGGAGTTTTTTGTACGCTGGCATGAGCATTGTCTAATGGGTGTAAGTCCCGAGTAAACCCTAATAGCGGGAATTACATAGCCTAAGGCAAGGTGTTCATCGTAGGTGAAATCTGAAGGAAGCTATTGGCAAACATCTGACCTAACGGACAGAAACTTCGATACAGGCATATGACCGTGGATGAGGTTGCCCAATAAATCAAAAGTCTCAGAGCTATTCGGAAAGGTTGGTGAGTTTCTGAGCGAAGCGAAAAATGAAGTAGGTATAAGATGGAAAGACAATGCCCTTATCCGAGGAGGTCTTACGGACATGACAAACCCGTTTCTTTTAACGTAACCTGTGGAGCAAAACTTGTCGTGAGAAGTCAGCAGATGCCATAGTACCCTAAGGCACGTGTGCCTATGGGGAGGGGTTGAATCGGGCGGTAACTAGTAAATAGATTGCTACCCTGACGATTTTTGTTTGTAACCAGATGTCCGAAAGGGAACTCTCTATCTGTACGATAGGACGGAATTCGACAATAGAATAGAAGTGGTCGTATTCAAAGGATAGCTGAAACAACTGCCACACATCGGGAGAGGAGAAAGCCCGAACCGTTGCATGCGGAACCGCGTGACGGTGGTATGAGGTCGATAATGTAAAGTAGGAGGTAGATGCTCTTATGAGTAACATTTACCTCCTACTCAATTAATTACTTTTATTTGATGACTATTAATTTTTGTCAGATGAGACCTACATAAAAGTCTTCTCTATTATCAACATATAGTGATAATCTCTAAGACTCTATAGCAGTTTCTGAAATATGGTTTTGACACCAGTTACATTTATTAGTTTATTGTCAAATACTATATAGGCATCTATATCAACCTTTTTATCAATGTCTATATGTTTCGATTACATTTTGGTCTAAGGATTCCATTTAATGTATGAAGTATTTGATCGAAGCTTCTTGGCAACGTTGTTCAAGTGTCTTCTCAGACTCTGTCTTGGCATTTGTTTTTGAACTCTATCAAACCCAATTCGTTAACCGTGAGCAATGCACAATCACACACGCCACCCTGTATTACTGTTGGACCTGATTTATAATCCTGTGATCTAATGGCAATAATACAATCTCTGTTTTGTTAGGATTTTTGGCATGAAAAGTTCTGAAAGATTTTGATGGAACGTTGTTGGTCCAGTCAGAATATCCCAGTAGAATCATCGTAAACATATACATGGTTGTTCTGTAGTTTATCACAGCCTGAACATCGATACACCCACAATTACTTAATGCAGAACATAGTCTGAGGTTTTAACAGCAGTTGGAATATTGGTGTTGTTTGATAGTCTTTGCATAAATACGATATAATCTATTAAACTCGTACATGATTATCTCTGATACTGAATCAAGGTCGTTCTTGCGAATCATGCCAGATGATTCTGAGAGGACAGATTGATAATTCCCATTTCATCTTTTGTGAGACTAGGCTGTGAGAGAATCAGGGTTAACTTGATATTCTTGGTGGAACAATCTCGCAATCTTTCTTTTTGTGTCGTCGTCCCCTTTGATATGCTTTATAAAGCAAGGACTAGGTTTATTAAGTATGGCTAGTGTATAGGACTATGCGAAGTTAACAAAAGCATATTATCCTTAGTGCCATTATTAACTTTACATAGTAGCCTTATCATTGAGTTTTGCGATTCAGGAAAAAGACTCAACTCCGGTTCCTCTACTATATTTACAAAACAATTGTAACGACTACGACTAGAAAGATGTTTTAGCATAGCGTTCTGACCGCATCTGTCAAGTTCTCATTTTCCATAATCTTAGCAGTTTCTGCACTTGCTGTAATTCTTCTACGAGACATGGGACGTTCCTTTATCAGAAGCAACAATATTCCTAAATAGTCAGAGACTATACAGACTGGTAGGGCTGACTGAAGACCACTAGATGCGTTGATAAGACGAGATGCGATAATCACTGCCTATTATCCAGCTGATATCATTCAATGAATCATACTTGTAATTCAAAGTTACCAAAAGGAAGAGCGTATCCATCTTTAAATTGTTCCTTCGATTCCCAAAATGCCTGATTAAATGTAAGGTTAGAAGCTGGGAGACCATCAAATGTCTTCAACTTCTTTTTCTGCTGAACTTAATATGATTCTTTCAGCAGGGACACTACATTATTTTTGGGTAATCCTGTGATAGTTCCATTCTTTCTTTCTATATTAAACACATTTTCTGTATAAATAAATTTATACAGAGTACTTTCACATAATATGAGGTGTCGTCACGGAAAAATCGTCAACATGATGATATCCACACACATTGTAAAGCGTGCATCTGACAAACTGTCAAAAATAATCCAATGAATGATGTTTCTGTAATCAATGCCTTTTCAAGCCATCCTAAAGGGTGGAGAACAACTTGACAATGCAACTTTTTCCTGTACCTTGATCACCGATGAAAAGGTTTACTTTACGGGAAGTTGACTTCTATGTTTTTATAGGTCCAAATGACTTGACTACTAATCGTTCGTTCATAACCTTGTTTTTGTACTTCTTTTACATATTATACTTTATACTTTTTGACAAAGATAATAATAAATAAGGAGAAAGCAAAAGAAAACGGGAAAAAGCAAATATTTTTAGTTTCATCTGTAGTTTGGAGTGATAGGTAAGTCTTCTGTATTATATGGTACAAAGAGAAACAGAAACATAGCACAAAGATTAAGTTGACGTCTTTATTTATAATCGCTATCCATAAACCTTACATGAATACTCGTTCCAACAAAAACGTGAAGATTTTTCTGGTTTTATCAATCTGTTGAGATCTCTGCTGGCTTTACAACTTTATCCATTTTTGCCATATCCTTTTTGTAAATCTCACGGTTATTACCCAAAAGGATAAAAAGCCGAGAATACCAGCTGGGAGGATAAGTGTGTCGACTGTTGCAATGTGGACAGGGCATTGGGACAGAGTATACGGTTGCTTTGTATTCAAGATCTATTCCATGGAAAGTCTTGTTGCACGTTGCATTTGAATGTTAGTATAACCTCTAAGCATAAGTTACTAATTGTGAGTAATCATGTGACATCTCGTGATGAAAGTTACAATACGCTTTTGCTATCTTTTGTAGTTGAGCTGATGTCTCGCACATGTTGATAACAGTTGGTGCTTCGCACATGTTGTGTTGTTAGTAAACACCAATGGTGCGGATGCTAAGCACGATCACTATATGTTGCACTATATGGTCATGACCAGTTGTTATGAATATGGGAAACATATTCCATTTTGGATTGTTTCACTATAAATCAATATTTGCAATCGATTATCTTTTTGTTTAAATTCATAATTCTTTTAAGTTTTTGTTTCTGCTTGCAAAAATAAATGTATCTTCGTGAGAGGCACAAAGGAATTAATTTGTATTTTTGCGGAAGAGTAGCCAAAGTGTTGCGTTAGTAATATAACGTGAGTTCGACGAATTATAAATGTCTATAGATTTGGTGATTAGCGAAATTTGTTGTAACTTTAAGGAGCTAAAATACAAACAGTTACAAACAAAAATCGCTATGATCACCGAGGACAAAGTTACAGAAATATTTTGTATGGCAGACGACTTCTGCAAGTTTTTTGATGCAATGACAGCAAAATATACTCTAAAACCTACAGGAAAAAGGAAATATCATAGAAATTCTACAATGTCAAAAGCAGAAGTTATGCTGATAATGATTCTATTCCACGATTCTGGTTATCGCTGCTTTAAACATTTCTATCTTGAAAAAGTATGTAAGCAGCTTCGCCATCTGTTTCCAAAAGTTGTTTCTTATAACCGTATAGTAGAATTGGAAAGGGATGTAGTCATACCCTTAACCTTGTTTATCAAGAAGGTTCTATTGGGCAAATGCACGGGTATAAGCTTCGTTGATAGCACACCATTGCGAGTCTGCAAAAACCAAAGAATACATATTCACAAAGTTTTCAAAGGCATAGCCCAAAGAGGAAAATGCTCTATGGGTTGGTTCTTTGGTTTCAAATTGCATTTGATTTGCAATGAGAAAGGAGAGCTTCTCAACTTTATGATAACGCCAGGAGATGTTGATGACCGTAAGCCTTTGGAGTACAAAGCATTCATAGATTTCATACATGGTAAGCTATTCGGTGACAAAGGGTACATTAGCAAGAATCTCTTTCAAAGGCTTTTTGTTGATGGAATACAGCTTATAACCAAATTGAAAAGTAACATGAAAGGAGCGTTAATGAGCCTTTCAGACAGACTTTTACTCAGAAAAAGAGCCATTATTGAAACGGTGAATGACGAGCTTAAGAACATTGCGCAGGTAGAACACTCCAGACATAGATGCTTTGACAATTTCATCGTCAACTTATTAGGGGCAATTGCTGCCTATTGCCTGTTTCCAAAAAAGCCGTGCATCAATGTACAAAGGACTATGGACACACAGCTTGCATTGTTCTGAATTCGTCGAACTCACGTTAATATATGAAGAAAGGAACTCAAAAGTGTAAGAAAGAACTTCGAACTCTTCTTTACAGATAGAGTGAAAAGGTGGTGTTAATAATAGAAAACGTTTTGACAGGACTTGTATCTGTACAGTATTTGTAGACAGATAGAAGATGACAAGATTAAGAATGAAAGATATGAATATAGACGATAAGACTATCAATTTAAGTACTGGAAAGTGAGCTACGATGTGTGAAAAAGTCTGTCAAGACTGATGCTGATGAGGCGATGAAGGAGAAGCTGAATCGCTGAGTTTCGACTCAGCTACTATATAATACAGGTGAAAGAGCTATGGAGGCATACTGGAAAGTCGGGTGGTGGAAATAACTCTTTTTGGTCGTGTTGGAGGAAAGATGCCTTTTTGCGTAAGGCTGTTTATCACGAGTTGGAGCGTGAATGGTATGACGAATTGGGCGTTATTCTTAATGGGTTGTTAGATGCTTATGCACAAGCTGCAAAGTTTATGGAGAGATATAGCCTCTTGCATGAGGATGAAAGACGAGGTGTGAGGATAGAATGTTGTCAGCAAATTATCAATGTTTGTGTGTTTGATGATGAGATAACAGATAAGCATGGTGCGAAGATGAGGGAACTACTTTTTGCGTTTGCAGGAAGAGGATACTTATTGCCTTGCGGTTTTGTTGTTGGTCGTGCTTAGCGTATTGCCTTCGTCTTTTTGAAACTCGACAAGGTGATGCAAAAGCAGATGAAGGTGGAAATACGAGCGGGTTTTACAACTTTTCTTCGCATGTATGTCATCGTAATATTCTTTTTGTACAAACGCCAAGGATGACCCTCTTTCATAAAGCTCTAAAAGACTCGGAAGAGAAACTCGACACGTATAAGATTAGTTAAGCTTCGGTTGATGTACTTTGCAATCTGTCAATTCTTGCAAGTACAGAGCAGATTACAGAGACTGGACGACGGGTCAGTGGGATCAGTTGTCTCCAATCTTGATGGTTATTGGTTCGGTGAGCATCATAGTGAGCACCGCCCAGATTATTGGCGCGTGGAAGAGATAATGTCAGGATATCTTTTCACTCATTATTTTCAGAAGGAGGAAGAGAATGGCAAACTGCATCAGCAAGAGTTTACAATCAGTTTTATAGTAATGAAGATGATTATGCTTGTGTGCAACATCCTCGTTCTATTATGCAATGGTTGAATAATGACAAGTTATCAAAAGAGGATATAACCTATCCCACTTTGTCTTCTTTGGAGGAGATAAACCAGCGAAGATAGCTTTTTGAGTCGTTTATGATGGACGTATCGTGGTTTTGTCCGATGCAATTGACACGTGTAAAAGATGATTGGATGCCTCCAACAGAAAAAGGGAGTAGAGGTGGTAAATGATTTTGTGGCCTATTCCTATACTTTCTATCAAGAATTGGAAGCTATCACACAGATTTTATCTTTGTAAAAGATGAGAATGGAAAGTCGTATAAAGTCTCTGTTTCTGAGCATGAAGAGTTGAGAAACTGTACGTTGAACGATGCTATCGGTATTATCACTTGGGCTGGTAAACGTTATATTGCGTTTGATCATTTGATGCTATATCTTCCAATAGCATCATAATAAAAAATGTATCTCTTATGTTTTGACAATCAGAAGGATGGATAAACTATTTAGAATTTTTAGGGTTTTCCCCTCATCAAGTAGGGAAATGTCTTTGCTGAACTATAATGTAATTCTTACTTTTGCAAACATAAAATAACAGGCAAGTATGAAGAAGTTATTTATCCTCCCAATTTCTGCAACCATCTTGCTGAGTAGTTGTGGAACATACGCTGGATCCGGAGCGATGTCTGGTGGTTCTTTAGGAAGTATCTTAGGAAGTGCTATCGGTGGTAGCAGGCGGTGCGAGAGGTTCTGATATAGGAACAATTGTTGGTATGGCTGGTGGAGCTGTGATTGGTGCTGCGATGGGGCGAAGGCTGATCAGCGTGCTAAAGATGATGTTCACGATCATTATGAGAAGGTTCAGCGGCGTAAGGCACGTGAGAAACAGGCGCGTTCTACTTGGGAACTATAACCAGACTGACGATTATGCTGTTTCAAATCGTGTAGATAGATAGTGGTTTTGATGCTTCTAACTCTGGCGATGATCGTCTCTATGATTTTCAAGGAAGTGATTACACGGGAGATTATAGTGCGGCTCAACCAAAAAGCAAGGCTCCTTCAGAATCGAGTGTAGAGCGGTTGGCTGGCAATTATCAATATGCTCTCCAAACATTGAAGTTGTAAATGCTCGTTTTGTTGATGATAATCAGGATGGAGTTTTATCACGCAATGAAGTTGGTAAGATTATCTTTGAGGTGATGAATCGCGGTGATAAGCCTGTTACGGATGTACAGCCATCAGTGTGAGACAAGCGGTAATCGACATATTTACATTAGTCCTTCAGTTCATATAGAAAGTATTGCTCCTGGCAGGGGCGTTTCGTTACACTGCGATTGTGAAAGCCGATCGGCGGATTCAGCAGGTATGGCAACTTTTTGCAGTAACGGTTTTAAGGTCAGAAGAATATAAGCAAAGTGACGGAATTTAACATTAAGACAAGTAAATAGATCATACGGTTGATTGAATATATATATATTGTGATATTTGACTAACACCTGATAATTGGCTTTGAAACGACAGGTACTGGGGTAGGCGCGATAGTGTCTATCCCAGTTGACTTTATCAATCCTTTTAGCAATATGAAAGCGGATAGGTGAAGGTGTCTGTCTCTATTGTTTTACTGTATTTGCCTCTTTGGAATAAGATCAATTCTTTTTAGAATCTAATACTTATTCAAACAGTCCTGTTACCCCATCTTTGATACGTTTAAAGAAGTTTGTCCAGCTACTGCTAGAGCTATTCTTTGTATTCTGGTTTTGTGTGTTCTGCTTATTTTGTTGTGCATTAGGTTTCTCTGCTGTATCGTCTGCTGATTATTTGATGATTGTGTCGTGCGAGTGGTAGATCTCTCCCTTTGACTTTACTTCTTGTGTCGAAGAACGATTCGTTGAAGTTTGAACGTTTTACGTGCTTCTGCACTTTTGCGACTTTTCGTTTTTCACCTGTTGTGTGATGTGTTTACGATCCATTCGCGTATCAACTTTACGTTCAATATCCTTGGCTTATCCTCTTCTTGCTTTTTCCCATTCAGGTATAAACTCGTAACAAACGCCCGCAGTACCATATTCTATTTCTGCATCTCAATGCCTTTTGAGACTCTTTCATGAATGGTATTTCTGTTTCTTTTGGGTACAACTTCTACCTCAACATAAGCTACGCCCATAGCCAAAGTGCCCTAGTTCACGGCGAGCAGCATAGGATAGGTCTACGATTCGACCACGCACGAAAGGACCACGGTCGGTAACTCTTACAATTACAGACTTACCATTCCTTGGGTTTGTAACCTTTAATCTTGTTCCAAAAGGAAGGGTTCGATGTGCACAAGTAAAGGCGTTCTTATCATAGCGTTCACCATACTCATCTTACGACCATGTGTCCGTTACTATAAGATGCTTTTACCATCTGGCAGCGAAGACTGTGCTGTCAGTTTAATACTACAGTAGTGATAAAAGAACTACTAAGAAAAAGTCTGAATCTATTCATAAATAATCAATTAATAAACCAGCCTTCTCTTAGTAGTTTGTTTCTCTCATCTCATAAAGATGAAATAGAGGGAGGAATAACTGGTTTTATCATACGACGCCTTGTGCAAGCATAGCTTTCGCTACTTTCATAAAGCCTGCAACATTTGCGCCCTTAATATAGTCAATGTGACCACAGCTTGCTTACCATACTCTACACACTGCTCATGGATAGAGCTCATGATGTAGTGGAGCTTCTGATCAACCTCTTCCGGACTCCAAGAGAGACGGAGAGAGTTCTGTGACATCTCAAGACCTGATGTAGCAACACCACCTGCATTAACAGCCTTGCCAGGAGCAAAGAGCTGTTTAGCCTCGGTAAACTTATCAACGCTATCAGCAGTACAAACCCATGTTTGAAACCTCAGCAACACACAATGGCTTATAAGCTAAGATCTTATCAGCGAATCTTCACCATTCAACTCGTTCTGTGTAGCACATGGCAAATAGATGTCTGCCTTCTGCTCCCAAGGCTTGCGACCTTTGAAGAATTGTGCTCAGGATACTTTTCTGCGTATGGCTCACAAACATCGTTGACACGCTGTTGCGCAAGCTCGAGCACTGTATTCAATCTTATCACCACTAATCGCCATCTGGATCGTAGATGCATCAGGACCACTCAATGTGATAACCTTTGCACCGAGTTCTGTTGCGCTCTTAGCGGCACCCCAAGCCACATTACCAAATCCAGAAAGAGCGACGGTCTTACCCTTGATGTCAAGTCCGTGTCTCCATCATTTGATGAACAAAATAGAGCGCACCATAACCAGTGTGCTTTCTGGACGTAAGATAGAGCCACCCCATTCTCTGCCCTTACCTGTGAGCATACCTTGGAATTGATGGGTTAACTTACGATACTGCCCAAAGAGATAACCAATCTCACGTCCACCAACACCGATGTCACCAGCTGGTACATCCTCATCAGGGCCGATGTGACGATATAACTCATTCTAGTGAAAAGCTTGGCAGAAGCGCATGATTTCGGCATCACTCTTTTCCTCGTGGAGAAGTCAGAGCCTCCCTTGCTGCCACCCATAGGTAATGTGGTGAGCGCATTCTAAATGTTTACTCGAAACCGAGGAACTTCAAGATGCTGGGTTTACTGATGCGTGAAACGCAGACCACCTTATAAGGTCCAATAGCACCCATTGAATTGAACACGATAACCCAAGTTCACTTGCACTTTACCTTGATCATCTACCCAAGGTACGCGGAATGTGATGACGCTGCTCAGGGCTCAACGATACGTTCGATGATGCTTTGCACGTTCAAACTCTGGGTGCTGGTTGTAAACATCCTGTACTGACGAGCACTTCACGTACTGCCTGTAGATACTCTGACTCGCCTGATGCTTTCTGTTCCAGTGCCTGCATGATTTTTCGACTTCCATAGTAAATTTGACTTATTTGTTTATGCCAGTTAGTATCATTCAGTTAGAATGGTAGCAGCAACATATCCAAATTTATCAAACGACCAAATGAAAATCGAAAAACTTTGTGTTTTCCTTTCTTTTGACATCCCCGTGGGGAAGTCAAAGGCATGTCGAGCGTGCAAAGTAATATAAAATATATCAATTACTAACTAAAGATAGGATGGCTTGGTGTTTACTTTCTGTATTTTGTAGAAAATTAAGTTTCCAGTCGATGAAAAGAGCAACTACCAGTGCAGTGGAGCAACTTTTACCTAGATGTTTGTCAACCTAATGATGCTCGTATCTACAACGTTCTGATTGTGGCTAACCCCTCACGATGCGTTTATGTTAGAGGATGATGGGCGTGTTGAAGAGAAGATCTATAATGAGTATATGGAGCTGGGGTTGCGTTATCCGCCTACGTTTACGCAAGTTTCGACTATTGAAGAGGCTTCTCGAGTGTTGAATACAGTAGATATTGACCTTGTAAATATGTATGCCTGTAATGCAGATAACGATGCTTTGATGGGCAAGAGCCGTGAAAGCAGAGCTTTTCAGACATCCATTGTGTTGTTCTCACGCCTTTCGCATGGCATAACGAAGCGCAATGAGACGTGCAGACCCTGAGCATACTTGATTATGTGTTCCGTTGGTTAGGCAATACAAGCCTAATTCTTTCCATCAATAAGTTAATGGAGGATAAGATGCGACGTCATAGCAGCACGATATTCGTGAAGCAGAAGCGTTCAAGACGATTTTGCTTGTCGAAAGATCATCCGTCTCTATTCGTCTTATTCTACCTAACATAGCAGTTGGCATCCTTACTCAAAGCCAAAACTTTAGCAACCAAGCGATTGACTTCGGCACGATGCTTCGCTCGCGCCAACAACGTGGTCGTCCGAAAGGTTGTTCTGCCTGCGCACCAGTATAAGGAAGCCTGGGATGTTTATCAACGTTATGGGATAACGTGCTTAGGTGTTACTCCGACATGCGATTCCCTCTTGGTGATGGAGAAGAGGGCATACAATCAAACTATGGACAGCCAAACTCATTCAGGCCAAAGACCCTGAAGCCGGACTCAAAGTTGCTCCGTGCCATTCATCAAGAGGACGAGCATCTACCCTTAATCACGCAGAGAGTCTCAGAGAGAGTGATAACCGTGAGAAAGCGAAAACAGGGAGAGCCTCCGCTTTAGTTGATAAGATAGAACCTCTAAGAAGATGGTGTTGACCTCCGTCATCTTCTTGAAAGAGCACATGGGTTTTGAGACTTCATCTTCCGTGTAATCCCAGCACGTGCTGAGTCATGCGCATCCGTAACCTCAAAAAGACTTACAAAGACTAACATCTTTAAGATACCAAAAGACCTCCATGCTCTATCATATCCTCACGTAATCATGTGAGGTCGTTGGCTTGTCTGACTCGTGCCATATTCCCCGTTTCTTCCTTCTTAAGGCATCACTTGGCATAAGCTGACAAGATGATATGTGCCACCGAAAAGATTTATCTGACGCCATGGCTAGCCTACTCGAAAGCGCATGCGAAAATGAAGGTGTTGTCGCCCTCTTCGATCGGCACAATTCGACTCAATATGCCCACTTTGCACGTATAGGTGATGGTCGTTTAGGGAGGCGAGGGCGCGGTTTAGCTTTTCTCGGATAATGCTGAATCAGCGTCGTCCTGACTTCAACCAGTTTCCGAATGCAAAGGTCTCAAATCCCTAAGACTGTCGTCTCTGTCCTTGCGGATGTCTTCCGATAGCTTTATGGAGAGAAACAACCTTTATCAACTGCACTAAGCGATGCCACCAACGGTGACGAAATACTCCATGCTTTCCTTCAGTAGGCAGCTCCCTGATGAGTTTATGAGGCGACTTCTTCGCCTTCTTCGAAAGCGACCCGTTCGACCATTGCCGTTCTGATCCAGTTCGTTGCCGAAGATAGCCGTACCAGCCATTTGCGGGTATTGTATTCCACTATATGATGACACTTTATTTGGGGGATAACACGAAATGTTACGTATGTTGGCATGCGATTAAGGCGGTATATGCCTCTGTTTATTATCGAGACTCTAAAGCCTATATGACCGCAACAAGTAATGTCATCGACCAAGAGAGATGGCGGTTATCTTGCAGCAAGTGGTAGGAAACAATGACAATCGATTTCATCCTAATCTTTTTCGGGCGTTCTTCGTTCCTCAAACTATTATCCATTAGTGATGAGAAAGCCAGAGGGAGATCGCCTCTTTAACTGCTAGGCTTTGCAGCAAACATATCGTTGATGGCGGTCAAAGCTCGTGTTTGTCCGTATCATCCACACCAAGTGTTACAGCTAAGTGAACTGAAGTTAGCCTCCGAGAGACCCAAACCCAATTCGGCATCGATATGCAATAGAGGGAAGACTTTAAAGTGGATGATGGGTTTTAATATCCTCAAACTCAATCTCAAAGATGCTGAGTCTGACGGAGTCTCCTTTATATTGCTTCTGCTTATTCGGTTGATGACAGACCATCTATGAGGGCTTATGAAGGACGGAAAATTATATCCTGCTGTGTTCTTCAACAGGAGTTTTCCCATTACCAGAGTTGTTACAGATGGCATGCGTTATGGAGCTGATGCTATGCGACGCCCTGTGAGATAGAGTTTGCGGTCAATCTAAATGCTGATAAGACGGAGAAGTGTATCTTCTTCAGATCAGACCTATTGTAGATTCAAAGCAACGATTAGAGATGAGAACACTCTCTTCTATACCAGATGAACAGTGTCTCCTTTACGCAGTAGTTTAACTCCATGGACATGGTATATCGGATGACGTAGGATGTTGTTTATGCGTCAAGACGCTTCTCTCACAGCGAAAGATAATCCTTTAATCGCTAATGATATTGAGCGAATCAACCAGAAGTTCAACCAGTCAGCACCTCACTCAAGCATCCTTATTGGTCCCGGCCGATGGGAGTTCGAGTGATCCATGGTTGGGTAGTCCAGTGAAGTGGTCGCATGTTTCTGCAGCTCGAGTCATTGTTGAAGAGCTAGAACATGATCGTGTTGACGAGCCAGGTACTGCATTTTCTTCCAGAACCTACTTTCCTTTGGTGTAGATTACTCACCATCAATCCTTATAAGGCTGATGGTTTCTATCAACAGGCGTTCTTGGTGCTCTCTCCAGCTGTTGAGGAAACGCAATGGGTGCACGCATGTTCGTTTCCAAAAAGCCGCTGAGATCATGATGGATGGTAAACGACAAGAGGGTGGTGGGTGGCTTCCTGAAACCCTATCCAGCCTCCTACAATCTTCACCCAGCCTCCCCTAAGGGAGGAGTGCCTAACGGAAGTTAGAGGAATAATGCTCCTCTCCATGAAGAGGGCGTTTCATGATGTGAGGAAGAGCACTCTTCACGATATGAAAACTGCCTCTTTGATACGAGAGAAGAGCACTTCTTACATTTGAGACTATATCTTCTTTTGCCATCTTGATAGCCTTTTCATGCATATAAGCCTGCACAGCTTCAGCTACATCTTCTCATTTATCTCGTTCTCAGGAGCACCTACCCAACAACCCGTCTTGTACTACTCTCAAAAGTCTTTTAGTCACCATCTTGTCTTTGTTTCTAGTGTACAATATTATATTTTCCGTCTCTGTTTACTGAGCTGATAGCATCTCGATGTTTTTGGAAGGTTATACCATGTGGCATTTCAGCACGTGAGGTGAGGGTTTGAGCCATGTGAGAAGCTCTTTCTCTCGTCATGGATGAGGCTGGAGCAGCATCTCAACTTCAGCCCAGCCTCGCATTGCCAAAGAGTGGATGTGAGACAGCAAAGGCACGCACTGCAACAGATGGAAGAGGTGGGCAAGTAGCACCTGTTCCTATGTGTTCTGGATGGACGTTCTCACCGCCACCACCTATTCAGTCCAGGTTCTGCACTCGATAAAATAGTACCCATCGAGATTCTGAAAGACCAAGTCTCCTGTGCTTTGCCATTGGTTCTTGCACGTCCAGCATAGCCTTCCAACTCAAGAACGCACCCATAGTTCACCTACATGCTCCTCGTTCGCTTCTCTTTAATCTTACATCATTCACTCCATATCGACTTTCCCAAGCGTTGTTTCGTCGAAACGACCAAGGTCTTGCGAGTAGGCCAGAAAGAAGCCCGCTTCAGAAGTGCCAGTAGAGATTGTAAAGAACATCCCCCAGTTGTTGACGAGTAGCTCGATGAAACTGGAAGTCTGTCTCCCCACAGATGAGGCATTTTGGGCTCGTCATTTGGCTTTTTGCTCCTTCTGTCTGCTATAGTCTCTGACCTGCATAGCAGGTGCGTGGGCACTACTTCAATGCGTTCGTTCTGAATAATGGATGAGTGTTTCTTGTGCTTGGAAACGCCTTTGTGAGACAGATCTTCTTACCCATTAAGAGTGGACAATGAGTGTGCTTAGGGCGAAAACCATGATAGAAAGGGAAGAGATGAGCACACTGTCACATTGATCAATCCCTATTTTGTGGAGCAGAGCGATGAGGGAATGAGTAGGAAAGGGTGGATCGCTGGGACGCGAGCCACAGCACTAGTACCACTCGAACCGCCTGTAAGGAATGATAATGTTCCTTCACGCGGCGCATGCGAGGGAGAGCTTTGTGTTTTCTTCGTAGAGTCTCTATATAATAAGAGATGGTTGAGTTCCTCTGTTATTATGGCTTTGCTATTAATAGCTGAGGCTCTTCTATCAGTTCTTTATCATATATGAGAGTTGATTAATGACGTTTTCTCAGATATTCTAAAAGCGTGATCTTGTAGCATGTCAGTGCTTTCAACAAGGTGATAAAGAGCGCCTATTCCGAGAGAGAGCAGGGAGCGTAAGGACAGGATGAGGCTGCATACGTCCTAAGAGAGCAGCGTTCATCTTTGCGTGGTTGGTATTGTGTAATAGCAAACAGTTGAGCCAGTGTTTTTGCCTTCTGCATGCTTTCTTGATTACGTTAGAGAGATTGTTCGTCTTTCACTCGCACAGCGATTTGGATAGAAGTGAGCGGAGAAACGAGCAGAGCCGTCAAACTCATTCCTTCTGAAAGCAAGCATTTTGCCCAGCAGAATGACCGCATTTTCGGCGAAAGCAATATGTAGAATCGATAAAGAATGAGAAGGAGGTTCCTTAATGTTTTGACTCTTCATGGTTTCCTGATAGAAAAGACGGATGATAGGGAGTACGGTGGCATGCACCAATGGGAACAGAAGAGAAGTAGCCCACCAGGGGTTGCACAGACCTCTTTCCTAAGCAGAGGCGCAGGAGAATCTTAAGCGGCATTGGCTGTGGTTTATAGGCGGGAGATGCCTATATTGCTCATCACGACATCTGGACATCTGTGTGGAGCAAGGGCAGGTAAAGCCACATGAGCACGCACCTCTGAACTGTTTTCTAACTCTGTCCTTGCTGTGTCCAGTGTCATGCGTTGGCAAAGCAGCCTTTGGAGGCGTGATAAGCTGACCAACCTGTGCCATGGATAGAGAGTACTTACGGAGGGATGAGTAAACGATATGCCCCTTTATTTGTTTGCAAGGCAGGTAACAATGCGAGGATTAACGCCACTAATGATCGATAATTGAGGTCCACTGTTGCGGTCATAATCGTTCTGTCGGTCTGTGTGCCAGAGCGATATTGCGATGAATGGATCTGCTCTGCATTGTGGCAGAGCAGATAGTCCCACTTGCGGCATATCCTTGCGTAGTCTTTCGCAGAGACGGTTGAGAGTTGCTCTATCACGGAGGTCTATCGCTTTACACAATCGGCATAAGGCGCCTTGCCCTTAGCTTTTCGACTGCATTTGTAACTCCGTCACTGCGTGCATTTAGAAGAAAGAGTGTTGCCTAGAGAGATGAATTTCACTCTGTCCAGAGCACGCCCTAATCCCGTGGGATGCACCCGTAACGATTGCCGCTTCCCACGCAGCATCTCCTTTGCCACGCTACTTTGGCGTGCTTTAAATGGATGGGCGGATAAGCTGAATAGCAGTGCTGATAGCCATTAACTCGCATCTGATAGATGCTCTCATGGGTACATTCTTTCCTCTATTCGTCCTCCTAAGAACCAACGCTAATGGCTTCTGTATAAGAATCATTCGATTTCTTTACCTTATTATACAGAGGTGTTTAAACCATCTCAAGACTATGGTGCTGATAGTCACGGATACGGTATAAAGGAATTTCTCGCTACCCGTTTTCGTAAGTCAGAGATGCCTCAGTGTTCCGGAACCTGGGTGCTAATGTGGCTATTCGACGCTCCCTATGGGCCCGGGCCATGGTCGGCATCGAGCGTGCGTTGAATATACTCTATCGATTGAGCGAGTAGTGTCTTCTGCCCGTGGATAGACAGGTATTATAGTATGCAGTCAAGGTACGAGAACCCGTCAAGAGAGACTTGGATCTTATGGCAATCATTGATTTTTATCTCACCATAGTGTGCACGCTAAGTCGCCCAAACGCTGTGGGTTCATGGTCAAAAGGATAACAGCTACACCAAGAAGGAGAACCCTATGTCAATAAAGCGCAGCAACCGGCGCATGAAGAAGTCGCCACTACCAGGTGTCGTACCGTCTTTCTTCACCACACGGATGCGAGCAATCATCTTTCCGAGGCTCTGTCCATGGTTGGGCAGGTTCCATGGTAAAAGGAGCAGAAAGAGCACTCACAAGAAAACACAGACAGAACGCTGACGTGTAATTGTAGTTTATCATTCAGATAGTCGTCTGATATATATTAGTAGCCCCACACCAAAAGGCGTAAACGATAGGATAAAAGCGTCAATCATCTGTGCAAGACACGTGCGATTCGCCAATGTAACGCTGGCGATGCTGATTTGGCACATACTGCCTGTAACGATGCTGGATTCCGACATTCTCTTCGTAACAAAATTGGTTATTTCGGTTGCAAATATAGGACTCTACTTTGTGGGCGGTTGGTGATTAATCGCATGACCTATAAAAGAGTATAATGAAGGAAGTCAGCACTGCATGCGTATTAACATCGAGAAGTGGAAAGCAATAGAGCGTTGGTGGATAACATCAACTCGGTAATGCTCGACCGCTTGGCTGATGCTTACACAGACCTTACAACCGATCTTGCCTTTGCTCAAACACATTATCCAACACGAATTACACCATTCATACAACCTTTCCTCTGCACTTTCATAATGAGATCATCGCAATAAGCGTGAGAAATGGAAACGAATGATCACCTTTTGGACGCAAGAGGTACCTGATGTGATGTGGAAAGAACTGATTATTATTCCCGTCATTCGCTATCTTTATGATAAGTGTGCTCATTGGAGTCGTCTCAACACTGGGAGATGAATCTTTCCCGAAACCATTCTCCCGGTGATGGATACATGGATCAAGACAGCCTCGAGTAGCACACGCTGAAAGCGATGGGCATTTATGGAAGTGAAGAAGAGGTATGTTCATCGGAATAACGCTTAATCAACATCATGGTATCGTTCTATATATTTGCTATGGGCGTACGGCACGGCAGCTTCATGCCTTGAGCTATTCCTTGTTCCAAAATGGCGTTATGGTGGGTTGTTTCGATACTCTTCTATCAGCACCGATTGTTATCTGAATGCTACTAACCACTATGTTGCATGGAACCTTAGAACTCTATCCATCGTGGTGGCTTGCGCTGCAGGCTTGGCAATGGGTAATGGATGGCTATTCCTGGCACTTACTCACGCTTAGTGAGCCCAACGAGGTGCCGTGGTATGAAGATCATTGTAGGTACTATTCCACCAGTGGCTGGTTTTATAGAGAGTCTCATCACTCGGCAATACCGAAACACAACTATGTGCGGTTGAGCATCATCCTCCTTTCATTCGTATTCGTAATCTTTTATTTTTATATACTACCTATAAACGTAATAAACATACGCATTCTAAGTAGAGACCAAGGTTGACGGTATAGAGTACGTACCTTTTGGACAGAAGTTCACAGCAACTTTCGATTTTTAAAAAGAGAACCATAGCTATGGGTTAAAGTTTGTTTTTATCTTGTCTTACCCTTTGTTCGTTTCAGGCATTCGCTTTAGAGTAGGTTAACCTCTGTTGCTGTAGATAACAATTTGGTTGTTGCTGTTGATAATGCAGATTCAGATGGAGCTTTAGAAACCTATTAGTGAATACTGGGTCTGTCCTATCTATATTGATAGTCTGCCTTGTTCTCGGTTCTATCTACTCTCTTTCAATCTGCTTCTCATTGATAAGGTATTATAATGGAAGTCCCACCGCTTGCAAGGGTGACCTTGCGACCCTCAAGCCACTCATCATTCAGAGTATGAAACGCCTTCCTTCAGCTCTTAGTGTTTCTGTTGCATGGGTGGTCATCACCATTATCCTTGGACCTCACTTTTAACTGCTTTGAAGTGACCTCGAATGACCACCCCTAATGTCCTGGCTGGTATTGGACTATTCTTTGGTCATTATCGGACTGTTAGTTGCCTTTGTCCCGCAGCCTCTATCTCTCATGGCCCAGAAGTATATATTCGAAGATGATGAGAACGTCTTTAGCTCCAGCCTGTCGTGGTGGAGATTAGTGTTCATATCCTTTCTGGTCTTTGATTGGATTGCTGCTTCTTATGGGTATTGTGGAGAATTTCCTCCAGATGGTAACGATGTTACTCTTGGTACTTTCCGCGCACCTTATGCGAAGGCCCTCATTCTGCAAACGAAATGAAGTACAGCCATCTGGTTGTTAATCTCTCCAATCTACAAACTCGTCGAATACATCTTCTCGGTTATCATGAACTTTTGGAAAAGCATATTTCTAGATGTCATTAACTGTCGTTGCGCTGCCTTCCACTATGGTGAAAAGTTGCAGAGGAAGTAGATGGAGTTTTCTGTTGAAGAAAGGCATCCAGAACTTTCTGCAGACAACTGGGAGAGAAAAGATTCCGATATAGACGACTTTGATAAGCTATAATACGGTTAGTTAAATCCTTCTGATATGTTACAAGCCCTGTCCGACACGCTCTCTTGCGATACAGCTTTACTACATCAATACCGCGTTGATGAGGCGTATAACTATGCGAAAGAGCTACAAGCTCCCGAGCTAGATCTATGGGATTGGCTGATGAATAAGCTGATGAAGTGGATATCGAGCTGTCTTCCGAATGGGAAAAGGCGATGTTTCGTTTCTATATCTATATAGGTTTATGACTGTAGTGGCGTTTTTATCGCCTTTCTAATGTACCCGTTACCGTGCGAGCTATTCCATCGTACAGGAAAAGGTGAGCAGTGTTAATGCCGAAGAAGACAATATATATGGTGTCAACTTCGATGCGGAATATACCAAGGCGATGGCACAAAAGGATTATTATAAGGCTGTACGAATGGTGTATCTGCGCACACTTCGTTGGCTGGCAGACCATCATAAGATTAATTGGCAGCTTTATAAGACACCAACGCAATACACACGTGAATTCTGTCGACCGACTTCAAGCGTATGACCAAACGCTTTTCATGCGTGTGAGATATGGTAATTATGAGGCGTCGAAGAGTTTGTCATGAGCTACTCAATATAGAAGTTGAGATTGAGAAAAGGAGACAGCTTGCCATGAATAAGAAGTTCTTATTAGGTATAGTAGTCTTCCTCCTCTTTGTCTTAGTGATGGAGTTTATGCCCGGGCAAAGTTTGTTTGAGACCAACCTTCGGTCATTACGGATGATCAACCTTTTGGTTGTGTGGTCTGACACACTTATGGCAGAAGTCAACCCTGCTGGTTACTCATGTGACGAATAAGACTTTTGCGCAGTTAGAACGCGATGGATATGATAAGAAACCACATGCTATTTTAGTGCAAACGTTGGCATTTATCTAACAGAAACCGATAGGATAGAGTTGGTGAGGTTGTTAAAAAGCAGGAAACAAAGTGCTTATTGTCACCTCAGACTTCGCTTAGGACTGAAAATAAACTTTGGTGTGGCGGTATCAGGTAGAGATTCCTTCCTTCCCCAGTGGGTGAAGAAGTCGTTATTAGACTATCAAACCTCGATGGATGCGCTCTATTGGAATGCAGTGAGTTTTATACGCCTCTATACTTATCAGGTCTATACATCAATGTCAGGCTATGGGATTGAGAGTAAGTGAGGGTGTTCACCGTGATACATTGTTGTGTGCTTTCCAGCGTTCTGTTGATGGGGATGTAGATGCAGCAGACGTTTCTGCCCGACGATGGTGGTGAGTGGTATGCTGACAAGATGAGGCGGTTGCTGGCAGGCGACTCGCATACGAATTAAGTGGGGGAAGAGCGAGTTGTTCCTACTCTCATGTGACCCACTCCTATGGACCAACTATGGCGCACTTTGGACCCCGAGATAAACGGACTCTTATTCCGTAAAGCGATGTCCCAATTCCGTATTGGCTTACCATAGCACAGCGTAAGCAGATGCGTATGCGCTAAGAACGAGGATAGCGAGGAGGGTCCGCTCCGTTACTGGCTGCAGACGCCACTCAGATGGTGCGTACCATCTCCCATTGTTAGGTTTGCTGTTGTTCTGCGTAAGCTATGCTCGACGTCGCGAGGGTGATCCCTGGTAAAGCAACAGCCCGAAAACAAGAAGTCGTTGGAGCTCATTGAAACCTCATCGGAACACTCTTAATATCAGACAGTGACAAAAACCATGACTTGTTACAAGAAGTATAGTTATGAAGAGCCAGAGACAGTGCGTCGGCAGCTGCTGGCAGATGTTGATGATGAAGAGTCGAGACGAGAAATAGCTAATTAGCTCTCCAGAACAGGTATGCGGAAGCCAGCGTACGCATACTGGATAAGGTGAAAACGCTACATAGAGGCAGAGCACAGACTATACCCGATAGACGATTGCGAGAGACGATAGACGGATTATAGACACCATCATCAATAACCTTTAACTCTGTGGAAGGACTAATTAATAATGACAACCAATTCAACACACCAACAAGATGGAAGAGAATAAAGCAGAGAGAACTGATCTTCAGGACTTTCGTAGCAGAAGATTACACAATTAAAGAAAGGCTATCGGCAATGTGATTGTTGGGCAAACAGGAGGCTGTCGATCTGCTAGCCAACAGCCATCCTTGCAGACGGTCGTATGTGTACTGACTGAAAGGCGATCAGGTGGCAGGAGAAAACCCTTGTTAGCTCCGATTAGTCTCACGCCTCATTGACACGCGTTTCCAGCCGTATTCAGTTTACGCCAGACCTCAATGCCAAGTGATGTAATGGGCTGACTGGTGACTTCAATGTGAAGACCTCTGAGTTCGATTTACCATCAGGACCTGTGTCTCGCAGAGATGGTGCTTGTTGACGAAATTAACGTGCATTGCTAAGACGCAGGTCACGCTCTTTTCAGTAATGTGAGGAGAGACGGTCACCGACGTCGATGGTGTTTCGCATCAGCCATAGACGACAACTGCACGACTCATAGACGACACGCAAGTCCGTGGAGCAAGAGGAACTTACCGTCTACCAGAAGGCTCAGATTTAGACTGTTTCCTGTTGAGATCTCGCAAGAGTTATCCTACGCATTGAAGAAGAGGTAAGCATCTTGCAGCATCATCAGAGAAGAATAGAAAAGCTTGTCAAACTGGATGATATTCAACCGCTTGTTAAGCGTTCGTGAGCTTCTAATGCATCGCGTCAGCAGTTGCAAGAAGTGTACATTGAAGACACGCCTACGCTATATTGCATCATCGTACAGCAGACACGCATGTCAAAGGCGGTCTAGTCTCGGAGCCAGTCCACGTCTCACGTTGCGATGCTCAGTGCTTCTAAGGCATGCGCACATGTACTCCGGACGTGACCATGTGACGCCGGAAGACATCAACTCGCTACTCTAACATCCTTCAACACCGTCTCCTCCCTACCGCTGAGGCTGAAATGGAGGCTACTAAGACAGCGTTGAAAGAAGCGGCAGAAGTTGATGATAAGGTGGAAGTCCCTAAGGCGATCCCAACGTAGAGAGAGAGCCTTGTTTTATGTGTAAGGCCTAATCACTCATACGGTTCGCAGTGGTACTACATACGGCAGAACGCTGATACGTACATCGAGTAAATATAATGACTTTATATGTGCCGACGGCTTCGCACATAATGGTTACACAACCTCGCACTATTGGTGCGGAAGCGTCACCTTAGCAAAATAACCCTCTCTATAGATAGAATAAAATGTTCGCACCAAGCCAGATTTTATATCATCTCGGTGCGTGTGACACTGCTTTGTGGCTGGGATATGTCCTATCCCTTCCTCTCTCTACGGCGCGTTTCTGTTGTTCGTCTGCCCTGTATCCTCGCGCTATACGATGCTTTCGCCGCCTGTCATCGGCGTGCGATAACAGCGCGGAACGGAGCTGCGTGCGGATGGGTTTTCTAACGGCGATGAGGATATGATAAAGCGCTCCCGCTTTATGCGCGAATAACACCTTCCCGTAGCGGCTCACTGGTCATTGATGGGCTCCTAAAGTGCTCCAGCCGTCGAGACATACAGCACACCTCACCAGCTTGCCGCAAAAGGGCGAGGAAGAAATCGTTACACGCTCCACTCCGCAGTGAAACGCGGAGTTTATTCCTAGGCGGATTCGTTGTTTCGCACGCACCATCATGAGGACTCGTGGAAGCGCCAGATATAGCTGGGGCAATACAAAGGACGTGAAGCACCATCACTTCCTGTCTGATGCGTTGAACGATTACGAATTGCTTGCGATGAGCAACAACCTCGCATTTCGAGATGAGCAAGCGGATCTCGACGACTATCGGAAAGCCACACTGAGTGAACAGATAAAAGATTGGCAGCGCAGGCGATGAGCATCGTGCTATCAGCTGGAAGCAGATGCGCTGGAAGCATGAACTCATGGCAGAATGTCTATCGTGACGAACGTCTCCCGCAAGTGTTTTCACGTCATTGACAGGGCGACGTCGACACGTGATCGTTCCAGGTGGAAGGACCTTACTTGACGGTAGAACATTAATGCCTCTTTTGGTGCTATCTCACAGTAGCCAGCAGTGCACCGTGACGATAAGAGCTCGTCTGATTACATTCACAAATAAGATGGACACATCTCGTGGCTCCCTCGCGCCGCAGTGCACGACAAAATGCAATGCTGATTGTTGGATGCGCTTTAGGCGCAAGGAAGCCGACTCTTGGAGAGAGACGACCCAGTAACCTCATGAGTCAACGTGCGAAGCAAGTTAGTGGCTGAAGTCTGTTCGTTGTCTATACGAACTACCCGACATGATATTGCCTGACAGAGCAAACTCCTTCACCTGGAACCACTACCAGTCGTTGGCGATCGTGCCTCGTGGTCTTGCTGAAGATGAGTGAAGTGACGATTACATCCAAACGCCTCAAAGCGCCCCATAGAGAAAAGAGTACTATCAGCATGTCATTGCAGAGAAGCTACATACGAAAACGCTCACTCATCGTGTCACTGCCACCAGCACAGCATCTATATAGCATGCTAACGACTCCGGGCGTCTCCAGCGCAGATGCTGATTACGCGTACTTGGAGATGAAACAAAGGCAGGTGCTAACTTGCGCGGCGAACTGGCATATCATAATATGTTGGTATGACGATTTGTTGACATATATAAGCTGACCTGCAAACCAGTTAAAACTAATATTAACAATGCTTTCAACAACATGAGAATTAAAACTTTATGCAGGTCACTTGCTATCGCCATTGTGTGGCTGGGGAGCAGTCTCTCTGCCTCCCGCAGCATAATTATGTGAAAGTAGCTGACAAAGACGGAAAAGCTACGACCCGTGTACTCTCAAAAGACAAACCAACGGCTACCTACAGTGCGTATCATCTTGTCTCTGACGATCTGATAAGGCAAAACCATGTAGAGTATCCTTTAACGGAGTTTCCCTTTAGCTTTTACTCACCATCGGCCTACTGGTATCAATACGGTTGCAGAACAGTCCAATACGCGTTCTCTTACCAACTCGGTACGAGGAGAGGGCTGAGCGGGTACTCTGATGTGAGCGTCTATACCATCAATGGGCGACTTGTCGGTAGCGCTGTTGTTAATCAAAACAAGCTGTTTACCGGTTCCACTTTCGATGAGTCGAAGATGTGTTTATAGTAAAATCATTAACCAAGACATTTAAACGTATCAATCAATGAAGAAGCTCTTTACTTTAGTAATCGTATCACTTTTTAAGTGCTGTGCAGACAGGCACAGTAGAAGGTAGTAACTCGACAAGACAGATGATCCATGGGCAACACCCAGAGCAGATGAGATACAGAGTGTACAGGTTTGACCAGCGTCAGTAGCTGACCAGTTCGTGGTAGTTACGAACAGACACAAATCATCCGCTATACGTTGGGCTTAGTTATTCTAAGCAGAAGAAGAGGTTGCTATCCAGATAACAGACAATGAAGATGGTACCATCAACATGATAGTTCGCAGTGCACGTAGCAACACAATGATGGAAACCTCTGTTTAGGAACCGCACCATCCCACATGCAAAGGAGTGCGACTAGAGGCTACTAGCGAAAGCTATATGGGATGACAAATACTCAAGTTCTGTTTTAAGCAATCAGATGGATCGTAATGTTACAAAGGATCAGGGTGCACCTTTGATGGGATGTTGCGGGTTGCAATCACTAAGGAAGCTGACATGGAAAGCTGAGAAGTAAGCAAGAGCTATCAGATGATACAATGCCACTGACATCTATATGGCACTTTACGATGCCTAAGCAGTGAGTTTAAACGCGAGTGACGTGAATCTCCCGTGAACATGTGAGATGTGGTTAGCCGGGTGTTGCCGTCATGTTGACGGCGACTCTGCCCAGCAATGATCTTTGATGGTATATACGACAGATGCGCCGCTTCTCCAACGATTTACGGAAGGGCAGTTGCGAGCTTGATGCCACAAGTTGGAAGGACTCGTACTACGTTGATTTTGGACTCGTTACAGCGACATTGGAGAGAGATACCGCCCATCGGATTAGCTGCATGTGCACAGGCCATTTTACACCTGATCATATTCTCTTCCTTTAGTCTACTGGCACCTCAAACGGCACACGGGAATCTATACTTATTGCTCGATGTATTTCGGAAGGGATAGCCGTCACCGAGAAGCGTGCCTGTTTAAAAGCTACTGATGTACAACCAGAGCCACCTTCATGTGAGTCTTTGCCTTCCATCAACAATGTGAGAACACATGTGCAGTGTTGGAAACCAACGCTATAAGTCGATGAGTGAGCTCCGAAGAAGCGGCAGAGACTTCCTCATGGTAGCAACCCAAACGGATGAGTGGGCTGAAAATGAGGTCAGTTCGATCAGACGCAACAAGCCTGTCCAGGGTCTGATAGGATGCCAAGGACAACGGTTAATAAGGTGTTGTTATCATCATGGCTTCAGAGTAGATATTCATGCAGCACTCGTACTATGAGAAGAATAATGTGTACATTCTCCCGCTTGAAGAAATGGGAGTATGCTTGACCTCCACAGTTAGTGAACTATATGAATGGTGCGGACGCGCAAATGCGTTGGTTGAGCCATCAGTATAACACCCTCACTAGGCGTGACCTCCCGTCTTACTTTGTTCCCTCGTCTAGGGAACTGGTATAGGCGAATAAGGTTTTATATGGAGCTTACGAAACGAAATACCATTCATTATCAGCTTTGCTCCTTACACTTCCTTTCGGTGCCGCGCAGATGAGCTGAATGACTCCCACCTGGCAAGTCTTATGAGTTAGACCAGGTTGTTGTCACTGCGGTACGCGTACACTCGAAAGCTACTTGCCAACACACCTGTTTTGACGAAATCATTGCTATCAGATGACATAGCAGTGTAGCATGCTCACCTAATCTTGAGACCTGCTGCAACAGGTGAGAGTGCCCAAGCAGTTGAGAGTTCTCCTATGCAAATGAACCAACAAGTGCACATGAACTCTCTCTGGTTTCGTAGGACAGCGTGTTGATACTTTCAGTTGATGGGGAACGTCTGTACCCAGGTGAGACGATGGATGATGATCGACTTCACAAGACTACTGATGGACAATGTAGACCACATTGAAATCGTTGGAGCAGACGTTCATGCGCTCTATGGCCTCGAATGCGGCTGGTGGGGTCACCAACATCATTACGAGAATATACATCCATTTCTCTCTCAACCTGAATATAGCGTTTGGGCAAGCATAACCGAGACAACGTGCGGCTTTAGATAACGCCAGTTGAAACAAGGGAATGGAGCAACCTCTTGACCATTGACGCAAGGCAGATAATCCACAACGTGCAGAATGGCGACCATCCTGCATTACCTGTGTCGCATCAACGATGTACGGCGATGCAACTTGGAACATTACGAACAACTATACCTAGACTACACTGAGTGATAAACTCCTCATCTGGGCGGCAGGCGGGTTACTTCTTTCGCCAACATGTTCGCACAGCAACAGCGACTCCTGAACGTTATAGAGACTCTTCACGGGCGGACTCAGAGGAGGTAGCGGACTCCGACCGAATCGGATAACTTTGAGCTCACATGCGCATCTCGGTCAGATGCTGTGGACTTTATCAACGAATCGCAAAGATCGGATGTGCGCGACTATTCCGAACGTGCAGAATAGCCTCCGATTACTCTATAACCACAACGACGAGGCGATGTTTGTTCTATCCGCGAGTTACCGAGTACGCACGACTAGCAATGAATGTGAACCTTGAAGGACGCACCAGCAAAGGCATCCCTTTGATGCTTTTCACGCAGCCATGACTGGAAACGTTAACGAGCAATGGGAGGCTGGTGCGACGCGTATGCGACTGACTTCTCGGATGGACATATCTCGCAAGTGTGACGCAAAGATAAGCCTTCTGTTGCAGCCGTACACACCACGTAATCTCGTCTTAGCTATGGTATGGACTGGTCACCAACGTTAAAGAGAAATACTATAACTTTGACATGGCAGGAATATGGACTGTGGAAGAAATCCAGCCTTGGAAACCAGAGGCAAAGTCAGCACTTCTCCCTGTCTGCTGACTGCACACAGGCAGTACAACTTCACTCTCATGAGCTATACACAATAGGATTAGAGGATAAAGCTCTCATACTGGTGCTCCTTTCTATAAAGAGTAGCTTCTGACCCGCCAACCTCATCTACCTATCTCAACCTCGAAATCACTGCTTCTGTGAGCGGAGAGGCTACGGCTACAGCGAGATGGTCGGAATGGTGTCATGCCGCACGTCTGTCTTATGCTTATACCAATGAGCACTTGCGCGGATAAGAACAATAACTCGGTGAATAACCAGTCACATCCCCGCTCCATAAGCACATGCAATGACGGGAGCATATTGATTGACCATCAGTTTGTGTGAAGAACTATGGGCTGAAATATAGGGACCGACATTGGCCGCTTCATCACGTAGCAGAGCAACCAAGAGTCTCGTTGATTGTTGCGACATCCGAAGGAGATCCGCACCATTCATTATCCAGCATTACCGCACTCTTCAAAGCTACTCCTTGGTGCAAACTGCATCGGTAAGGCGGTGAAGGTGAAAGCGCAATTCTTGATAACATCTTTAATTATAAACCAGAGATATTATTATTTTGAACTGTCCATTGACTGGTGGAGCAACCTCAGCGGTAGGAATGTCGGTTGACGTTGATAAACTATTTAAACTCTTAATACGCCGTATGATGGGAAAAGGTAAAATCTATCGGCGGCGGACACTCGCCTCTTTTATGTGTTAGTTCTGAAGACTCGAGTCATGCACTTATGATCATGATGGAAAAGACCACGACTACCAGAGCATTTTCACAGCAGCGGCGCTATGGGCATTTATGGTAAGGATTTGCGTGGGACAGTGCGTAATTATCGGTGTGTTTGTCAAGGTGATACACGTCAAACACTCTGGGGACTAATTGGTGGTTTTGCTTTTCTGGACCGGTTGTGAGTTTCTCTTTCAATCATTACGCTCACACGACGTGCGCAACCTGAGATTGGAAACGCAGGTGATTGTCTCACGAAACCAGAGTATCTTATCCTTCCAGCCTACCTCCGGCTTTTTGGATGATGGTGATGATGACAATGTATATCTTCACGCACGCAGCGGTTGTAACTTTTATTATTAATTGGATTCAGAAAGGCGTTTGTTTGGAAAGCTGCAAGAAAGAGAGTGCTTTTCAGCCAGATGACACGTCATTACATCTCTACTCGTCACTTTTATGGAGGTGAATATGATTCTTTGCGCATTTTATCTCTTGCTGATGTTCTGCTACGATAAGAACTTTCTTGGCGATCCATCACCCTGTACAACGATTCTTAGTAGGTTTTGGGCTGCTTTCATCGGTGACTCTATATGTTTAGCCACTTTTATATTTGCTTCTTAGGGTGCTAATATCCGTATCGTCGAGTTTGCAACCAGTGATTGTATTTTAAGTTTGCCAGTGGAGATCCTCCGGACGTACTCAATTTCTTTCAGTAGTTTTAGAAATCCACAAGAGTTACGCCGTACAGGATTCTTTTGTATGTGGGTGTAACTTTCATCCTTCGTGTGGCTTATATAGTAGATTAAGGGTTCAAAGAAAAGAAAGAAGCACACCAAGTAAAAACAAACGATTTAAAAGGAGTGACACAGTAGCTTTAATCACTTGTTTCGTACCCATGAACAGGTAGACTTAGCACCCAGCAGATAGGTCGCGCATACCAGCGAACAAGTCCCTCGCACCCAGCCGCTGCAGGATGCTATCTATTCGCTGGGCACGATGCGACCCATTCGCTGGCATAAAAGTGCCTTTTGTTAGGTATAAAGTACCCTTTGTTGGCATAAGAGCTTTCCCCTTTGCAAAAGCTAATTAAAGAATCGGTCAAGGCGATAATATTGTTTGTCTTTGGCTGTTCATGCCTTTGTAGTATCGCTCGTATTTTGCAGCCAATTATAACCAGAGATGAATAAATTATTTTCTGTCCCTTTGTTTTGTTGTTGATAAGTTGGGTAGCTTCGCGCAAGAGCGGCGCCCAAAGTTACTCTTAAAGACATAGAAGGGAAGACCGTACAAACCGACACTCATTAACAACTGCAATCCTCTTTATCGTTGCATTCTTTTGCAACTTTGGTACAAACCTTGGATCGCGAACTCAAGAGTATAGATGAGGGATATGATGATTGGCAGCGCGAAACAGGTGTTCGCATCGTTGCTGTTTCCATTGATCAAGCGCAGAATATTAACAAGAGTACAGCCTTTTAGTGATCAAAATGGCTGGCGGTATGAGGTGCTACTCGACCCGAATGGGGAGCTGCAGAGCCTTAAGCATCCAATCGTACCTTATACTATCTCGCTTGATGGCAACGGAAAGATCGTTTATAAGCATACGGCTATACTGACGGAGCTGAGTTTGAGCTGTACAAGAAGGTAAAAGAAGTGGCTGGTAAATAATCTTATAGGACGAAGAATACTAATGGTTCTCGTTGCATGAGTAGAACCCGCCTATATGCGCAGAGTTTCTGCATGTTTGCGCCTTTCCGGGAAGCTATTCGAAGCGATATTTTATTGGAGAGAGAGATAGCGTAATAGGTGCGGAGGCGCTGGTGGACGCTTTCTGACCACTTACGTTGATTTAAAGCTCTCGAATCGTTATATTGAGGCTGGTGCTCGACTGGAATATCTCGACATCCGCCTCCAGGATACGAACAAGATTTTTAAAGGGTGGGGCGTTCTTATGCGTATCTAAAAGGCTAATTATAAGAAATGCTGAGCTTACTTTAGGTAGCTTTTATGAGCAGTTTTGATCGGATTCATCCTTCGTCTTATGAAGATCGCAGTCTGGGAATTGACATCACTATACAGGTGACGCCCAAATATGCGCCCTGGATGGAGTTGCAGTGGCTATTGTCAGGAAGACAGCGGAGATACTGGGGATTATAACAAGCAGTTGGATGACAGGGTTAGATGTTGAGTGGAACATTGAAGAGTTGTTTAGCCCCTCCAACAGCATAACACCTTTTTATAACCTTGAAAAGCTTTCACCAATAGCATGAGAAAGACGAAGCAATAATGGTTGATCCCACCATCGGCTGCGCCTTCCTCGTTATGTCAATGCGTTCGATTTACGCTTGCGAGTCAGTGACATCACGGCTTTAATGTGCTTGCAGAATGGCAATGAAAACGCAGGATCCTTCGCATGATAATGGTTATATCTATCGTCTGGCTATGTGGCAATGCTCTCTGGCTCCTATTCAAAGCGAGGACAAGTCGCTTCTACAAGCAAAAACGCAGTACGAATATGGGGTTTCTGGGCGCATGAGGAATGGAAGGAGTTCTCTTTCATCAATCATCTACTCGCCTTTTCACGGTGGAACATACCTATCACTTTGGCAGCACTCTATCCCATGCACACGACTGAGGGTGAGCACTACAACAACGTCTGCCTATACACGTCAAAGGGTTCTTGGTAGGTGAGCATGTACAACCATCAAAATGAACCTTGCACGTTCATTCCAATGTAGAAAAGGAACAAATGAAATAGGGCAGATGGTTACGGAAGCCCTTTGCTTGGGGAACATCAACTTATTACCAGACATAGACGTCCAGTTGGAGAGACGACTATATCGAGGACGAAGCAGTAATATGATGTATAAGTGATTCAACGTTACAATCAATTGCTACCGAAGGCATGAAATGTTGAACTCACATATCTTTATAGCTGATGTCAAGCAGAAATTGTCACCTAAAACGACCTTGCGTGTAGAGCGCAATACCTTACTACAGGAAGGATCGTGATTGGGCATTCGGATTAGGGCGAGTTGTCGCTGCACCACATTGGATGTTTACTGAGGCGACCTTATAATGCAGGGCAACACGCATGTACATTACTATCAGGCTGCGTGACCCATAGTGGTGGAGCACACGATTACAACTGGGATATGGTCGTACCCGCGCTGGATTCAACTACCGGCGGTGTATGCGATATCCTCCGCGACCAAGGGATTGACCCTCTCTTATAAATTTATAATTTCTAAACGAGATGAAGAATATATATCTATTCCTCCTGTTCATTAATCTTTTGGTTAGTTGTGACCTGCCAGTCGTGACGAACGATTGGTAGAAATCCTGCAGTACAGTTCAGCACCGTCTTGATAGAAGCGTTTACAGGTCAACGTTGCATCTTCTGTCCCGAAAGCAGCTACTGCGATTGTACAGTTACAGAACTCTTACGAGCAGATAAATTGATTGCTGTAGCTTTCATGCGGTCCTCTCGCCCTAAAGAATACGTCAAAGTGGTGACTTGCGCACAGATATAGGGTGATGTGTATTATAAGCATTGGGTTGTTTCCGAACGTTCCGAAGGCATATCAATCGTCATGGAGGTGTGCTATCTAAGGATGCTTGGGCAGGACGTGTTTATGATGAACTTGCCCAAACAACAATCAGTTAGCATAGACCTGAGATGTCAGTATAATACTAATAAGCGTCAAGTGAATATTGAAACAGACTTGAAGAGCTTGAAAGGAAATGTAAATGGGAAGCTACAACTATGGTTGGTGGAGGATAATGTGGTCGCTCCTCAGCTTTTTCCCCAACAATAAATTGGAGAAGGAATATGCATCGTCATGTGTTCCGAGCAGCAATTAATGGTGAATGGGGCACAGAGTTAATGCTTTTTAATACGATGAAAGAGAAGTTTTTATATACGCTTCCAGAGGGTATGAAACCCAATAGAGCTTGAGTTTAGACGTCTTTTTATAATGAGTGGTGTGTTTGCAAAGTAGTGCAACAAGGGTTTCTCTCATAAAATGACTATAAATTAAAACCATAAATATTAAAGATTCGATATGAAAATTACGTTTACTCGCACTGGTAGGATTAGTTGCTTGTTTCTTTACCAGTGCCCATACAAACAGTACTAATGATGTTGCCTTTGTAGATGAGCAAGGCAACGTGATAACAATAATACAACGATTGTATTGAACAATGTGATCATGACATATTCAATCCTGGATGGAAGAAAATAGGCAGGGAGTTGTTTGTTCAGAATGAGGTCTGGAAAGAGTCGATAGTGACTCTTCACTGTACAATTAAGAAGATAGAAGAGGGCGAAGTAAAGGTTTGTGCGTTGAAAGAATGTGAGTATTAGTGATCAGCCTAGGCTCATACGTGGTAGGTTCCCCGACGTTGTTTAGTAGTACAAAGAAAAGGAAGTTATTGATGTAGAACACAATTTTAAGCAAAATGAAATGTGAGATAACCTTGCACCTCAACAAAAAGAAGAAGGACATGAAGGCTGAAAAGCAGGGATCAACACTAACAATTAAGTTTCGATACAGACCCTAACAGGTGTTGCTTTCTGTGGCGTCTTCTATGCCGGAAAATCTCACGATGTCTTCAATACTCAGGCACATTATTATATAGGCAGCTTACATCCTTGTCGAATCTTCCTAAGGGTGTTTACATCGTGAAGCAAACGGGCTCAAAGGAGACAATTAAGAAGTTAGTTGTCCGTTAAATACCTATCTTTAATCATTCAAATCTTGTATGTTACATAAGTTTTATATACAGCTTCTTGTATTGGTTACTGGGATCAGTTGTTATACCGACATCAAAGCGATGACAATACACTTGATCCTTCTACTGGTCAGAAGGTGTATGATGCACCACAGCAACGAGTGTAAAGGCAAAGTTGATGGTTTCTAATTATGGTAGGAATACTATCACGACTTCGACTATACGCTTTTTTTAATGAGAATATACTGGACAAAAGCATTACACCTACCTGAAGACTTGAATCACAATGATGGTGCGACGATAGAAATTGATGTTCCACCCCACACCGAGCTATCAGAAACTAACTTAATCTTTACGATTACAAAGGTAAATGGGGATAGAACAATGCCACCTTCAACTATGCAACGTTGCCGAGTGACAGTTAACAAGGTTCCTAAGCGACGAGTAGTGGTAGAGGATTACACTGCTATGTGGTGTGGATACTGTCCGCGTGGCATTGCATTAGTAGAATCTTGCCAACACCTACGCCGATGACTTCATAGGAATAGTCATTCATTCAAAGCGATCCGTTACGTTGTCAAGACTATGATGCTAAACCTATGAAGATAGAAATCGCCCATCTCTATGGATGAACAGGAGCCCGAGGCTGGCATTATTATATAGCAAGAGAGGAATTCGAAAAGCGAAAGATCCAGCTGGAGCAGACATGGATGTTGATGTCACTAGCGGTATGGGATGAACTGAAGAATAATATCACAGTGACTCCCAGTGCGACCTTCTGTGTGAATAAGGAAGAGCTCCTTACGGCTTTTACTTTATGTATTGACAGAAGACGGAATGTCTGATCCTTCTTGGATACAAAGCAACACTTTCTCACAAGATACGAATGAGCTTGGTATATCAAAGGAGCTTGATGAGTTTATAAAGAGCACCTTTTTAATGTCCGTAATCTCGTAAACAACTTTGTTGCTATTGCAGCCGAGAGGGGGAAACCTTTTTGATGGGGCATATCAAAAGCTCTATCAAAGCCGATCAGACACAGAGCCACTCTTACGTATTCAAGAATGTTTCGAGCAAAGTCAATCATACGTGATAAAGCAAAGCTGAAGAGTATGTGTTTGTTGATAAAACACCCAAAACGAGAAGAATAGAGAATGCGGCTAAGTGCGTATTGCTGACGCTATCCGAATTCCTATCTCATCTGTTTCTGATAGAAAGGAAACGCTGTTGAGACCGCACGTTATACATTGGATGGTCGGCGAATTACGGCTCCGCAAAAGGGAATCAACATTGTAAGTACAGCGATGGACGTGTTCGTAAAGAGGTTATAACGCAATAAACGCTTTCAATATAGTATATTTCTCAACATGAATAAGGATCTAACAGCTCGTTATCAACGGAAAGTTGAAGAAGAGAACAGCCTTCTCTCAAGGCTTCTGCAACCGTAGTCGGGCTTTTCATACTGGCTGGAAGCTAAGCTCTTTCTTACTTGCTATTGGCTTCGTAGTACTCTATACTTTGCTTGCTAATGCAGCCTGGACGCTACTTTGTGGGCTGTTAGCTCTCTTCTTATATCTATACATTCGCAAGTTAGATGTGCGTAACGACCGCCGTATAAAGGAGGAGAAGCAATGGTGACACCCATGAGAATGAGATAGACTACCATCATGGCGACTTCATGTAAACTAATGCTGGCACGCAGTATGTCAATCCAGCAGCATCCATACGTACGATTTAGATGTGTTCGAGCTGGTTCTCTGTTCCAACGCATCAACCACCATCTCAACAGGTGGTAGCGACCAGTTGGCAGAGTGTTTATCAATGGAGGGGAAGTGCATCAGAGGGAACATGTTGAGCAAATCCATCAGAGAATGGCATCCATTCAAGAGTTAGGACAGGCAGAAGCGTTCCTAACTCGGTTCAAGTCGTTTGCTGTAAAGGGGCAGATTCAAACAAAGGATGTGCTGATGGCACTGACAGCTGTGCATCAGAAGCCACCCAAATACTTTCATCCACTTTTCCGCCTTTTCTGTTCTGCAAACTTAGGGTTTCTCTATCGCCAGTATCGTACTTTCATTCATGCGACATCGTGCCCTCCTTGTTGCCAAACTATGGTGGGGAATCTTCAACTTCCTGTTAGCTTTCTTGTATCGCATAAGCACATCCAGTTATATCCGAACTCGATAGCAAAAGTGCAAACAGCGGTCGATGGCTATTTACAAGTGCTGAGACTCATCAATCAGACCGACTTTCAAGCATCAGAATTGCAGGCATTGAAAGGGCGATTAGCAGGTGCGGAAGAGTCTTAGAGCGGTTAGCACTCATCTTACAGAAGATAGATAATCGCAGTAATGAGATTGGTATATTCATCTTTAATTGCTTTGCTTTGATTGATATAACCATTGTCCGACTCTTTCAGCAGTGGCAACGAGCGTATGAAGAGCGCACAAATGAATGGATAGAAACGCTGAATCTCTTTGACACACTGGTATCTATGGGCAATTACAAACTCAATGAGAACAAGGCGGTGCAGGCTGAGGTTGTGGCAGAGAATCAGGTTGTCTTTAATGCAAAAGCGCTCTATCATCCTTTCTTGGGAGAGCATGCTGTGGCAAACGACTTCGACATTCAAGATCGTGAATACATATAGTAACAGGTGCGAACATGGCGGTAAGAGTACGTTCCTGCGTTCGTTGAGCGTGAATTATCTGTTGGCAATGAACGGATTACCCGTGTTTGCCAAGCAACTAAAGGTCTCCGTCTTCCACTTATTCACGAGTATGCGCACCACAGATGACCTCACTCATGGTATTTCCTACTTCAATGCTGAGCTCTTACGACTCGATCAGCTGTTAGGCTCTCTACGTGAGTCTACACCCAACCTCATCATACCTGATGAGATACAAGGGCACTAACTCCTTGGATAGACTAAATGGTTCACGCTCTATTCCATAGCCACATCGTCTCCTACTGAAACGTCACGGGCGTGATTGCCACACATGACTTAGAGTTGTCAAAGATGGAAGATGAGGAGCCAAAACGATTCCCATAACTATTGCTTTGAGATTGAGTTAGGGGAGCAGATCACCTACTCTACAAGATAGTAAGGTGTAGAGCAATCAGAATGCACGTTTTATTGAGAGGAATACTGAGAAAAGAGGATAGAAGAGGTCTCACCCCGTCCTTTCTAAAAGCTCATTTCGCCCCTTCTCCGAATGGAGAGGAGTAGATATTTCACTTTGCATACGAAGATAGTATTACATAGTTAGGGACAGACGCCCTCGTCTCGTCCGGTCTCTAACCTCCTACATCTTTGTGAAAAACGTCTCCTATGCGGACAGACGAGGGCGTCTGTCCCTACTTTGTAATATCACGATTAAAGGAAACGCCCTTCTAATTGAGAAGGGCGTTCTTCATATCAAAGAGAGGCTTCTGCATCAAAGAAACGCCTCGTGTAATTCAAAATTCAAAGTTCATAATTCAAAATTATGATTACTTCAGTTGATGAGTTGATTGGCAGACAAGTGCGAGTTGTTTGTTCTGTGGAGAAAGGGTATTTCACTCTCCATTCGGAGAGGGGCGTGAGGCTTTAGAAAGGCTTGATGAGGCTTTTACCTGCAAGAATAAATTGCTCAACGACATGTGCAACACCATCTTCGTTCGATAATGTTACGTAATCGCTTTCTGATTGAATGTCTTTTGCAGCACTCGCCATAGCTACCGAGTCCTGCAAAAGCGTATCATACTGCAGTCATTATAGTCATCACCACTAGCGATAACCTCCTCTTTGCGTGATACCCTGAGTGTAGTGATTAGGCGGTTGAGCGACTGCGCTTGTCGATACCTAAGGCACACACCTAAGAAGTAATCGGCTGAACGATAGAGCTCCATCTGTCCTTTCAGCTGAGCAAGCAGACTTAACTCTAGTTGATGGAGCTTAGTTGGTTCGCCAACAATCAGACATTTATTAATAGGACAGACCAGTTGGCGGAGGAAGTCATCGCATGAACGACTGCATCTTATTGATGTGCCCTCAATCTGTGACATATTTATCATCCTTTTTGAGTGGCGGCACACCTCACCTTGGTAGTTAGAATCTGTAGACCAGTCCTTCTTCGCCCTTCATAGCGTAAGGAACGAGCTTCATCCAACTTCTGTTCAAAATAAAACACGATTGTTAGTGCAGTCAATGATCTTCTCCGTTGTAAGCGAGTGATGAATCCGCCATGAGTCTTTAGTTCTAACCCTCAGCAAGAGGCATAATCCGTAAGTGGGACGCCCCGATGCCAATACACTATGCACGCCCTTTGCCTGCGCTTGCATAAGAGCTTCCTTCGTTTTAGGCGTTATCTCCTCTTATTATTCGTCAGTGTGCCATCGAGATCGAGCACAATCATCTTATACTTCATATATCCTTTACACTTAATCATTAGTCATTTGCATGCAAAGCACATATAAGTCAAGCCCAGCTTAATAGTTAATTACGTACTGTAACATCATGCAAAGCCATTTAATAGCTATCATATCTTGGCTATCAGAAAATAATGTCGTACATTTGCAAGCACAATGAGTATTGACTCATTCAGCTATTTTAAAACATAAAGATTATGGCAGTTGCAGATTACAAGAAATTAGGGTCTCGTGAACACACGTGATATGCAATTCATAAGAGAGCAATCCAAAAGGCTGCAGTCCTGCATATCAGCATTCACAACCTTTGATAATGACGACGTCAGGCAATCATCAAAGGCTTCATCAGAACTTAAAGTCACCAGTTATCCTTCGCATTCTATCAAGGGTGCCCGCAAGTATGCTACCAGACTGACTTTCGTTACCTTGCAAGAGGTGCTGTAGAGTACGCGTAGAGGTTGCTGCGTCATCCAGAGATTAGTCTTCACCCAGACCATGGTGATAGCTTCGAGCAGCATGTAAGTCTTGTGTGAACTTGATTCTCTGTACCATGACAGTTGGATGGTTCACTCTTCCATATGAGAGAATAATCGCTCTTGACAAAGAAGGTAGTAGGCATATGCACACGCCCGATGTAACCGCAGAGGCAGAACCTGTGTCTTCAATGGTGTTGAGGATGAGGCTTCAAGGTACTCTACCATAAAAGCCAGTAAAGAGACTGTTGAATTCGCTACCTACCTTCACATATTATCTCACGGTACTCCACGAGCTGGTGTTCACTCCAGAGTAATGTACACGGACCAAGACTCACGTTTAGACTTCCTCCATTGGTTGACGTTCCGCAGCCACTGAGAAGCAAACCCTGACCAATCGTTCTTCACGCCTCTTCTCTGCTCCATAAGAGGCGCTTACATCATCAACGAGCACGGTGTAAGCCAACGCTGGCATTCTGAAGACAGCCCACAGGCAGCCAGAGTGCTGCGTAAGATCAAGATCCCCTGACCCCATCTGCACCTACCGCAGGTGACGCCAGACATCTGATGAGCACCAGAGTACTCACCCACGCCAGCACTGCGGAAAGGCTCGAGAACATGGAGGATCTCATACACAAGATCACACAGATGCTCCTCGTTCTGACAACAAGCTCAGAAATCATGACCAATCATTAGTTATCGGTCTATGAGATCAATAAAAGATAGCGTAGTACCCTTGCAATACCTACCGCTTTCATTTTCTGCACTTGCTTGTCTGGCTATTATATGCATTGCATCGTCAATCCAACAATGGAGTAAAACATGAAATTCCTATTGTATAGAATTCCGAGAAGTTATAGAGGATAGTTTTATCATTGATAAACGAAGTTGGTACACCGCCCAGCCAAATGGCACTACCCTCAGCCGTCCACGCCTTCCAAGAGCCCCTCACATTATACATTAGAGACACTGGCAATAAAGAGGTCGGCTACTTTCAGTAATAGAGCTTTAGAAAGATCAAAGAATTAACTTACATATTGACGATCACGGAAAGATACAACCGTAGATGCTTTGGCAAGCTGAATAATCTTTACGAATGAGCAACTTATGGGAAAGTCCGCTAATTCAACCGGTACCCGCTGAATATGTCATTCGTAACTAACTGAAAGACGGGGTAGAGTAGTGATTTGGTTGATGAATACGATAAAGCCGATGCTGCACACAGGACAATAATACCTTGCAACGAGGTTCCAATATATTGAAAAAGGCTTTACGGTACCAAAGAGCATTATATCCGCTTTCTTAACAGGCGTTAACAAGTTTGGAAAAGCTGCATTCAGTGATTTGAATAATTCTGACCACGATGATATGAATACCCAACAACTTGCGATAACAAAGAAGAGATACATCAATACTTTGCCGAACCCCAGCAACTCGCAGAAGAAGAGGGCTCACAGTAGAAATAGTCAGAAATCGAAACAACCCATGATGGTTATCATTTCGCAGCTGGTAAGTCGTATCCATAACCCTTTAGTCTGCTGAACACATTAGCGCAAAAAGCCTGGCAGCTATTGGTTTGAGACATAACACCCATTCTACCTGTAGATGCTAATAAAGCGTAACGATTATGTCTTACCCAATAACTTAGAGAGGTTACAGCTGATGCTCAATAGCATTGATTCTTCCTGATAACTCTATCCCGTTATTTATCAGACATATTTGACGAAAAGGGCATGACAAGGAAAATCTGATGAGTCACTTAGAACCAAACAAAGAAGTAAAGGCTCATCGCTTTCCTTTCTTTCTATACTGAAATGCTGAATATGGCAAGATGCCTTCTATAAGAGCTTCGTGATTTGCGCTAAGACCTGCACAGTTTAAGCGTGTATGGAGTCACGCCTGCAGATCGATTATAGAGTAGGGCGATTCTGAGTTGTATTTTCAGAATGCGCCCAATCCCAGCAAAGACATGAGGCTTTATCAAGCGGAACACATTATGATGATCGATGATATGACCATCACAGCCAATAATGCTTATATCTCTCGCCAGCTCAAGTTCGGCAGAAGATAAAATCAGATAGACGAGAAAGGTTACACACCATTCATTCAAGCGCGCAAATATATAAGGTGGCGTAAACTTCCAATGAAGAGAGCCGATGATTGAAAAAGATAAAAGAGAAACTTCCCTATTCTATTTGTCTTATTTTTAATCCATCTGCCAAAACCATTGATAAGGCAACAGAATGAGAAGTCAATCAGAATTATAACTATGCGCAGCTGTCCATAACAAAGGTATAGGTACCTGCGCTGTACTTGATTCTCCAAAAAAAAAGATGAGAAAAAGATAGCAAATACCTAGTCCAAATAATCAAACACCCTCTCTCTCTCTAGTAGACAGACGAATAACACATTTTTTCTCACATGCGCGCATAAAAGGAAGTTAGTAAACAAAGCACCGAGAGTTTCTGCCCGGTAGTCCCAACCGAACTGTTGATAAGTCGATTTAAGACAATATGTTAATCAAATGAAAGAAATTATGAGAAACTTATCCAGACTGAAGGCTACTATTGTTCTATAATCATAAGCATGACAGATTTACGGTAATCAGTTCAAGAAGAATTTTTTCAGAAAATCTTGTCTGAAGCCATCTAGATGAATGAATGAAGTTGAGCACAGCATTGATGTCTGGACATTGATGTTACAATTCTTCATGTTATCATGAGAATAACTATATATAGGTGATTTATACATTGAAATGAACCACCTATTCACCAACGGTCCAGAATTTAGCCTTCCTGACCGATAGCACAGTTTATATGTTCATATATCCCATCCATAATAGGTTAACCAGCTTTACTTTGTTTGAAGAAGATGTATTACCAAAATTACTGAAGATTATGATTGCTTTATATTATCTGTAGGCTAGTTTGATGCAACTTAGAGAGATAGACGAAAACGCCTTGGAAGTTACTATATATACCATTCTGCCCATATCAATTTTAGCGGCACCAACAACTGAAATATGTGTTTTCATACAGGGTACATGGACCAATCTGACGTTGCTTTCATCCCTTGCTTCTGGAACGTTTTGAGATTATGCTCCATGATATAGCAAATATATCTGGCATCAGTCTAACTTCACATCTGGCATAACTCCATTTGCACAATTAATATTGAAAACAGCAATTGAAAAATCAGCCGCTTTAAGGCACCAGAATCATTTGTGATGACTAGAGATTCCAAGATCGGCACCACAGCACAACCCACATTCTGTAGGAATGAACTTCCAAGTCTTACGGGCTGCACCATGTATATCATCAGGTGTAAATGCCAAGGAAGATCAGTACCCTGACCATTTTCAGCAAGCCTTGAGAAAAGATTACCCAAAGCAACGGGTCGGTTCTTAAATCCAGCTAACAGCACATGGTTACTGCTAAACACAGGAACAAGAGAATGCATGAGGTAACCTGCTCACAGCCGAACAGGAAAGTTCTCCGCCACATATAGTGAACGGCGACGCAATGGTGACCAAAGCATAGGTCAGCGCACACGCGTGGTTTCCATCAACTGCTGGCCTATCGCAGCTTAGATTAACTAATCGCCTGTTCATAAGGAAGGCCTTTCTTGATTTTCGAAGCAGCGTGCGAGAAACAGCCAGACAGCGGTAGAGGAATACTCAGCAATGCGGAAACAGCCTCAAGAGAATGTTGTTTATGACTTGCAAGGTACGCGCGTGTGACTAATCCAACCCATGTATCTAGTACTCATTGACGGAGCAGTAACTCACAAAACATAGACGACAATGAAAGCAGGTATATCGCCCTCACGACCTAAGCGCTATTGAAAATGATAACTGGATGAGATAACATCGCCCAGTGTTATCAGTGCACTCTGTTGGTGGAGAGTGCTGATTGGCAAAGCTTCAGGCTTCTTTGATGAAGACGAAGAAGACAACTCGATTCTCAAGGGCTATGAGTCGGAAGATTCTCAAAAGAAATCGAAGACCCATTCCTAACAAGGCTGTTCCAGCTTGATATAATATCGTTCACAAATGCTCTCGTGGGCTAAAAGGTCTCGGAGCCTCACGGAGCTATCACAAAGAGAGACCACCCAAAAGATGATAAGGCAATACAAACCAATCCAGTTCTTTCTTGAAAGAACAGAAGCTTGAAACATCAAAGCAGGCCGGAAAGATCTGTAATCGTGGCGCGTCCAACGGGCAGACAGGCCCAGATTTCCTGCACTTTCTGTGCACGCATGTATTGCAGTCGAAGCGAACATTTAATGCGCAGTGGAGGTGATGCTGCTAAAGAACCTTGCTGCCAGTGCAGACCGCAGTGAGATCGTAGTGAATGGCGTACATTGTGGAGTTTGCAGGACAAGAAACGTTGATGCCCTCGTAGCTCAAGAGCAAGGCGGTGGAGTGTTGCAAGAGTGCACCTGGCACAACAGCACACACTGAGAGCGCAGTTCAGTTACAGTTCCTTGCCTCTAGAAGTATTTCACTTGAACGATGTTACTGTATATGAGCAAGTAGCACCAGGGAGTAAGAAAGGCTATAAAGAAAGTAGGAAAGAGAAAGAGAAAAGCAGAAGGCAGACACAGAGTCTCAGGTCCACAGTAGCAGAAGCGATGGCTAGCATCTTTCCAGATTCTTAGACACCCAAAAAGAGTTCATGAACAACTGAAAAGAGTTCGTGAATCCCTTGGAACAGAAACCAGAATACTTTGATTTTGTTCATGAACAATTTAGCTTTTCTTCTATGAACACTTTTAGCATGTCTCTTTGGTGAAGTACATAGCAGAAGAGATTGAGTGCCTTTAGACAGAAATTTCTAGAGAGCAACATATTTTCATCACAGGTCTCAGGGTCAATAGACATAACAAAGCTATGGGTATTTTGAAAGATTGATTTCCAGGGTATCACAAACTGTTCTGTAATAAGACAAACTCGATTATATTAATCTGTGAAGTCACGTCTTTCAAAACTATGTATTAATTTGGTCTCCTGCCTGTGGTACACAGCCTCGCACTTTCAGCCCTCCTACAGAGAGGTGGCGCCTAACGGGGTGGGCTGTAGTAAGATGGAGGAACATCAGCTAAAGCTAGACAAGAAGGGATACAGGGTAAATATAAGAAATGTAGATCTGTAGTAATATGTTCTCTAAAAATCAAGGCTTTGAATCTGGCTCCATCATGTGTTTGTGGTGCGAAACCTGATACAATGAGATATGGATTGGGGTGAATGCCATTCGTATGTTAAAGCACAGTGCCTAAGAAATAAGTGCCAGCATTTTGCGTACCTCTACATTTCTGGATGACAATTTACAGCTCTCTTTTCAGTCTTTGATAAATCTGGATGCAGTTTCTATATACGCGTTACTCCCACGTCCTCACGCGAGTATTCGCGTGCTCGTCCATCCTCTCGTAAGGAACTTACATCTGAATTTATATGGCATCTTTCTCCAAAGCGGAGTGAGTCACTATATCTTGCTGATCTCAAACAATTTCTCTCTGTTGTAGGTCATTGGATTGGCTTTTAGTTCTGAGCCAGTTTGGATAGTCACATATCAATTGCTTTACCAGTCGCCTTCTTCCTAGCGCATTGCTCAACAAAATTATTTAGTAATAGGCTTTGTAGGACGCAAGGGACAATCGGTTTTGCAGGTTGGTTCCAGTAGCTCTGCGCCATAGCTGAAAATGCGTTTATTCTTTTCTGTTCCATTTGAACTCCTTTGCCCTCAACTGTGTGTTTTTACCTTTAACCTTCCCAAGAATGCCTTCTTCCACTTTTTAGAGACAGTCAATGTTACTGCATCCGAGCTTTCAGTCTGTCACCTTGTTCTCTTCTTTTCTCAACATCAAACTTTCACTATTGCCATTTGTGATACTCTTGTAGCATTGTGTCTTGTAGATCACCTCGATATGAGAGGGGACTCATCCATGAGCTGTCCTCACTGAAATCCATGTGCACACTGTCTCTAGATGCTTCTCTGAAAGAGACGGATATGTTATCACGGGAAACCAATATTCTTAGAATCAGTAATATCTCTTGGAAATTTATAGGTTGTATCTTTCTATAAATTCCATTAATGCTTTTGCAACCTCGTTCGTGACATCGTTTCGTCTTTTTCAAAGCAGGTAAGTATGATTCTTTTTCTATCGATGATGGAGCGTACATATAGCAAATGCTTTCTTATTGTTTTCGTAGCGTAAATGCTCGTATCAGGCCTCAAACGACGGTCGTAGCTCCTCTGTTTTCAATAATGTTTTCTGTTTTCAGACCCACGCCCACTCTGCACATGAAATGCATGGCCCATGCCCACTCGCAAGCCTTTTGCAGGATAGCCTTAGAGAGACCATATCATGCCAAAGGCACTCTTTCTCTACGTCGCATAGAACTCTGATATCAGTATTATATATGAGTTGCTTTGATGTATCTTTCGATAGGAAAATCCTTCATAGCCTATTGTCACTGTAGGATAGGCTACGGTGCATTATAACGATTTTTGTATTCCTCAGTACCTAGCTCTTGAGTTAGCAGGCACGTCTCGCCATGGCACTGTTTAATAGCGGGTGAAAGGGACATGTCCTATATGCGCGCGATCAAAATCATCTTGAGAAAGACTCCAAAATTCAGTGCACAAACATCACGAATAGGCTTGAAACATCAAACACAACAATGTCACACATTACCTGTCCTATAATTAGAATGGTAGCAGACTTCTTTTCTGATTAGATATCTAAGAACCCTTTGTTTAGACAGAGCTAACATCTCGATTAGCTGGGAGTTATGAAAAGTCATCCATATATATGGAAATCAAAGTCTTATCAAACGCATCAGCTGGGTGTCAAAAGAGAGCTATTTAGACAGATGCTTTAAGCAGACATCTCAAGTTGAGGTGCAGCCGTTAAAGCCACTTTCTTTCTCTGCAATACAGGACTGCCATAGTACAGCTCGGGCAAAATACACACATTCTTTGGCGCAAGTTCTTGCCAAGAGGATGGTCTTCTGACTATTTAACTTCATGCTGGAAAGCCTGTCGAAGATAGATCTGGCGATGATCACCTGCAGCACAAGTGCTTTTGCTAGTTCTTTAGCGGCAGCATCGCTGCAAGACCATGCGAAACACATACGACCATGGCATTTCTGGTTGATGATGACCACGTGCAAGAAGGGCGTAATAATACCTGCGAGTACATCACCACTACCTGCTGTTGCCATTCCACTGTTACCCGTTGGATTGAAGAATACGTCTCGTTGGCGCTAAAGCACTATTGTGACCTTTTAATATGATATAAAGCCTGCACGGACAGCGAGTTCGCAGGTTCGATGTAGACGTTCATAATCGGCATATAGCGGGTGATCCCGTTAGTCGATCGCTCTTTGGATGTGGGAGTCACGATGATTCCCTTTGGTAACCGCTGCATCCATGCACGACGACCGGCAAGATATTCGCGCATCAGCGTCCGCCACGATAGGACACTGTGCACGTCGAATCTGTGCAATCATCGCTATTGTAGTCGTTTCCTGGCGTCCCGCCTGGTCCGATACCTAATGCGTCGAAGCCATCAGTGTCTCACCGCTTTCTGTGAAAGCGGTTTCTTCATGGGCGATCCATCTGGGACGTACTGCTCGGGGACGATATCTGCATGATATCAGTTCTTCCGTGTGATACAGTTACTTTCACCGACTCCACTACGCAAGCAAGCACGTGGCAAGGACTGCTGTACCTGCTATTCCATAGCTTCCAGCAACGATAAGCGCATTACCCATATTGCCTCTTTGTGAGCGAAGTCTCGCGATGAAGGAGGCGAGAACGAAATGTCCCTTCTCGAGAACATGGTATTGAGCTTCTGTCTTTGGATGTATTCGGACTAAGGCGTATATCGAGAACTTTAGTTTACCGATAAACCGCTAGCATCTCCAAACAGGAAAAGACAACTTCCGTTTCGTGAGTAAGTGTAAGATACGCATGGATGATATCTCGCACGTACGTTATAGGGCATTGTCTCGGACATCAAACCCCGAGGGGCACATCAATACTAACAACCTTCGCTGGACTTTGATTGATGTACTTCACCAAAGATGCAACCACCAGCTAAACGGCTTGTTTAATCCTGAACCGAAGAGCCCATCAACAATAAGCATGTCGGCTGTAAGCTCTGGAGGATCAAACTTGGCAGTTACTTCAATAAAGTCTTTTTGCGTGCTTACCATCAAGTAATCGCTGTCGATTCGTTACACAATCATCAGAGAGATGGTTCGTGATATTGAATAAGTAAGTATTAACTTCATATCCCTCATTTATTAGTAATCTTGCCACAGCAAGAGCGTCTCCACCATTGTTGCCAGGACCAGCAAAGACCACAACTGGCGTGTGAGTGGTCCATTCCTCAGTGATTGCATGAGTGATGGCTTTAGCTGCTCGCTCCATTAAGTCAACCGACCTAATGGGTTCATGTTCTATTGTATATCTGTCCAGTTCGTGTATCTGGGCACTAGTAAATATCTTCATACCGATGGCAAATTTACGAAATTAATGCTAATCGGATAGGTTTGTTTGCCATAATTTTCGTAATTTTGCGCAAAATAAAGAATTATATGATTATGAGTCGCGTAACTATTAAGGATAAAACGTTCGAGACTTCTATTCCCGAAACAGAGATTCTGGAGAGAGTAAAGCAGGTAGCTAATCGTATTAATAAGGATTTTGAAGGAAAGACTCCGCTCTTCCTTGCGGTGTTGAACGGCTCGTTCATGTATGCGTCGGACTTAATGAAGAACATCACAATTCCATGTGAGATATCATTCGTGAAGTTAGCTTCTTATGAGGGAACAACATCTACTGGAGCAATCAAAGAGGTGATTGGTCTGAACAATGATATCAGTGGTCGTGAGGTTATCATAGTAGAGGATATTGTCGATACAGGTGCAACTATGAAGCGTATGCTTGAAACTTTAGGTACGCGTAATCCTGCTGGTCTTCATATTTGTACATTGTTGTTGAAGCCAGGAAAGCTCGCTGTTTCATTGAATATAGAGTATGCTGCCTTCGAGATACCAAATGATTTTTATCGTAGGTCACGGACCTGACTACGATCTCAAGAGGGCGTAATTTAAGAGATATTTATACGCTGTAAAAGACTAAAGGATAAATGAAGAATATTGCTATTTTTGTGCGCCTGGTGCTGGAAAGGGTACTCAGAGCGACAAGATGATTGAGAAGTCTGGTTTTGAACACATCTCTACTGGGGATGTACTGTAATGAAATCAAGAACGGAACAGAGTTAGGTAAGACTGCAAAGGGCTACATTGACAATGGTCATCTTATACCAGATGAGTTGATGGTAGACATCCTGCAAGTGTTTATGATAGTTTTGGTAAGAGCACAAGTGGTGTAATCTTTGATGGTTTCCCACGTACAATCCCACAAGCGGAAAGCACTGAAGAAGATGTTAGCAGAGCGTGGTCATATGTTGCAGCAATGATTGAGTTGTTCGTACCAGAGGACGAGTTAATGAAGGTTTGGTACCCGTGGACAGCAAAGTGGTCGTCTCTGATGACAACGAGGAGACTATCAAGAAGCGCCTTAATGTTTACCACACACAGATGCACCATTGATTGATTGGCATAGGTGAGGGCATTCATCATCATGTAGAAGGCTTAGTGTCTGTTGATGAGATCTTCAATAGAATTGCAGAGGTTATAGAACACTATATCAATAGGTTTTCATGTTTCTCCAAAGGAGGGGATGTCTGATTACCCCAAGTGGTAATCTTAAACATCCCTCCTTTGGAGGGGCTTGGGGAGGCTTCCTTAAATATATATAATGGATAGTAACTGCAGACCATGTACAGATTTACTGTCGATCAGGTAAGGTGGAAGAGGCCTCATGCACCTCGTCATGTGAAGTATAACCCCATCGGCGGTCCTGATGGTGGTGATGAGGCAGGCGGGAGCGTTTATCTGCGTGGTAAACTATAACTATTGGACATTGCTTACTGAAGTATCAGCGTCATGTCTACGCTGAACATGGAGGCAACGGAGGTCGTGATAAGTGCCACGGAACGGATGCTAAGGATGTTTATATTGATGTCCCATGTGGTACTGTGGTATATGATGCCGAGACAGGAGTATGTCTGCGATGTTATGCACGATGGGCAGACGGTGATGTTGTTGAAAGGTGGACGAGGAGGATTGAGCAATTTCAATTCAGAACATCGACAAAACCAGGCTCCACGTTACGCCCAACCGGGTGAGCTCGATGCAGGAGATGACGGTACATACTGAGCTTAAACTTCAGCCGATGTGGGACTTGTTGACTTTCTAATGCCGGTAAGTCGACCTTATTATCATCGCTTTCATGCGAAACCAAAGATCGCCAATTACCCTTTCACTACAATGGAACCATCGTTGGGCATTGTTAGCTATCGTGATAATCAGAGTTTCGTGATGGCTGACATACCGGGTATATCGAGGGAGCTAGCAGGAAAGGGACCTCGGTTTGCGCTTCCTTCGTCGTATTGAGCGCAACCTGCTTGCTCTTTTATGGCGCCCGATAGATACATCAAGAAGGAACACGAGATTCTACTCAATGAACTAAGGCAATTCAACCCTGAGATGCCTCGATAAACATCGTGTCTGAGCTGTTAGCGAGAAGTGGACTTATCAGACGAGGAACCCATCGAAATGCTCAAAGAAACATTACCCGATGACCTCCCTGTAGCTATTCATTTCGGCTGTAACTGGTCAAGGTATTGATGATTTAAAGGATGTTCTTTGAAGGAACTAAACGCCGAAAGTACTAAGTTGCAAGACATAACTTCAGAGGATACACTCGTTCATCGCGGATAAAGATATGAGTCGTTTCGCTGCGGAATTAGCTGCCGAAGATGCCGACATCGACGATGTTGAGGATGTTGGCATTGATGAATCTGGATGAGGTGGAAGACCTTGATGACTTTGAATATACCAATGATTAAGCCCGTATTACACTATTATGACATTGCCAGCGTTGTTGCTGTTTCAGCACAACTCGGCATGGTGGTGTCAGCAAGGGACAACTTGCACGCTGAACATCAACCCTCATCGTGAGGATGTTTCACCGTTGCCACAAACTCACAAGCTGCAGCGCAACCGAGATAGGTTGAGGCGGATAGATTTGTGCGCCTTCATCAGATGCCACACGAGACCCACTGTCTGACCGTAACAAGCGAGTTCTTCCAATTATCAAAGGCTCAACAAGCTGAAAAAGGAAGAGGGGAAAGATGCCGTCACTGATTGTTGTAATCGTTTGCATTTGCGCACACTCGCCGATTGCGTCCCTGTTCTTTTCATACGACCCTCACTCATCACGCCATAGGAGCACCAAGTGCAGGATGGAGAGGGATGGTGCAGCGTATCGCACAAATACACCTGAAGCACAGATGGACAATATGATAGAAGCCAGCAGAGCTTAAAGTCGCTACGGGACCTGCTATCTGAGAAGAACTTTGAGGTAGGGCAGGAGGTATATGACGCCGTTGTCACAGCAACCTCCTATGGGACGCACTGCAAAGAGCACGAGAAAATGGCATATAGATCTCCTCGTTTGTGAAACCAACTACAGCTTGAAGAGATGGGGAGTTCCAGCCCGAAACTATCCTTCAATCAGCTATTTGTACCTACGACAATACCGATGACTTCTTCGGCACGAATCCTCAAAGAGGGTTTCGGAACCATTTATACGGGTATAGTTCTGCGCTAGTTTTTTCACTTCTAAATACTTAACAGGAATGAGGAAAAATAGTCTTTATCTTTCGTAATCAGTGCCTTGCTATTGTCCTGCACAGATAGCCGTCATAGGCACTAGCAAGGTTTTATTCCTTTTGAATTGGTCGGTGATTTCGATGACTATACACTAACAGAAGCAGCAAGGTGTTCTCATACATTATGATAGCCTGTTGGCTAAGGTCGACACAGCCTTTATGAAGCGTAGAAAGGCAGTTGCTTATCCGCGTGTTCAAGACTTGTTAGACAGCCTTTGCACCGATTCTCAACTCCTAACTTATACCCATCATCGTTATTCGCCCGTTGTTCGTCTCTCCGCATTGGACGCTTTGATAAGACGGAAGAGCCCTCATGTGGAGCAGGTTTTATTGCAAACTTACAATGACACAACCATGATTTAGTGTTGGTGGAGACGATTATTTCTGGGAGGAGGCAGTAGAGTATTGCCCTCCGACACGTCCAGCAAAGTCGTAGAAAGGTGTAATTAGGCTGCGCGACTCGTCGTATAACGATTCATTAGTACCATCTAATCCTAAATTTCTCAACATACTCTTATCTAAAGAACTACGTCTCAAACAGCATTGATATTGTACTGATAATGAAGTCCAGTATTAGTCCAACTCATTAGATACTTAGTTCCGATATTATCACGTCTGTATATCTTCATTATACACGCCTGTATAATTGATTATACACGCTGAAGATGATTTCTTTTAAAACGTATCTAATTGAGAAAGAAGAAGTTACCTGCTGGATACAAACTAAAACAGGTAACGATTTGAAACGAGCGAAGTGCTTTTAACTGTCGCATGTTTCTACATCATAGAACGCTTGTTATTCTATTTGCAAAGATAATCATTTGCTTTGAATAACAAGCGTTTTTTTGATAAGATTTTCGCTCTTTTGCTCCATCTGTTGTTTGGAAAGATTGAAAAATAAGGAGAATGATTATATTCCTCTTCCTCGCTTCTTCTTTTTCTTGGCTTGGTTTCTGAGTTTGTGTTGCCATGCCATCTCGGCATAATCATCACCATGCGTCTGTGGATTAATAAGTCCACCTGCTCCCGAAATCATTTCTTCGGCAGCATTCAAGGCAGTGCTTTGCTACATTTCCTACGGCTTGTGCAATAGATGAACTTTCATTTGCTTTTTGTAGGCGGTATGTACGAACGGCTGGGAGGGACGAGTTGATAGCCTGTATCCGGTTGAGCTTTATTCTTTGCTGACTCGTGTGCTATTGTGTGAGCTTTTTGTCATTGTCTCCTTTTGTTTCAGCTTTATTGGCTATCTCAAAGTTCTTTTCTGCAAAGGAGTGGTATCCGAACTCCCTGCCGATTTCGGAAGCCTTTGAAAGTTTGTCCATTGTAGGAGAACTTCAAACCATAGACTTTTCCCTGTTTGTTCTTCATGCGCTCTATGATAATGTCGTTCTTGTTCAACTCGTAGAGAAACATGGAGTGTCCCGATATGCCACTGCCTTTTTATATTTTATCCAACAAGGCATAGCAGATTTGCTGTACTTGCTGTCTTTGTTTGTTCTCTCGTAGGATTGGCTTTTGCCTTTTGATGCTTTCCTTCCGCCTTTGACCTCCTTTTGCAATGGTCAAGTTTTCTCGCTGCTGATTTCCTCCGCCACCCTTGCTGCCCTGTTGCTCACAAAAGGTGGTATCATAGACCTCCATACAGGCTGATGCGGTTGGCAATGATATGGATATGCCTGTTATCGGTGTCCTTGTGCGTTACTGCCACCCATTGGTGGTTGTCAAGTCCCATTCGCTTGGCAAACAGATGGGCTATTCCCATAAGTTCGGACACAGGCAGCCTTTTCTCGTCTTGTGGTGCGATGCCGATTTCGATGCGGAGGAAACTTGTTCCTGCAACGGCTGTTATAGTCGCTGACCACTTTCATTTCTCATAGATTGCCTTTGGCTTTCCCTGCTGCAAAAGATTGTGGAAGGCAAGCCGACTAGCCGAGCTTTTGCCTCTCTGAAAATATAGTCCAAAGCCGTGCTGCCGTGCGCTATCGCCTTACATTTACCTATCATTTCTTGTCAGATTTAAGACCTTATATACCTCATCGTCCACACGAAAATGCGGGTCGTAAAATCGCTTAAATGCTTCTTTGGCACATAGCGAAAGGTTCTTTGTGATATGTACCCATCTCTCGTCCTTGACTTTGATGAGGTTGGAAACCCTGCCCATAGAACCTTTCCTGTATGTTGGAGTATGGCAATGGCTTCCTCTCATTGTCGGTCATCTTGGGAACGGCTAGTCACTCTCCATTAAGGAGTATCTCACGGCAGTAGTCGGAGAACTTCCGCCCCTGCGCTTTTCCGCCTTTTGACTTGATACGCTGCTTTTCCTCTAAGGTGCATCTTACCTTGATGAACTCCGTCTTGTTCATCTCGCTGTTCTTCCTTTATCCTGTTGCTGCCATCTGGGCAGCTTTTTCCTGTGTATCTGTTCATATAAGTTTTCTTTGAAAGTTTATCATTGTAGATGATTTCGTTGTTGCTTAATTTCCTGAACGCTGACCGATGAGAACGGAGTGATTACGGTCTAATCTCCCCGATAATCCGAACGAGGGGAGCAAGCGCAGTTTGTGGGTACAAACTGACGTCTTGCAATGTCAGCTAACGAAACGTTTACGCACAAAGCGTTTTGTCGTTCAAAAACGAATGCCGTATTCAGATAGATTAACTGTGTTCGTGGTATTCCCACCGTTCAATGTGTTCAGTAAAACTGTTATCGGTACTATCTTTCAAAAACGGTCGAGGATTTTTGAGTGAAAGGGACGTCCTTTTTCTGAAAATCCTTCGACCCTTTTCTCTGCGGGTTTACAGCTTTCTCCATTTTCTCATATCCTCACCGTATTCTCCAAATGGATGACGCACGATGTTCTCCACGAAGCTTGAAAGGTTGCCGCCTTGTCGCCCAATCTGCGGACGATGAAGTCCGCACGTTCCTGTGTCTCCCTGCTCAGATAGACCGCCTTTCTCGCTTAGTTTTGTTGGAACAAGGAACGCCTGCTTGTATGCTTCGAGCGTCTCTTTCTCATCTTTGGCACTGATGCGTCGTTGAACGGTTGCATTCTCTGTGTGCAGTGCAGGCTCGGATGGCGTGGCATGCTCTATGGCATGTCCCTGTTTCTTGTTGTTTTTGCTCTGAATAGTTGTTCATTCCCTTCTCCCTGAAATTCAGCAGACAGATTTGTTCACTTGAACTTTTCAGTCTTTGGCTCATACCAAAAAGTTTTTTCCTATGAAAACGATCTATTTCTTCCATATTTTCTTCTTTTCCTTTTTCATCACTCTATCTTATTTTTAAGTTTGACTTGTTTTATTTTGTTGCTTGTATTTGAGTTTTCTCCAACTTTTTCTGTTGCTCACGGACACGGCTGACATGATAATCGTTAAGATCTTTGAAGTCTCTATAATATACGGTCATATCTTCTACCTTAAAACCTGCGTTTACAAATTCCTGCACAGCTTTTCGACCTGCATCGTCATTATCAAGAAAAGCACGAACAGAGGTTATATTTCTTTTCGTTCAGGTAGTGAATACTTCTGCCACATTACTCACGGAGTTCATCACAAGGCATTGGTTGGTACTTCCTTTCATTGAAAGAAAAGAGAGAAAGTCCATAAAGCCCTCGAACAGACAGACAGGCTGTTCCATGTCCTCAAATATCGGAGTGATGTCCTTTCGGGGCAATCTGTTCCCTTGAAACGTATTGTTGTCCCGAAGTTCATAGCCTCCCTGAAGAATTGGCAAAGCCGATGGCTTCATATCTTCTTCCCCTTACCTTGTAACTGATACATTTGAGAAAGGGTGTTGCCTTTTCTAAATCAATACAGCGTTCCTTTTTGAGATACTCCTGCAGGTGCGGCGGCAAGGTGTCTGATATGCTAGTCAGTCTCCTTGTTCCGCTTGCCATTACATGCTCTCTTTGATTTGAACTGATGGATGTTTCTCTTTTGAGAATCTGAGCTGTACGCTGTATATCGGGAAAGCGTTCTGCCCCAAACGGCAGATGGCTTCCGAGAGCGTGCAGTCCTCCAAGCGCATATAAAGGTCGATGATGCTTCCGCCCCTGCCTTCGGCATAGTCTATCCAAAGGTTCTTTTCCCTGTCCACTTTGAAACTCGGACGCGTTTCCTCCCTGAGCGGTGAACGGTACATGGTATAGGTCGGTGTTTCTGCGGACAGGTTTGATACCTTTTCCTTTCGAGATACTCCACGATGGGAATATCGCTTGATAAGTGATAAATCTTCTTCTTTCATTGTTTTGATACTTTAATGGGTTGAATGATAATTATTTATGTTTGTCTGTTTTTATGGTTTTTACTCGTTTCCAAAAGTTTTTCCCTCCAAACTTTTTCATCTTTCTTCTTACTACATACTATTTTTGTGATAAGTGATTGATAATCAGTATTACTTTGTAGTATAAGACATACTACACATTCTACTACATTTGGCTACTACAAGTTTGAATGAGTGGAGCATGGGCAAGATTTTTCCTAATCTTGTAGACATAGATGGGGCTACCACCGTTTCTTCGTTTGCTCACCTTTATGTATCCTGCTTTCTTCAAGGCTTCGCCCATACGCTTGGCAACAAGTGGTTGGTGGGTATAAATACCCAAATAGGTGAGTATCTCCGTAGTGGTCATTAACGAATAGTTTTCATCCTCCGTTGGCTTTTCAAAGCAACGCAACAAGAGCTCCATCTCTGCAGTCTGTACTTGAAAGTCCTCACTCTCCTGTATAGTTCGGCTATCTCGTCATCGTCAAACCAATAGCGAAAACCTGACTTTAACAGGGCTTTGGCTTCTGCATAGACATTGTCCATTGAGATACGCTTTGCTCTGTTGATGTCAATGGACAAGACCTCAAAGGGCAAAAAACGTCTGCTGCCTGTCGGGTCTGTAAGGAAGTCGTTGCCGTTCACCGATGCCACGAAAGCTCGCCAAGTGGGGATGCTCCTCCACATATTTGTCATACGGCATACGGTACTTGACCATCGGACAGGTGATAAGGTTCTTCAGTTCGTTCTCGTCCCGCTTATTGAGGGCTTTGAGCTGGTCATCTATGTTTACGATAAGGTTCTGACCGATATAGGTAAGTGTGTCCTTTTCCTGCGGATATATTTTTCCTGTGTAACTGTAACCGTGCAGTGCTGGGGGACAGAGCAAATCGAGAAACGTTGTCTTGAACTTACCCTGCTCGCCTGTCAGTACAAGGCAGGTATGGTTGCGACACTCACGGTCGTCCATCGCATTGGCGACGACCGCCACAAGCCATTTGGTAAGATACGGCAACCATTTGTTAGAATTACGGACAACCACGCAGCTTGCCAAATTGGGAATCGCTTTCGGTGAAAAAGAAGACACATTACTATCCCTGCAACCGGCATCATCACAGCTACTGCTATCACCTATATCTATCAGTGGCAACCCTTTTGAAATACTCCTGCACAGGATTGATGCGCGGAGAAAAACTGCTCTCGATGATAGAGTAGAGATTATCGGAAGAAGTTACGATGCCTTCATCGCAATCAAGTTCCCTGCGAAGCGTGTTGATTTCGTAGCGACCGACTTTACAAAATCGCTCATTAGCCCTTACTGCGATATTCGGTTCTGCCCAATACCGTGTTGTATCTGAACTCGTAGTGTGTAGAGAGGTAGGTTTTCATCTCTGCGTTCTTGGAGGAAACTACTCCTTTCGATGAGGATTTCTCCTGTCGTCTATATTGCCTGCATCTGCTTCTCTTTTTCATTATTTCCCTTGAATTGGTTTCCAAGAGTGAAGTTAGGGTGAGAATGCGTAACTTCCAAGCATTCAGAGCCTTCTTGCATAATGTTGCGCTCGTCTGCTGCAAAAATTCTTAGGGAAACAGGCAGTCAAGAAGAGCATTTATCGCCTCATTAAGCAAAAAAATCGGATGACAGGAAGAAAAGGTTAGCAGAAATATCGGATGTCGTTGTTTGCTTTTCAGATGCAGTCTTTTGCTTTGATTATCTTGATTAGCCCTCATTTGTGTAGTGGCGAGAATATCAATCTGTCTCTTTTGTCCCTAGTCATAGCGCCACAAGCTGCCACTTGAATGAAAAGTGATGGAATAAGAAATGCCTCGCTATCAAAATGTAATTTTCCTCTGCACTCGCTTTCATTGTCTTTGCAAAGAAAGAAAAAGACGGGGCAGGAAAAACGCAATGCGAACCGATGGAAACGGATTGCTCTTTTCCCTATTGTTCCTGATACTTCCCTGCTGTTCCTCCGCTGCTTTGAGAGGCGCACGTACGCCATTATCTTTGCAGATGGAAACAGGAAAAAGACCTGAAAGCAACAAACAATAACAAGATAAGATTATGAACTATTACGTCATTACAGAAACCAATTGGGCAAAGCTTCGAGATGAAATCTTGAGCCTTGCAGAATGCTGCCACAAGGCATTCGGAGAAAAAAGCAAGCACACGGACTGGCTGCACAACGGCGATGTGTGCCGGTTGCTGAACATCAGCAAAGCGCACCTTTGCAGCATTATCGTGATACGGGCGTGCTGCCGTTTACGCAAATCGGGACACAAGTGCTATTACAAGCGCGAGGATGTGGAAAGCATTGCTTCTTACGAAATCGGACAAACCTAAAAACAGACAGATATGATGGAAACAGCAAGAGATTTGAACATGGAGACGGACGAGATGCAGCTGGTTGTCTCGGCGTTGAGAGGTGTAGGGAAAACGGATTGTGGAAGTGGCGAGACGCACAAAGCCACTCTTTTGCAGGCGAACTTTTCCTCACGGGAAAGGAAGTGTGCGAGCGGCTGTATATCAGTCCCCGTACCTTGCAGGACTATCGAGACAGGAAGATTATCCCTACACGCAGTTTGCAGGGAAAGATACTCTACAAGGCTTCGGACTTGGAAAGGATGTTGGAGGAGAATTACTATTTTAAGTCCATTTTGAGTTTAGTATTATAATTCGATTAAAAATACTTATTAATAAGTATTGCCAGTATAGAATTCTTCCCATACCTTTGTATCCAAAAATTGAATTAATGATAAAAATATCACACAGCCGCATAAAGGCAACACTAAAAGGAGCGTACTGTTTTTAAAACAGTACGCTTTTTTATGAACAAAATTGAACGATGTCCGTTAATAAAATAGTAATGAAAAATATTAAAAGAAGATATAAGAAACAGAATTGTCACAGCTGCCTCGCAATGAATTTATTAAAAATGGTTTTAGAAAAACTTCGATGCGAACAATTTCTGCAAAATCAGGAGTTGTCTTAGGTAATATATACAATTATTTTTAAGACAAAAGATGATATTTTTATGCTGTCCTTAGGCCTTTACTTGCTGTCTTGGATGGAAAGGATGTCCTCCTATCGCATAGAACCCAACAAAATAGATAAACTTCGTTTCTCTATACAAAAGTCAAAAAGATTTGCTAAGAGAAACGCTTAAAATAATTTTCTTGTATAAAGAAGAATTAAAGTTATTGCTTTTTGAATCAAAAAGGTACTTCTGTAGAGTTTTTCCGTGAAAATTTTATCGAAGAACAAGTTGCAATAAGTAAAGAATATATTGATCAAATGCAAAAAGTCTATCCACAAATACAAACAAAAGTTTCGTCACTATTCTTTCGGATTTCCTCTTCCACATGGGTAACAATCATCGGAGAGATTGTCTCAAATCCAGAAATCTGTAAAGAAGAGGCAAAACAGGTTTTGTCTGAATATATACGCTATAATACGGCAGGATGGCGAGAACTCATTAATCCATAAAATTATGAACAGATTATTCATCGTAACGATACTGTGTTTGTGTACAACAGTTTTGTCTGCCCAAAATATATTACGTGGGAAAATCATAGATAAAGAAACAGGACTTCCCATATCTGGGGCATACATATCAATCAAAAATACAAAACAGAAAACAGTTTCTGACAAGACAGGCAATTATCAAATTGACATTCCCTCAAATGGAACATGTATTGTTGAGGTTTCATTTGTTGGATATAAACGAGTAAGGCAAGTCATTGTGTTAAACGGCAATATCACAAAAGACTTTTTTTCTTAGAATCATCAGCGAACGTCCTTAACGAAGTTGTAGTGAGGGATCTTCCCAGCAGGCGGAAATAAACCGCATTCGGCAGAGTCCCTATGGCTGTAACCGTAGTGGACGGATCCAAGCTGCGGGGACGTTCAAGCGGTATAGAAGAAATTCTTACACGCACGTCTGGCATCAAAGTAAGAAAGACAGGCGGATTGGGAAGTGCGTCGCGCATATCTGTACATGGTTTAGAAGGTAAGCGTGTCGCCGTATATATTAATGGGTTTTCCACTCAACAGTCCTGACGGTTCTTTCGACATCAACGATATTCCAATAGATGTGATCAAATATATAGAGGTGTACAAGGGTATTGTGCCTGCAGAATATGGAGGCGACGGATTAGGAGGAGCCATCAATATTGTGACACGTGAGGATGAATGCGACTTAGTAGGATTCACGCAGGAATTGGCATCATTCGGAACATCCAAGACACTTACAAGTGCTCAAAAGCTTTTTTTGCAAAGTCAGGCATATTATTTAATGTTGCTTTCTTTAAGAATAAATCCAAGAACAACTACACGATGTCATGGCCAGTATTCGAAACAAACCTGCCAGTCTCAGAATACAGAAAGGTAAGACGAAATAATGACTATTATGACGCAGACTTCTATCATGTCGGCATTGGTTTTAGAAAGCTATACTTCGATAAACTGGATTTGGAATGCGCCTTCTACAGAAATAAAAAAAGGTATACAGTCTCTTAACTTTGATTCGCAGCATGCCTATATGAAAGGCTTTTAATATAATGCCCACTTTGCATATAGAAAAAGACGACTTCATCTTTTAAAGGTTTGAAATGAAATCATCCCTTGTTATTCCTATTATACAAACGAGCCTGATAGACACAACAACAACAAGAAGACAATGGGATGGAACCATCACTCAGGCAATGGGGGAAACAGAAGACAATCTTCTTAATGAATCCCATAACCGGCAATTTGAATTACGAAACAAATTTAATTTAAAAATATACATTTGGACAACATACATTCAACATAAATGATCAACTTGTTTCTTTTCGGACTACCGTCCTAAAGATGAACGCATGAATGACTATCTCGGGTCTCGATCCTCAGCTCGTTTCCCAGCAAAAATGATTTCAAACAATATCGGACTCTGTCATTTGTATGCCTCTTCCAATCATCGTTTTCAGAATTCCTTGACGATAAGCATTTACTATCTGAAGTCAAAAATCTTTAGAACAAGCGATGCCTTGTCGAAAGCCCAAATGAAAGATGCATCAGCTCCCAAACAGACAAGTGTGAACAAAACGTACTACGGATTTAGTGAGGGAGTGAGCTATGAGTTTTGGAAAGGCGTGAGGGGAAAGTTCTCGTTTTCACACAATGTGAGACCCCTGACACAGGAGAACTTTTCGGTAACGGAATGAGCATCAAGCCATCAGTGAACTTACTGCCTGAAATTGGAGACAACCTGAACGTTGGAACCATCATAGATACAAGAAATGTGATGGGACTTACCCGCGTGCAGTGGGAAACAAACTTCTATTACATGTATATCCAAAATATGATAAGGCTTTTCCCCGCTGATATCCGTTCCATCTACACAAACTTGGGAAAGACGAGCACGATGGGATTTGATACCGATTTGAAAGTAGACGTGACACCAAACATCTATACATATTTCAATCTTACACTACAGGACATTCGAGACCGGCAGAAATGGTTAAACGATGCAAAAAGGGACGGATAATCCCATATATAATAAACATGTACCCAACATACCGTCTTTCTATTTTCAACTATGGTTTGGAGTATCATGCAGAAAATTTGTTGGGGCGAAAATGAACTATCTAGAATTTATATGGATGTGTCCCATGTCGGAGAATTCGATTGGGGATGGCAAATGAGCACACTGTCCGACCAGCGTAAAAAAATGGATTATCCCTCCAACGATGTGTTTACCATAGGCCTTCAACAATCCTTTTTGGCACAACAACATTTCATTGAGTTTCGAAGTTGAGAACATCTTTGACAAGGAGAACTATATGGAATTCAAGATGCTACTGCAAGGACGCACTTTTAAAACAAAATTGTGTTTTAATCTGTTCCGCGACAAAAACATCGGAGGAGCAATGAGTTTGTAATATATTACCAATTTAAAAACAAATAAAAATGAAACATTATTTTTTTAATCGCAGCCCTTGTGTTGCTATCTCTTGTAGGTCTCACTCATGGGAAAGGACTCTCCGGACTTTCCTCCCTCTACAAAAATCTGAAGTAGGATTTGTACACAGCGTAAACATCGGAGAAAACACATATATTAGCCTGTTCAAGGATTTGAGTGTTAGTTCACTCAATACAGACAACGCATTAGTGCTTCCTGAAGGGGGCATTCACATTCGTGTATAAAAATAAGATATATGTGACAGATACAGAACACCTCTACAAGTACATCCCTAAGGATGGAATCCTTGTTCAAGAAGGAAACACCATGCTATTTCCAAGTGGTGCAAAGGCCACATACATCACATTCTTATCCGAGAAGAAAGCCTACGTTTCTTGTCTTGGATTAGGAAAGGTGTGGATTATAGATCCGTCCTCCATGACAAAAACAGGAGAAATAGATTTATCTGGCTATTCCTTGGGGAAGTTGGCTGGCGACAATAATCCTGAACCATGTGCTTCCATCATCAGAGACGGCATCTTATACGTGACGCTCTGCCAATTAAAGTCTGCCTACTCATGCGAGAAGGGGGCACATATAGCCTTAATAGATACCAAGACCGATAAGCCCATCAAAATGATTAGTGACCCCTCGTGCTACAATGGCCTCCTCTATGACCCCCGCTGGGGACCCATTCGTGGACGAGAAGGGTGACATCTATTTCTATTGCGTAGCTATGTTTGGATACCAGCCTGGGGTCAAAGAAGGATTCTTGCGCATTAAGAAAGGGGAGCAAGACTTTGACAACTCATATTGCTTCACCCTTGCAGACGTAAACTTAGAAGGAGTAAAGGGGAACAGAACATCGTATGCTTATAATAAAGTGTATGGTGGAAACGGAAAGGTTTATGGATACCTTAACATTCCCGGAGCGGCAAGCAATCCACCTGACTACGTTCATGACAAATCATTTCAAGCCTTTTGAAATTAATCTATACAATAAGACTTGCAAGAAGATGAATTTTTCTGGAACTGTAGGCTGGGCCACATCCATCTGCAAGTCTGGCAATAATATCATCTTCGGCATGTCAACAGACCAAGGCATGGGCTACTCTGTCTATCACATGGATGATGGAAGCTATGAAAAATTGAAGGTAAAGGTTTCTGGAGCACCCTACATGTTGCATGAGCTTAAATAGTTGCCATAAAATATATTGATACAAACTCAACATCTGAAAAGGATGCGAACTCTTGATTAGAAACTTTAATCTCCTCAAAACAAGAAAAAGAGCTGTGTCGTTACTCATTATAGGGTTTGATACAGCTCTTTTAGTTTATGTGTTATAAAACTATAAATTTCATGGTTGTGCTTTTAGTTTTTATACACTGTCAATTCAGTTTTAATAAAAATCTTTCTTTTGTAGTAGCGTAGTAAATAATTGAAAGAATATTCGTATATCAATAAAAGACTTTTAATCCTTTTTCTTTCAACGTATTATACCTTATTGTAGTTATGTAGTAAGATATAATCAATGAAAGAAAAAGAAAAATATAATCATCAGGTATCCGTCTTTCCTATTAAGAATATCGGTGTTATTATGGATGTAGGTTTCTGCAATCTCTGACATACATGTTTCCTGAAGAAGTGTGCTTCCGTACTGTCCAATTGATAAGACAAAGCGATGATGATTGTGAGTGGATAAAGCGGAGCATATCCTCGCAGTCGTCCGTTCACGTAGACTTCCTGCTCCCCTGTATCCCTTTCGTCGGGTTGCAGGGGAGAGACTTTTAGTAGAAGTTGCAGACGATAATTGAGCTTCCTCCATGTTACACTAAAGAAATCCACCAGTTCACTCTCTGTCATGGCTATTTCGCCTTTGCCTTTGCAAGTGATTTGCATATTGTCGCCCCACTCGAAATAACTGCGGTCTCTTTTTGTTTGATGGTGATTGACATTCATACGGCTTCCTCCTTTATTTCTTCTTTTTGATGTTTCCTTATCAACCTGTCCATATCCTCCGAAATCTTATTATCGGTAACCTGTGCGTAGATTTGAGTACTGGATATAGAGGCGTGCCCCATCATCTTGGCAATGCTCTCGATGGGTATTCCTGCACTTAAACTCAGCGTGCCGAACGTGTGCCTTGCCATGTGGTAGGACAACCGCTCTCTGATACCGCAAGCCTTACCCACGATGCTCAGCTTTGCACTCATCACGCTACGGCTACAATTACAGTGAAAGACAAAGTCGTCACCTTTTTCTTTCACCGTCTGCATTTCTTTCATGCTTGGTTGTTCTTTCTTGCATTGATTGATGATGGCCTCCACTATCGGGTGCAGTGGCACAACAAACCCACCTTTGTCTTCTGCCGTTCCTTTTTGCGGATATATTTCTGTCCGTCTGGCTGCCGTTTGGATGTGTCCAAATTGCAAATGTTCCATATCAGCAATAGCTAAAGCCTGTAAAAGCAGGGCAGAAAGATAAACATCCGTCTTGTTTGTTCTGCTTCCTTATCAATTACTTCAATGCCATGAGTTTGGCAACATTTCGCTCTTTGCAGAAAGCGTATCTTCTGTTCCGCTTTTCTCATACTTGGCATTCTCAAAAGGATTGCAACGAATGAGTCTTTGACTGACCGCACGATACATCAGCCTACTCAGCCAACAAAGATAACGATTCATGGTTGCTGCTGCCAAGCCTCGTTTTTTTCAGATAGAAACGGTATTCTTCAAACAAGTCTTCCGTTATAGTGGCTATGACTATATCCGTCATTCCCTTTATCCTTTACAAACTCCGTAAGCAACTTATCTGAATAGAGAAGATTCTGATAGGTTCCCTCAGCTCTTGATTTGCCCACGCACTCTTTTAACGGATTGCAGTTCTGCCTTGCTCATGGCAAGAAGTGTTGTCGGCATGGTGGCTATTCCCTGCAAACGGTTTTTGAGCAGTTCCACACTTACCACCCGTCATTTATCAGAATATCTCTGATAGGTCTTTCTACAAGTTCCTTAAACTCGCCGATTCTTTGATTGGTCTTCTTGTCGGTTGTCAGTCCCTGTCCTGCTGTTCCACTCGGAGGACTTGCACTGCTCGCCTGTGGTGATAGCGGTGCTCTTTTTCCATCTATGGTGATACGGCAGAGAATAGCGGTCTTGCCGTCTGCCTTTGTTTTTCTGCCTGTTGATATAAAACAATATCTTGAATGTACTTCTCATGTCTGTTGTATTTAGAATCTTTGCGTTACAATGGTTAGATGCCAACGTAAATCTTCGGTGAAAGAAAGGAAACGGTTAAACTCCTCAAAGAGTTTCTGTGGTGTAACCTTCGCATAACGTTCGGTCATACTTACGTCTCGTATGTCCCGAGCATCTTGCTGACCGTTTCAATAGGAACGCCCTGTTCCAAGGTGACAAGTGTGGCAAAGGTATGTCTTGCCGTGTGCGAGGTAAAGGAAAAGATACATTCGCCCGTAATCGCAAGGCTTTGAGACAGGACTGATAAGTGGGATATTTGATGAAAGGGGAGCAGTGTTTCCTTTCATCGCTGTGCATTTTCTCATTAACCGAACAGCTTTCGGCAACAACTTGATACGACAAAGCACACCCGTCTTCTGTCGGTTGAACTTTCAACCACAAACTGCCTGCATCATCACGGACAAGATGCTTCTTGCTTAGTTCCATCAAATCACAATAGGGCTGCACCGGTATAACAGGCGAAGAGAAACACATCACGAGCAGTTTCCATTTCTTTCTTTCCAATTCATCAAAGCGGGAGTGCTCTTTGAGCTTTGTCCAATGCTTTTGGTCAAGAGCCTTTAGGTGCTTTTCTGTCTCCTCGTTCTATATGGACTTTTGTCAAACAGAAGCGTATCAGCCAACCCCTCACGATAAGCCAGCCTACAGACGGTCTTTCAACCTGCTGCAACTCTGAAAAATGTGCTTTGTTGATGACCGAGTTCACCGAGACAGAACGTCTGCAATTCGTAGATGAAGTTTTCGTCAACTGTGAGAAAGCCAAAGTCCGAAAACATGGTATTTCTTCTGAATGAACTCCTGCAATCGTTTCCGAGTGGAATGATAGGCGGACATAGACTCTTCCTTGATGTCTATACCGATATGGCTTTCTTTTCTCCTTGATGAGCATATCCAGCCTTTCGATGAGCCTGCATCGTGCCTGCACGCTGCCTTGAAACAGTTCCTTTACATCGGTTGCATCAAATGGCTGTCCTTTGGCAATCAACGACTGATAGGCAGATTGAATGGAAAGCAACAGGTTCTCCAACTTGCCAGTTAATTTCCACCGCCTCACGGCTCTTGCCGTCCATCCTGCTCTCACGTGGATTCCATAAATCGGGGTTGCAGGAAAGTTTACAACTGAACTGCGCAATACTCCTTCCAAGTGTTATCCGCCCCATAATCGGAGCTTTACCTGATTTGTCCATACCGCTCTTTTTAAGGTAGAGCAACACCTTCATTTTCTCTGTTTTCATACGCTTTAATATTTGTGGGCAAAGTTACCCGAATTAAAGCGTTCCTCACTTACGCAGAAAACTGCCGACCAAAGCAACAGCCACACGAGCGAAAATAATTCAGTTACCTATTTCTTCTCCATCGTTACCAACATCAAAACAAGGTAACACTCTGGTAACTGAACTTCTGCCTAAATCTGCATATTTCTGCCCTTTACAAACAGAGCAGTATTATGCTAATTTATGTATTTCCTCCTCATTATCAGTTAGTTTACATCAACTTCGATATTTCTTCATTTTCATTGATTAGTTACGTTGTATAACTCATTATACACACCTGTATAATGATTACACACCTGTGTATAACTTATTCTACACACCTGCATAATACGATACATTGACCTTCTGATGAATTCTTTCAGTTTAACTAGATCCTTTTTGTTATATTAGTTGAATCAGTAGATACCCTTTTTGTATATCTACGGAAAGTGAGATACAAGTTGAGAATCCTACTGGGAAGATATCGACGAAAGGGGAAAACACACCTTATTATATATATAAAGCTCAAATATTTTTCTTTACGCTTTATTTGTAGAATGAGAAAAAGTTGAACCTTTGATGTCACATCTACTTATTACGTATTATAAGCAAAGACGGAAAGAAAGTCATGACCATCAACGAGTACAAAGAAGAGGTGAAGCTGGTACGACCACAGATGCTCGCCATTGCCCGTAACTATCTAAAGGACAATGATGAGGCAGAAGATGCTGTGCAAGACGTACTACTGAAGCTTTGGCAACTCACTGACACTCTACATCTCCCGATGGCTCTTCTCGCTTCGGTACTGTTGAAGAACCGTTGCATTGATATTCTTCGCCGACATCACTACACTAACCGAAGTGAATGAGACTATTCCTAATGAGGAGGAAAAAGCCGACGAACGATACGAAAAAGGTAGTGCTCTCATTGACACTTACCAACAATGTAGCAAACTATCATGCGACTGCGGCACATGGAGGAATGGAGATTAACGATATTGCCAAACTTACGGGCAGTAAGGAGACTGCAGTAAGGAAGGCTCTAAGCCGCCTCGCCATGTTATTAAGGATCAATTTCTAAAAACTGAATGGGAATGAACAACACGAAGATATAAGACAACTGGTAAGTCGCTTCATGGAAGGGAGACTTCACTTGACGAGGAAAGACGACTCTACGATTATTTTAGATGCGAGAAAGGCAGCAGAGCTACTTCCTCTGAAAGAAATGTTTTGTTCGATAAGTACACTCATGGAATCCAAAACAGAAGGAGCGCATCAGAAGAAATAAGCAACGTTTATCCTCCTTCATAGGAAAACTGATAGGTATAGCTGCTTCATCAACCATTTTATTGGCAGTTGGAGGTATGGTATGGCATGCTCAACGCAAGATGTCATGAAGCATACATCTCATGGTAAACACATCATGATCCACAACAGGTAACAAAAAGATTAGTGGGACACTACAAGACTTGCAACAAGAAGATGCTACCAACATAGATGACCAGTTGCACGACATCTTTCATCAATAATAGAAACTAATAAAGTAAACGTTGTGAAACAACGATGTATGCTGATATTACTGTCGATGTTTACCTCACTTTTGCATTCATGCACAGCAAGGTTGAACGTTACTCCTCCTCTTTCAAGGGAAGATAGTGCCTCATGGTGATTTAATTGATGTGAGAGCAAAAGGAAGGCTATGTAGGCACAAACTTGATTACTATCACAGCATTCGCTTCAAAGCTTCTGAACAGCAACGTGCAACAGTGTTCGAACTGGTTGAACGAGACCATAAGAATGCTATTGAGAGCAGAACAAACTATGAAGAAGGGAACCTTCACGCTCATCCTGCCTTACCTGCGCAAGGAGCATTACACTAAATACCTCTGTTATTTAACACAACAAAGAGGGCGCACCTCACCATCACATTGGTTTATATAGGAAGAAGGTTTCAGAGTATAACAGAACTTAAAAATTAATACAATAAAAATCAAAAGCTTATGAAAACTATTCATCTTAGCTATGTTGCTAGCTTACGAGCTCATCGCGCTCGCATCCGTAAGTATCAATGACACACTAATAGTTGAGGAACCACGACGGGTAAAGATTATCACAAACGATTCTCATCACAACATATCGAGGTGCTGGGGAGTAAGGATAATCACATTACCGATACGGTGAACACCATTCAATTGGTGGATGGCAACTACGTGAGCACTTCGAAATCAATCAATGAGAAATCATTGGATTTTCTCTATTGCAGGGGTTTAATAAACCTAAGGATAGCAACGCAACGATCAGAGTTTGCTACTCGATTAGCTTTCGGTTTCAACAGTGCGCCTGGGATTCCTCATGCTGCAGATATACAACCTTTCAAGTCATGGGAGATATGGTGGATTATTGCTGACTGGGTATATAAGCCATGGCGTAGCAATCATAAATTTGTCAGTAGGGTAAGCGACTGGCGTAACTATCGCATTACGGGCAACCAACGATTTGTAAAAGATAACAACGTTGTCAGCCTCACCAGCTATCCCAGCCAAATAGTAGCTCCTAAGTTCTCACGCACAAGCTGTCTTTAGTGCTAACTTTCCACCACCCACGAGTACGACGGAAAATACCCTCGGTCACACGCTTGGACCCAAAGAAAATCTCAACGTTATGTAGCGCCTGAAGATCCGTTAGAACCTTGATGGACATAAGATCGAAGTTGACGAAAACGGTGGGGTTCGCGTGAAGCCTGCGACCATTAGATTTTATGTGTTCTGTCAACGTGGTGGTGGTCCTGACTTTCATGTAAAGTATATAGTCCATAAGACTAATGCGTAACGCGCGGACCTCAAAAGTTCAAAACACTTCCATCTGTATCTTACTGTTAACACTACGAACAATCATTGACAACACTTCGAAAGCTTACAGGCTCGAAGCTTTTTATTTCAGTTGAAGGATTATAAAGGTTTAGAGGATGCAAGTCATGCCCCATGAGATCACGCTTCGTTTGAGACACGAGCAATGAACTATTAGAGCTATCCGATGGGCACGTTCTCAGCAATCTCAAGTCCGTAAGCTCAAGACCGACACGCCGCTGTGGGGTTATTCGTCAACAATCGCATCTATATGAACTAGTATGGCGCAGCATCTGAGCCCACACAACCATAATCACGTGTTCGTCTGGACGCAGCCACAAGATGTGGTATATTTGCCTCAACCGTATCAAGTCCTTCATCCCGCAACCACGCTCAGCTATCTTATTCAATCAGACCGATACCACGCCCTCTTGTTGCGTATATAGATTATAACGCCTCACCTCTTCTCTATCATCTATCGCTTTATGGAGTTAGCCACAAATCACAACGCTTATCACCAAGAATATCTGCAGTTACGACGAATGAACACGAACAAGAAAGTAGCTCATCTTCCTTCCAAGAACCCTTTATCAGAGCCATGTTTTCCAGCCCATTAGCCCGACGGAAAGCACTCAATCGGAACGTACCATACTGTGTCGGAAGTGCCACCTCATCGCCCACCTCAATACCAGACCCTTCTCACGGTCAGGCACGATGCCTTTTATACCGACAATCTTCATCCCACCTCTAGCACGCTTCTGAAGATCAGGCATACGAGCCATAGCACCCATCATTCATAATTCCATCAACATCACCAACAGTAACAACCAGCGGGTTTACAGAGATCTACAGCTGCTTGTATGTCCGGACGGCGTAAGACACCATTGTTCGAGTAGCAAAGGAGGGTTTATAAGTGACCCGGACGACCAGCAGGTTTGAGGAGTTGAATTAGGTCTGCCACAACGCCTTCATCGGTTGCAGCACGATCATGTGCAGAAACGCCAGTTGAGCATCCTTTCAATCTCATCCACTGTCACCGTCCGAAAGGCGCGTCTCCTAACAGAGATGTGGGTTATCAGACACTTGATGTGGCAAGTCCAATCATCATGCAGAGAAAGAGTTACTGCATACATACACACCACGAGCATTCTTCAGCATAAAGTTTACTTTCTGGTGTTATCACCCTCGCCGCGACGATGAGATCGCTTCATTCTCTCGATCTTCATCATCTACGACGAGTAACAAACTTTCCTCGCGTAGAAACTTTAGTGTGTTCGATCGCTATCAAGTTTAAACTCTTCCATATCTTGGCATTGACCGATTATTGTTTTCATTCTCAACACCATCCTCCATGCGCTACAATCTCTGCCATAATCTCGTTATTACAGGTCGTAATTGTGGTCGTAAATCATTAGGAAGAGATCGAGTTCGAAACGCCACATTCTTTATGGAGGAAGAATATACCTGTGACGATGATCACGAAGTTATGATCATCCATCTACGATCAAACGGACGTGTATGTGCTTTAACGGCAAGGATCGGACACTTTATTTAAAGAGGTGAGGATTACTCTGTTTCGCAAGCCTCAATTCCACCAATAATGTTCTCCAACCTGCATTTATATTCTCAACAGTGATGATCGGTATGGGTAACGGAAGAACACTTTAACCACATTTGGCAGTGCTTAAGGTTGCGCGACCGAGAGTAACGGGCCATCTTTCCATTCATACCCTCAATTGCTTCGGCTATCTTTATATAGTCTGGATCATTGATAATAACCTCTTGCCGACATACTACGCTTTGATACGCAAGCCCAACATACGCCTCAAAGTACGTTCTTATAAGCGTCAGCATTGAATACTGCCGAATCAATATTTGCTTTATAAGTGAAAGAATGCCGCCATCGGAACTAACACACCGCCATGGACAGTCCACGACCAAACCATATAGCCCAATCACCCTGTCGGGACATGCGTGTAACCAGTACATCGCGATGTATTAAACGATGAATACCAACACACCACTATAATTGGTATTCCAAACCACCCTTTTCGGATGATAGCACCCAACGGTGCGCGATGAAGAAGAAGACGATACAAATAAGCGAAATAGTAAACTTGTTGATAAATTCTATCCATCGTTGTCGTATCATCTTATCGCCATCGCTGGTGATCATAGACTGAAGTCGAGGTCAGCAACCTCCCCGTTGAACGGTCGACAAAGCCTGATCACGACCAGTCGTCGTTGATCAGCTGGAAGCCTCTTATATAATGAATCGATATCGAACTTTGTTATCTGCTATCTTAATAGCCTGCTTCATCCGCAGAAGATAGTTTGAAACAGGGTAAAAAGTTGATTGTGCATCTTGTATAAGTTTTCCTACACTGTCATATACATGCACCAACGAGTCCTCGTCATGGCTTATCTTCCAGACCCCTGTCGTGCGCATCACTGAAAATACCTGTAGCATCAGTCAAATTAAAGTCTCCGTCGAAATCTAAGACTATATGTTTATGGGAAGGAAAAGTTTCCTCGGTAAGGTACACTGCACTGTTTCCCCATTTGCATCTTGCGAACGCATGTTCTCAAACCATTCACCACCCATAAGTTCAAGACGAGATGCTTCAGCCGTAGACTGCAACATCCCTGAGTCCGCAAGGATGATTGCTTGATCCTCATAACTATCTGTCATGGACACCATTATATTATGAAAGGTGTCCACTCTCATGTCTTTTCGCTCAACATATAGATTCGTCTGTGGGATACCATCGTAGAAAACACCCCTCAGGGATCTCTAATTCAGACTTTATGCCGCATAGAAACAAGCAGTTGAGCCATATTCTTCGGCAAAGAGACCCATATTGTTTTGGAAATAGAATGAAGTCTGGCGATGATACACGTATCACGATCAGATTCACGAATGATTGAATCAACGAAATACCTGCCGATTTGATCGCAGTAAGCTCCGAACTCCACCAAGGTTACCGTATGCTATCAGTGAAGAGAGGAGGATTGCAAGTGAAAGAGCTCGTGAATCCATCATCAAACTCATATATACCAGAAGAACTGTCCGATAATCTCCATCGACAGTCCCTCACCTATCAAGTCATCCACATAACGCCACAAGAACTGCATCATCAGCACGAACAAACTGATAAAAGAACGTTCATAGAAGAGCATACCAAACTGTTTACGATGAAGATATTCACTTCTTGATACGAAACATGTACTGTCTCAGGATTGTTACTGCTTTTTATTTTCCTTGCAAAAGTACATAAAAATATCATAGTAAAGGTCTTTTATATTTTTATTCTTTTTTCTCAAAGCCATCATAACGGCTTTCAAAAACGGAGTTATAAATCATCAACATTGTTATCAGTCACTAACCGCAATTTAAAAAAGAGCCTTCCAGAAAGGAAACGCCCTTCTCACATCGAACTAGCTCAATTCAAAGAGAGGCTTCCTTCGATGTCAAGAGAGGGCTTTTTCAATGCAAGGAAACGCCTCTTCAAATCAAGGGAACGCTCCCTTGGCTTGCTAATGCTACTACTTACTTCTTCATCAACCTCTATCAGCATTCTTCTTCATCGATCATTAGTATTAGACAAAACCATCAGATTATAAAAAGTTGAATAACATTTTGTGCAGTATCTCTATACCTTGCAACCGCTTTAGAACACTAAGGCACGTTGGATGGCGGGATAGCTCAGCTGGTTAGGCGTCGGATTCATAATCCGAGGTCGGGCCTCGTCCCACCCTCATAGTAGATGGGAGTTATAGATTGTTCTGTAACTGTTGCAGTAAGGATGAGTACTGAGCAGATATAGTTAGAGTATCAAATTCACTATATATAAAGATCCCATCGAACAACAAGCATCCAGGAAGTATCACAATTATATACATGTGAAGAGCATTGTAATGTCAGTTTTATTTTTAATGAGAGTGATAAAGAGGAACAACAATCACCAGGGCAGAAACCAAAAGCTCATCCATCTAATAACCCATAAGATATAACCATAATGAAAAGATTTTCTTCTAGCAGAGACTGAGTTTTTACGTTAATCTTGCATGCAAAAGCTGTCATAACAGGGCGTTACTGACGAAACAACATCCCTATCATTGGTGCCGTAGTCAAGTTGGTCACCCAAACAACGTTAATTACACAGACTGTAAACAACAATGAGGGTTCATTTAACCTACAATGGAGGAGAGCGATGGGCACAAAGAACTCACATAACCTATATTGGATATACAGGATATCGTCATTCTGAGAACACAAAGGGATACGCTGACCTTGAAAGATTCAACTGACCCTTCACAAGAGTTAAAGGTAGCGGTTGAAAGCTGGAATACAGAAGATTGATCGGCGTATTATACCCTTCAAAACTCCAGCTAAAGTGTTTATCAACGGAGTTATGCTCATACAGAACATGCAATTAGCTGGTATTCGTCAACACCACGATATATTACCCATCACGACGACGATCTGAGATGCAGTCCAATCTGCGCATTAATGGTGTCACAGCAAAGATAGAAGAAGTTAAAGCCCACGCCCTCAAGAATATTGTACACTGATATGCCCGGACTGGCTGCTTTAACGGGTGCCTGTCCCTGACTTCATTGTGAAGTATAAGAATAAAGGTGGAAGACACTGGTGACCTCACCGATGGACTATCGATGTTAGGCTATGGAGAAAACCTTGTCTGCCAACTATCACAAAGGTAGATCCGAGATAAAGTCTTCTTCATTGAACAGCGTGATTTGAAGTGAGAGAACTATGAGGAGTACCACCACCTCATCAGACTCAATAGAGATTGGTGAGCCAACAAAGGTTAAGTTCGATAACTATGAGCTTCTGTGGTACAACTATTCATTTAAGAAGAGCAGTATTATGTTATCTGTCCGGATTACTACAATAAAGAATCCAACTCTATGAGGATAGAATCTAGTATGTTTATCGTGGTACTGACGCTTACCACATCAACGACTTTTAGGCATGGACACGATAACACACCGTTAGATTTTAGTACAAACCGAGCTTGCCCATAACCAGCACTTGTACTGTATCCAATTGGCACTTTACATCAATAGCTAGCAGCCAGCGTACATACACTTTATCATCAACCACACAACCTACTCAGACGATTGCTTCCATTACTGATGGTAACAAGTACCCATAATAGGTGAGGGCATTTGATGAGCGCATGTTCAAGAATACAGTAAACTATCGTTAGGGTTGAAGCACGCAGATGTACACCAATAACACGTATGATGGAAACATCCAAAGTCAGGTAAAATATGAATACAGCGGAGACTTTCTCGCTACGCTGAATGGATGTCAAAACTGCAAGCTAACCATAAATTTCGGGTTGAGGGATGTATTTACAACCATCACACGATAAGAAGTTATCGAAATTCATCCTCGTCCGAAGCTTCTCTCGCTTATCAACCTGTGTAACGTAACTTTAAAATATCAAGGATACGTTTTCGGCTTATGCGCCCTTCACCATCCGATACGAGCAATGTGTCAGCAGGATATTGACGTATATCAGCTTTAGAAAGGGTAATCCTAACCCAAAGTCTGTAACCTTCTGTATCGAATGAGTTGTCCCAAACTGGGGTACAAAATGGTGCGATCCATCGTTATCTCGAAGGTATAGTTACGATTCTCAACTCTATCATGGAAGAGACTTACATTGACAACGGAAAGCTTTGTTAGACAGATAACCAAAAGAACTTCCACAGACTACACACCAAATGGACATAAGATTGCATCCCTTTGCGATTGGTTCTCGTACAACTTACCCATTCTTCAATCGGTACATCAGTACGGGCATACTTATGCACATACACACTGAACTGGGGACCGATTGCAATCACTCGCAATGTACAAAACGATGGGTATTCACAGCCGAAGTGCAGCACCAGATACCATAACCTATGGGGGCGAGACACTTACTCAGAAGGAGCAGAATCACGCCATATCAGTAGCGTCATAACAAAGACAAATGGGCGTTAACTCATCATGGCATTACCTTTCTCTAAACAATACCTCAAATGAGACGGATAACTTGTCACGCCTTCGCGCCCAACTGACAACTGGCTTTCAAAGAGTTTGAGACGAATACTCTGCTTAACTTCACGTTCAATTTGGAATTATGGAAAAAGGCAAATCAAGTATCAATAAAACGTATTTCCAGCTCTGATAATGATTTCTGGTATCATGTATGGAAGATAAAATGAACACTCAGCCCTCATCGCTCCTCTCTTATGGGAGGAGCCATCATCATGAGTTAACAAAAAGGCGAGCATCGAAAGGTTTCGCCTTATGAATTTAATCAGCAACAGTAGTGTCCTCACTCTGGAAGACTCAATTGCCTCGTTAGGACAAACTGATGCACAAGTACCACACTCAGTGCATGCGTCATGCTCAATCTTGTAGATATCGCCTCAGAGATAGCCTCTCTACTGGACACTCATCGATACATGTACCACATGCGATACAATCGTCACAATTACGTAAGCCATAATATACTGCTCTTTAATGTTAATAATGTTTTTGTACTATAAATAGGCTACCTACTGACAGTGAAAGTAGAGAAAATCGTTAATACCTACAAGATTGCGAGATAAATTACAAATATTTAGATGCATATAAAAATAGAAAAGGGGGCTTTTCAACGAGCCCTATAACCGATTGACAGCAATGCTTTACACTGATTATAAGGGATTATAAAAATATTAGCATAACACATTACACATCATCAGCTTGATTTCATTCCCATCTACTTTCTCCTCCAGCGAACCTGTACTACAGACAATGGGGGATTACCATGAGATATATCTAACAATTACATAGAGCACAGAATACCATAGGTAAGGTAGGGTAGACAGACATCAAAAGGAGGTAAAACACTGCCATAAAGAAGACAAGATGAAGAGATTATATTATCATTAACTCTGCTTTGTCATCGTCCTAACAAGCAGGTGCCCAGGAACGGAAAAGTACAGAACCGTCCCTATACAGACTTTTGTATTTCACTTCGGTGTACTTTCAGGCGTACACACTTGCAAGATATTGAATTGAATAATGTTGGACTCAAATGATCGACTTAGAGGATGGTGCTGGACCTGTGGAAAAGATTGTCTCCGCCGATCAAGACCGGTGGGATGCAGGCTTCACTGTCGGTGTCTTGGGCAGAACTACGCCTCAACCAAAACCCTCCAACTACGCATTGCTCCTGCCATGTACTTCGGTACTCGGCACCTCACCTTCCGCAATCTTACGACTTAAACAGCCTCGAGCGAGCTCAACAGAACAGGTGCAGGAGCTGAAGACCGCATACGTATCTTTGTGCCTTCGACCTCATCGTCAGTGGCTCCAAGATTCAATAACCATCGCCCTTATAAAGTCATGTTAGGTCTTAACCCAATGATGAATCTCGGGTAAAGACAACGACCATCTGAGATCAAAGAGTGATTTCTTCCTCGAGTGTAGGTCTCGGCTGTGATTTTTATCTACCTTACTTTTTAAGTTAAGACCAGAGCTAAAATTCATGTACAGTCTCACTAACAGCTTTGATAAAAACCATTCCAAGAACCTTAGAGACAAGCACATGTCACTGTACACTAACGTTGTCAACGAGTCAGCGGAACTAAGATGATAGTCTCACATTTCTACTTTGAATAACTTTTCCAACTGTTTACACCCTATTATCCGTTCGAGGATTAGTAGCCCGATTATGGATAAGAGAAAGTAAAAATCTATGTATTTGAGTTCAACTCAAAATTACATAGATTTCGCTTTAAAACATTTCTCTTTTCTCTTGTCTTATCAGTATATTTTATGTAATTTTGAAGTCGTACTTAATATTACATAAAACGATCAATTAAAGCATATAGCAATATTTTCTGATAGAAAAGAGGTTTATTTCGAGAAAAGTATATTTGAACATTATTAACAGCAAATTATAACAGAGCATGAAACAATCTTTTATCTTTATCGCAGCCCTTCTCTGCAGTCTCAAAACATCAATAGAAGGCGGAGAAGCAGGACCTTCTGAATATACCAGTCATTCTGGTGGATGGAGTAGAGAGTTTAGGTAACATGGATCAATATAGCTAAAGATGATATCCAGTGTCACCGTCATCAAGACCTCCAAACGTCACGAAGCTGTTTGCACCCACGCTTGGGTGGAGTGATGTGTCACCACTAAGTCTATACCCTCAAAGAGATAATTTCAGAAATACCAAGAGAGAGAGGAGTCAGATAAGAAGAAAGAACATGGTAAGACTCATATCAGGTAAAAGGTACTTATTGATTCAAAATTATAATTTCATAATTCAAAGAGTTATGATTAGGTAGAGTTGACGAGTTGATAAGTTGACGTAAAAGGGGCAGTTCTTCTGTGGATATGGTGCCAAAGTGTAGGGACAGACGCCTCGTCTGTCTCGCCCTACACGCCTGATTAGCCCCATACACTTCTGTTTATGCGGACAGACGAGGGCGTCGTCCCTACTGTAGCTATCTATTTCAATCAACGAGGGTACTATATTAATTCAAAATTATGATGGTAGGGGAGTTGACGAGTTGACTGGTTGACAAACTAGACGAGTGATTAGATAAAATGAAAATAGGCATAAAGAGGTAAAATAGTTATGTTCGTCGTTAATGGTACTATCTATTCTCCTCTCACATACGTTATAGAGGTGGAGACGATTGCCTCAAAGTAGGGACAGCGCCTCGTCTGTCCCGCTTTTACACTTTCTATAACATCCGTGTTGCTATCCCTCCTTTGGAGGGGCTTGGGGAGGCTTCTTCCTTTAGTTGTGCTTTGGCCGGACAGACGAGGCGTCTGTCTACGTTGTAGCTTACCATCTTTAATGAGATAGATAACTGGTAAAATCGAAGAGGGCCTTTCTTCATTATAAGGAAAGGTCAATACGAAGAAAACGCCCTTCTCCAATCAGAAGGGCGTTTCCTGACTTTACTTCTGCGTTGCATTATCCGCTCATCTGTTGTTCCTACTAACGAGGCACCGCCTCGTTACACCGACAAGCCCTATCCTCCGTGCAAACGGCACGCTCTACGCCCTCTCCGTCTGGGAGATGAAGTCAGAGCTATCCTCTCTCTCGGGAGGTTGAGTTGTGGGGAGGCTGAGTGCCGTAGGAGAATAGGAGGTGGGAACTATTATTTCTTCTTCTATCAAGCACCAGCTTGCCCACAAAGATGGCGTGCTTGCCATTCTGATCATCACCAACTAACTCTGCCGTCAGAGGTCTTTTACGTACTCCAAGTTTCGTTAGGTACGTGTGAGAATGCCCTCCAAGACTAGGGTCAAGACCACGAGTCTCAAAGCGATAACTTCCTCATCGCTGACCCCTTCAATGTCCCATCCGAGGTGCGAGATACAAAATGATTAGGTCGCGCTTTGCCTTTTCAACTCGTTAATAACCTTCTGTGCGCACGCAACTAGGGTCGTTATAAAACAATCTTTACCATAGTTGCTTTCACTAGCAAGACCATCCAACTTTAGAGCAAGACCGAGACTATCTATCTTCAAGCCATTGGTTTTAAGATGACATAAGGCTTTACCAAGCCTTGAAGTGGCGTACCCGTGAAGTCGTAGTTGGCGCATACAATAGGGAACTTAGCCATCTTAAAGAGGCGAACCATATTATCCATACCAAAGTCGAACTCATGGTTTCTATCATGGCAGCGTCATAGTGCATCCGATTCATTAGACCCACTTCAACGTCACCTTTGGAACATTGTATAATAAGGAGGCCTTGCAGTCGCCACTATCGAAGTAGCAGGTCAGGTTGCTCTCTCTCTCTTCTTTAATCATAGCCACACGACGCACGAAACCGCCTCGTCCAGCCTTCATAGTGTCTGCGAGGTTTGCACTTTAACGGATAAATCTGACTGTGCGCATCGTTTGTATGCAGGATTGTTAACTGCTTTGTCTGTCCGAAAGCGAGGATTGCTATCAAACAGAAACTCATCAATAATATGTTTCTTTTCATCTTCTTCAACTCTAGATATGGTTATTCTACACGAATACGACCCTCTTTCTGAGCATTGACAATGCGCCCTTTAGCGGTTTGCTCTTAAAAGAAGTTCCTTGATAATAAAGCGTGTGTTGTTGCTTGTTTCTTTGCGGAGATACAACGCTAGTAGCCGACTTGAGATGCCTCCATCTTATCGTCTCCTTGTGCCAAATAATCGAGTGTTGCGATACGATAAGACGCCTTCGGGTCAATCTCCTCACCATTGAGAGAGCCGACTTCAACGTGCAGTCGCGTGTGAAAACAAGCTCCACTCCATGGCTAACAGCCTCTCCACCAGTATAAGCCATCTGACGGAACAACTCTAACACCTTCTCTCAGTAAGAGCGTAACGAAGCATATCTTGTTCTCAAAAGAGCTATATCAAGGACGTCGCCATAGGTGATTTTACCCTTAGGAGGCATGCACGAGATGCCACCCATGTTGTAAACACCGAAGTCAACACGCTCATTATAATCGCGAGCACCCACACCATGATGTCAGCCAAAGAGGAGTTTGGATAGGTCGCTCTCAGGTCTGTGTGCAGACCATCCATGGTCTGTTTCGCCCACAATAGGTCCCATTAACGAGTCCACCTTGTGCTTGAAAGGTTCCATAAACTTTTGCTGCGTCGGCATCAGGAGCGATGTCATACCTATCTATCCAGCACACGTGTACGCTGAATACTGGCTTTAACTCGTAGTGAGACGCACAGCCTGTCAATGCCAGCAATGCTGTTAATCCAGATAGATAAACTGTTTTCTTATACATATATAGTGATATTTTATAAATCTCATAAACATTCCTCAGCCCAGAGAGCACCTTCTCTTCGATTGATAGCAATGTCTCCCTACCATATATATAGTATATGGCATGCTGATAACATCTAAAAAGAATAATGCAAAGTAAGATCGAATACACTGCTCAGCAGGATGATGAAAGATGATCTCTACCACATGAAGAGGCGCACGATAACAGCCGTTGCCCCCACCTTTATACCTAGTTTTAGGTATTGCCTATTTGAAAGATAATTTATACTTTTGCACTCAAACATTAACATTTAACGGATTGTACTCACATGAAGAAAGAAGCAATTTACTCTATCTCTTGCTATGCTCGCAATGGCTACAACGCCTTATAAAGCGCATGCACAAGAGATGGAAGACACCACATTACAACTCAAAGAGGTAACGATTAGTACGACACGTATGCCTGAAGTAAAGCAGAATGCGGCTGCTACTGTTACCATCATAGACCAGAAGCAAATAGCAGAAATGAGTAAGGCGGCACCCGACATCACCCATCTTTTGGGCTTACTCACACCAGGTATGGCACTATCAAGCAATACCACAAGCTCGCGTCACAATCACTTCGTGGACGAAGTGCCTCATCTTGATTGATGGGCATCCCTCAATCAACTCCTTTACGTTCAACCGATCGTGACATCAGAACCATTGACATCGCTGCTATCGACCATATAGAAGTGGTGAAAGGATCTACTGCCTCTATGGTAACGGGGCTATTGGTGGATTGATAAACATCATCACGAAGAAGAATACAACTAATAGAGCTATTGCTGGCTGCAACGACTCTCGGGGCTCAACACAACTTCTTCCGTCAGAGCAAAGGGCAAGGTTATCGCATCAACCAGCAAGTCTATGGTCGTTTGGGTAACTTCGATTACCTCGTAAATGGCGCATCTCGGGCGTACAGGTAGTGCCGTTGATGGTGACGGGAAGTTCATTTCTCCACGTTTACGGACTCGGTGATACTTACACAACGAACGCACTCGTCAATCTCGGTTGCAGCCTATCTCCAAAAGAACAGAATCAGAATTGATGTATAATTTCTATCGTAGTTTGCAAGACACGAAAAGCTGATTCCTTTCGGCGGAAAGTACTCGAAAAGCCTCTAATGGAGGTGTACTGGTACAAAGGACCCCGCAGGCAGTTGACGAGGAACAAGGTACAACCACAATGCGTATCTCAAGTTTACTTCAAAGGACATATTCAAACATACCGACTTAGAAGCGTCCGTTTATGGCTCGAGTTTATACACCATCTTCGACTTCCGAAAGGCTAATCCAGCACAGACCAAGATGGGAGGGAAAAGCAGGACAGTCGGCTGTTGATGATCGTAAGTTCAGTGTTCTGTGCTCAGTTCAACAGCCGTCTTATCTTCTCCTGACAATGCCTTTGCACATCTAGCACTGCAGTTACGACTACCTCTGCAATAAGACTTCTCAACCCTTAGTAGACGGCAGGGTTTGGATGCCATGGCTCACCAGTAACAACCATGCACCCTTCCTTCAAATCAAGACAACGCTCTGGCAACACTCAGCATCAAACTCGGCGGACGTTACGACCATATCAGTGTGAAGGTACCAGACTACGATGTACTGCGTAATAAGCTCTCCGACCCACAGGTGCAAGTAAAGGTGGCACGCTAAAGTATAATCAACTTGATCCTTTTAACGTGGGTGTTTCTTATAACAAATATCCTGCTTTTTCAACCTTCGTAGCCTACTCTCAAGGCTTTTTCTATTCGACTTAGGGTCAGCACTACGTGCTGCTAAGGCGGATGTACTCTCTAAGATCTCCACAGAACCAGTAAAGACTAACAACTACGAGATTGGTGCTACTCTGATATTAACCATTGGTTGCAACTCAATGGCTCGTTCTTCTACACTATTCTAAGCTAGGAGTGACCTCAAGATAGACCACGGCTTCTGGGTAGTCAACCGTACTCCACAGAGAGGTATATGGCGTTGAGTTGAGTGCAGATGCGCAAATCCTCAGCAACTAAAGGCGAGGTGCTAACCTCTCATGGTTCGAAGGTAGCTCAAATCAGCTACTGGTAAGTGGGACACATACATGTCGAATATCTCTCATCCCAGCCGCTAAGTTGGCAATGTATGTCAACTATGCTCCAGTCAGAACACCTATCTCCAACTGCAATACATACACACAGGTAAGCGCGACCGATTCGCTCCTAACGCCTCAGGTGTATATAACGAAGGAGAAGGAAAGGTAAGTCGTATCAACTTACTAAACCTCACTGCAGGTGTTAACTCGAAGGTTTGCGACTTGAGTTTGTCGGTAACCAACCTCCTAAACTACACTTATTACACACCAGCATCCATGATGATGGCACGCAATGCAGAGTATGCCCACGCCGATGGACGCAGGTTAACTCTCACCGCAGTGTTTAAGTATTAAGCCACAGAAACACGACAGGTAGGTCTCCCACGGTGGGAGATTCCTAAAGTAATAAAGCAGGGTAGATGTTCAGCATCTGCCCCTTTCTTATGCACAACGTACTCGCAAAAAGGCAAAACAGCCTATCGCACATCGTAAACTATAAGCAGGGAAAGACGGAATATAGCGTATCTTGCATTTCTTCTTACCTGCTTTCTCTTTTACTTTCAGCGTATTTTATTGCAGGTGCGCATAAATCATATTATCAGCGATAATTAATCGTCAAGGTGATAATACTTTATCTAAGTCTGATAATTGTTTCACGCTTAGATAATATAAAAACATACGCATTGCATGAATACGCAATACGTATCGAAAATAATACGCAAAGCGCATAGAAAGAAGACAGAATCACTATCAGAGCGATGTTGACGCAGGTCGTCTATGTGCGAGTGTGGAGGCTATGCTGCAGTTCATTCATCCGAAGCTTCCAGAAAACAAATGGCTAAGGCTAAGAAAGGAAATAGCCAAGATTTTGGCTACAAAAATAGACTTGATTCTGCTTAACTACATTAAAAGCAAACAAATACTTTGTTGTTTCGACGAAAAAGCAGTAACTTTGCAACGCTTTCGGTGTAACCGCTGGTTGTGGAAGAGTCGCTAACTACGTTACATTGGAACGACAAACAATATTTAATTTAATCAATAAGAAATGGATTTAATTAAAGTTGCTGAAGAAGCATTTGCAACCGGCAAGGTTCCAGAGTTCAAAGGCTGGTGACACAATCACCGTCGCTTACAAAAATTGTCGAGGTAACAAGCGCGTATTCAGCCTCTATCGTGGTGTAGTAATCAGGTTTCTGGTCATGGAGAGAAGAAGCGTTTCACTGTTCTGTAAGATGTCAGGCACCGTTGGTGTTGAGCGTATTTTCCTATCAGAGTCACCAAATATCGATTCTATCGAGGGTGAACAAGCGTGGTAAAGTTCGCAGTACGAAACCTCTATTACCTACGTAATCTTACAGGTAAGGCTGCACGTATCAGGAGAAGAGAACAGTTGTTGCTTCTACTGAGAAGTAAGCTCTTGAAATCTAAGAAAATAAAAGTCCGATACCAGAAGGTATCGGACTTTTTAATCTTCATAGTTCAACTTAGCATCATTGTCGCCATGCAAAGCCTTACTTAGGTCTTTCCAGTTCTGGAACCCGGCGAAGAGAGCCAACCTATCTAACGTCTTTGTGATGGTTTCTCTTTACCTTTAAAATAACCAATCAGCCTTTTTCAGTGATGTAGTCTCCAAATTGATATGGTAGACCGCCAGCCTGCTTGATAACTTCTCTACATCTGCCACTAGCTCTTTACGCACTTGAGTCTTATGCCCTCAGATCCTCAATAATGGCTCTAAACTTCTTTTTCATCTCTCATTGAAAGCATTACTAACGTGCCAAAAGTAATAAAAGATTAGGTAAATACGTAAGGTTCAATGAGTTTTTATATTGCTAATGGTGAATAACAGCTCTATATTTGACCTTAGATATTTGTATGCTAAATAAAAGAGACTATCTTTGCAAAAACGAAAAAGAAAGTAAGATGGGAGCAATTATAGTATCAATATTCGTTTCAGCTATAGCATGGATTGGTGGAATATACTTCGTATTCAAGACCATAGCCTACAGGAAATAAACAAGAAACGCTATAAAACATATAGAAACTGATAACAGATAAACAAGAGAGCCTCTTTTGCAATTAAAGAGAGGCTTTTGATTGAAAAGCGTCTCCCATGACAAGGGGCGTTCTCTCTTTCCAAACAGCATAGTAGGGACAGACGCCCCACTGTCGAAAAAATATGTTCTGTTTGCATGAAAAGTTTTTGAGACGGACGACAGGGGCGTCTGTCACTATCTTTAGTCTAGCAGAAAATCTCTTCCCAAATGGAGAATGTCCAATTTTTACAGCAACACTCAACTCCACCAGGCACCCTTTGGCAAGGTTTTTAACAGCTACTGCCGAACGTGCTGGATAAGGATCTTTGAAGAACTCGGCATATACCCTCGTTCATCGCAGCAAAGTTATCCATATCAGAAAGGAAAACGGTTGTCTTCACAACATGAGATAGGTCGACACCAGCTGACGCCAGTACGTTTTGTGCATTAGTAATTGATTGGCGAGTCTGTTCCTTCACACCTCCTTCAGCGAAAGCGTTGGTAGCTGGGTCGATAGGAAGCTGACCAGATGCAAAGATGAAACCATTGGCTTCGATTGCCTGACTGTAAGGTCCAACGGCTGCAGGAGCCTTGTCTGTGTGTAATGCGTGCATGTCTTTAAGATTTAAAAAGGAGTTAGAGACGTTAAAGAAGTCATCTGAGCAACGCCACATCCCTATTCTCCATCTGTTAATACTGTTATTTACGGCTGTAAAATTACTATTTTTCTATAAAAGGAACAAAGCATAGCAGTGATTTTTATCGAATAACAACGAAGGAGAAAGGGCTTTTCAATTATTTTTCGCTACCTTTGTAGCACCAATCACATATACCACATAAGTTATATGAAAGAATTAGCTCTTAAGTACGGATGCAATCCGAACCAAACGCCTTCACGTATTTATATGGAGGAAGGCGAACTCCCTATCACTGTTCTTAGTGGGCGTCCTGGATACATAAACTTCCTCGATGCGCTCAATAGTTGGCAACTCGTTAAGGAATTAAAGGCTGCTACTGGACTGCCCGCAGCAGCTTCGTTCAAACATGTTAGCCCTGCTGGTGCTGCCGTAGGACTGCCTCTTAGTGACACACTAAAGAAGATTTACTTCGTTGATGACGTCGACTTCGAGTTGACACCATTGGCTAGTGCATACGCAAGAGCACGTGGCGCCGACCGTATGTGTTCGTATGGCGACTTCGTGCACTTAGTGATACTTGTGACAAGGAAACGGCTTTTGCTCATCAAACGTGAGGGTGAGTGATGGTGTGATTGCACCTGACTTTACACCTGAAGCACTAGACATTCTCAAGGCGAAACGCAAGGGGTGGTTACAACGTTATAAAAGATTGATCCGAATTACACTCCAGCCCCTATCGAGCACAAGCAAGTGTTTGGTATTACCTTTGAACAGGGCAGAAACGAGGTGAAAACTAGATGATCCTGCGCTCTTCGAGAATATCCCTACAAAGAATAAAACGTTCACCGAAGAGGCAAAACGCGACCTTATTATCTCGCTCATCACACTGAAGTACACACAAAGTAACTCTGTTTGCTATGTGAAGGATGGGCAGGCTATCGGTATCGGAGCCGGTCAGCAAAGTCGTATTCACTGCACTCGTTTGGCTGGTAATAAGGCTGATGAGTGGTGGTTGCGTCAATGTCCAAAGGTGATGAACCTACCTTTCAAGGAGGGTATTCGTCGTGCCGATCGTGATAACACCATCAATGTTTACATCTCAGATGAGTATAGGGACGTATGTGCAAGAAGGGTTTGGCAACAGTTCTTTACCACTGCCCAGAGCCTCACACGAGGAGACGCAAGGAATGGATTGCTAAGAACACAGGAGTAGCACTCGGTTCGGATGCCTTCTTCCCCTTCGGTGACAACATCGAACGTGCCCACAAGAGTGGAGTTGAGTATATTGCGCAGGCTGGTGGCAGCATTCGTGACGACCATGTCATCGATACTTGCGATAAATATGGTATCGCAATGGCATTCACAGGAGTACGTTTATTCCATCATTAAACCGATTTTGTATGAGCGAGATAGATGATATTATAGAAGGAGGAATGGTCTTCCGAGGTGCATCAAAAGCCTGAAAGAATGATGATGGGAAAGTAAGACTAAAGAAAGAAGAAGAAGTATATTACAGGGTGCACAGGCTCTGTGATAGACAAGCAAAAAGGCTAAGTACCGCCAGCAAAGGCCAATCGTCACAAGTAATACCAAATGATAGTGAAATAGTGAAAATGATAATTATATGAAATAAAGATGGAAAAATTACGTTATCAGAACAATAATACGTAATTTTTGTATTCAATATTCATAAGGCAAGATTATATAAATGGCACAACTATCGAGATCGTCTGAATCGACTCGCACCATCAGCAACGTTGCTGCATGATGTCACAACGTAGTAATGAGATGAAAGCGCAGGGTATTGACGTTATTAATATGAGCGTTGGTGAACCTGACTTTATGACGCCAGATCATGTGAAGATGGCTGGTAAGAAAGCTATAGATGATAATTTTTCGAAGTATTCACCTGTTCCTGGTTACTTATCTTTGCGTAAGGCGATAGCAAATAAAGCTCAAACGTGAAAAATAACCTTGACTATTCTGCATCGAGGTAATCGTTGGTACGGGTGGGAAACAGGGCGTTTGTAATACAATTTTGGCTCTTGTTAATCCTGGTGATGAGGTTATTATTCCTGCTCCTTATTGGGTAAGCTATCCACAGATGGTAAAGTTGGCGGGTGGAGTACCTGTCATTGTTCCTGCAGGGATAGAGCAAGATTTCAAGGTAACAGCTGATCAGTTGAAAGCTGCTATTACATCGAAAAACAAAAACTAATTATTCTCTGTTCTAAGCAACCCTACTGGTAGTGTTTATACAAAAGGAAGAGTTGGAGGCATTGGCAAAGATTGTTTTTGGAACATAATAACCTCTTTGTTCTCTCGGATGAGATATATGAACACATTAATTATATAGGTTGTCATGCTAGTATTGCTGCTTGTGAAGGAATGAAGGAACGCACCATTATTTGCAATGGTGTTAGTAAAGCGTACGCCATGACGGGCTGGAGACTTGGATGGGTAGCTGCTCCTGAGTGGATAATTAAAGGCTTGAATAAATTGCAGGGGCAGTATACTTCTGGTACAAGTAGCGTTAGCCAGATGGCAGCTCTAGCAGCTTATGAAGGTGATCAGAGGTGTGTAGAAGATTTCCGCGAGGCTTTTCAGCGTCGTCGTGATTTAATAGTTTCTCTGGCGAAGGAGGTTCCAGGACTGGAGGTAAACGTTCCAGAAGGAGCTTTCTATTTATTCCCTAAGTGCTCAAGTTTCTTTGGTAAAACTAATGGAAAGTATGTAATTAATAATTCAACGGACTTTGCTTTGTATCTCCTCGAAGAAGGTCATGTGGCAACAGTGGCTGGTGATGCATTTGGTTCGCCCGATTATTTCCGCATGAGTTATGCGACAAGTGACGACAATATCATAGAAGCACTTTCACGCATAAAAGATGTCTTGTCGAAACTTAAATAGTAATTGATTAAATCGTAAGAAAGCATGGTTAGAAACTATATAACTATAATTGTTAAATGTTATTAATCGTAGTTTTAGTTCCTCATTAATTGCTATCTTTGCGGAAATAAGATGATGCTGTGACACGTATCTAATGGCATTGTCTCATACAAACAATTAAAAATCAGAAAGATATTAACAGTTTAATTCATTAATAACTAAAAATTAAAATTTCATCAAATTATGGCAACTACACAACAAAAAGCAGCCCCAAAAGAAGAAATCAGAGGGCTTCACAGGAGTTAGAGGTGCATTCTGGGTTATCGTCGTTTGCGCTATCGTTGCATCTACACTGTTCTTTTTACATGGTTCGGTAATGATATGCACTTCCAGGATCCAGGTACACGTGAGAACCCTGCAGACGTTTGGGGTACTATCTTTAAGGGTGGTGTCGTCGTTCCTGTAATCCACACTCTCTTGCTCTCAGTACTTGCAATGTCTATCGAGCGTTGGATGGCTTTGAAGACGGCTTTCGGTAAGGGTTCTCTTCCAAAGTTTGTAGCAAACATTAAGGCTGCTCTTAATGCAAATGATCTTGCTAAGGCTAATCAGCTTTGCATGATCAGCAAAAAGGTTCTGTAGCTAATGTTGTTAAGGCTTCTTTAAATGCTTATAAAGACATGGAGACAGGTGCTAATGCTAATCTTAAGAAAGCACAGAAGGTTGCTAAGATTCAGCAGGCTCATGAGGAGGCAACTCAGCTTGAAATGCCAGTTCTTACAATGAACCTCCCAATCCTTGCAACAATGGTTACACTTGGTACTCTTACTGGTCTTCTCGGTACTGTAACGGGTATGATCAAGTCTTTCTCTGCTTTGTCTGCAGGTGGTGGTGCTGACTCTGCTGCACTTTCTGCTGGTATTTCTGAGGCGTTGATCAACACAGCATTCGGTATTGCCACATCATGGTGTGCTGTAGTTTCTTACAACTTCTTCTCTAATAAGGTTGATAAGTTGACTTACGCTCTCGACGAGGTTGGTTATTCTATCGCTCAGACATACGAAGCAAACCATACAGAAGAGGCTTAATTTTTGCTAACCCTTTAAATATTTATCGCTATGGGTAAAGTAAAAATTAAGAAGAGTGACGTTTGGATCGACATGACGCCTATGTCAGACGTTATGACCCTGTTGCTTACCTTCTTTATGCTGACTTCTACATTCGTAAAGAATGAGCCAGTGAAGGTAAATACTCCGGGTTCTGTGTCTGAAATGAAGGTGCCAGAGAACGGCGTCCTTACAATCCTCGTTAGTCCTCAAAAAGGACCTAATGGTACACCAACTGGCGAAGGTCAGGTATTTATGAGCTACGATAATACAAACGAGCTTGGTCAGATTCTTGATCAGATGGCACCAGATTTAACTCCAAAGTTGAAGAAGACCTTCATGGCAGAGTCTACATTTGGTACACCTCTAGATAAGTTGGCTGCATATCTTTCTAAGCCTGCAGCTGAGCGTAGCAAAGAGCTCCCAAAGATGGGGAATCCCTCTCGATAGTATCCAAGGACAGGAGATGACAGAGTTTCAGCAGTGGGTTAACGCAGCCCGCCAAGTAAATCCAAAGGTTAGACTTGCAATCAAGTCTGATGGTGATTCTCCTTATGGAACTGTTAAGAAAGTAATGAGCGAACTTCAGGATATGGATGAGAGCCATTACTACATGATCACACAGTTGGACGCTAAAAAGGCTGCTCAGGCAGCTAGTAAGTAAAGGAGGTCAAAGACATGGATATGATGGAAAAAGGAAAAAACGGAGGCGGTAAGCAGAAGAAGATGACTGTACGCGTAGACTTTACGCCTATGGTAGATATGCTTATGTTGCTGATCACTTTCTTCATGCTTTGTACCTCACTTAGCAAGCCTTCAACTATGGAGTTGACTATGCCAAGTAATGATAAGACACCAAACGAGTCTATGAAGAATGAGGCCAAAGAGTCACACTCTATTACGATTTACATTGCCGATGGAGACAAACTCTTCTATGGTAATGGTAAACCAGAGTATGATAACGCAAATTGGCTACATGCTGCTGATTGGAGCAATACTCCTAAGGGCATCCGATATGTTCTTCAGCATAAGCAAGTTGGTGATCCTTCAACAGGTGAAGCTATTACACTCGCCATACGAAGATATGAGTATTGCGGTAAAAGAGTTGAACCGTAAGAAAGCTGCGAACCCAGCTGCTTATCCAGACAGTGTTTATCAGTCGGAGATTGCTGCGATTAAGAGTGGTATGATTAATGGCAAGAAGGTGTCTACAATGACTGTCATTATTAAACCAACGGATCATGCTTCTTATCGTCATTTGGTAGATATCCTCGATGAAATGCAGATTTCATACATTGGAACTTACGTCATTGACAAGTTGACAGACCAAGACAAGTCACTATTGGCTAAGAAAGGGATTAAGGCTTAATCATTGATTCGTAAACAATTAAAGAAAGAAAACAATGGCAAAAATAGATCTATACGATCCTAAATGGGTCGACATGGTGTTCGCTGGTAAAAATAAGGAGTACGGTGCGTATAAGCTTCGTAAGTCCGTATCTCAGCGTAATATCAAAGCATTAGCTATTCTGCTTATTGTTGCTGCATTCCTCGGTGGTGGTTACTTAGCATACCAGATCAAGAAGCACAATGATGAATTAGCTGCTCAACGTGCATATGCAGCTAAGATGGAATTAGCTGCTCTTGAGGCAGCAAAGAAGGAGCAAGCTGAACGTAAGAAACAGCAGAAGCAGCCAGAGCCAAAGAAGATTGAACCTGAAAAGGTCGTTCCAGAGACTCAGTCACTGTTAAGTTTACAGTCCCAGTCATCAAGGATGATAAGGATGTAAAGGAAGAGATGCCACCTATGGTCAAGATGAATAAGGAGACCAAAGCTGTCGGTGTTGAGAATAAGGAAGGTACGGATAACCGTGCTGAAACTGCCGCTCGTACTACAGTTGCAACTCCTGAGCAGATTGTACCAAAGATTGAGAAACCTGTTGTTGAAGCTCCAAAACCAGAGCCGAAAAGAAGAGGTTGAGAATAAGATCTTTACTGTGGCAGAGCAGATGCCTCATCTCAAGGGTAATGTTAACGCATGGTTGAGCTCTCACCTTCAGTACCCAGCAGTTGCTGCAGAGAATGGTATTCAAGGTCGTGTTATCGTTAAGTTCGTTGTAGGACGTGATGGTGGCGTTATTCAAGCTCAAGTTGTTCGTGGCGTTGACCCATCACTCGATCGTGAGGCTCTTCGTGTTGTAAACAGCATGCCGAAGTGGAATCCAGGTATGAACAATGGTCAAGCAGCAAATGTTTGGTTCACTCTACCTATTACCTTCAAATTGCAGTAAAAGCAAATTTATATGAAAAGATCCAGATTCTACGTTATGGTAGGATTGATGCTTAGCCTTAGTTCTCTTTTGATCTCTTGTGGTCAGAAGAAAGCTAAGGACGGCAGAACAGATACACCGACGTCAGGGACGATTAAGTTCGCCTCTGACGAAAGTTTTAGTCCTATTATTGAGGAACTGCTACAAACTTACCAGTTCCGTTACCCACAAACCCACTTATTGCCAATCTATACTGACGATAACACGGGCATGAAGTTAATCCTCAATCAGAAGGTTAATCTCTTCTTCACTTCACATGCTTTGACGAAAGGAGAAGATGCTATTTTAAGAGGAAAAGGACCTATTCCAGAAGTATTCCCAATAGGCTATGATGGAATTGCTTTCATTGTTAATCGTGCAAACAACGATTCTTGTATGACGGTTAATGATGTGAAGAAGATTCTTAGTGGACAGATTGCAAATTGGAAGCAGTTGAATCCTAAGAATAATCAAGGCAACATTGAAGTTGTTTTTGATAATAAGGCTTCAGCCACATTACATTATGTAGTTGACTCCATTTTAGGTGGAAAGAACATCAAGAGTACGAACATTGTTGCTGCTAACAATAGTAAATCAGTTGTTGACTATGTTCACAAGACTCCCAACGCTATAGGTGTTATTGGTTCCAATTGGTTGAATGATCATCGTGACTCAACGAACACCACATTCAAAAAAGATATTACAGTGGTTGCTCTTTCAAAGGCTACCATTGCACAACCAGGTAATAGTTGGCAACCTTATCAAGCCTATCTTTTAGATGGTAGATACCCGTTTGTTAGAACAATTTATGCTATTGTTGCCGATCCTCATAAGGCTTTTGCCTTTGGGCATTTGCGAACTTCTGTAACCAATCCTATTGGTCAGAAGATAATCTTCAAAGCAGGTTTACTTCCTTACCGAGGTCAGATTAACATTCGTGAAGTAGAAGTTAAGACAGAATAAGGAGTATAACTTATATAGTTAATAGGTGATAGTTTAAACAGTGGTTGATGATAGTTGTAATTGTTAGTTGATTCGATTTTATTATTTATTTGAGTGTTATAATCTCTTATAAATGTTTATAATTGTCGACAACGAAAAGCAATTTCTCTTAAACCATAGCGTTTAACAAACATCTTAATGATAGTTTTCACTGGTATTAAACATTAAAAGAAGAGAATTATGAAAACAAAGAAATATTTAGTAGCTGGAGCTTTGATGTTGGCAATGTCAACTCCAGCAATGGCACAGGAGGTTAATTATGCAGAGGCTTTGAAGCCTATAGTTGCGGCTATTGAAGCAGCTCCAAACGATCCAAAGGCAGCAAAGGATCTCATCAAGGAATATCAGAAGAATTTCAAGAAGAATGAGGAAGCTTTTGGTTGCTTTTGGGTAATGTTTACCTATTACAGCATAATTACATCACAGGCAGATGCAATTGCACAGAGTGTTATAAGCAATAAGAAGTTCAATGGTAGTCTAGCTTATGTACTTCTTGGCGACATCGCTGCAATCCAAGATTCTATTGGTAATGCAGGTGCTGCCGCAACGCAGTATCAGACTGCAATCAGCCTTGATCCACAGAATGTAACAGCCTATGAGCGTTATGCTAAGGTATATCGTCATGTAAATTCAAAGGTTGCAGTTGCTAAGTTAGAGGAACTTCGTAAAGTTAAGCCAGACTATCCAGTAGAGGCTACTGCTGCAGAGATTATGCTGAGCGATGGTAAGTATTCCGAAGCTTTGAAGTGGTATGATAAGGGCAATCCAGCTAATATGTCAGAGGATAACTTCTATAATTACGGCTTTGCTGCTTACATCACAAAGGATTATAACAAGGCTTTGAATGTAGCAAAGCAAGGTCTTGAGAAGTTTCCTGCTAGTGAGTATCTCAGCCGTATCGCTATGATGGCAGCTGTTGAGTTAAAGGATTATCCACAGGCAGTTAACTTCGCAAATGTAGTGTTTGCAGGTAAGGGTAAGAAGGTGTCAAACGACTATGATATGTATGCAAAGGCTCTCTGCGGTAACAAACAGTATGATGAAGCAATTACAGCAGTCAACAAAGCCCTTGAGCTTGATGCCAATAACCTCGAGCCAATGAAGACTCTTGCTGCAATCTATGTTGCACAGGGCAATGAAGATAAGGCTCTTGAAGTACAGCAGGATTATCTCTCAAAGAGTAAGAAAGCAACCAATAACGATTGGGCAACACTTGCAAATACATACGTAACAAAGGCAGAAGGCATTACAGATCGTGCTGCGAAGAATGCCGTACTTGCTAAAGCCTTTGATGTATATGAGCAGATGGTCACAAAGTTCCCATCAATCTCTGACTGGGTATGGTTGAATCAAGCCAATGTAGCTCAGCTTATGAACGACCCTGACAAGGTTGCTGAAATCTATCAGAAGGTAGCAGCTTTCGAGGAAGCAAAGCCTAATCTTGATGAGGATAGCAAGAGTTATTTGGAAGGAGCTTACTATGGTTTAGGTTTCTACAACTCAAAGAAAGGTAACAAGGCTGTAGCTGAAGAGTACTTCCAGAAGGTGCTCAAGGTTAATCCAAACAATGAGAATGCAAAGAAAGCTTTAGGTATGTAATATCTGAAACAATCAATATCTGCGAGGGCGATAGTCGTTAAGACCGTCGCCCTTTTTACTTCTTTCTTTTGCAGTGAGCTGTTGCATGTAGCCGTAACTAGCCTATATGTAAAGTTATTGCATCACAGCTTTCTTTGATTCCTTGAGCTTATTTATGTAACACAAAACCCCTAATTTAGTTTTTAATTTTAGTTGTGTCACTTTTTAACATTTATACTAATGCCTTCTTTATCAGAGGATTAAGAGTACTAAAAGGATGATAGAAATGACAGCAAAAACATTTTTGCTCTTTATTAGCCTGGCTTTGTCTCATGTAGTTGTATTCTGTTCTTATTGTCTTTCCTATCATTAATTTCATTTCTGTATAGAACGAGATACATTTCAAAATGAGCGTTTGTAACAATATTCACAACATATTTACAAAAGAGTATCATAGTGTATTCTCATTAATTTTGTATCTTTGTGCCGTTAGCAGATAATTACACATAAAAAGATAATACGCACATTGAAAGCTGAAAGAAAGATAAGCCCATGGGCATGGATCCTTCGCTCTATTTTTGCTGGAAGGGCTTCCTTATATAGCCGTAACCGTTTTATCCATTCAAGTCTATATGCAGTTAGGCTTGTCAGATGCCGAAGTAACGTTCTATACTTCATGGTTATATCTTCCTTGGGTAATCAAACCTTTGTGGAGTCCTTTCCTCGATTTGGTTAAGACGAAACGCTGGTGGATTGTTGTTATGCAGCTATTCCTCGGTGCTGCCTTTGCGGGTGTCGCTTTCACGGTGAACACTTCTTTTTGGCTACAAGGCTCTATCTGTTTCTTTTGGCTACTTTCTTTCAGTAGTGCTACACATGATGTTGCGGCCGATGGGTTCTATATGATGGGACTTAATCAGCATGATCAGGCCTTTTCTTTGTGGGTATTCGTTCAACGTTCTATCGCATTTCGATGGTTGTTGGTAAGGGCGGATTGATTGCCTTGGCAGGTCTTTTACATAAGATAGTGGGCATCCAACTTTCATGGGCGTTGGTCTTTTATGGTCTGATGGCATTGTTCATCGGTCTTTCTTTGTACCATCGTTTCATTTTACCGAAGCCTTCAGAAGATACTGATAAGGTCAGTGTGTCTAAATCTCAACTCCTGTTAGACTTCTGCCAAACCTTTGTCTCCTTCTTAAAAAGGATCAATCGTTAATAACAATAGCTTTCCTACTCCTTTTTCGACTGCCCGAAGCACTGATAACTCCAGTCTCTCAGCTCTTCCTGCAAGCACCTATAGCAAAAGGAGGATTGGCTCTTTCCGAGATAGAATATGGTACCGTTAATGGTGTCGTGGGCGTTTTAGGACTTCTTTTAGGTGGCATTATCGGTGGAATGATGATTAGTCGTGATGGCTTGAAACGCTGGCTATGGCCAATGACGGCAGCTATCACCTTGCCCAACATTGCTTATGTCTATCTTGCCTATATGCTTCCCGATAGTGTGATAGCCATTAGTATTGCCGTATTTATTGAGAACTTCGGTTACGGCTTCGGCTTTAGTGCCTACATGCTGTTTATGATTTATTTCAGTCAAGGCGAACACAAGACCAGCCATTACGCTTTTGTGTACTGGCTTCATGGCACTTTCCATGATGATACCAGGACTGTTTGCAGGAGCCTTAGCAGAGGCTGTTGGCTATCGTTGGTTCTTTGTTATAGTGATGATCGTATGCGTATTTCCTTTCCTTGTTGCCCATCAACTGCGCATCGAAGGGAACTTTGGTAAGAAAGAGTAGGGGATAATCGGATGTTACCATAAGGCTATCTTTCCAGCAATACCTAAGTCCAGAGTTGCATGTGCCACGCCTAATGCCTGGACTCGGCTCATGATAGGAGTGTAATCACACTTCTACCACTTTCCAATCCACATACTCGTGCCTCGTTGAACGCCCATCTTCTTACCCAATTCATCCTGTGTGAGGTTTTGACAGAGGCGTGCTTTGCGAATAGCCTCACCGATGTAGTAAGGAATTAACTTCGTCATTTATTTGTTTCTCCAGCACGCTCACGTTTGTTGCACCTCTTCTCCCACACCTCGTCGACGATAGTTGATAGTGTGTTAAATGCAAACTTTTCCATATTATCTTTCCTTTGTTTGAAATACTCTGTTTGGATTATCTCTCGCCTTTGGAAATCTCTCTCTCTTCTGTGCCATCTTCCAATAAAGCAGACATATTGCATACAATTCTTTTCGATAAGTGGGATCAGATATGCTCTCTAATAGGACGTAGGTAGTATAAGAATCAAATGATATTTAAATATGCAACTAATGTTCTCTAAAATAAGACGTCTACCATCAATATCCTTGGTATAATTTCTCTTTTTGTATTTGAGTTTATATATTCCAACAAAACAAGCAGACGCTTTTCTTGCTATGAAGAAAGCCTCTTCTCACCTCAAAGAAAACGCCCTTTTCAAATTGAGGAAAGCCTCCTTTCTTTTTCGTCTCGTTGTCTGTTGTTAACGAGGCAATTCCTTGTTACACTCTCACACAGACCTTCTTCCTTTTTCTTTCATGCCTCCTTAGGTGCTTTTGCGTGTTTCGGTTAGGTAGTGTTTGATTCCCTTTTTGGCGGACAGACGAGGGCGTCTGTCCCTACTTTTGGCACTATTTTAGACGAAATAATCACATTTTTGAGATCTGAATTATGAATTCTAAATTACAGACATGGGTTCTGTCCACTTTTGACACATTTTAGACAGAAGATCCAATTTTGAGTTTTGGATTATGAATTCTAAATTACCAGACGAGGGTTTTCTGTCCTACTTTATGTTTCATTTCGAATGGTACGAATCGATGTTAAAGAGTGAGCCTCACATTGTTGCTCTTTCTTAATCTATCCAACAGAATCTCCATCAGTCTTGGAAGTGCGTAATCAGCAATCTTTTCTGTAGGAATCCATATAAAGTCAGTAGATAGGGATAGGGCGTTGCTGTGGTGCCCAATAGTAGAGATTAGCGAAAAGAAAGTTGGTGTAAGAACATGCTTTACGTCTTACAAACTTCTATAGCCTCCCTTTTTCCATTCCTCCCCATCCTCTTTCGATAGATGTTCAAGCTGTGGTAACTCCCAAAGACCTTGCCATATATCCCCTGCACCACGCTGGTGTAAGACTATTTCATTGTTATATTGAATGTAAATATACGTCAAGTGACGCTCCTGCTGATGAATCTTCTTACTTTTAACGGGTAGTTGATTAATACGCTGCTCACGAAAGGCAACGCAGGACTCACATAAGGGACAAATGTCGCAATGAGGGGAAGTTGGAGTACATTGAATTGCTCCGAAGTCCATGATCGCTTGGTTATATCGCGCTGAATCATGCGTTGGCAAGAGTGTTTGTGCTAGACTTTGAAACTCCTTCTTACCCGATGTCGTGTCTATTGGTGTATCGATACCTTTATAGCGAGAAAGCACCCGATAGACATTACCGTCAACGACTGCTATCTTCTCATCAAAGGCAAAGGAAGCAATGGCAGCAGCGGTATATTCGCCAACACCTTTCAGTTTCTTCAATTCCTTTGCTGTGTGGGGAAAGCCTTTCAGTTCCACTACCTGCTGTGCTGCCTTGTGTAGATTCCTTGCCCGAGAATAGTAACCTAGTCCCTGCCAAGCCTTCAATACTTCATCTTCCGACGCATTAGCTAAGTCGTAGACTGTAGGCCATTGCTGCATGAAATGTTGCCAATAAGACATGCCTTGAACTATTCGTGTCTGTTGTAGAATAACCTCACTAAGCCATATCGCATAGGCGTCTTTCGTCTCACGCCAAGGCAGTGGACGCTCGTTATTATCGTACCAAAGAAGTAGTGTTGATGCAAAATTCATGGAACAAAGGTAGTTAAAAAGTAGAAAAAGAATGAAAACTATCCGTGTCATTTGTTGTTATCTTCATTATTATTTTTCTACTTTTGTCCCAATCAAGTAATGACAAATTAGGAGTTATAAAGATGAAACGTAATATTAAAAACATGCTTATGGGCGTTGCACTTATAGCCACGACCCTGTCCGTTAGCTCATGTTCTACACGTGAGTCGGCTATCAATGACTTACAGAACTTCTCGTATGAATTGCGCGATAACAGCCAATACTATACGGTAAAGAAATGGAAGAAAGCTGTTAACAAGTTCGGTAAGATTCGTCGCAGGATAGCTCGTCATGACTATACAGTAGCTGAACGCCAGCGCATTGGAAAGCTCGAAGGCGATTGCGCTCGTTATATGGCGAAAGGTGCGAAAGACGGCGTTTTGGATCAGATATTAGGGATTGGTAGTGAGATTCAAGGTATTTTTGGATGCCATAGGAATCAAACGTTAGAGGCAGATAAAAGCGACAGACTATCAGCTAATTTGATATTACACAATTAGTTGATAGGTTTTAGTTTTTTTTGAGATAAAATGTTGCTTAGTCGCTTATAACTTAGTAACTTTGCAATTCAAATCCATAAAATGTCTTACAATGGCTGGTACAAAACAAATAAAGACTGCGCTTATCTCGGTCTTTCATAAGGATGGGCTTGATGATTTACTCAAGAAGTTACACGCCGAAGGGGTTAAGTTTTTAAGCACTGGAGGTACGCAAGAATTTATAGAGTCATTAGGTTATGACTGTCAGAAAGTAGAGGATGTAACCTCTTACCCATCCATACTTGGAGGTCGAGTAAAGACGTTACATCCGAAGATCTTCGGCGGTATCTTGGCACGTCGTGATAATGAGAGTGACCATAAGCAGATGGCTAAATATGATATTCCAGCAATCGACTTAGTTATTGTAGACTTGTATCCTTTTGAGCAAACAGTCGCTAGTGGGGCTAGCTCGGAGGATATTATTGAGAAGATAGACATCGGTGGCATCTCTTTGATTCGTGCTGGTGCAAAGAACTTCAAAGATGTAGTCATCATTCCAAGTAAGGCCGAATACCCTGTGTTGTTACAGATACTCAATACGAAAGGAGCACAAACAGATGTGGAAGACAGAAAGATGTTTGCAGAGCGTGCCTTTGGTGTTAGTAGCCATTACGATACGGCTATTCACTCTTGGTTTGTAGCCGAGTAAACATATAAAACTTGCCTTTTAAAGGAAGAACTTATTGACAAGGAGTAACTTCTAAATAGAAATATACACTTACAAAAACATACATTAATGGGATTATTTTCATTTATCCAGGAGATTGCTATGGACCTGGGAACGGCAAACACAATCATTATCAGTGATGACAAGATTGTGGTAGATGAGCCTTCAGTCGTAGCTTTGGATCGTCGTACAGATAAGATGATTGCGGTTGGTGGAGACGCAAAGATGATGTACGAGAAAGAGCACCCTAACATCCGTACTATTCGTCCTCTACGTGATGGAGTTATCGCTGATTTCACAGCTTGTGAGCAGATGATGCGAGGCTTGATAAAGATGGTTCATAGTGGTAACCGATTCTTTTCTCCATCATTGCGAATGGTGATTGGCGTTCCATCTGGGTCTACTGAGGTTGAGTTGCGTGCTGTTCGTGACTCTGCAGAACATGCAGATGGACGTGATGTTTATCTAATCTTTGAACCAATGGCTGCCGCTCTTGGTATGGGATTAGATGTAGAAGCTCCAGAAGGAAACATGATAGTTGATATCGGTGGTGGTAGTACTGAGATTGCCGTTATATCGTTGGGTGGTATCGTTTGTAATAACTCTATCCGCGTTGCTGGCGATGACCTCACTGCTGATATACAGGAATATATGAGTCGTCAACATAATGTGAAGGTCAGTGAACGTATGGCAGAACGTATCAAACTTCATGTTGGTTCAGCTCTTACAGATTTAGGAGATGAGGCTCCAGAGGACTATATTGTTCATGGTCCTAACCGTATTACAGCTCTCCCGATGGAGGTTCCTGTATGCTATCAAGAGATTGCACATTGTCTTGATAAGACTGTTGCTAAGATAGAGAATGCTGTTCTTTCTGCATTGGAGAATACACCACCAGAGCTTTACGCAGACATTGTTAAGAATGGTATCTACCTCAGTGGTGGTGGCGCATTACTACGTGGTATCGATAAGCGACTTACTGATAAGATTAACATTCCATTCCATATTGCTGAAGACCCATTGCACAGTGTTGCTAAGGGAGCAGGCATTGCATTGAAGAACGTAGACCGTTTCTCGTTCTTAATGAGATAACAACTAGGTTCATGCACAATCTGACAGAGTTCCTTGCTAGGTACAAGCATTGGTTCTTGTTTGTTGTCCTGGAAGTCTTGAGTATGGTTCTTTTGTTCCGATTCAATGACTATCAGGGCAGTGTGTGGTTCACATCTGCTAACTATGTCGCTGGTTTGGCGTATGAGGCGAGTTCGAAAGTTACGTCCTATCTTACTATGGGGAGGTGAATGAGAAACTAACTAAACGCAACTTAGAGTTAGAACATCAAGTACGCGAACTATCCTCTCAACTATATGATAAGACGAAAGATTCAACCTTCTTACGTGGTCAGTATCGCTTTCTTTCGAAGTTCCGTCTGATACAGGCAAAGGTTGTTTCCAATAGTCTGGATAGACCAGATAACTTTATAACGATTAATAAAGGAACATGGGATGGCGTTAGAAAGGATATGGGTGTAGCCTGTGGCAATGGCGTTGTGGGTATTGTCTATATGGCTGGTATTCACTATGCTGTGGTAATTCCAGTGCTTAACTCAAAGTCGAATATCAGTTGTTCTATTCAAGGAAGAGACTACTTTGGTTATCTTCATTGGAATGGTGGCGCAACAGATATGGCTTATCTTGATGATGTCCCACGCCATGCTAAGTTTAAGTTAGGCGATCGTATTGTCACAAGTGGATACTCTTCTGTGTTCCCCGCAGGCGTGTTAGTGGGTAAGATAAAGCATGTCTATAATTCTGAGGATGGACTTTCTTATCGTCTAGCCATTGAACTATCGACCGACTTCGGCAACCTTCGTGATGTCTGTGTCATTGATGATGCCTCTATTAGAGAGCAACGTCAGGTGATCAAGGCAGCGCAAGATTCTATCAAGCCGATAGAGCAGCAGAATGCGAACCAAGGCGAGTAAGGAATAGAGACGAGTTTTTATTTGGTGTAAATCAGAGCTTCCTTGTGGGTAAGAACCAATCTGGCAGTTCTTTTATATAATAAAGGTAAGAGAGAATGAATGTAGATTTCTAAAACGTTTATTATGGTTTGTAGTCCTGATATTGGCGCAGGTGTTTGTCCTTAATCACATCCATCTGTTTGCTGTTGCTACGCCTTTATTGTATGTTTACTTTCATTCTCTTGTTCCCACGTAACTATCCCCAATGGGCTATATTGTTGTGGGGTTTCTTGATGGGACTTATCATTGACACCTTCTCCAATACGCCCGGTGTAGCCTCGGGATCCCTTACTTTCATTGCAGCTTTACAACCCTTTATCCTTCAACCATTCATTCCTCGGGACAGCAGTGACGACTTCCAGCCAGGAATGGATACCTTAGGAGTACCACAATACACGTGGTATGCAGCTATTCTGACACTTATCTATAATGTAGTATTCTTCTCTTTAGAGATGTTCAGCTTCTTTAATGTGTTAGAGTGGCTCGAGTGTATTGGTGGCAGTTCATTGCTTACATTGATTCTGATCCTTGTTATTGAGAATGTAAGGAGGCGTTAGAAGGATGAAGAATTACGATCTTGAGAAACGTCGCTTAGTGCTTAGTGCAGTTGCAATAGGCATTGTAGTTATTTATATTCTCCGACTTTTTGCTCTTCAGATAGCGAGTGATGACTATAGAAAGAGTGCTGACTCAAATGCTTTCCTAAAGAAGATTGAGTTCCCATCACGTGGTACTATTACCGATAGGAATGGTAAGCTGTTGGTGTATAACCAGCCGGCTTATGACATCATGGTGGTTACTAACGAGATGGCAGGTCATCTTGATACACTCGACTTCTGTAATGCTTTAGGTATAACGAAAGCCGACTTCCTAAAGCGCCTACACGATATTAAGGATAGAAACAAGAACCCCGGCTATTCCAGATTCACCCAACAACTCTTCATGAGCCAGCTGAGTGACAAGGAATTTAGTGCTTTCCAAGAGAAGCTCTATCGCTTCCCTGGCTTCTACATACAGAAGCGCAGCGTTCGACAATACCAACGACCAATAGCTGCACATGTGCTTGGTGACGTTGCTGAAGTTAGTCAGAGTGACATCGAGGATGACGATTATTACCAGCCTGGCGATTATATAGGTAAGATGGGTGTTGAGCGTGAGTACGAGCAGGATCTACGTGGTCGTAAAGGCGTACAGATACTCTTGCGCGATGCTCATGGACGAATACAAGGACGCTACAAGAATGGTGAATACGACCAGAGACCACAACCCGGTCGCGACCTTCAGTTAGGTCTTGATGCTGACTTACAAGCCTTAGGTGAACGCTTGATGGAGGGTAAACTCGGTGCTATCGTAGCGATTGAACCTAAGACAGGTCAGGTGCTCGCAATGGTTTCTTCACCAACCTTTGATCCTCGCATGATGATTGGTAAGTTGCGTGGTAAGTATCAGCGCGATTTGACATTAGACCCCGCTAAGCCTTTACTTAACCGTGCTATCATGGGGCAATACCCACCGGGTTCTACCTTCAAGACTAGTCAGGCGGTTACTTACTACACAGAGGGAATCATCAACGACTCGACCCGTTACGTTTGTAACCATGGTTTCAATTTCAAGGGCTTACATGTAGGCTGTCACTCACATGCGTCTCCTTTAGCTCTCGTCCCAGCTATTAGTACATCCTGCAATGGCTACTTCTGTTGGGGACTTTATCACATGTTATCCAATAGAAAGAAGTATAAAACACTCGATGAAGCCATGACCGTATGGCGAAACTACATGGTTTCCATGGGCTTCGCGTATAAGTTAGGCATTGATCTACCCGGTGAGAAGCGTGGTATGATACCGAATGCGCAGTTCTATGATCACGCCTTCAAGACATGGAATCCACTATCTGTTATATCCATCTCTATCGGTCAGGGCGAGGTCAATCTGACCCCATTACAGATAGCAAACCTCGGTGCAACGATAGCCAATCGAGGCTATTATATCACGCCACACATCGTTCGTCATATCGAAGGAAAGAAACTTGATAAGAAGTATTTGGAGCACCATCGCACGAAGGGAAGCGTCAGATCTTATCAAGAAGTCATAGCTGGTATGATGTCATCAGTACGTGGTGGTACCTGTGCGCATGCCGTTCACCCCGGCTACTCATTAGCTGGTAAGACGGGTACGGCGCAGAATCGCGGTCGAGACCACTCTGTCTTTATGGGTTTTGCACCTGTTGATACGCCAAAGATTGCCATTGCTGTCTATGTAGAGAATGGTGGTTTTGGTGCCGACTATGGTGTTCCTATCGGTTCATTAATGATAGAGCAATATATTAATGGTAAGTTAACTCTGGGTGATGCAGCTAGAGCTGATGTCCTTCAGAAGCGTCACATTTTCTTACCCTTCAAGCGTCCATTGACGCATGCGGACTCTCTTCGCCTTGATTCCATCAAACGCGTCAATCAGATAAAGGACTCTTTAAAGATGGTAAACCAGAAGCAGGAGGCGGCAGAAGCAGCTAAACTCAAGGAAGCCCAACAGCAGAAAGAGGCAGAAGAAAAGGAGAGAAAGAAGCAATCACAGAATGATCCAGCTATCAAGGTGGAGCCTGAAGAGTTGGTAAAGACCGAGGAGAAGGGTAAAGACAAGGATAAGGATAAGCCCGAAAAGGACAAGGAGAGACCTCGAGAAAAGGAACGCGACAAGTCCAAAAAGCCCAAGGAAGTGCGCAAAGAGAGTAAAGATAATCATAAAGACAAGCAACAGAAGAGTAAAGACAATAAGGCGAAAGACAAAGCCAAAGGACAAGTCGAAGGAGCAACCCAAGGCTAAGTCGAAAAGCAAGGAGAATGTAAATCGTGGTAAGTAATTATTCAACAGATAGGCAACCGGGCGTTCTTCGTTCACTGGACTGGTGGACAATCGCTATCTATATCGCATTGCTTAGCTTCGGATGGGTGAGTGTTTGTGGTGCTAGTTATACTTATGGCGATACCGAGATATTCTCTGCCAGTCGGTCAGGTATGCAGATCGTATGGATAGGTACTTCCATCTGTTTGGGTTTCGTACTCCTAATGCTGGATGACCGCTTCTATGATACCTTTGCCTACGTCATCTACGGACTCTTGGTACTGCTACTCTTTGCCACAATCTTCAATCCGCACTCCATTAAGGGATCGCGGTCATGGATTGTCATGGGACCTTTGCGACTGCAACCGGCCGAGTTCGCGAAGTTTGCCACAGCCTTAGCAATAGCCAAGTTCATGTCCGCTTACGGCTTTACTATCCATAACTGGAAACACTTTGCAGGTGCTTGTGGCATTATCTTTTTGCCCATGTTGTGCATTGTAGGGCAACGTGAGACAGGTTCCGCACTTGTTTATCTGTCCTTCTTCCTCATGTTGTATCGTGAAGGAATGCCTGGTTCGTTTCTCTTCATGGGCTTGGCAATGGTGATATACTTCGTCGTTGGTATTAAATATGAGGAGGTTTTCTTATGGGATACACCAACGTCCGTAGGTAAGTTTGTCGTATTGTTGCTGGTTCAAATATTCTCTTCAATGATGGTATGGGTGTATGTTAATGACAAGTGGAAGACTCTGCTTGTTACTCACTTACGTCTTCGGAATAACGGGACTGGCTCTCCTTTTCTCCGAGTTTGTTATTCCTTTTCGATATTGTTTTGGGCACAATTAATTCTGTCGGCATGCGTGATAGGTTATCTGATATATAACGGTATGAACACACGCTTTGCCCATTACTTCTATATAGCCTTGTTTGCTCTGGGCTCAATCGCCTTTTTCTATTCAGCTGATTACGTGCTGAACGATGTGATGCAACCCCACCAACGTGTGCGTATCAACGTTCTTTTGGGTTTAGATGAGGACTTGGCGGTGCTGGATACAATGTTCATCAAAGTGAGATAGCCATTGGTTCAGGGTGGACTACAGGGTAAAGGCTTCCTAAATGGTACTCAAACGAAGTTGAAGTTCGTACCGGAACAAGACACAGACTTCATCTTCTGCACCGTAGGAGAGGAGGAGGGGTTCCTCGGTTCAGCATCTGTTCTGGTGTTATTCCTATGCCTTATCCTTCGACTAATGTACTTAGCGGATCGCCAACCATTTAAGTTTGGACGTGTATATGGCTATTGTGTCGCGGGAATCTTCCTCTTCCACTTGTTCATTAACATAGGGATGGTACTCGGATTAACGCCCGTTATCGGTATTCCTCTGCCTTTCTTCAGTTATGGCGGTTCGTCACTATGGGGCTTCACATTACTTCTTTTCATCTTCCTTCGTATAGATGCTGGGCGTAACTTGATACGTCAGTAAGTGGGAGAAAAAGCCTCACCAAGCCCCTTCTAAAGCCTCACTTTCGCCCCTCTCCGAATGGAGAGGGAGTAGATAGTACCCTTTCCCACAGAACAAACAACTCGTTTACTTGTCAACCAGTCAACTCATCAGCTCGAAGTAATCATAATTTTGAATTATGAACGTTGAATTTTGAATTGCACGAGGGCGTTTCTTTGATGCAAGGAAAGCCTCTCTTCGATACGAAGGAACGCCCTTCTCGATTGGAGAAGGGCGTTCCTTTAATCAATGATATTGCCACAAGGTAGGGACAGACGCCCTCGTCTGTCCGCATAGAAGATGTATTTCATAAAGAAGTAAGGAGGTAAACCGGACAGACGAGGGCGTCTGTCCCTACTTTGATGATACTATCTTTGTATGCAAATAATGCTATCTACTCCCCTCTCCATTCGGAGAGGGGCGGGGTGAGGCTTTTGGAGGGATTGTAGAGGCTATCTCTTCTGCAATCTTAGACCTATGTCACTGATGCCGGGAATACTATTTCGGCTCATAACATGGTGTATGGTAATGTGCAGAGAGTCATTCCTATTTAGTTGGAAAGATGCTATGTGCTGGCGAATTTCCGTATTACTGATGCCATCTTGACCTGCTAACATACCCTTATCCGTGATGATTTCGCAATGAATTGTGTCTCGCCTCATCCTTTCCAGCTTCTTCTTATGCTTGTAATTGATGATAGCTGACTCCACAATTAGGCTCACACTGCGATAAGGAAAAGTCTGCGAAGCACGAAGCCCAAGGCTTAGTTCATAACTACCTTCCCACTGCCTTGGTAAGTTGAAGGTAAGAGTATCATTACGTTCCCAGCCCTTTACCGATACACTTTCATAGTGGTCGTAGGTGCGTGGGATCGTTACATGAAGTGGTACTCATACCCCATAGCAAGAGTACCACCATATATATAAAGGTGAAAACCTTCGTTCTCATTCCTGTGTTCTTTGTGTTTGTTGAGGCTTTTTGTCCTCTTGTTTCTTGTTTTGTGCTGCGCCTTCTTCCTGCTTCTGGGGCTGTTTTCGCACGTTATTCTGCCTGCGATTACCATTCTGTTGATAGCGGTTGTTATCGTTATTCGGGCGTTGGCTGTCCCTGTGCGGCACGCTGGTTACGATTGTTATCACGTTGCTGGTGTCCCCCTTGTGAATTGTTGTTATTGCGCTGCTGATTCCCCTTTTTGCGCTTCTTAGCCTTATCGAAACGACTGAGATCGGCTCCTGCAAGCAAGTCAGCAGACTTCTTTGCAGGCTTAGCCTTACCATCCTCAAGTAGCGAGAGAGGCTTCTCTCCACGCTTATTCATCTCTATGATCTCCTTAGCACGAGCCGCACTGATTACCTCAAGGTTTGCTCCTAAGTTCTTATCGGTCGAGTATGTGCATTGACCACTTAGTATATCCGTCTTGAAGAGATGGTATTCACCATCCATAGTCTCCAACAATACCTCCTTACTTGGGAGCTTTCTGCCAGCTTCCATATACTGGTCAACCTCGTAGTTGAGGCAGCACTTGAGCTTAGCACACATTCCGGCGAGCTTAGTTGGGTTCGGGGAGATGTCTTGAATACGTGCTGCTGTGGTGGAGACACTCGAGAAGTTCTTCATCCAAGTAGCACAGCAAAGCTCTCTTCCACATGGTCCTGTACCACCAATGCGCCCTGCTTCCTGTCGAGCACCAATCTGTTTCATCTCAATGCGGACGTGGAAAGCAGCTGCAAGATCCTTTATGAGCTGTCTAAAGTCAACTCGTTCGTCTGCAATGTAATAGAAGATTGCCTTGTTGCCATCGCCTTGGTACTCCACATCACCAATCTTCATCTTCAGTCCCAAGCCCTTAGCTATCTGCCTACTCTCTATCATTGTTCGGTGCTCACGGGCTTTTGCTTCATGATACTTCTGCATGTCGACTTCTTTAGCCAATCGATATACTCGTTTGATATCATCGGGTGACTTGACTGCTGTCGACTTCTTTATCTGTAGCTTAACGAGCCTACCTGTCAGTGTAACGACCCCTATGTCATGTCCGGGATTTGCTTCGACAGCTACGATGTCACCCTTTTTAGGTCTAAGTTGTTGACGTTATGATAGTAACCCTTGCGTGTGTTCTTGAACTGAACCTCGACAAGATCGGTTGTCTGGTTGTTCCCTGGAACATCAGCTAACCAATCGTATGTGTTGAGTTGACGATCCTGTCTGCCGCAACCTTTATGACATAAGCCTCGATCGCAGCCATGCCAGACCTTGAATTTCATATCTTTATAATCCATTGGAATCTATCTTTTGTTTGCTGTGTGGCATTTCTGCCTATATATATTGATTATCTTTCTTGTTTTGATGGGCTGTTTCACTTCTTGAGCAGCAATACAATGAGCTTTAAAGCTACATCATAAAAGACCACCTTAGCGTTTGCGTTCTGTCCAATATCACGATTGGCACGTTCGAAGAGTTCGTTAATTTCTATCACATTTGCCTCATTGATGAAACGAGCAAAGTTCTTGGCGAAGTTCTCCTCTTCGAGTGTCATATAGTTAAGTTCAGCGTTTCTGAAGTTGAAGATGAAGTTTTCTCGCACTTGCTGTTGGAAGTAAACGAGCATACGACGCTCCTTCTCACGACCATAACCAGCAACTACTTCACTCCAGCGCTTGAGGTCTTTGACGTTACGAAGGTAACATAAGCGCATAAGCATTTGGAACATATTGAGGAACTCACGGTTCTCGTTGCTCGTATCGAGGGTTTCTAAGGCTTTGAGCCAACTGCCATGTGCGATATGTGCAATGCGTTTTGCGGCATCAGGTTCTATCCCCCTTTGATGGATAAGAGCCTGTTCTATAGCATTATCATCAATTCGCTTCACATCAATTCGCTGTGTTCTACTGATGATCGTTTCGAGTAGCTTCTCTGGTTCCTCGCATACCATGAGGAAGATAGTGCCCTGCGGTGGCTCCTCCAAGAGCTTTAGTAGTTTGTTGGCAGATGTGAGATTCATGCGTTCCGGACGCCAGATGATGGACACCTTATAGCCTCCTTGACTTGATTTTAAGGATAGAACACGTGATAACTCATCGCTCTCTGCACCTGTGATAATCGCCTGCTGCGTTGTAGCACCCATCTGTTTCATCCATTGATTCATAGTGAAATAGGCGCCACGCATGATGAGTTCGTGCCATTCCTTTGCGAAGTCAGAGCTTACGGGTTGGTGGTCTCCACTCATACTGGGCAGCTTTATGGTTGGAAAAGAGAAGTGTAAGTCAGGATGTTCCCACTTCCGAAGCATGGCAATAGCGTTTGAGATGAGTGGAGATTCAGTGTTGTCGACCTCGTCGCCAGCAAGAAGATAGTTGGCAAAAGCCATTGCGAGTGCCATTTTCCCTACTCCCTCTGGACCACAGAAGAGCATTGCATGGGGCACACGATCCTCTTTTATCATCTGTAGGAGACGTTGTTTCGTAGCCTCCTGACCTATTACATCAGAAAAGTTCATCCTCTCTTTATCTTTAGTTGCTTGATGTTCTGTTATTGAGATAAGCTTTATTTCAAGAGCTGGTTGACCACTTTGGTACCATTGTAAGCTGTGATAGCTTTGTGAAAGGCTTAATGCCAAGTACAATGGGGATGGTAATACCAATGCTTTTAGCGCGCTCTACGAAATCAAAGAACTTCTTCTATATCTATGAATTGATTGTGCATTTGGCTACAAAGTTAGCAAATAAAAGTGAGAAAAGTGCGTTATTAAGAGTACATGTTCATGTTGGTTATGTAATTAGTCATAATGCAGATGACATAGAAAAGGCAGTGAAAAGGGATTGTAAGTAGACATCCTTCAAACCTAAATCATCATCTTGTGCAGTATAATAGATATAATTTTTAATAGCTACTGATAGTATGAAAAGAGTTTTTATGACGTTAATTGGTTTATCAATGATGGTAAGTACAATGGCAAGTAACTTTGTGAAAGTGGTCAACGGGCGCTTTGTTCGAGACGGGAAGCCCTATTGTTATGTGGGAACAAACTTCTGGTATGGTCCTTTGTTGGGCATGGAAGGGAAGGAGGGAAACCGCCAACGGCTCTGTAAAGAGCTTGATGCAATGCACCAGCTGGGGCTTGATAACCTCCGAATACTCGTTGGAGCAGATGGAGATACGGGTGTGGAGGATAAGATAGCACCAGTCTTACAAACCAAACCCGGCGTTTATAACGATAGTATTCTTGCTGGTTTGGATTACTTACTATCAGAGATGAGCAAGCGAAAGATGGTTGCTGTGCTTTATCTCACTAACTCTTGGGAATGGAGTGGAGGCTATGGGGCTTACTTGGATTGGGCAGGTAAGGGACCTGTTGTTATACCTCGACGAGATGGATATGGTGCATACACCAAGTTTGCAAGCCAATTCGCTTCCAACCAACGGGCACACCTTATGTTATATGAGCACATCCGCTACATCCTTAGTAGGACTAACCGCTACACAGGTGTGCGCTATGTTGACGACCCAACCATCATGTCGTGGCAGCTATGTAATGAGCCACGTGCCTTTTCAAAGGATGCTTTATCAGAGTTTGAGAAGTGGTTGTCAGAGGCAAGTGCACTCATCCGCAGTCTTGATTCGAACCATCTTATCAGCTTAGGAAGTGAAGGCTTCTATGGTTGTGAGCTTGATTATGGCTCTTATGAACGCATTTGTGCTGATAAGAACATTGATTATTGCAACATTCATATATGGCCTTACAACTGGCAATGGGCACGAAAAGACTATCTAAAAGCTGATTTGAAGACTGCTTGTGACAAGACTTTAGATTACATCAAACGGCATTTAGCAATAGCAAAGCGACTTAATAAGCCTTTAGTCTTAGAGGAGTTTGGTTATCCCAAGGGATGGCTTTTCATTCTCATTAAATAGTTCTACGAAGGCACGTGATGCTTATTACAAGTATGTGATGAGCCTAATAGTCGACTATGCAGCGCAAGGCAGTGTTCTTCAAGGTTGTAACTTCTGGGGGTGGGGAGGCTTTGCACAACCTAAGCATGAGCGTTGGCAGGCTGGAGACGACTTCACTTGCGACCCTGCACACGAACCGCAAGGCTTTTATAGTGTGTTTGCTTCGGACAAGTCAACGCAGAAAATCATTCAACAACAGGCTAAGCGGATGGCAACAGTCAAGTAGTTTCCTATTCTCTCATGGGCATATTCTGACAGAGAATACCAATATCAAACTGCGACAAGAGGGAACATTCACAACGAAAGCACCCGTCTCTTCACTTTGATTCTTTGGTCATGTAGAGAATAAAGTGTACCTTTGCAGGCATAAGCAAATACATGACTTTGCCTCATAAGCATATAACAAAACAACTAAAATAAGCAATAATAACGTATGGAAATGTTTAAGTTTAATCCCCTCCTAAAGTCTACCATCTGGGGAGGAGAGAAGATTATCCCTTTCAAGCACCTATCTTCTGATGAGCAACAAGTGGGTGAGAGCTGGGAAGTATCAGGCGTGAAAGACAACGAGAGTATCGTCTCTAATGGTAAATACAAGGGTTGGAAGTTAAACGACTTGGTTGATACTCTGAAAGAGGAGCTCGTTGGTAAAGATAATTATGCACGTTTCGGTAATGAGTTCCCATTGCTTGTGAAATTTATTGATGCACGTGCGCAACTCTCCATTCAGGTTCATCCTACTGACGAACAAGCGCAGGCTAAGGGCTTAGGTCGTGGTAAGACGGAGATGTGGTACGTAATGGAAAGCGATGAGAATGCCTCTTTACGCAGTGGACTAAAGCAACAGATCACCCCCGAGCAGTATAAGGAAATGGTAGAAAATGATACCATTACCGATGCTTTGGCAGAATATCCAGTGAAAAGAGGGCGACGTATTCTTCCTCCCTGCAGGGCGTATCCACTCTATCGGAACAGGCTGTTTCTTGGCAGAGATACAGGAGACAAGCGATGTAACTTACCGCATTTACGACTTTAAACGCCAAGACAAGAACGGCAATTATCGCCAGTTACACACCAAGGAGGCTGCTGAGTGTATTGATTATACAGTCTATCCCGACTATAAGACACAATACGAACCACGACAGAATGAGCCAGTTGAACTCGTTAGTTGTCCTTATTTCACCACCTCGGTATATGATCTTACAGAGCCAATGACACTCGATTACAGCGATTTGGATTCTTTCGTTATCTTCGTGGGACTGAAGGGTGAAGGCGAGATTACCGATGCGGACGGCAATAGTCTATCGTTCCGTGCAGGTGAGAGTGTGCTTATTCCTGCAACAGCAACTACTGTAAAAGTGTCTGGAACCATCAAGTTCTTGGAGTCTTACGTGTAACTTTTGCGCTCCAATGAGATTTATCTTACGTTGATATAAGCGTCTAATATCACTTGTGCTGATGATGGGCATGAGCGATATTAGGCGTTTTCTTATTTGTAGAATATTCTTCTTTAAAGCCTATTTCGATGATGATAGAGGAAGTACATACATAAGTTTATACTTGGAAAGCACGATAACTAATAACCCAAGGAAGTATGAGGAAGTATTTAAATGTATTGAGTTGCTTAACTATAAGCATGCTGTCACTAAGCTGTAATAGCTCTGCAAAGAAAGTTTCTAACCAGTCTATGTCAGGGGAAATAGAGGTAGTTAATGCAAAAGCCGATAATGGTAGAACATTAGAATCTGCCGTTAATTTAAAGAATGCTAACCGTGTGGATGAGTGTAACGGAGAGATTGACAAAGGTTCACAAGGTGATGGTAAGAATCGTAAAAGTAGGCAAGATGGAATTCAACCTTGGATGATTTTGGATGGTTATGATAGAGTGGTTGAAGTCAACGGAGACTTCTCTAAGGTATTAGCAAATAGTGTATATGACTATCTCGGGTATATCGGCAATGACTATCAAAGGCTGTTTATAGACATTAACTCTGCGCGCAGAACGGGTGGAAAACAATACTATGTAACAGGTGAATCACGCGTTAGAAACAATGCTTGTAAGTTTGAGGGAGATATCGAAATCATTAGTATTAGAGAGAAAACCTATGGCAGTTATGGTGTAGATGATTATATGGAAGGAAAGGTAAGAAGGCGCGGTTGCTGTATAGCTAAGTATTCCCTTAGAGAAGACCCGAAGCATTTTGGCAGTGGAGTATTCGCTGGTTACCTGTTGTTCTATTGGTATGAAAACAATCACCGGCACATAGTCTATGACAATATAGATATTGATTCGGATGCTTATAGTAACTGTCAATATGCTGGAACATGGCAGAGTTATAAGACAAATAAGGTGAAGCCGTGTTGCTGGGGACAGTGTCGTATCCCTAACAGTGGCGATTTGGACATTGGTTCGTGTGAGTTTATTGTTAACCCAAAGTATAGATCTAAGGGATGGGAAGGCTTCATCCAAGCATGGTAGGAGGCTATGGTACGAATAGCCAAACAGCCGATTAAGAGTTTAACTTACAACAGTCTATAATAGACAAGAGCGTTACATCATAGGAACAAATACTCTTGTCAGCCTGTACACAATGCTTATATAAAACATAGTTAGGTAGCTTGTTCCTCTCAAAATGCCTGCGCGAGCTTTTTATACAGCGGTGTATAACAGATTATACAGCGGTGTATAATGAATTATACCATACTGTATAACGGATTATACCTTTACTGTATAATGAATTATACCGTACTGTATAACAGACTATACCATGCTGTATAGCATTGTTTGATAAGGTTTTGATGAACTTAGTTGTTATGTTCCTCTTGAAGAGCTATCCATTAGGTGGAAACAAGGAAAGCCTCTCTTGCCAGTGAAGAGAGGCTTTCTTTAATGCGAAGAGACGCCCTCTTTGAATGAAAGAGAGCGTCTTGTTTAAATCAGTAGATTGTATGCTAATTGACTTCCGTTGCCCACTCCTACTCTTTGTGGAGGCGGGGTGGGGTGTAGGGAAACCTATATCATATTATTCTTTGGGTTTATTTCCTTCTCAATAACGTCCATCACTTCCTTTAACTCCTCATCTTCATGCTCCTTCGTGACGTATCTTTGCCAGTAAGCAATGATGAGTGTCGTAAGCGGAAGAGCGATAATAAGACCGATAAAGCCTAACAATGCACCCCAAACAGAGAGTGAGAGGAGGAGGATGGCAGGGTTAAGTCCCATGGCTTTACCCATTATCTTCGGTGTAATCACCATATCCATAAGTGCTTGAACGATGGCGAATACAGCCAAAGCCGAGCCAAAGATAATCCAGAAGTTCTGCCCCGTATCAGCCGCTTTAAGCAATGCTAAGAATGCAGTTGGGATGAGGGCGAAAGTGTGGAGATACGGAATAAGGTTGAGAACTCCTATCAGTATGCCCAGACCAATAGCCATTGGGAAGTCGATGATGGTGAATCCTATGCAGAAGAGAACGCCCATGCAGAGCGATACAAGCCCCTGCCCGCGCACGTAGTTATTGAGTTCTCGTTCCACATCCTGCTCTAGTTCGCGCCAGAAAGGACGTGCTTTTTTAGGGAAGATCCTTATCCAATTGGAGGTGAGGAACTCGTAATCCAGCAAGATAAAGAACATATAGAGTAAGGTGATGAAAGACGCTATGATGGATAGCACGATACTAGCTGTTTGCCCTATAACAGAGAACAGTTTGGGCATAACCGATTTAATGGCATCGGTGAAGTCGGGGCTCTTTAAGAATCGTTCTATTTGATATTGATTCTCCGAGACCCACTGTTGGATCATAGCCGAGATATTGTTAGTATGAGCCGTCTCATGTAAGTATCTATTGGCGATAGTCATAAGTCTGTCTATCTGACCAATCATCGGTGGGACGATGAAGTAGAGCACTCCTGCGATGATGGCAATAACAAAGATCATTGTAACGATAATGCTTAGTGCCCGGCTGGGAACGTGCAACTTGTATTGAACGAACTTCACGATGGGGTAGAGGAGATAGGCTAAGAACCATGCAATAAAGAATGGTAAGAGAACGCTCGAAAGCCCTTTTATCACTAAGAAAACGGCAACAACTGCCAGAGCCGTTAGTGACCAGCGTATGAATTTATCAAATGTAATAGTCTTATCCATATCTATTTATCTTTTTGATGAACATTCGTTTTTAAGGCTCTTTTGGTAACAATCGCGGCACAAGGGTTCGTATTCTTGTTGTTCACCAAAGCATTACTCGGCGGTCATCAGCTATCAGTCGGTGACTGACATAAGCAAGGCTCCACACTTAACACAGATGGCGTGTACCTTTTGTTACATCATCAGCTATGGCACAAAGAGCGGGCATTGGACCGAAAGGAACACCTTTATAATCCATGTCAAGACCGGCTATGATGACTCGAACTCCATTATTAGCAAGTTGGTTGCAAACGTCAACGAGCCCTTCATCTAAGAACTGCGCTTCATCAATTCCCACGACATCTATATCTGAGGCTAATAATAAGATGTTACCCGAGGAGTCGATGGCTGTGGAGTGAATAGAGTTCTGGTCGTGGCTGACAACATCCTCTTCAGAGTAGCGAGTATCTATCGATGGCTTGAAAATCTCTACCCTCTGCTTAGCGAACTGAGCACGTCTCATACGGCGGATAAGCTCTTCTGTCTTACCAGAGAACATACTTCCGCATATTACCTCTATGCGTCCTTTACGACACCTTTCACCATTAAGATTATTAATTGTTACCATAATTGCTGCAAAGATAAGTATTTTCTTGGAGTTAAAGGATACTTTCTTAGGCTCCTTAACTCCTCTATTCGTTATGTAAAAAAAGCTAATTTATTTTGCCCTTCAGTGCTTTTGCTTTACATTTGCAAGCAACAATGGGAACATTATACCTCGTACCTACACCAGTTGGAAACATGGAGGATATGACGCTCCGTGCAATCCGAATATTGAAGGAAGCCGACTTAGTCTTATGTGAAGATACCCGAACTTCGGGCATCTTATTGAAGCATTTCGAGATAAAGAACCGTCTTCTATCACATCATAAGTTTAATGAACACAGTACATCAGCAGGTATCGTCAATCGATTGAAGGCTGGTGAAACCATCGCACTCATATCTGATGCAGGCACTCCCGGTATAAGTGATCCCGGCTTCTACTTAGCTCGTGAGGCTGCAGCAAGTGGTATTACGGTACAGACCTTACCGGGTGCAACAGCTTTTGTTCCAGCTCTCGTCTCTAGCGGACTGCCCTGTGATCGATTCTGTTTCGAAGGCTTCTTACCACAAAAGAAGGGTCGTAAAACACATTTGGAGAGCTTAGCTGATGAGACGCGAACAATGATTTTCTATGAATCACCTTATAGGGTAGTGAAGACATTGAGCCAGTTTGCGGAGGTGTTCGGTGCTGATCGACAAGTAAGTTGTTGTCGTGAGATATCGAAGGTACATGAGGAGAGTGTTCGAGGAACGCTTGCCGAGGTTATCAACCACTTCGAGGAAACAGAGCCAAGAGGCGAGTTTGTGATAGTGGTTGCCGGTAAAGAGAAGGTTAAGTCTTCGACTAAGAAGGCGCGAAATAATATTAAAGAGTAATGTTATGAAGAAACTTTTAGTAGTGGCAGTATGTGGAGTTCTTGCACTGGCATCCTGCAATCAAGACAAGAAAACAGCGTTTAATCCAGCACAGATACAGAACGATTCCTTACGTGCAATTATTGATGCTCGTGACAACGAGATTAATGATATGATGGGGACACTCAATGATATTCAACAGGGATTTGCTGATATCAATGAGGCAGAGAATCGTGTGACTATTGCCAAGGATAGCGAGAGTGAGGATAAAAACGAGCAGGTGAAAGAGAACGTACAGTTCATTGCTCAACGCATGAAAGAGAATCGCGAGCTGATAAAGAAGCTGCAACAACAGTTGCGCGAGACGGGTTTCAAGGGTGATGCAATGAAGAAGACTCTTACGCAGCTAACCAATCAGTTGGTTCGTAAAGAGGGTGAATTGAAACGCTTGCGCAGTGAGTTAGAGTCAAAGAATATCCATATTAAGGAGCTTGATGAGACGATCACGGGTCTGAATACAGATGTAGAAAACCTTAAGACAGACAAGGAGAACCTTACAACAGAGAAGGAGAACCTAACGACGGAGAAAGAGAATCTGCAGAACGAAAGCAATCAGAAGACTGAAACGATCAATACGCAAGATAAGCAGTTGAACACTGGTTGGTATGTATTCGGTACTAAGAGCGAATTGAAGGGACAGCGTATTCTTGATGGAGATAGGGTGTTGCAGGGGTGCTTTTCAACAAGAGTTACTTTACGAAGATAGATATCCGCATTACCAAGGAAATCAAACTTTATAGTAAGAGTGCACGACTGTTAACGGCACACCCAAGCAGTAGCTACAGCTTATCAGCTGATACAAATGGTCAGTATGTACTTCGTATTACTGATCCCACAGACTTTCTGGAGTACAAGTAAATACTTGGTTATTCAAGTTAAGTAACCTTATATATATAATAAGGAAGAGGCATTCTCGTGATGAGAGTGCCTCTTCTTTGTATGTGTTAGATGGTTTTATGGTCATTTGTTGAAGTCTGCTAGCTTTGAAGTAAGGAGCAGACTCAACATGATAAAGGTGGAACCAATGGCTAAACTAATGTATTTAATGTTGTTGAGAAGGGCTATGATAAACTCCGAGTTAGAACCTTGCTTAAGTGATTCTGTTAGGTTGGGTAGGGTGAAGCTCACGATAGTGACAATAGTTCCTAATACGATTCCAATTGCCAGCATGATGATTGAGAACCGTTTGTTCTTACGTTTCTCCTCACGTTGATAAGCCTTTACCTCATCAATAAGAGCCATCTGACGGTGTAGTCTTTGCATGAAGGCTGCATCGTCGGTGAGCTTTGGCTGATAATCAGTCAGCAGGTCTTTTAAGTATTTATCTTCGTCCATCTTTCAATAAGTGTTTTAGTTGTTCCCGTCCTCGGGATAGTTGTTTCTTAATCGCATCCTCACTGTTATTGGTTATTTCAGCAATCTCTTTGATTTGATATCCTTGCATATAATAAAGGAGAATACTGGTTCTTATCGTTTCAGAGAGCGTGGCTAATGCCGCATGAAGAGCTTGATAACGGAAGCAATCATCTGCGTTTGCTGTTCCTTGAAGCGTAAACACTTTCTCTAAAGATAGTTTACTTTGCTCTTTCTGTTTACGTTTAGCATCAATAAAGATATGATATGCAATCTTTAATAACCATGCCGAGAACTGTCCACGTTCATCATATTGCTCACAGCGGAGGTAAGCCTTGATAAGAGTCTCTTGTGCAATATCGTCAGCCTCAGCGCTGTCTCCGCAGCACAAAGCCATCAGGAACCGACGTAGATGAGCCTGTTCCTGATTGACTTGATTGACGAATTGATTCCTGGTCATACGCTCTTATTCGCTCTCTGAAACCTGATCAAGTGACTTCTTACCGCTTTTGTAAGCTACTAACAGACCAATCCCAGTTGCTAAAGGAACTATTCCAAAGATCGCAAGGAATCCGATATCCATTCCTTGATACCCGTTGATGAAGCTCGTTGTGACTGTTGCTATAGTACAGACAGCCCCTCCGATTAAACAAATGGTACCCCATAAGATTTCTTGATGTAGCCTATTAAGCATCCTCTCTTTGTATGTCTTCTGTGGAGGATTAAGTTTGCTTAGGAACTCTTGTACGTCAATATCGCTGTTCTTCTCTATTGCAGCCATGACAATCTCACTTCTTTTGTTTGTTTCATGCTGCTTCTTTTTATAGGCAATGTAGGCGATTGCAATAGGAAGTACTACTACAACTCCTAAAGGAACGATAATTGCTGTGAGTGCGCCAAGTGTTACTGGATTCATAACTTTATACTTTTTAATTTGTTATACATTGGTTGTGAATATTGAACCGATTCGTATGTATAACGAGAGTTAGGTAAAAGGTGACATTGATTCTTAAGGTTTTTATCATGGAAAGCTATCTTCTCTTGAAGAAACGTTGCATAAGAGCCTTACACTCTTCTTCCATGACGCCAGAGGTTACGTTTGCTTTAGGGTGGAAAAGCCTTAGGAGCATATTCATGATAGCCTCGCTTTATGTCAGGGCATCCATATACAATGCGTTGAAGTTGCGCCCATCCGATTGCTCCTGCACACATGATGCAGGGCTCAACAGTAACATATAGCGTGCAATCTTGTAGTACTTTGCCTCCTAACCTCGCTCTCCGCAATCGTGATGGCTTGCATTTCTGCATAGGGCAGTAACGTCGTTCAAGGTTTCAGTGAGATTGTAGGGCACGAGCTATGATACGATCTCGACATACTACGACAGCACCTATTGGAATCTCACCTTCACGATATGCAGCCTTCGCTTCATCGATTGCGCGCTGCATAAAAATACATGTCTTTCTTTATTTGCTCATCGGTACTCATGCCACAAAAATACGTGTTTTATTTTGATTATACAAAACTTTGTCCCTATCTTTGTGGTGCGAATAATAATGTGAGAAAGGCGCATGGCATACCATAATGATCTAGGTAAATGGGGCGAAGAAGTTGCTGCTAACTATCTTCAACAGCAAGGTTATACCATCTACATCGCAATTGGATGTATCAACACCGTGACTTGGATATTGTTGCAATGGACGCTGGAACGTTGGTGATAGTGGAAGTGAAGACACGAAAGGACGAACGCTTTGCCAATGCCGATGCAGCTGTAACACCACAGAAGGTACGCTCCTTGTCTCTTGCTGCTAATGCTTACGTCAAGAGGTATAATATAAGTTTGGAGATACGATTCGATATTATCACCATCGTTGGATGCCCTGATGATAAGCACGAAGTACGCCATGTGAAAGGATGCCTTTCTACCTTTTTATATAATAGATAGCTATCATTCATGAAAATTATAGATGCAGTATTAGGGTCTTTTCAAGCCTTCAGTCGTAGAAAAAGAAGCAAGAAGTAAAGGTCATTCGATTACCAGAAGTGGATAGTACAAACAAGTTCTTACGTAACTATACACCTGCGGAAGACGAGCCAATAACTGTTGTGGTGGCAGAACATCAGACCTCCGGGCGTGGACAAGGGGCTAATACTTGGGAGAGCGAAAGCGGTAAGAACCTACTATTCTCCATCCTTGTGCATCCTACAATGCTGCCAGTCCGCAGTCAATTCTTGCTTTCTGAGGCAGGAGCCTTAGCTTTGAAAGAAGCCTTATCTAGCTATGTTGCGGATGACATACGCCTCAAGTGGCCGAATGACATCTATTGGAAGGATAAGAAACTGAGTGGAACTCTGATTGAAACCAAACTTAGTGGCGGACATATAAAGGATTGCATCTTTGGAGTAGGGCTTAATGTTAACCAATCCACATTCGTTAGTGATGCTCCTAATCCCGTCTCTCTCTGCCAGATCTTAGGGCATGAAGTAGATAAGGAAGAACTCCTCAAGCAGATAATCGCTAAGTTCCAAGAGTGTTACCACCTGTTAGAACTAGGCGGATACAATGATATTAGTGCAATGTATCACGAAGCTCTGTACCGTAAGGGTGGCTTTCATCGATACCGCGACATAGATGGCGAGTTTGAAGGAGCTATCGTTGAGGTAGAAGACAATGGGCATCTCATCCTAAGAGACCGTAGTGGAATGATTCGTGAATACCAGTTTAAAGAAGTAGAATTTATTGTTTAATAAGATACATAAATGGCAAGATTCAAACGTATACTATTGAAGCTCTCGGGTGAGAGTCTTATGGGTAAGCAAGGCTTCGGCATAGATCCTGAACGTTTAAGTGACTATGCGAAGCAGATAAAAGAGGTGCACGACATGGGCGTGCAGATAGGTATCGTCATCGGTGGAGGTAACATCTTCCGTGGATTAAGCGGTAGCCAGAAAGGTTTCGATCGTGTGAAAGGTGACCAGATGGGTATGTGTGCCACTGTAATTAACTCCCTCGCGCTCTCTTCAGCACTTGAGGCAATCGGCGCAAAAGCCAAAGTTTTGACCGCAATCCGTATGGAACCAATAGGTGAGTTCTATAGTAAGTGGAAAGCTATTGAGGCTATGAAGCCAGGCTATGTATGTATTTTCTCTGCCGGAACAGGCTGCCCTTACTTCACAACTGATACGGGTTCTAGCCTCCGTGGTATCGAGATAGAAGCCGACGTAATGCTAAAGGGTACACGCGTAGATGGCGTTTACACAGCTGATCCAGAGAAAGACCCAACAGCGCAGAAGTACTCTGAAATCACCTATGATGAGATTTACAACAAGGGCTTGAAGGTAATGGATCTTACAGCAACGACGATGTGTAAGGAGAATGACCTACCTATTTACGTCTTCAACATGGATGTTGTTGGAAACCTCAAGAAGGTGATGGACGGAGAAGATATAGGCACATTGGTTCACAATTAACCCATACCTAATATTATGATAATGTGATGATTTTTGATAGAAGATAAGAGTGTCTAAAGTTTCTGTAGTTACTTTTTGACACTCTTACTGGGTTGATATTTTTTTGATGTTATATACCCTATAATCTGTAATCAATTCAACGATATATAGAATTATTTATTTACCTTTGCAAGCGTTTTTTTAATCGTACAAATCAATGAACAAGAGAAATACATTACTATTTATCTTCATGTTGTTCGTTAGCTTAACAGCTTTCGCACAACAGAAGCCAGCACACTTTACTGTGCAACAGAAACAAGTGTCTCCAACAGAGGTAGACCTTATCTTCTCTGCTAAGATCGATCAGGGATGGCACGTCTATTCGACTAACTTACCTGCAGATGGACCTACTTCTACCACTTTGCATGTAGAGAAAGCAGAGGGCGTAACGCCTGTTGGTAAACTAACAGCACGTGGAAAGGAATTGAATGTCTTTGATAAAGCATTCGAGATGAAGCTCCGCTATTTCGAGAATAGTGTTAGCTTTGTTCAACGTTATAAGATCACGGCAAAGACATACACGATCAAAGGTTACTTAGAGTATGGTACTTGCAACGATGAGATGTGTATGCCTCCAATGCAAGTGGAGTTCAACTATAAGGGGAACGGCCCTGCTGAAGCTCCCGCTGCGACGCCAGCAAGCACATCAACTACCACCGATAATACTGCGTCAGCTGCTACTCCAGTAGCAGCTGATGGTTTATCTGCACTAGCTGCAATGACTGCTGACACGGCAAAAGAGGCTACCACGGCTAAGACAGACTCAACTACTGCAACGGCTCAAACGGCTGTTCAGAGTACGCCAGACGCCGACCTGTGGACGCCTGTAGTAAAGGAGTTGGCGGCATTCAACAATGCGCAAAATAACAAGAGCAACTCTCTTTGGTACATCTTCTTCATGGGTATCATAGGAGGACTCGTTGCTCTGCTCACCCCTTGCGTGTGGCCAATCATACCAATGACCGTTAGTTTCTTCCTAAAGCGTGCGAAGGACGACCGCAAGAAGGGTATTCGTGATGCCATAACATACGGTATCTCAATCATAGTAATCTATCTCGGCTTAGCGTCAATCGTAACAGCTGCATTCGGACCACAGAAGTTGAATGAGCTAGCAACCAATGCTCCGTTCAATATCTTCTTCTTCCTTCTGCTGTTAGTATTCGCCTTTAGTTTCTTTGGTTGGTTCGAACTCCGATTGCCATCATCGTGGGGTAATGCCGTAGATAACAAAGCGGCAGCAACCACGGGCTTGCTTTCAATCTTCCTTATGGCGTTCACCTTGTCACTGGTGAGCTTCTCTTGTACAGCACCTGTTGTGGGACTTTTGCTTGTTCAGGCAGCTACAAGCGGTGACTGGGTTGCTCCAGCAGTGGGAATGTTTGGTTTCGCCTTGGCGTTAGCCCTGCCTTTCACGCTCTTCGCGCTCTTCCCATCTTGGTTGAAGCAAGCACCTAAAGTCAGGTTCATGGATGAATATGATTAAAGGTCGTGTTAGGCTTCATAGAATTGGCATTCTCGCTGAAGTTCCTCTCTGTAGCCGACCTCGCATACGGATGGCATATCCTAGATCGTGAGACATTCCTATCTATTTGGATTGCGCTCTTCGGCTTGCTCGGTCTCTATCTCATAGGAAAACTCAAGTTCCCACACGATGATTCTGATCAGAAGGCAATGCCTGTACCAGCCATTATGCTAGGTCTTTGCTCATTAGCATTCTCCATTTATATGGTTCCAGGGCTTTGGGGCGCACCTTGTAAGGCGGTTAGTGCTTTCGCACCACCTATCAATACGCAGGATTTCAATCTAGCTCCACAAACCGTACATGCACAATATACCGATTATGAAGAAGGCATGCGCGCAGCTGCAGCAGCTGGGAAACCAGTCTTGATAGACTTTACTGGCTTCGGATGTGTTAACTGTCGTAAGATGGAGGCATCGGTATGGACAGATTCCCGTGTAGCTGATAAGCTCATGAAGGATTATGTGCTCATCTCGCTCTATGTAGATGATAAGACTCCGTTGAAACAGCCAGTAGAGGTGAAACGTCCTGATGGTACGACTCGCACTCTGCGCACTGTGGGCGATAAGTGGAGCTATCTTGAAGAAACGAAGTTCGGTTATCTCGCACAGCCTTTCTATGTGCCATTTGGATAATGCTGGTAAGCCTCTCAATGGTAGCTTCAGCTTCAAAGAGGACGTGAAAGCCTATCTTGACTTCCTGGATAAGGGGCTTGAAAACTACAAGGCTGGTAAGTAATCAGCTTAATAAGACTTACGCTTAATCCCTACCAATTAGTTTCAATCGTACTGGTAGGTGAGAGAAGATAATAATAATGGTGTGATGGTAATTTGCCGTCACACCATTATCGTTTCTAATAGCATCTGCGTATGCCTCAAAATGACACGTATGTGTCAGCGAAATAACACGTATGTAAAGTCAACCCACGTGACACATACGAGTCAAGCCCGTAGCACATACGAGTCAAGTGCGTAATACGTATGTGTCATTTTACGGCGCATATATGTGTCACAAAATCCCTCTATTATCATTGCTTGTTGTTCGCTAGGCTATAGCCTTCATCTTATCCATCGTCTAGCTGTGGGAACTTCCGTTTCTAGAAGAAGAGAGCAACGGAAGAGGGAAGCACCAAAAAAGCCATATTAAGGAGTCTTTGTGCGACCACCTAATATGGCTTACTTTCTATGATTGCTGTATCGTTAGACGCTTTATAGCAATGCTTTGAATTTCTCGTCAAGCACAGCCTTTGACGCAGCACCCACGAACTTATCTACTAACTCACCGTTCTTGAAGAAGAGGATTGTAGGAATGTTGCGCACACCGAAATCGATAGCTACATCATCGTTCTCCTCAACATCACACTTACCAACAACGATCTTTCCATCATATTCCTCAGCGAGTTCAGAGATGATAGGACCGACCATCTTGCAAGGGCCACACCATGTTGCCCACAGGTCAACTACTAATGGTAAGTCACCATTCTTATAAGTCTCTAAGTTCTCGGTAGTGATTTTTACTTCCATGTCTTTTTGTTTTTTATAATTATACTGTTTGTTATTAAACTAATATCTCACGCTTATGTTATATCAAAGTGTATGCCACCTTTATATATAGCTAATTGATATGGAACTCCATCTTGTTGCTGGCAGTGATAAAGTCTATCAACTTTCGGTCTACATTGACTCCCTTGTTGCGACTCTGTAGAGTGACGATCGTGTTCTCTAAGGTGCGTAGCTGAATAAACAGCTGTGTTTTGCCTTGGTGCTCATCTATCACCGTTGATAATTCCGATACGAGTTCATCATCTAAAGATGAGGCATCCATTGAGATTGTAAACCGCTGTAACTTATGCTCTTTTACATCATAGAGTTGCTCCACATTCTGCACTTTCAGTTCCAATAACGATGGGTTATTGCGGTAACGTGGATGACATTTAGCCGTTATATAAATGCTGTAATTAGGTTTTAGAACGTTATTCCATCTTGCCCAATCATCGCCGAAGAGAGCTAACTCGCCCGTTCCCTCGAAGTCTTCTATCGTCACAAAGCCAAAGGGCTTACCTGTTTTCTGTGAGAAACGCTCGTTCACTGCCGTGACGATACCTCCGAATGTCACCTCGTCAGTCTGGGATAGTTTGGTCATGTCAGCGTTGCGTCCAATCATAGAGCAGCGCATGTTACACATGTTGTTGAGTACGACACTATACTCATCCAATGGGTGAGCTGACAAATAGACACCTACTAACTCGCGCTCCTTATTGAGCTTCTCTATCGTCGGCCACTTTTCCGTTTTGGGGGCAACAGGATGTATGACATCAACAGCGTTCATGTCGCCGAAGAGAGAGTTTTGTTGCTGTGCTTTCTCCAACTGGAATAGCTGTCCGCAGCGCACAATCGTATCAAGGAATATGCTATCTCGCCCTGATGGGGCAAAGAACTGCTCCCTCAGCAAGCCGAAACTATCGAATCCTCCGCTGTAAGCTAGGCTCTCAAACGCCTTACGATTCACATTACTAAGGTCGACACGTTCCGCAAAGTCGTATATATCCTTGTATGGTCCGTTCTTCTCCCGTTCGCGTACTATGCTCTCGGCAGCACTAGTTCCCATACCCTTGATAGCAGCTAGTCCGAATCGAATCTCACCTTTTTATTAACACCAAATCCGATTTGACTCTCGTTGATATCAGGGCCGAGCGTCGCAATCTTCAATGCTTTGCACTCCTCCATCAGCTTAGTTATCTCCGTGATCTGGCTGAATCGACGCGTCATTAACGCAGCCATATATTCGGCTGGATAATGTGCCTTCAGGTAAGCAGTCTGCTAAGCCACCCACGAATAGCACGTGGCGTGCGACTTGTTGAAGGCGTAACTAGCAAACTTCTCCCAGTCACTCCATATCTTCTCTAATATCTGTGGATCATGCCCATTAGCCTGTCCTTGCTTGATGAACTTCGGCTTCATCTGGTCAACGATAGCCTTCTTCTTCTTACCCATCGCCTTACGTAAGGCATCGCTCTCACCACGAGTGAAAACTTGCTAACTGGCGACTTAGGAGCATCACTTGCTCTTGATAAACCGTGATTCCGTATGTATCCTTGAGATACTTCTCCACATGGGATGTCATACTTCACCAGCGAAGGATCGTGCTTACGCTTAATAAAGTCGGGGATATAGTCCATTGGACCTGGACGATACAGCGCATTCATGGCTATCAGGTCTTCAAAGACTGTTGGATGAAGCTCACGGAGGTACTTCTGCATACCAGCTGATTCGAAACTGGAAAGTACCTATCGTCTGACCCTTCTGATATAATTGATAGGTCAGTTCATCATCTATAGGAATGTTGTCGAGATCAATAATATCACTCGTGGTCTGTCGGATAACTCGACAGGCTTCCTTCAGCTCTGACAATGTTTTCAGACCTAGGAAGTCCATCTTGATTAAACCTGTTGACTCAATGACATGACCATCGTATTGCGTTACGGAACCTTCTTCTCGGGAAAGTCAGGGGTCGGTTGCTAGTGGATACAGGAAACCAATCATCAATAGGGATACGACAGATGATGAAACCGCAAGCATGTATACCCGTATTGCGCACAGTGCCCTCAAGCATCCTCGCATACTTTATGGTGTTTCGCTCTCGAATATCCTCACTAACCTCTGCATCCTGTAGTTATGGGGTACACTTGATAGCATTGGCTAGATTCATCTTCATGCCATCTGGTAAACGATCAGGTATCGCCTTGCACAGCTCGTTAGCAATGGCTATAGGTAATTTCTCTACACGGGCAACATCCTTGATAGAGTTCTTTGTCGCCATTGTACCATAGGTGATGATAGCGCACAACTTTCATGTCCATATCTTATCCATCACCCATTGCGAAAAGACACGCCCACGCCCATCATCATCGAAGCCAGATCGATATCAGGAGATTCACACGATCGGATTAGGAAGCGTTCGAACAGTAAGTCGTACTTCAGTGGGTCGATTTTCGTTATTCCTAAACAATAGGCAACAACCGAACCTGCGGCTGAACCACGACCCGGTCCTACCATAACCCCTAACTCTTGCCGTGCAGCATTGATAAAGTCCTGTACTATGAGGAAGTAACCAGGAAAGCCCATGGTCTTCATGACGTGTAGCTCGAACTTTATATGACTCGTCACTTCTTCTGAAAGAGGATCGCCATATAACTTCTTTGCACCATCATAAGCTAGTTTCGCCAGATAATCAGCTTCAAACTTGATACGATATATCTCTCTCATAACCGCCTAATCGCCTCATAACCTTTGTCCTTCGGTGAGAGAGATTTCACCATTCTCACGGTGGTGAACTCTTGTATAAGCTCCTCCTCCGTGAATCTTTTCCCACTCTTCTGTACCAGATGACTCTGGATAGGAAGAAAGGATAGGACCATGGTCATACTATAAGGCTCAACTTATTAGCACTCTCCAGTGTGTTGTCGTGCTCTGGACATCCGAGAAGATGTCATTCATCCTGCTGAGTCTCAAACCACTCCTGCTTGAATAGCGCACATGCTTAGGATCGTCCAAGTCCTCACCGTTGATAAGTTAGTAAATGGTCGTGAGCTTCATGGCTGTCTTTATCTTCAAAGTGACGATGTCGTTCGTGCAAACCACCTTTATTCCATATTCGAGCGAACCGCAACAATACTATTAGCCTTTACGCAAGGGAAAAAGCCTCCGATTGGCGAGCGATTGCTGTCTTCACCATGACGCTGCAACCTAGATAGAAGTCATCGCCGTACGCACACGATCGATGATACACCGGCATGCTTCGCGCGCACCATCGATATCTCCTGTGGATAATCTTATTAGAATCTCACCAGCAATACATGCAGAACATACGCATCGCTTTCTCATGATACTTCCCAACTCGGCTCTGTCAGTTCTGGACGATAGTGGTAATAACCATCCACCCAGCACGGGATATGAGTTTTATAAGGTTCTTAGCCCTGTAGGTTCTTTGCTAACACGATAAGATGGCATCCAGAATTATCGCGCATGGACTTATCTTTATCACGCATAGTGCGTCGTGCAACATACATCTCACATCCGAAGACAGGCTTGACGCTTTTTCCATTCTTTCTTACGCCCCTTGTTGACCTCAGTACAATAGTCCGAGAACTCTTTTATACCGAACATCACGATCATCTGTTATCGCCATACCCTTCATACCATCAGCGATAGCCTTTATCAATAAGCCTTGTCACCTTCTGATTGACCATCGAGGATGGAGTAATGGTATGTACATGTAAATGTATGAAATCTTCCATTAAGCTACGAGTTTTGAGCTGTAAAGCTACGGATGAAAGCCCATATAGCCAAAAGAATGATTATGAAATGTCAGAAACGGAGCAAAAGAACTACCTTGCAACCGGATACAAAACGTCGATTTAACGTCCATGCGGGAAAATTAAAAAGAAGCCTCAAGAAGATAAGAACAGAGAGAAGGGAACAACACTCTGCTTTATGGCGGCATAAGGCTAGCCCTTATTGCGTTGGTTCTATGGTTTGTGTCTGTCAAAGATACCTTTCTGGATCTTTTGCAGTGTTTGGCATAGTTTGGCATCGTTTTTAAACTTCATAGGTGCCCTATTCATTTTGGTGAGGAGACTGAAGGTATTGTGGTGGCTCCTGCGTGATGGTCGCTATCGTAGCTATAGAAGAAGTAGACGAGGAATATGCTACTTCCATGAACGCTGTTTAATGATTTCAATATTCATGGAGTTTATGGAATGTACACGCCAACTGGTTCCTCGTTGATGGCGTAGCAACCGGTATAACACTTTGATGGTAATTTATAAGGCTTACTTCCCAAGGCAAGTGGAGAGAATGAGGCGCTGATACCATTATCACTACCCGATGGAACTACGTTATGGTAAGAGATTGCTGGCGTTATGGCACGACGCATTGTGTAGGACCTGGCGCTAAGGAGTGTATGAGGAATGCCATATCGATGAGCATCTTGGATTCACTGTTGGTAGTCGTGTTGATATCTCCCTGCTCGGCTCTTTGGAAGTATGCGTTAAGATGGGGCAGGCAACTGGCGATCAGATGATTATCGCTAAGTTGGAAGCCGAAAATAACGGATAACAATGAAGAACATATTCCTAACAGCATAACATGCTGTAACTTGATTTCAGGTTGTACTGTAAACGGCATTCATCACTGGTGATATGCTGCAGTATTGTGATTATTATAGAGGCCTGACTCCTTCGATGGCATGACAGCTCGACTTCACATGCTAGTTCTCCTATTGGTAAGGAACTTGACTTTCTTGGTTGATGATATCACCTTGGCGTAGCTCCCCACTAATATCTTTAGTCAACGGCGGTGCTGAGCGAGCTATCCAGAGTTCCTCGAGCCGCTGCCGTCCTTACCTCCTTCGTGGCTTGCATCATGGCTGCTTTCTGCATTGCGCCTCGCGAAATTATTAATTTGATGAGCGGACAAGCACCGGATTCATCATTGCTGACTTCGCCAACGCCGCCCTCTCTGGGGCCTGCTATTGCTGGCATCGGAGAACAGATGTATTATTCTCCTGGACACTATACCTGCACCTGATTGGAATATTGGTTAGTTCGCGGCTACTTGTATCCGAGATACCTATGTTCTCACCCGAAGTTTAAGCATTGGGGAGTGAAGGCAATGAGGAACACCCTCTTAGTTACTTGTGTTCCGCTTGTTGCTATCTTGGTATCACGTCTTTGCTATTATAGCGTTTTGGTACGTTGTGTTATCACGATAGTTAAACAACAGGCAAGTAAGTCATAATACGAAGGAGACATTAGGTTAAGGATTCTCTAAGGTTTGCTTTCAGTTTGGCTCATCTTCTTTCTCACCGCGATGGGATGGGTTGTTTATGCTTTCTATAAGCGAGTAACACGTATCGGGAGCAGTTTGATCCATACAGACAACAGAGGACACAGTCAAATGAGCTCACAACACCACAGATAACAGACTTAGAGGAACGTAATAAACAGGTTATTCTTAGATAGAAGGAATATGTCGATTTCACGGAAGTAGATGATAACAAGTCATAAGACTTCACCCACACCATTTATAATCACAAGAAAGAGTATATCAAGGTTTCTTTTAAACCAAGATATGCCTTTCCTTAAGAGAGCTTCCTCCTTTCATAGCAGTCCGCCTTTCATCAAGGTATGTTTTCATTCATTCTTATTGTTTATGCTCTAATGAATGATTAGCAGAACTGTCTTATGCCTAATCACATTGTTAGTAGCCCCAGTCTCCGTTAGCTTAACACGCCGGGCGGCCTACTGCCATCAGGCTGTTCTTTCGATCGTACTCGATCACGATCTCCTGAAGATACTATCCTCAACGAGCGTCGGCTATTCGAGTAGACAGAGGTCACCACTATAGAAGCAATCCTTAGCAACCCATGTCATAAACTCCT
>BNJU01000443.1_pt1 | contig 187266 bp, 257 predicted proteins | sample 8539281 | NCBI WGS metagenome assembly BNJU01 (sample SAMD00202456, study PRJDB9452) | human saliva metagenome | isolation source: human saliva | place: Japan | reverse complement strand
AAAGAAGGGAGGATTACTTTATGGTTTACCTTTATGATCGGCCTTGTGATTCTCATCGTCAGCGGAATGGCTATGGGTCGCCTTTGCGATCATGTATTCCAGCCGGACGACAGAAGAACACCGGCTTACGCCAAACAGGATGGTGTGGATTATGTTCCGATGCCTACTTGGAAAAATGCTTTAATTAACTTACTGAACATTGCCGGAACAGGACCTATTCTTGGACCGATTCAGGGTATTTTGTTCGGACCGATTGCACTGCTTACCATTCTATCGGAAATGTTATTGGCGGAGCGGTACATGACTACTTTGCGGGAATGATTTGTACCCGTGACGGCGGAGCTCAGATGCCGGAGATGGTAAGACGTTATACCAACAAGGCAGTGTTCTGGATTTATGATGTATTTGTATGTGTGCTTTACTTTTAGTAGGAACCGTGTTCATTTATACCCCCGGAGACATTACCGCAACCCAGGTATTCGGCTTCAGTGGCAGCCTACAGAGGCTTCCACCTGGATTATCTACGGTATCATTTTCGCATACTACTTAATTGCTACTGTATTCTCCCATCGATAAGATTATCGGAAGAATCTATCCTATCTTCGGTGCAATCCTGGTATTCTCCGCAGTAGGTGTATTTGCTGTAATGGTAATTTCCATTACCCATTAGTAGAGATTTTCGGAAACTGGAATACTCCTTCCTTTAACTATGGAGATTATTTCTGGACACAGAACTTTTTCCCGATTTTCTTCGTAACCGTAGCCTGCGGAATTCTTTTCCGGATTTCACTCTTCCCAGACTGCTCTTGTAGCAAGAACCATTAAGAGTGAGAAGGACGGAAGAATGACTTTCTATAACATGATGGCTGTAGAAGGCTTCATCGCCATGGTATGGGCGGCAGGAACAATGGCATTGATTCAGTTCACTGCAGACCAGGGCGGAATCAGCATGGTATTTAACGAAGGCAGGAACCTTCCAGTACATGATTCAGAAGGCGGGAGAGTTGGTTGCTATTTCTCCAACCTCTGTAGTCGGTGTAGTTTGTAGAAGAGCTTTAGGACCTGTTGGCGAGCAATAGCATATCAGTATTATCATTCTTCCCATTACGTCCGGAGATACTGCACTTCGTGCATTACGTCTTACCATTGCAGATACCTTCCACATTAAGCAGGATAACAATTTCAGAAGATTAAGCCTTGCCATTCCAATCTTTATTCTGGTAGCAGGAATCCTGGTTTGGGCAAAGTTTGATCCTAAGGGATTCTTGGTTCTTTGGAGATACTTCGCATGGTCTAACCAGACTATGGCATTATTCCCCTTGGCTGCGGCAGGTATTTATCTCATGATTAACGGAAAAGCAAAATGGGCATGGATGCCACTGCTTCCCGTACCTTCTACACCTTCATCTGCGCAAGCTATATCTTAAATGCAAAGCTGGGCTTTGGTTTAAGCTGGCCAATCGCTTATGTGGGCGGTGTAATTGTGGCTGCTATTTACCTTGTTCTTGTAATCATTAGAGGTAAGAAGGGCGGCACCACTCCTGAGCCTACCGTAAAATAATGGCTGAAAGTGTTCCGTATTTGAAACAGGCAAGTCCTTTTCGATAAGGGATAGTCGTTTGATGAACCGTGTCTGTAAATGATTATATAGGATGAATTGAAAAGATTGATTGCTTTCGGGAAGAGGCAGTCAATCTTTTTATATTTTTAATAAATTAAAAATTAAGTTTTTGTTGATTTTCTCTTAGGATATGGAGTATATTTACTTTGGATTTTAATAATCATCTGTAGGCAGGATGGGAATCGGAGGGAGAAGACGATTCCCTGTATTTAGTCCGGCCTACTCGTACCATAGCAGAAATCAGGGAAGAGAGTTGTAGCTACTATGGGACAAAAATTACCTAGTAAGGGAGAATGAAAAAATGAAGAAAAAGAAACTGAAAGTACAAGTAGCTGCACTCGCCATGACAGGAGCCATTGCAGCTGCACCATTAACCGTAAGAGCGGAAGAAGCAAGCACGGCAGCTCCGGCGACTGCGAGCACAAGCAGTACAGAAGCATCTGCCACTGCCGCAGCTCCTACAGCAAGTACAGCGACAACGCCTGCGGTAAGCGGGACAACTAGCGGAGCAAGTACAGCAACAGCAAGTACTCCCTGCAACAGGCACAGCGGCGACCGCCGGAACAGGTGCAACGGCAACCGGTGCCGGAAGCGAGCAAGCACCGGAACCAGTACAGAAGCTACCGCCGGAACAGGTGCAACTGCAAGCACCGGAACAGCAGCAACAGCGACAACGGAAGCGTCAGCTCCGACAGCCCCGGTTACCGTAGCAGAGGCACCGGCAGACCCTGCCACCACAGTTCCCAACAATGTGGATTCCGTAGTACCGGACGATAATAAGCAGGGAACAGATATTAAGGCGAACGCAGAAATGTCTTTCGGAAAATTTTTCACATTACCTTTAGCAGATATCAATGCATCCATTTCTGCTGAAGATGCGAAAGGGGATAAGACTATTGCTGAAAGCAATCCTAGCTTAGGGGATAATAGTATTACCGCATTAAAAAACAAAGATGTAGTGATGCAGGGAGACCTTTCCATTGCTAAAGAGGATGGAGCTGAGACCTATGACAGTACCGCTACTGCAGCCCATGATGTAAACAAAGAAGATAGCTATTCTTTGAAAGCTGACCTGGATGTAACGGCAGTGAATAATGCCATTAATGCCTCTGCAGATTTCATTCCGAATTCCAATGACATTTCCGTAAATAATATGGAAACAGGTCTTCGTGCCACCTTTACTTTTGGTAATGACCTGGATGGAAGCTTCCATACACCGACAGATTTAGAAGATGCCAAGAAGCACTACGAGCTTAGCTCTGCTGACGGAAGTCCTATGATTTATCGTATCAACTATGCAAATTCCAACTTTGCAAAGGATAAAGTAAGCATCGCTATGGACTTGGATTTAACGAAGATGACTCCATTGGTAAACCGTTATTCCTCCGCTGGAGCCAATTACAAAAATCTGTATGGAACAGATCCTGTTACAGGAAAAGAAAATCATATTGAGAACTACAATTATCCTGCAAGTGAATATGGAACACGTTATCAGACCAGTGTCTTTGGAAACTTAAAGGAGCTGATTAATAATTCTGCTAAGAAGATTCAGTTGGTGATGAAGGGGGTTAAGTTGAATTCCGCCTCCTCTAACCGAGTGGAAACAGAGACAGAAAATGAAAAGACAACAACTACTGAAGGAACCGTTCATGGAACATTAGTCGGATATATGAAGGCTGACATGGGGATGAAGCGTGTAAAAGGTAAAGCTTCTTATGTTTGGGGGGCTATTCAGAATGATGCCGGTAGAGACAGTGTAACAGGTCAGAACAATGACAAGGTAAACCTTACCGTGAAGTTCAGCACTACAGAAAAGAAGGAAAAGCCTGTAGATCCTGTTCAGCCGGAGAATCCTGCTCAGCCTGTTACTCCCGTAGCACCAAGCAATGGAGGAGGAAGCACCCTAAGCCTTGCTCCGGCAAGACCGAGTTCTTCCACACCTTCCAATCCGGGAACCGTTTTGGGAGAAAGTCGTCCAACAGCTTCTACACCAAGCGGTGAAGTTTTAGGAGAAAATCGTGAAACTCCTGTAGCGGATACCGTTGAGAAAAAGCAGGGAGCTGTATTGGGAGAGTCCCGTCCAAGCGTAAAAGGGCGTATCCGACCGAGCATCCGTAGCAACCGGAGATTATAACTTTACAGGCCTTTGGGCTTCCCTTTTTGGAATCTCCTTAGCGGCTTTGGCAGGCTTTGTGGTTTTGCAGAAGAAAAAAAGAAAATTAATATGCCGATAATCATTTTTTTCTGTATCGAGTACATTTTACTGTTAATACGGAAAAACACGAAGAGAATAATAAACCGTTGTAGAACATGGAATGAACAGTTCTGCAACGGTTTATTTCTAACGAGTATCCCTCGCGTAGTGTGCGGTATCTCGTTTTGTGAATTAAGATTTGACTTATTAACTTTTTCCTTAGTATGGTGTTTATAGTTATTTTAATTTTTTAAAAGCAAAAAACAGGAGAAATGGAACAACAGTATCAGCAGCTTTGTATAAATTTCTTCTGTTTTGTCCTGTAAATGCTTTTAAAAAGACAGATGGAAAGTTTAAAAAGCTTTTCTAAACACAGGGAGAATGAAATGAAGAAGAAAAACTTAAAAAGTACAGGTAGCTGCATTAGCTATGACAGGAGCAATGGTTGCGATTCCTATGAATGCCAGAGCTGAGAAGTAAATCCTAGCTTCAGCAGCAACGACAGGAACAATGGAAGCAGCGGAAGAAGCTGCAACAGGAGTGACATCAGGGAGCAGCGGCAGAAACTGCAACAGGGCGACAGCAGGAGTAGTGGCAGAGGCTGAAACGGGGCGACAGCAGGAGTAGTGGCAGAGGCTGAAACAGGGGCGACAGCAGCAACAGCCCCAGGAGCAGGGAACAGCCAGCGGGGAGAAGGGGCAGTTGTTACTGTAGAGGAAGCGGCAGTGGATCCCGGTACCACTGCACCGAACAATGTGAATACCGTGCTGTCGGAGGATCAAAAGCAGGGAACAGACATTTCCACACATGTAGATATTACCGTGGAGGGCAAGCTGAGACCTGTGATTCACGTAGATACCACTGTGACAGCAGAAGATGCCAAGGGAGAGAAGACCATTGCGGAAAGTCATACCGGAGTAGAAGAGAATGTAATTACCAGGCTTAAAAACAAAGATGTAGTTCTCCAGGGATCTTTCCATTAAAAAGGATGAGAGTACAGAAGCCTATGATAGTACAAATATCGCAGCACATCAGGTGAATAAGGAGGATAGCTATTCTCTGAAGGCGGATTTGGATGTTTCTCCTGTGACAAATATCATTAATGCATCAGCCGGAATTATGCCGGGATCAAATGATATGTTCGTAAGAAATTTAGAGACAGGTCTTCGTTCCGCCTTTACTTTGGGAAATGACGTAGAAGGAAGTTTTCATCTTCCTACAGACTTGGAAGATGCTAAGAAGCACTATGAGCTAAGCTCTGCGGATGAAAATCCCATGATTTATCGCATTAATTATGGAAAATCTTCCTTTTTCCAAGAAGTAAGCGTGCTTTTGTCATGGATTTAGATTTAACTCAGATGAAGCCATTGGCGAAGCAAGGCTCCGATGAAAAATGCGGCTAACGAAAGAATCTACGGCAAAGATCCTGTTACCGGCAAAGCATACCCTATTGAAAACTTTAATCTCTCTCCTGCTACGGGAGGACATGCAAGTACCAGCGTTTTTGGAAATTTGCAGGAGCTTATTAAAAATTCTGCTCAAAAGATTCAGCTGGTAATGAAAGGATTAAAAATAAATTCCACCTCTTCCAATAGAGTAGAAACGGAAACGGAGACAGAAAAGAACATTAGTACAGAGGGAAGTATTGCAGGAACTTTTAGTTGGATATATGAAGTCTGATTTAAAGTATGTTTATGCTACCGGAAATACCTCTTATGTCTGGGGTGCTGTGCAAAATGATGCCGGCAGAGACAAGGTGGTCGGTCAAGGAAATGACAAAGTTCTTCTTACCGTAAAAATGAACACTGTAGAGCCGAAGAGCAATCCGGTGCAGCCTGTAAAATCCTGTACAACCGGTGGATCCCGTTAACCCGGAGCAGCCCGCACAACCGGTAACTCCCGTAACCCCTGCTGTACCGGCTAGTCCTACGAATCCTAGTATTGGCGGAACAAGCAATGGCGGCGGTGGAAGAAGCAGTTCAAGAGTGACTGTAAGCACTGTCAGCAATGCACCGTCCAATCCCGGAATCGTACTGGGAGAAAGCCAGTCCGACAGCTTCTGCTCCCGCCGGTGAAGTATTAGAGAGAATCGAGTGGCTCCCGTAGCGGAAACCGTTGAGAAAAAGCAGGAACTGTATTGGGAGAATCCCGTCCAAGCGTAAAGGGCGTATCCGACCGAGCATCCGTAGCAACCGGAGATTATAACTTCACAGGGACTTTGGGCTTCCCTTTTCGGAATTTCCTTAGCATCATTGGCAGGCTTTGTGGTTCTGAAAAAGAAGGAGCAGCAGTAAATATCAAGCCGAAAAATATATAAAACAGCAATAAATGATTACCGTAGTAGAGCAGGTAAAATACCGGTTCCACTACGGTTTTTGAGTCAGCTGTGCCTTCTTTATATTTTTTTCCCTTAGCGAAGAGAAGGACTGTGAAAATAATAAATGGAAGCGATATGCAGTATAGGTATGAAAGAGGATAATCTGAGATTGCAAGAACTATCGAGCTCAGCGAAGTGAAGGACTGTAAAAACCAATAAGCTGAAGCGACAGATGCAGTATGGGCGTGAAAGAGGATAATCTGAGATTGCAAGAACTATCGAGCTCGGCGAAGTGAAGGACTGTAAAAACCAATAAGCTGAAGCGACAGATGCAGTATAGCATGAAAGAGGGGCAATCTGAGCCCGTCAGTACTTACTGAAAGCAAGCAAGCGAAGCGAGTTAGTACTGCTACGAAGGAGAAGTTAGCGGGAGCGTGCCCCGATTTCATGCTGTACTGCATCGGAGCGTCTCTCATCAATGAATACAGTCCTTCACTTCTACAAAGGCGAAGTTAGCGGGAGCGTGCCCGATTACATGCCCTATACTGCATGGTCGCGCATCCTTATCATTTTCCCAGTCCTTCACCACATCCCCCTTCTTGACAGCGCCTCCCTATTGCACTAAAAGATTTTCCTATGTTGTTAGAAGAAAGAGGAAAGCAAATGGCAGAGAAAAAAATCAAAGATTCCACACATACAGAAAAGGTCGGTTCTGATTACAGGCCACAAGAATCGGATACGGATTCCATTTGTAGTGACGATTTCTTATTCCCGTTTGAAGAATAAGATTAACAATACAGACCGGTATATCCCTTGTAGAGCCGGAAATCCCAATGCGGAAAACCAGCTTTGTTTTAGAGCATTTTAAGGTGGACGACTCCTCTTTTATTGGACAATGTAAAACCCAGGTTTCCGATATTGCCTATCGGAAGACTCCCCGGAGTTTCTAAAAAATATGTCCCTTAAAAGCAGGCCTATCAGATGATGAGAGACGGTCATGTGGTTACCCTTCCGGCGGTAAACCAAAACGGCATTTTGGAAGGTCTCATTACCATGTCCGATATTGCCAAGTCCTATATGAATGTATATGATTCTGCCATCATTTCACGGCAGAGACTCCTTTTAAAAACATCCTGGAAACCTTGGAAGCAACTCTGATTACCGGAGATGCCAACCGAAAGTGTCAGGACGGAAAGGTGTTGATTGCGGCAGCCAATCCGGAAATGATGAACTACTATATTGAACCCCATGACATTGTCATCCTGGGAAAATAGAGCAGAAGCCAGCTTTCCGCCTTGGACAATGGTGCGGATTGTATCATCATTTGCGAAGGCGCCAATGCCTCCCCACGATTAAAAGCTCTGGCGGAGCAAAACGGCATGATTATCATGGTGACCTCCTATGATGCTTATACGGCGGCAAGACTGATTAACCAGTCCATCCCATCAGCTTCTTTATGACGAAGGAAGGCATTTTAAGCTTCGAAGAAGAGGATACGGTGGATGAAATTAGGGATGTGATGGCGAAGAAGCGGCACAGAATTTCCGGTTATCAGTAAGGACGGTCGATATCTGGGTATGCTTTCCCGTAGAAATCTTTTAGGTGCCAGTGGAAAACAGGTTATATGGTGGATCGTAATGAGCTGGGACAGGCATTGGACGGCATGGAAAAATGCGAGATTCTGGAAATCATCGATCGTCATAGACTGGGAACCATTCAGACCTTGGGACCGGTGTATTTTAGAAAATCAACCTCTGGGTTGTACCAGCACAATTGTGTACCTGATGTATCAGGAAAATAAAGTGGAAATCGATCCACAAACCGCAGGCTTGATGATGTCCGCCATCATTTCAGATACCCTCCTTTTCCGTTCTCCCTACCTGCACCAAGACCGATGAGATGGCAGGAAAGAGCGTTGGCGGGAGATTGCCGGAGTGGATATTGAAAAAGTATGCCATGAAATGTTTTCCGCCGCCTCCGATTTAAAAGCAGAAGACGGATCGGGAGATTTTCTATCAGGACTTTAAGACCTTTACTGCAGGGGATATTCATTTTTGGCGTCAGTCAGGTAAGCTCCTTAAATGAAGAAGAGCTTCTTTCCTTAAAGCCCAGACTCTTCCATTTTGCGACGGAGGCTTTAGGAGAAGAAAAATCTGGACATGGCGCTTTGTGATGCTCACCAACATTTTAAAACAGGATACTCTGCTTCTGGCTGTTGGTCATAGAGCGGACAGCCTAATTCAAAATATGCCTTTTGCTGGAGCCCAAGAAGAAAGCTTTGATTTTTCGGAGAAGAGATAGAGGGCTTTACCGCTGTGCTGGAAAAATGTGGTTTCTAGAAAGAAACAGCTCATTCTCCTTAGCCTTTATGGGGGAGCAGATGTGGGAGAAAAAGCCGGACTTTCAGAGACGGAAAGTGGGCGAGAAAAGCCGGACTTTCAGAACGAAAAAGTAGACGAGAGAAAAGCCGGACTTTATGGAAGAAGACCGGAGTAGAAAAAGTGGACTTAAAGTAGGAACATCAGAAAGCGGAAAGGATAGTCTTATGAATATTTGTTTAATCGGAATGCCCTCCAGCGGGAAAAAGCGTCTTAGGGGTATTGCTGGCGAAAAATTAGGCATGTCCTTTCTGGATATGGATTTGGTGATTCAGGAAAAAGACCGGACAGTTGCTTCGGGAAATATTGCGGGCAGGGGAAGGAGGGCTTTCTCCTTTTGGAAGAGGAAGTGGAGCAGAGCTCTCCATGAACAATACAGTTCTTGCTCCGGGCGGCTCTATTTGCTACGGAAAGAGAGCTATGGAGCATTTACGGAGAATTCTTTGGTGATTTTTCTGGATGTGCCTTTTTTTCCGAGGTGGAAAAAGAATCAGTGACCCAGTGAAAAGAGGGTGGCGATTCCCGATGGCTTTTACCCTGAAAGACCTATATAACGAAAAAGGCCCTCTACCTGCAATGTGCCCATGAAATTCTGAATGAAGAGGGCTTAAATCCGGAGGAATGTAGAGAGCTTTGGTTCGTATTGCGGAGAAATACAAAAAGTAGATTCCTCATAAAAACAGGTTTTTGGGGAGAAAGGTCAGAAAAGCTTCTTTGACAAAAGGTTCAGAAAGCTTCTTTGACGAAAAAGTTCAAAAAGCTTCTTTGACCAAAAGCTAAGAATATAAAAAGAAATGGCGGAAACAGAGGTTCGTATGGAAAATATCGTACTTGCTTTGCTGGCCCATGTGGACAGAGGAAGACCAGTCTTTCAGAGGCTCTTCTCTATGAAAGCGGAGAATTTCGGAAAAGGGCAGGGTAGACCATGGAGATGAGTGTTTTTAGACAAGGACAGTCTGGAACGAAAAAGGAATTACGATTTATGCAAAAAGCGTTTATTTTACCAAGGAAAAATAAGCGTTTTTCTTTTGGATACTCCCGGACATCAGGAGTTTTTCCTCGGAGATGGAACGTTGTCTTGCGGTTATGGACTGAGCATCCTGCTGATTGACGGAAATGACGGTATTCAAAAGAGAGTTGCATCTTTGGGAAAGAGCGAGAGAAGGAATTCCTCTTTTTGGTGGTAAATAAAATGGACCTTTTCCAAGGGGATAGGGAAAGCTTTGTTAAGAGAAATACAAGAGGCCTTTTCCTGTGAGGGATTATCAACTTTTCTCCTATACTTTTTTCCGACTTGGCAAGATTTTTTTACAGGAAGAGGATTTTTAGCCGGACAGTAGCTTCCAAGGAGAATGCAGCTTTTAGAACAAAAGGAGCTCCAGAGAAGAAGGAGGCTATGGGACAGAAGGCAGTTCCTTCAGAGGACTGTCAGGGACTTTCTGGAAAATCTTGCCTTATTATCCGAAGAGGGAACCATGGAATATCTGGAAAATGGACGGCTTCCCCTAGCTTTTTGCAGGAAAATATACAGGAGAAAAAGCTTTTCCTCTTTTTCTTCACCTCTGCATTAAAAGCAGGAGGGAATCACTGAACTTTTTCTTGGATTTTTGCTCTTTGTCAAATGCCGGCCTATAGCGAGGATTGCGGGAATTTTTATATAAGATTAGCAAAAAGTCCGGAAGGAAGAAGAATCGGAAAGAGCGAAGCTTTTGAAGCCTTTCCTTACGGCAGGAATGGCGGCCTTCCGAAAAAGGCTTTGGAGTTACATTTGGAAGGGGTAGAAGGAGGCTGTGAGAGCGTAGAGCCGGGAATGCTTTTTACCATGCCGATTTCGGAAAAATGCGGGTCTTGGCTATTTCCCGGTGGATGAGCATAATGAGAAAGAGAAGGAAGGTTATTTTCCTACCCTTTTTATCTCTTGAAGGAGAGAGATTCTTTCCTATCGAAAGGATTTGGAGGAGCTGCAAAGGAATTTCGGAGTGGGGATTTCTATTTCTTTGGAAGAAAAAGCAGGTCACTGCTCAGCTGTCCGGAAATCTGCAAAAAGAACTTCTGACGGATTTGTTTGCCAAGAGGCTGGGGAAGAAACTACATTTTTCCAAGCCGAAAGCTTCGTTATGGGGAAAGTCCCGTAGAGAGCCTATGGAAGGGAGCTGTGCTGGAACCCGGTCACAGGATTTCTCTGTTTCTTCAGCTTAATTCCCAAGGAAGTGGAATTCTTTGGGGAGCAGCAGGAGCCGGGAAAAGGGCGAAAGGGATTGTGAGAATAGCAGAAATCCGGAAAAGAAAAGCATTTTTCCATAGAGAAAGAGGAGAGCTACCGGAGGAATGGGTTTCGCTTGGAAACTGAGTGGGCAGAGGAGCATTTTCCGGGACCGCTCCTTTCCGGACCCTATGAGAATTATGCTGGAAATCTCCAACTTAAGCTTTTCTCGAGGCTCCGCCTATTATGTGGACTTTCAGGAGGCGGTGTATCAGGCTTTTCGCATGGCTCAAGCTACAGCAGGGGTTCGGCTGTTAATGCCGTATTTTTCCTATGAAATCTCAGCTTCTCAGGAGAAGCTTGGAAAGATTTTGCAGGAGATTGAAAGACAAAAGGGAAAGCAGGAGGAGCTGCTTTCCGAGGGAGAAAGCTATCAGCTACTGGGAAAGATTCCCGGACAAGCCTTTCGAGCTGCAAAGTTTTGTGCAGGGAGAGGGAGAAAGTTTTTCTTTCTCATTTTCCTCTTATCAGGAAATGGAAGAGAGAACAAGCCTTAGCAGTATTGGAGGAACGTTTTCAGGTTCCGTCGGAGGAGCTTCCCCTCACTACTGCAGGAAAACTTTACTATGGGGAAGAGCTTGTTTCCGAGGCGGCTTTAGGGCAGGACGGATGGGAGGAAAATACTTCCGTCGGAAAATCAGGAGATTCCTCTTCGAAGCTTAACGGTTCCGCTTCTTTACAGCTTAAGAACATAGGGAGGCACTCGGAGAAAAAGAAAAAGGGCGAAGAAGGCATTTCCTTAGAGGAGGAGATGAATGCGATTTTGAAAGAACCTCGGTCCCTTAAAAATCAGGGGACAGGAAGCTATTCGCACCGAGCAAAAATTGTTTTTATCCAAGGAGAAGGAAGCTCGTCTGAGGAGGCCAGAGCCCAGTATGCCAAGAAGGGTAGAAAAATAAGCGAAAAAGATTTTGGTGGACGGTTATAACTTTCTTTTTGCCAAGGAAGAATGGAAGGCACTGGCACAAACGGATTTGATGGCGGGAAGAGAGCAGATTCTTCCCCTGCTTTCGGAATATGCGGCATACCATGACGTGGATTTATATTTGATTTTTGATGCCTACAGGGTGAAAAAGCAATCCGGGGAAAACCTTGCAGCGGATCCCGAATGCAGGTGATCTTCACAAAGGAAGGTGAATCAGCAGACTTTGCTCTAAGTCGAATGGCCAATGATTTTCCCAGTCCGGCTACCCTGTGGTGGTGGTCAGCTCCGACCAGGCCGTGCAGATTCAAGGCTTTTCCGGAAAAGGCGCCATTGTATATTCCTCCAAAGAATTTGCCCTCCAAGTAGAAGACATGAAGAAGCGTATTTCGACTCCCTCTAAATCAATAAGTAGATGGGGAAGATGTAAACTGTATAAAACATGATTTTTATGGAATATAGGTCTGAAGGCAGGGGCACGCTCCGCTAGCCTCTGACTGAGCAGTAGACTATGTTGGTTCACTGCTCACTTTGCTTTGCAAAAGCAAATTCCTTCGGAAGTTGGTCTCACACAGGGAGTGCTACTTTTTCCGAAGAAAAGTGCCTCCTTAGGGGGATTCTAAGCTTTTATAAGACAAAAGCCAAGAACCCGTGGGCTCAGACTGCCCCTATTTCAGACCTATATTCCATAAAAATCATTTTGTGCAAAACAATTACATCTCCCCCATCTACTTATTTTTATCCACTCATTGACGAAATACTATTCAGATTTAAGAATTTTGATAGTATAGAGAAATGAGGGTAAAGGATGAAATGGGATAGGAACTGTTCTTTTTCAGAAGGATAGGACAGAAATAGAAAAATAGAAAAGAGCAGCTTGGAAAGAGAGGATTGGGGATCCGGCAGCGATTCAGCCCTCGCCGAACGTTTTGGGCCTTGCTCTGATTTTTCCTTTTTCTTTTGACGGCATGTTCCGGTACAGGACATCCCGCCATTATGAAAAAGCAAGAGTAATAAGATTGTATTAACTACGGCTTATTGGCGAACAATGATGATTACACTTTGCAGATGACCAAGCGTTTTTGCCAAAAGAAGTGAAGGAAAAAGCCGTGGTAGGATGGAGATTAAGATTCTTAGCCCCAAGGACAAGGATAACGACCTAGCTTTTGTTGGAACGGTTTTCGCTCCGGTAATCTGGACATGGTAAGACTGCTCTACCTTCCGCAAAGAAGCTTTCTGCAAAAGCTCTCTCTCATGGAGCTTCCCTATCTTTTTGACAGCGAAGAGGAAATGTGGAATGTTTTAGATGGAGACAAAGGGTGCTATTTTTCAAGAGGATTTTCAAAAGCAAGGGAATGGAGCTTTTGGTGTGGCATTGTCTTGGCTTTCGGGATTTTTATACCAGTGGAAAAAGCCACTGACCTCTGTAGTGGATTTTGAGGGATTGATTTTAGGAGTGGAGGATGAGTCTGCATGGGAAGAGCCTTGCAGCTTCTTTTTCGGAAAAAACCAGAGAGCTTCCGCAAGATAAAAATCTATAAGGCGTTGCAAAGCGGAATTGTGGAGGGCAGTGAAAATACCATAGAGGAATTTGCCCGGCAGGAACACAATCTTTCCATAAGTATTTTTTTAGAGGATAATCACAGCCCGTTTTAGATTTGCAAAATTCTTTTCTTCCAGAGCAAGAGAGAATCTGTCGGAAGAAGATACGGCTTTGCTTAGGATGTGTCTTTTTCCATGGCTTTACAGGAAAGAGCTTACGTGAAAAAAATGCGGGTGGAGCTAAGAAATAAATTAAGTAAAAGAGGAGTACTCTTCTCATTTTTCCAAAGAAGAAAGCCAAGATTGAAGAGCTTTTTAGCACTCCCCTTTATCAGGAATCCACAGAATCGGATTTTTGCGAAAGCTGGGAAAAATAGATTAAATAAAGAATGATAAGTGTTTAATATAAGAGGATTGACAAGTTTCCTCTCCTCTGTCATAATACTGCCTTGAAAGATAGATGAAACTAACTAAAAGCTTTGTATTATCTATCCAAAGGGCTGTGATGTTAGCGTAAGCATCAGCCTATTCTCGATAGGAGGGTGCTTTTTGCGTGTTAAACAACTCTCCCATGGATAAGGGCTAAGATATCTTACGATACTGTTGTTCTCCTGCGAAGAATATTACAAAGCGAAGTAATAATGTGTAGACAGAAAGGAGTATTATGAGAAAACATTGGATTCTTGGTGCTTCCGCCATCATTTTAGCATCCTCCGTAATGGCTTGCGGAAAGAAGCAGGATATTGTCACCACAGCTGCAGGATCGGAGAAGGCTGCGGAAAGCACTGCAGCTCAGGCAGAGAAGTCTGATTATGTCTTTGTAAAGATGACCGTTCCCTATGCGGACTTTTATTACGGAGAATTAAAGGATATTGCTCCAGAAGAGGGGAAGGATTTGAAGGCGCAGCTGGATGCGGAGGATAAGGTAACAAAGGACGGTTTCCGGGAGACAGGAATGTATGACAGTGCCAGCTCTCCTACTAAGGAAAAAGGTGGAGAAGTTTGTGATGGCGGACGGTGCCGTAGAGGAGAAGGCTCTGTCTATAAAGGGAATTAAGCACGTGAACGTTGCGATTCCGAAAGTCCCTCTATGAGGATGCCAAGAAGGCATTGGAGGAAGAAGGAAAGCAAGAATGCGCTTCTACTTTGATGGGGGCTATTGAAAGTGAAGTCAGCACTGAGCCTAAGGAGTATAAGGTATTAAACTCCGACGGAACCCTTTCCAAGACACAGGGAAATACAAATGAAGCGAAGGACACCGAAGCGGATATTACCACCACTTCCTCCTACGGAAATTATGAAATCGAAGTCAGCGGTTTGGATATGGACTCTGAAATCGTACAGGCTGCGATTCTGGAAACCAAGGACGGCGCAAAGTACGGCTTAAAGCATGAGGACAATATCTGGGTAAAGCCGGAGGAGCTGGCATTTTCCGCTGTGGCTTTCGAGGACACCAACCATAAGGCTCAGAAAGAGTTTAAGCGTTTTGAAGATATTCAGGACAAGGACATTGTAAAGATTACCTACTTCTTAATGGACGAGGATGATGTGGAGGTTCCCGTAAACCTTCATGTGAAGAAGATTGCTCCTGCTGAATATAAGGTTAGCGGAGATGAGAAGGTAAGCTACAGTCCGGAAGGCACCAAAGTAAATTATCAGCTTTCCACTGGAGAAGACAGCTACGCTCTTGGCAAGGTTATCAGTAGGAAGAGTGAGGTAAAGGGAGAGGTTAATACAGACACCGCCGGCGTTTTGGTACTTCCTAAGGAAATGACTCCCGGAAAGTACCAGCTGGTATTCTCTAATGACAATCTCACCGATGTATCCTTTAAGGTACTGGTAGAATCCAGCTTAAAGGCGGAGGACTTCCATTTTGAAAATAACAAGTTAAGCCTTGCAGAAAACGCAGATCAGCTGACTATCGCAAACTACATTGCTTCTACAAGCTCCGCAAGCATCGGAGAGCAGGAGTTTAAGGGCGGTGCCGGAAGACGATTCGGAAAGAACATTTTCAATGATGACGGCAGCGTAAATACCGAGGCGAGCTACAAGAAGGACGATCAGGAAGTAAAGTACTTTGACGGCCCCGGAACCTATCCTGTAACCATCAAGGCAGACGGATATCCTGATATACAGTTCGAGGTAGTCGTACAATGATTTTGACTCTTACTTTAATATGCAGTTTAGCATTTTTCCATTTCTTTGGAAAAGCATTAAAGAAGAAGCCGGCAGTGTTGTATGGGATTTGTATCCTCCTTTCCTTGGTAAGCATTTTTTATCCAAGGGAGGGAGGACTTCCCTTTTTGGACTTCTTTTTAAAGAAAATCATGCAAAGGGGTGTGCTGGCAGGCTCTCTCTTTATCTGGGTGATGCTGGCACCGGTGCTTCCCAAGAGCTTTTCCGGAAGAAAGACCATCTATCTTCTTCGAGGAGAAATGGCTATTTGCGCCTCTCTGATTACTTTGGCCCATAATCTGGCCTTTGGTGGAAAATACTTTGGTGCCTTATTCCTTGGACAGGGGCATATCAGTTTGATGGAGCTTCATGCGGCTATCGTGTCTTGCCTCATGATTCTTTTGTTAATTCCGCTAACTATCACTTCCTTTCAGACCGTTCGGCGGAAAATGCAGGCAAAGACCTGGAAAAAATTACAAAACTGGTCCTATCTTTTTACCTGCTTTTGTACCTGCACATTTTCTTTATTTATCAAGGGGCGCTGATTCGTGGAAAGGGAGAGTATTTCTTTACCCTGATGATTTACAGCTTCATTTTTGGATTCTACGGATTCTTACGGATTAGGCAGTATAGAATACAAAAGGAAAGCAAGGAGAAAAAGACATTCCCCTGCTTCGTACTGCGGGATTTTGCCCATTGTCTGTCTTTTTTTCTAAGCGGCTTTACAGTGCCGGGAAAAATACCGCGCCGCACTTGAGGCAAATGTGGATAAAATCAGAGCGCAGGAAAGCGTAGCGGAAAGTAAGGAAAGTGCGGACAATGCAGCGGAAAATAAAGGAAGTGTGGAAAGCATCGGAAACGGGGAGGAGAAAAGTGATTCTTCTGAAAAGGCATCAGAAGCTAGCGGAGATAAAGCCTCTACGAATTCTTCGGATGCTTCCTCCGATTCCCAAGCTGCTGATGAGGATAGCATATCCGGAGCTTATAAAGACGGAGAATGCTTGAAAGGCTTCCGCCTACAATGGCAATGTGGAGGTGAAGGTCACCATTTCGGGGAAAGATTACTGCCATCGATATTGTGAAAACCAAGGACGATGAAGAATATTTCTTTGACGCACAGAAGAAGGTGATTCCGGAAATTCTGGAAAAGCAGAGTACTGACGTGGATGCGGTGGCAGGAGCCACCACCAGTAGCGAGGGCATTTGCCATGCGGTGGAGAAGGCTCTGGAGGAAGCGAAGAAGTAGTCAAAAAGTCTTCTGGTAAAACTTGTAAAAACAGCATTTTCTTATATAATGAGTTCTGTATTCATTCTTAAAAATAGAAGAATACAGAACTTTTTTATTCTTGACGAGTATCGCTCGCGTAGTCTGCGGTATCTCGTTCATAACGAGTATCCCTCGCAGAGCGTGCGATATCTCGTTGAATGTCTCTTGCGGAGCATGTGTTTTCTAATATTTTCCAAAGGGAAGCTTAGGAGAGTGCTACGCCGCTGTAGAGGATGCCTTTTTGGGGGAATATATATGAAAAAAGCTATACTTTGTATCAGTATCTTGACTATAATTTTCAGCCTTTCTGCCTGCGATGATATTAAGATGGTACAAAATTCTTTTCAGAAAGAGAAGACAAGAAACACAGAGCAGTTAGGAGACCAACCTATGGATGTATTTAAAAAGGGAGATCTTAAAATGGAAAATGGAGAGTACAATATCTATGCTAGCTTCAGTAATTTTCTGGCTGCTCGTTATCACTTCATTTCAGTATTTTATTTTCAGGGAGTTCGCAATGAACCGGAGTTTCATTTGGCGGAGGGGAAGGAGTATAGCAAGGAAGGCTTTACCCCGGAAGAGTTTGACTTTATCCGACATGTTATAAAAATAGCGAATGGAGGGACGCATTTCCCTGAGGTGGATAAAGCCGGTGAAAAACCCTGGCTCCTTTAATCTTAAAGACTATGGAAATATATAACGAGGCAGCAGCTTATGGACAGGCGGAGACCTATAAAAATGATCACTATGAAGGGGCAAAGGAAATTCACAGCCGTCTTTTCCCTTTGGTAGAGAGTACTAAAAGCTCCATTGTTGGAATATAAGCGGGCTATTGATGAGCTTTCTTCATGGAAGAGGAAATCCAGGCAATGAAAAGAACGGGGCTACATTATCCGTTATAACATGTTAAAGCTGTCTCTCTACGAGATCAAATTATGGATGAAATCATAAATCAGAATCTTGTCCAGGAAGAGATGACAGCTGGATTTATCTAAAATTCGTCCTGCCTATGAGGAATTTCTGGCTACCCTATCGGATTTTCGAAAAATGATAGGAAATCGGAAAAGCAATTGATGCGGAATTGTTTACTGACCCCAGCATTTTTGAAGATTTGTCGAATTTGTCAATGATTCCAAAGAGTTTGCAAAACAGATTCAGGAAATGATTCGTCGGATAGACGAAAAATGAGCCATTACAGAGAAGGATTATGGGCGGACAAATGTAGATGGCAGCTTTTTAAAAGATAGATTGGGCATCTATTAATATGGTTCAAAGCTACAGCAAAGTCATAAGCTAAATAAAGCTTTTGCTTTTTGCGAAATTCTTTCTGTTTCTTGTAAAAAATTTAAATTTTTGTATAATTAGTTCTGTATCTTTTCTTAAAATAAAGAAAGATGCAGAATTTTTGATGAGGAGAAAATGTATGAAAAATCGTTTTTAGGACTTGGCGCAATTGCCTTTAGCCCTCAGTCTTTCCGCCTGTGAAGACTTAAAGATGGCGCAGAATGCTATAAAGCAGGAAAAAAGGCGGAGAGAGCGGCGGGGACAGCAGTGATTCCGGGAATAACCCCTTGGATGCTTTGAAAAAGAACCTTTCCGCTGATTCCGGGGAAAGCGACGATGAGCTGACACAATACAACAATTACGTGGATTTCAGCAATTTCCTAACCGGTAATTTTGAAGATAATATCGGCAGATATTTTGAGGGAGTAGAGCCGGAGACAGAGTTTAAGGTAATAGAAGGCGGGCATTATACTACGGTCAGCTTTAGCGATCATGATATGGAGCAAGTACAGAGCTATCTGGATCAGGCCAATGCAGGAACCAATTTCTCCGACCTGGATGAGCAGGTAAAGACTTTGGCTCCTATCGTCTTGGAAACCATGAAGGTTTATAACGAGGCGGCCAGCTATGGAGATTTGCAGGCCTATAAGGATGATCAGTATGCCAAGGCACAGGAAATTCATAGCCGTCTTTTCCCTTTGGTACAAAGCTATATTGATCCGGCAGATACTTATACCGCAGCCATTCATAGCCTTTCTGTGGAAAGACAGCAGGAAGAAATGCAGAGAATGAAGGATAACGGCCTTACGATCCGCTATGATATGCTGAGAATCATGGATCTGAAAAATCAAATTATTGATGCTTTTTCTGAGCAGCCCAATGTGGCAGAGGCCAATATTGCCGACCTTGATTTGACAAAGATACGTCCTGCCTATGACGAGCTGGCTACCCTGCTTTTGGAATTTGTGCCCCTTTCCAAGGATAAAGATGCTGCGGAGAAGGAAGGCTTTGACAATAACTATTATGTTACTACCTTTGCAGATGCTGCCGGAGATTTCAGAAGCAGCTTCAGGAGATGATTGACCGGAAAGAAAGCGGAAAGGGATTTTCCGAGAATGACTTGCAAATTTTATGGGCTACCGATGGAAGCTTCCAAAAATCAGTGAGGCTGCTTCCCAGATGACGGAAACCTATAACAGAGCAGTCGGTTAAAGATTCCTAAAGATGTCAGTTCAATATATTTAGAAAAGATATCAGTTCAATAAATTTATAAAAACGTCGCTTAAATAAATTTATAAAAAGTTCTTGACGAGAAAAGTCAAGTTGTGTTAAATAATAGAGCTATAAAACCGTTGAGGTGGAGATAACGTTAAGTATGAGCTCACAGAGAGTCCGGGAAGGTGAGAGCCGGGCAGTATACAGCTTTAGCAAATGGACCACTGAGGGCATGGTCAAAGGAGCAATCCGAGTATTCCATGACGCGTAGGGAATGCGTTAGTTTCCGGAGGTATGTTAGTACCTTTGCTAAGAGCACGAGTGAATCGTGAACTAGGGTGGCACCGCGAACTTTAATTTTTCGTCCCTAGCAGAATTTTTATTCTGCTGGGGTTTTTATTTTTCAAAAACGGATTTTTGGAAAGTTTTCAAGAGCCTTTTTCGATAAGAGAAAGAACTACTCACAAAGCAGATTAGACTAGTTAGAGAAAGGAAGAAAATGATGATTAGACCAAGTCTTATGGAAATGGAAGCCTACCGGAAGGACGAAAGCCTTCGCCTGCTTCCCGTCATGAAGGAGATTTTTTCAGATTTCATTACTCCCATTACCGCATTGTCCATTTTGAAAAATATTTCGCAAAATGTCTTTTTACTGGAGTCCATGGAGGACAGAGAAAAATGGGGAGATATACCTTTCTGGGCTATGACCCAAGCAAAAGCATTTCCTGCAAAAACGGAATCGTAGAAAGCTCCGGCTAAAAGCTTCCCACCAAGGACCCTAAGACTCTAATCCGGCAAATCCTTCAAGAGCACAAGGCTCCCAAGGTACCCGGGGCCCCTTCCTTTACCGGAGGACTGGTTGGATACTTTGCCTATGACTTTATCCAGTATGAGGAGAACAGCCTTCATTTTTCCGGAAAGGATGAGGAGGACTTCCAGGATTTGGACCTGATGCTCTTTGACAAGGTAATATGTTTTGACCACTTCCTGCAAAAGATTTTTCCTGATTGTGAATATGTCCCTTTCCGAGGGCGAGGCGGGCTATAAGAGAGCAGTCCTGGAGCTGGAAAATATGCACAGGCTCTTAAAGAGCGGAGAGCAGAAGAAGGAAGAGCCGGGCAGATGCCTAAGCGACTTCCGCCTCCTCCACAGCAAGGAAGAATATATGCAAATGGTGAAGAAGGCCAAGAGACATCTGAAGGATGGAGACATTTTCCAAATCGTTCTTTCCAACAGGCTGGAGGCGGATTATGAGGAAGCCTTCTGGAAAGCTATAGACACCTTCGCTGCTTAAATCCTTCCCCCTACCTTTTCTACTTTTCCAGTAAGGACTTGGAGCTGGCAGGGAGCCAGCCCGGAAACTCTGGTGAAGCTTTGAGGACGGCGTTTTGCAGACCTTCCCTCTGGCAGGCACCAGAAAGAGGGGAGCCACAGAGGAAGAGGATAAGCGCATCGCCATGGAGCTTTTACAGGATGAAAAGGAAGTTTCCGAGCACGATATGCTGGTGGACTTAGGCAGAAACGACATTGGAAAAATCGCCAAGGTTGGCAGCGTAAAGGTGGAAAAGTACCATGAAATTCAGCGCTATTCCCATGTGATGCATATCGGCTCCACCGTAATGGGAGAGCTTAAGGAAGGCTATGATGCGCTGGACTGCGTTTCCGCCGTGCTTCCAGCAGGAACCCTGAGCGGAGCACCGAAGATTCGGGCCATGGAGCTGATTGACGATATAGAGCAAAATCGCAGGGGCATCTATGGCGGAGGAATCGGATACATTGATTTCAACGGAAATCTGGACCTCTGCATTGCAATCCGCTTTGCCTACAAGAAAAACGGAAAGGTGGCCATTCGTTCCGGAGCAGGCATCGTGGTGGACTCCTCCGAGGAAAAGGAATTTGAGGAGTGTCAGAACAAGGCAAGAGCCATGGTGGAAGCCATTCGAAGAGGAGAGGAGGAAGAATGATTCTTTTAATTGATAACTACGACAGCTTTACCTTTAACCTATACCAGATGCTGTCCCAATATGAGACGGTGGAAGTGATTCGAAATGACGGGAAAACCGTGGAAGAAATCGAGGCCATGAATCCGGCAGGAATCGTCCTCTCTCCCGGACCGGGCAGACCGGAAAATTCCGGCATTTGCCCCCAGGTAATTCGTTCTCTTCGGGGGAAAATTCCTATCCTTGGAGTTTGTCTTGGAGAACAGGCCATCTGTCAGGTCTATGGGGGCACCGTAAGTCACGCCATAAAAGCCCATGCACGGCAGACAGTCCGAGGTGGAACTTGTGGAAGATTCGGAGCTTTTTAAAGGCCTTGGCCGGAAAATGAAGGTGGCTCGCTACCACAGCCTCATTGCCGAGGAGGAAAGCCTGGAGGGCACAGAGCTTCGGATTACCGGGAAAACCAAGCAGGAGGAAGTGATGGCGGTGGAAGACAGTGCACGGAAGGTTTACGGCGTTCAATTTCACCCGGAAAGCATCATGACCAAGGACGGCGCGAAGATTTTGGAAAATTTTGCAAGGATTTGTAAGGAAGCATAGGGTAGACGTAAATGAGTATTTTAGAGGAAATCGCAAGGGAAAGACGAAAGGCTGTGGAAGAGGAGAAAAAGCTGCTTTCTCTTGTGGCACTGGAAAGGCTTTTGGAGGAGCGGGAAGCCTTAGGGAAAGCTGCTTTAAAAGGAGCCTTTGGAGAAGAAGTAGTGAGAAAGCTACCTTCAAGAATGAAGCTCAGGAGGATGATGCATCAAGCCTAAAATCTTCGGAAAGCGGAAGAAAAAGCTTTTACCAGGCCTTAGCCAAGGAGGGCTTATCCATTATCGGAGAGGTGAAGAAGGCTTCCCCCTCTAAAGGCATTATTGCAGAGGACTTTCCTTATTTACAGATTGCAAAGGACTATGAAGCTGCCGGCATTGACGCCATTTCCTGCTTGACGGAGCCTAAGTATTTTCTGGGGAAGGACCAATATTTACAAGAAATCGCACAAGCTGTTTCGGTACCGGTGCTTCGGAAGGATTTTCTGATTGACCCCTACCAAATCTATCAGGCCAAACTTTTAGGAGCGAAAGCCATTCTCCTGATTGTTTCTCTTCTTGGAGAAAGGGAACTGAAGGAATTTCTGGGAATTGCCGGAAAGCTGGGACTGGATGCCTTGGTGGAATGCCATGATGAGGAAGAAATCCGCTGTGCCCTCTCTGTGGGAGCAAAGATTATCGGAGTCAACAACAGAAATCTAAAGACCTTTTCCGTAAATATGGAAAACAGCTTATCCCTAAGAAATTTGGTACCAAAGGGGCATCTCTTCGTGGCGGAAAGCGGAATGTCCAAGGCGGAAGAGCTAAGGCTTTTAGAGGAAGCCGGGGTAGATGGGGTTTTTGATTGGAGAAAGCCTGATGCGGGCAGAGAGCAAGAAGGAAAAACTTCAGGAATTACGGAGCCTATTGAAATAAGAAATAATCTACAAAAAAGGAATTATGCGTAGAAAAGTAGAAAAGCCGGATTTGTTTAAAAGATAGTTTTTGCCAAAAAGAGGATTTCAAAGGAACAGCAGTAAGGGAGAGAAAGGAGCGAGTATGCTGCAAGAATGTATCAAAAAACTGGTGTTGGGAGAGGATTTAAGCTTTCAGGAAAGCTACGAAAGCATGAATGAAATTCTGGACGGGAAAAGCTCTCCGGTGCAAAATACCGCCTTTCTTACGGCTCTGGCCTGCAGAAAGCGGGAGGAAGAAAATATCACGGAAAGTACCGCATTTGCCAAGGCGATGCGGGAGCACGCCACAGAGGTAAAGCATGAGGGCATGGAGGTTTTGGAAATCGTAGGAACCGGTGGAGACCACAGCAACAGCTACAACATTTCCACCACCTCCGCCTTGCTGGTAGCTTCTTTAGGGGTGAAGGTGGCTAAGCATGGAAATCGGGCAGCCTCCTCCAAGTCCGGCACCGCGGATTGTCAGGAAGCCCTGGGCATTAACATTGTGCAGGACAAGGAAAAAGGCGGAGGAAATGCTGAGAAATACCGGCCTTTGTTTCTCTTTGCCCAGCACTACCATACCGCCATGAAGTATGTGGGCGCTATCCGTAAGGAATTGGGCTTTCGGACCATTTTCAATATCCTTGGGCCGCTAACCAATCCTGCAAAGCCGGATGCCATGCTTCTAGGGGTATATCAGGAAAGACTTTTAGAGCCTATGGCGGCAGTGCTGCATCACTTAGGACTTAAGCGGGCGTTGGTAGTATACGGAGAGGACGGCATGGATGAGATTTCCGTTTCCGACAAGACTTTGGTTTGCGAATTAAGGGATGGACAAAGCCGAATCTTTGAGATTGCTCCGGAGGACTTCCATTTGGAAAGAGGGAAAAAAGAGGAGCTTGTAGGGGGAGATGCGGCGGAAAATGCGGCAATTACCAAGGGACTTTTGGCCAATGAGATTCAAGGCAGCAAGAAAACGGCTCTTTTGTTAAATGCGGGAGCAGCCCTCTTTATCGCCGGAAAGGCGGAAAGCATTGAGGAAGGCATTCGCCTGGCGGAGGAAGCCATCAGCAGCGGAAAGGCATTGACCTTCTTGGAAGAGTACAGAAAAGCTTCCCAAAATTAAGCCGGGACAAGTGCTATAGCCAGTGAGGAGCATCATAAAGCATCGAGGGTTGAAAGGAGTTGGCGTGAAGGTCAAGTACTGAAAGGAGTTGGCATGGTCGTCAAGTACTGCGGTATCACAAAGGAAGAGGAAATTCAGCATTTGCAAAAAGCTTCCCATAGATTATGTGGGCTTTGTCTTCTATAAGAAAAGCAAACGCTTTGTGGACAAGGAGCAGGCAAGGCGTCTTAGGGAAAAATTGAATCCTTCCATTCCCGGGGTGGGAGTCTTTGTAGAGGAAGAGATTCCGAAGATTTTGGAGCTTTTTGCAGGAAGGGATTATCCAAGGGGTTCAGCTCCATGGAGAAGAAGAGGAGTCCTATGTTCTTACGCTTAAGGAGAAAATGAAGCAACTTAGGGGGGATTAAGCCTTTTCTCTGGCAGGCCTTTATCTTAAAAGAAGAAAAGGATATAGAACGGGCAAATGCCTCCCCGGCGGACCTGATTCTTCTGGATGGGGGAAAGGGGGAAGGCAAAGAGGCGGAGGCAGGACTTTTACAAAAGATTCATCGCCCCTATATCTTGGCAGGAGGACTTTCCCCGGAAAATGTAGTAGAGAAAATCAAAGCATTTTCCCCCTATGGATTGGATGTCAGCTCCGGAATCGAGGAGCAGGGAGAAGATGGTGTCCGGAAAAGTCCGGAGAAGATGGATAGCTTTATACATTTGGTGAGAGAATATGAGAAGCAGACTTTCTGAAGACATGGAAGCAAAGAAGATACAATAAAGATGCAATAAAGATACAAAGAAGTAGCAATGAAGATGGAATGAAAGATACATCCGGAAAGGAGTAGTATGGCAGAGAAAATCGGACGTTTTGGGATTCATGGAGGACAGTACATTCCGGAAACCCTGATGCAGGCAATAGAGGAATTGGATAAGGCCTATACAGAGGCTAAGGCGGATCCTTTATTTCAGAAGGAGTTAAGCCGTTACTTAAATGACTATGCAGGACGGCCCTCCCGCCTGTATTATGCGGAAAAGATGACGAAGGATCTTGGAGGCGCCAAGATTTACTTAAAGAGAGGACTTAAACCATACCGGAGCCCACAAAATCAACAATGTTTTAGGACAGGCCTTGCTGGCAAAGCGTATGGGAAAGACCAGACTGATTGCGGAAACCGGAGCAGGACAGCATGGCGTGGCAACGGCAACGGCAGCAGCCCTTTTCGGCATGGAATGTGTGGTTTTTATGGGGCAGGAGGACATTGAGCGTCAGGCCTTAAATGTTTACAAGATGCGTCTTTTGGGAGCGGAGGTGGTTTCCGTAAAGACCGGAACTGCCACCTTAAAGGATGCGGTGTCTGAGGCCATGAGAGAGTGGACAAAGAGAATTTCCGATACCCACTACTGCCTCGGTTCCGTTATGGGGCCTCACCCCTTCCCTACCATGGTAAGGGATTTTCAGGCGGTGATTTCCAAGGAAATTCGAGATGAGATTTTGGAAAAGGAAGGAAAGCTTCCTGCAGCAGTATTGGCCTGCGTGGGAGGCGGCTCCAATGCTATCGGAACCTTCTACCATTTTATTCCGGATGAGGGGGTAGAGTTAATCGGCTGTGAGGCCGCAGGAAGAGGGTGGATACGGAGGAAACTGCGGCCACCATTGCGGTAGGAAAGCTGGGCATTTTCCACGGCATGAAGTCCTACTTCTGTCAGGATGAATTCGGACAGATTGCCCCGGTATACTCCATTTCCGCGGGACTGGATTATCCAGGAATCGGACCGGAGCACGCAGCACTCCATGACAGCGGACGGGCAAAGTATGTGCCGGTAACGGATTTGGAGGCGGTAGAGGCCTTTGAGTATCTTTCGAAAATGGAGGGAATCATCCCGGCCATTGAATCCGCCCATGCCATTTCCTACGGTATGAAGGTAGCGAAGGAGAAGAGTAAGGAGGAAAGCATTGTGATCTGCATCTCCGGAAGAGGGGATAAGGACTGTGTTTCCGTAGCACGTTTCAGAGGGGAGGACTTGGTAGAATGAGAAGCATAAAAGAAGCATTTGCAAAGGGAAAGGCATTTATTCCCTTTATCACCTGTGGAGATCCGGATTTGGAAAGCACCAAGAAGCTGGTAAAGAGCATGGTGGAAAATGGAGCGGACCTGATTGAGTTGGGGATTCCCTTCTCCGACCCCACCGCAGAGGGTCCGGTGATTATGGAAGCTGACCTTCGGGCCTTACAGGGAGGATGCACCACAGAGAAGGTTTTTCAAATGACCAAGGAGCTTCGGCAGGAAGTGGATGTGCCCTTTGTGTATATGACCTATGCCAATGTGGTTTTCTCCTACGGCAGCAGAAAGTTTATGGAAAAGGCCAAGGAAGCCGGGGTTTCCGGACTGATTCTTCCGGATGTGCCCTATGAAGAGCGGGAAGAGTTTTTGCAGGATTGCAGGGACTTCGGCATTGCCCTCATTTCCATGGTAGCCCCCACCTCCGAGGACCGTATTGCAAAGATTGCGAAAGATGCGGAAGGATTTTTATATATCGTCTCATCCCTTGGGGTTACAGGAGAGCGAAAGGAAATCACTACGGACCTGTCTTCTCTTTTGAAAATGGTGAAGAGCCACACGGACATTCCCTGTGCCGTCGGTTTTGGTATCTCCACCAGGGAGCAGGCAAAGGAAGTGGCAAAATATGCGGACGGCGTGATTGTAGGCTCCGCCATTATGAAGAAAATCCATGAGAATCCGGGGAAGGAAGAGGCCGTACTGGGAGAGTATGTGGCTTCGATGAAGTCGGTGTTATAGTGCCACCGTCCGGTAATGAGTTTCTTTCTTCAGGTAATATCATCGTCTCAGAATGAGTTTCTTTTCTTCAGACACGTTCTCACTAACCTCGCCTCGTAGCAGTACTCAAGCTGAAAGCTTCGTTCACTCGCTTTCAGCAAGTACTGACGGCTCAGATTGTCTTCAGAAAGAAACCCTCATTGCCGGACGGTGGGGCATATTTCCGGGCTGGAGAAAAATCTTCTATGTTCGGCTGGGACTAGATTGTCTTCAGAAAGAAAACCTCATTGCCGAACGGTGGGGCACATTTCCGGGCTGGAGAAAAATCTTCTATGTTCGGCTGGGACTAGATTGTCTTCAGAAAGAAACTTATTGCCGGACGGTAGGGGCACATTTCTGCACCGGAGAAAAACTCTCTTGGGTTGATTGAAACTAGCCCTCTTCAAAGAAGCCTAAAATTAAGATGCCTAAAACCGCCAGTCCAACGGCAAGGTACTGGGCTTTGCTAAGCTTTTTCTTTTTAAGAAGATTCTGGCCCAGATTACGGAGAAGAGGCAGTAGCTGGAAATCAAGGGTGCGGAGGCAACAGCATTTGCTCCAATGGCATGAGATATAGGTGAACTGGCCTATTGTTTCGCAGACGGCAGCTAAAAATTTCGGTCCTTCCGTAGGCAGGCTGAACTTGGTCTTTTTTACAAAAACCAAATAGAAGAAGAGGCAGACTGCCAGAGTACAGAAGGTGTATTCATAGGCTACATTTGCAGAGGCTTCCGGAATTTTTTCCAGAACCACCGCGTCTAAAAATGTGCCCAGTCCGTCAATGATGCAGTAAAAGATGGGGAAGAAAATGGCGATAAAGCTGTTTACATATTTATCCTCCACCTTTTTCCTGCATCTTTTTTCGTTCCGCATCCTCATGCTTTTTTTGCAGATAGGAAAGCAGGTAAATGGCAAAAAGATCCTTCAGGGATCCCAGCTTGGAAAAGAAATCCGAATCGGACCAAAAAGATAGAAATTAATGATAAAAATAAACCACATATTGACTCCTTTTTAAAGAATTTTCATATCGCCACTTTTATATCAAATACTGATAAATAAAGATTTAAAAATTAAAGTAAACGCTTGTTTAATTCCTAGTAAAAACAATAGGAATAATAACATGGAAGCCTTTATTCTGTATAGAGATATTTAGTTGTTACACTATAAAAATTTGGATAGTTAAAAATATTATTTATTCAAATCATGCATAAATAAACGAAAATATTTGAAAAAAACATATATGATATACAGCATTCTGACTAAGTATTATGATGATAAACGAGTGTCGTAACAAAACTGTGGGACCACTCCCGGTCAGCACAGTCGTTTTTATGGAGGTACAATGATGTCAATTTATTGTGAGGCTAGAAATTTTGCAGAGAAATTCATCGATCCCTATAGCACAAAGGTAGATGAAGAAGGAGTATTTCCTGTAGAAGCGTTTGCAGAGATTAAAAATCGGATTTTTAACTCTGCTCATTCCTAAGAGCAGGAGGCTTAGGGCTTAGGAATTCAGGAGCATGTGGAAGTTTGTAGAGCTTTTGCCAAAAGTGATGCGACAACCGGACTATGCTATATGATGCATAATGTGGCTTTGACAGTGGTTTTATCTCGAGGAAGTGAAGAGATGAAGCAGAGAATTGTCAAAGAAGTGGTAGAAGAAAGAAAGCTTCTGGCTCTGGCTTACAGTGAGCTGGGAACAGGAACCCATTTCTATATTTCCGATTTGAAGGCGGAAAATGATGGAGACAAGAAACTCTTAGTGGTGTAAAGAGCATGGTTACTTTGCAGAGCAGGCTTCCTATTATCTGGTTTTAGCTCCATCAGATGTGGAAGGAGCTATTGATAACTGGTTAGTTCCGCTGGAGACTCGGGATTAAAGTTTGAACAAAACACCTGGCACGGTCTTGGGATGAGAGGAAATGTTTCCTGCCAGATGCACTTGAACAAGGCGGCTGTTTCTGTAAACAATAGAATCGGTGAGGAAGGTGCCGGACAGGAACATGTATTTAATGTTGTAGCGCCCTTCTTCATTGCAGGACTTGCAGGTGTATATTCCGGTCTTGGGGAGCATATGTTAGAGGTAAGTATTGCCCATGCAAAGGAAAGAAAATATACTTCCGGAACTTCTTTGGCAGAGATTGAAACCGTTCAGATTCATCTGGCAAAGATGTATAATCTGGTTAATTCCTCCGTTTGCACAGCAAAGGAAGCGACCAGAAGTGCGGCAGCAGGGGAAGAGGATGCTTTGGCAAAGATTTTGTCCGCTCGTATCATTGCCTGCGAAATGGTTATTGAAGCCGGAAGACTGGGCATGAGAGTTGGAGGCGGAAAGGCTTATAACAAGGCCGGCAGTATGGAAAGACTCTTAAGAGATGCTTATGCAGGACAGATTATGGCACCCAGTGCAGACGTACTTACCGTTTGGCTTGGAAAAGCTATTACAGGCTTGCCTTTAGTATAAGTTTTAAAGCTTTAAGAAAGGGAGAGAGGAACACCAACTCTTCCTTTCTTTGATTATGAACTATCGCTCGTGTGGTGTGGGGTATGTCGTTTCTTTAAGAGGAACAGGAGGAAAAGACTGTTGGATTTGATCGGGTCTCATTACTCTACTGTACTTCGAAAATTTGTCGGATGATATCAAGAAAAGAGGATAAAATGGAAAAGATAAAGTTAGGGGCAGTTATTTACGCGCCAAAGGTAACTGTTATTTGGGGAATTATTCAGGAGTTTTTGAGAAGGAAAATTGTCCTATTGAACCGGTTTTTTATAAGGATTATAAGAGTCAGGTGGACGGACTGATGAGTGGGGAAATTGATATTGCCTGAACTCTCCTTTGGCCTGGCTGGACAGTTATTTACGCAGCAAGGGAGAATGCTTAAACGGCTCCATGCGTGATACGGATCAGGATCGTAAAAGCTACCTGGTGGTAAGAAAGGACAAGGGCTATCAGACTATTTCGGATATCAAGGGAAAGACTATCGGATTTGGCGCCTATGACTCTCCTCAGGCACGTTTGATTCCCATTTATCATCTGCATAAGAATGGATTAGAGTTTGAAAAGGACTATACGGAAAAAGCGCTTTGATATTGGACTTGGCCTTCATGGAGATCATGTAGGGAGGAGAGTTGGATGCAGCAAGGCCATACTTTCCGGTGAAGTGGACGGAAGCTGGATGCTGGATTTAAACCACAAGGCTTGGATTTTTAGACGGAACCTTGGATGAAGCACAGGTGCAGATTTTTATCCGAGACAGATTTCTTTGACCATTGCATTTTTCACCGGAAGAGCGGATTTTTCCAAGGAAGCCTTTGCCCATTTTACAGAGGTTCTGCATAAGATGGATTACAAGAATCCCGCCCATAAGGAGATGATGGACATGGAAGGCTTGAAGGCTTGGGTACCGGGAAGAACCAAGAATTTTGAGCAGATTAAGAAGGCTAATGAGTACCTGCATGAGAAGGAGAATGCATGAGTAAGCACTCTCCCTTTTACCAGCTCCCAATTGGGAGTATGCCAAGAACGAAGGAATTGCTTTCGGGAAAAACGTCGCCTGCAAAACGGACAGCTTTCCCTGGGAGGACTATGAGGCCATGCTTTTAGAGAAACGGAAGAAGTGATTCGTTTGCAGGAAAGAAACGGAATAGATATTCTTACCGGAGGAGAGTTAAGCCGGGACAATTACGTTTCCTTTGTGGCGGAAAAAGCTGGAAGGTGCTACCATGATGAGCATGGCGGACATGCTGCCTTACATGGAGGACAAGCAGGGCTTTTGAAGAAATTCTGGATACCCTGGATGTACTCGCAGTCAGCATTAAAAATGCCATTTGTACCGGGAAAATCAAAAAGGAAAGAAAGTCTTTTAAAAGAAGAAATCCTTAGAATCCGGCAGTTTTCGGATAAGGAGATCAAGCGACTCTTCCGGCCCTTACCTGATGACCCTGTTCCATGTGGCTTCCGGCCCTTTCTTCCAAGGTCTATGACAGCAAAAGAAGAGCTGGGGAAAAGATGTAGTGGCTCTGTTAAAAGAAGAAATTGAAAGAGCTTTAGGCAAAATGGGGGTATCGGTGATTCAGCTGGACGAGCCGAAGCTACAGAGGTGGTCTTCTAGCAAGGGGAAAACCAGATCCTTTATGTGCCGCCTTGTCAGAGAAGAAAAGATCCTACAGAGGAATTGGAATTTGCCGCATCTTTGTTGGAAAGAAGTGGTGGATTTTATGAATGAAAAAGGAACTTTGCAGCGTTCTTCATGTTTGCAGAGGGAACTGGAGTAAGAATGAGGAATTCTTTTAACAGGCTCCTCACACACCTTTTGGTTCCTTTTATTTGCCAAGGTACTCTTCAGTTTTTGGCCTTGGAATACTCCACTAAGAGGGCGGGAGACTTATCTTCCCTTTTGGAAAAATGCTGCACTCGGGAAAAATTGTATTTTGGGCTTAGGAGTGATTAATCCAAGAATTGATTTGGTAGAATCCGGGGAAAGCATAGTACAACGGGCGGAGGAGGCATTGCAATATCTGCCCAAGGAAAGATTATGGTTAAATCCGGACTGCGGCTTTGCTACCTTGCCAATCGCCCTGTAAATGAATTTCCCTGTATTGAGGCCAAATTAAAGGAGTTGCACAGAGCTCAGGAATTTTTACGGAAAAAGTATTAGAGGAAGCTTGTGAAAGCCATGAATATGAAATGCACCATCAGGGACTTACGCTATCGCGGCATTGTAAGGCAGGATGGTCAGGTTCAGGTTTATATGCAAAAACCATTGTATAGATTCTTCTAAGAAATGGAGTTTGACAGTAAAAAGATACGGATACCTCTGTGAACCTTTTCTGTGCAGGCCTGCTTTTCCGGAATTCTTCATGGCATTTGCAGTTTTATGAAGAAGGAAGGAATCCTCTGGAGGATGTGGAGCAAAGGCGAGGGGTGGTTTTAGACCACCCTCTATCCTACTTAGGGGTAAAAGGATACGAAGAAAGCCTGAGAATCTCTAAAATTACCATTGACCTGTATTTCTATAGCTTTTTGGAAGAAGAAGAGACAATAGAACGGTGTAAGGAAGCTTTGAAAAAGAATATTTTGTATCAAAGTCTGTCCCTGCTGTGGAGATAGACCTTCATTATCATCCTTCTCTTTAATATAAAAGTTCTATTATGGTGTTACGATTTTTGGCATAGTTAGGGAATGTGATTTTTGCCATGGTAAGAGTAATATGTTTTTGTCATAATCCGGGTATTAGGATTTTTTTACAAAAACTTGTGCAGTTTAGGCCTCTATGTTAAAAATGGCAAAGGAAAAAGGAGGTCTATTTCCATGAGTGATTATGAGAGAAGAAGAATGCCCGCCTGCTAATGGCGATACACGGTTTACAGGCTGAGCCTAATCAGCAGTGGGAAGACCGTCTGATGGATGCGTTGAATCATCATACAGAATTTTATGTTCCTATGCGAACTGTTGAGAGGGACAGGAAAGAAAGCCTGCTTTTTGCCGTAGTAGAGGATAAGGATCATAATCATTTTTATGTTTTGTTTACTTCACAAGAAAAGGCAAAGCATTGGACTAAGGGCCTGGAAACCCATGCCGTTTTAAGCTTCCACCAGGTAGCTTCCATGGCTTTGGGGGATCCCCGAATCTCCGGCTTTGTGATTAATATGAATACCGAAAACTTTATCCTGTGGCGTCAGTTTATCGTAAATTGCTTCCACCAGAATCAAGCGCATTTGATGGGACAGGATCCGGTGCAGGTTTCCGATGCTATTGAGTTTTCCGACCCGGTGGGAGACACCAAGGAATTGGAAGAGGCTCTGGCAGAGTATATGCGGGATGACCAGAATGTTACGGCCGCTTACTTGGTGGGAGCTCGTCAAAATGATAAGGAGTTTAATGTTTGCATCGTTAGTCATGTAGGCAGTATTCAGCCAAGCTTCTCCAACATTTCCGCATTGGGAAGAGATTTATGGAAATACGCTCTGGCGGTAATGTCTTATCAGAATAAGAAGGCGGAAGACGCTGTAAAGGATAGAATGCCTTTCTACAGAAGACCCTTCTGCTATAAGCCGGGAAAAGATCCTATATGATAGAAGATAGAGGAGAAGCAGAAATAAAAGTATTCTTGAATATAAGTATTATGTAACGTAAGTATTCTGTAATATAGGGTTATCAGACAAAACAGAATAAACATCAGAAATAGAAGAAAAAGCTCAATCAGGAGTCCGTTTTTCGGACTCTTGTTAGCATAAAGAGGTATTAGATAAAACGAATAAAATAGAACAAAAATAAAAACAAACATTTATTCGAGAATATCTATTTACAAAAACAAATGTACTGTTTTATAATATGGAAAAGCTAATCCGAAAGGGAAGCGAGGAGGAGAAAATGATGAAGATTACGTTAAAAACTTTTGAGATATTTGTTGCTTGTATGCTGGGATTCGGTCTGGTGGGGATGCTGTCTATACTTCCTCAGGTAAGATGGATGGCGTATTTTGCTGTTGTAGCTTCTCTGTTCTTTTTATGGCGATCGAGGAAGAAAAAGAAGAGAAGAAAGAAAAAAGTACAGTTCTATAAGAAGATGGAAAGATTATTGCTCGTAGGCTCCATGAAAGTGCCTAGATAGAGGGAGCAGATATAGCTTTAGCCCTTTGAATAATGCGTGATACTTTTGCTTTGAATAAGTAAGCATGAGAAATATCGAAATGTATATAGAGATTTTTAAAGCGAAAAAGCTCTTGGAAGGTCTTTGATAAAGAAAAAGTTGCTCGAAGGAGCAACTTTTTGAACTCTTATTCATATGACTGCCCTGCGATACGCAAGACATCTTGATTATTCAGCTGCGATTGCTCCGGTTGGGCATGGCTCTTCGCAGCGCCACAATCGATGCAAGTATCTGGACTCACAACATACTTTGTTGGGCCCTCAGAAATTGCCTCTCACTGGACATACTGCTGCACATGCTCCACAGCTTACGCACTCATCACTAACTACGTGTGCCATAATGGTCCTCCTTTTAATGATAAATAGACTAAGTGTAACTTCACCTCCCAGTAAAGTCCCCTATATTCTAAAAACATTTGTGGAATATTGACAAGAATTTCTCAGAATTCCCTTTGTTCAAAAATAAAAACCAGTGGATTTTAGATTATGTACTTATATTTGAGTCAATGTCAACACTGTTGACACTATTGACCGGGTTTATAGACAATGTGCAGAAATGAAATACGAACTATAGGAAACAATATGCAGGAATGGAAAACCATAGCCGAAAGCCTAGGAATCCAGTATACTAAAGCCTATGATTTTAAATATCTCTAATCTAAGTAAGTCCTATGTAGGACAATCAGTATTAAAGGAAGTATCTTTTCATCTTGAGGAAAAGGAAAAAGGCAGCCATTGTGGGAATTAATGGTTCCGGAAAGACTACGTTACTCCGCTGTATTCTGGGAATTGAGGAGGCAGATGAGGGGGATTGCATTTTCCAAAGATAAGAAGATGGCTTACCTTCGCAACAGCATGCGGATATGGAGCAGGAGGATGAAGAATACGAGTCTCTTTCCGGAGGGCAGAAGACCAAGAAGAGATTGAAGAAATCCTGATGGAGAAGTCTCGATCTCTTAATTTTTGATTTAGTTTTCACCAACCACTTGGATATCGGCTCTATTCAGTGGCTGGAAAAGGTCCTAAAACGATATGATGGGCTGTTCTTTGGTGTCCCATGACCGATACTTTTTAGATAAAATCGTGACGAAGGTAATTGACCTGGAACGGGGAAAGGCCCGGATGTATCTGGAAATTACACCGCCTATGCGGAAAAAGAAGAAAATGATTCGAGAGGCGGAAAGAAAGGCCTACGAGAATCAACAGGCGGAAATCAAACATCAGGAAGCGGTTATCGAAAAGCTAAAGCAGTTCAACCGGGAAAAAGCATTAAGAGGGCAGAGTCTCGAGAAAAGCTTCTGTCCAAGGTGGAGCGACTGAGCAACCGGAGGATTTGCAGAATGAGATGCGACTTTTGTTTATGCCAAGGAAGCCTCCGGAAATGACGTCTTGATTACGAAAGATCTAGGAAAAAGTTTTGATGGGAAAAAGGCTGTTCTCCCATGGGACTTTTTCCATTCAAAGAGGGGAGCATGTGCAGTCATCGGAGATAACGGTACCGGAAAGACTACGCTTTTTAAAGATTTTAAATGGGCTGATTCAGGCGGATGAAGGGAGTTTTCGTCTGGGCTCCAAAGTGAAGATTGCCCTACTATGACCAGGAGCATGCCGTTCTTCATATGGAAAAACCCTGTTTGATGAAATTCAGGACACTTATCCTGATATGAATAACACCAGAGTTCGGAAATGTACTGGCAGCATTCCTTTTACCGGAGATGATGTGTATAAAAGTGGGGACCTTTTCCGGTGGAGAAAGAGGTAGAGTGAGCTTGGCAAAGCTTATGCTTTCCGATGCCAACTTCCTGATTTTTGGACGAGCCTACCAACCACTTGGATATTCAGGGGAAGGAAGTTCTGGAAGAAGCTATCCGTAACTATGAGGGAACGGTTTTATATAGCTTTCTATGACCGATATTTTTATCAACCAAACAGCCACAAGAATCATGGAGCTTTTTCCAATCGTTTTGATAATTATATCGGAAATTACGACTATTATCTGAAAAGAAGGAAGACGTCAGAAGCTACGGTGACAGCCTTCAAAAGGATACAGTGCAAAAACACTTGGGTAGACCCTGAGGAATTAAAGAAGGCGCAGGAGAAAGAGGCTGCCAAGCAGGATTGGGCGTCTCAAAAGGAATTTGCCGCAAAGAAAAAGAAAATGGGAGACCAGCCTGAAAAAGGCAGAGGAAGAAATTGCCTGATTGGAAGAAAAAAATTACGGAACTCTCACCGCCATGGAAGAGGTGGGAAGTGATGCAGGCAGGCTTATGGAACTCCATAAAGAGCAGGAAGCCGCAGAAGCCTCCCCACAGGAGCAATACGCCATCTGGGAAGAAAGCTCCTTGGCATTGGAAGAGCTGAAGAGGGATAGAAAGGACTGTAAAATCAAAATATTTTCGAAAAATTTTTATTATTTTGATTTTTACAGCTCTACAAAAAGCATTCCTCGATTCAAGCGAAAACTAAATACAGTTTTCATAGTACCATTTTGGGATGAAGGCAGTCTGAGCCTCAGGGTACTTGCGAAACAAATGTAATGCCGTTTTTCGCTTAGTATTCCTACGTGGCGAGGCTAGCGGGAGCGTGCCTGAATACCAAAAAGTGGTACTATGAGAAACGGAGGGCATATCGTTTTTCGCTTGTCCCCTTACTCTACATCCTTCATACTTAAGGAAATCTTCTTCCTGGCTACATCCACAGACAAGACCTTCACCTTCACTATATCCCCTAAGCTTTTACCACATCCAAAGGATGCTTCACAAATTTCTGACAGGGCGGAAATATGCACAAGTCGTCCTGATGCACCCTGATATCCACAAAGGCACCGAAGTCAATGACATTTTCACGGTTCCCTGTAGAACCATACCTTCTTTTTAAATCTTCCAGTTCCAGCACATCCTCTCGAAGGATGGGGGCGGGAAACATCTCTGGGTCTCTTCCCGGCTTTGCCAAAGCTCAATAATATCCTTTAAGGTATATTTCTCCTACGGAAAGTTTCTGCTCACCCCTTTAATCCACCGGGGAGAAGAAAGGATTTTTCCCATTTCTGCCTTTTCCGGAGAGGAGTTCATTCTCTGCAATTCCTGCTAATGCCAGTATTTTTCGCTACGCTGTAGGACCTGGATGTACGGAGGTCATATCCAAAAAGCTCTTTTCCCCACGGATTCTTGAGGAATCCGGCACTCTGCTCAAAGGCTCTTTCGGTCCCACTCTCACACCTTTAAAAGCTCTTTTCGAGACTTGAAGGCACCGTTTTCTTTCCCGGAAAGCCACAATATTTTTGGCAATAGTCTTGTTGATTCCGGAAAATGTAGGAGAGGAGAGAGGCGGAGGCAGTGCTTTAAGTCCACCCCTCACCTTATTTACACAGTCCTCCACCACCTTTGTTTAACTGCTCGGTCAGCTTGCTTTGGTTCATATCATGCTGATACTGTCCCACGCCGATGGACTTGGGATCACTTTTCACAAGCTCCGCCAGGGGTCTTGCAAACGCCTGCCATGGAGGTGGAGCTTTTTCTCCCACATCAAAATTGGGAAATTCTTCTGTGGCAAGCTTGCTGGCAGAATATACGGAGGCCCTGCTTCATTGACAATCACATATTTTACAGGGCTCTTTTGTCTTTTAAATAGTCGGAAATCACCTTTTCCGATTCTTCTGGAGGCGGTTCCATTCTCCAAAGCGATAATATCCACATGGTGCTTTTGAATCAGCTGGTGGATTTTTGCCATAGACCTTCACCTGATTTTTAGGAGTGTGGGATAAAAATGACAGTGGTATCCAGTACCTTTCCGGTGGCATCCACCACGGCGATTTTACAGCCGGTACGAAAGCCCGATCCCAGCCCAGCACGACCTTTCCGGTACGGGTGCCTGCATCAAAAGCTGCTTTTGTTGTCGGAGAAAACCAGATGGCTCTGTCCTCCGCCTTTTCTGTCAAAAATGTTTCGATTTCGTCTCAATAGAGGGGGCAATCAGACGCTTGTAGGAGTTTATGATGGCTTCTCCAGATAAGGTCTGTATTTTCCTTTCTCACTGACCTGAACCTGCTCTTTCTATATAATGAGGATTTTTCTTCAGGAAAACGGAGCTTTACGCTGAGAATTTTTTTCCTTTTCCCCACGATTTAAGGCCAAAATACGGTGACCCGGAATGGATTGCACTTTTTTTCCTCGTAGGAGAAGTACTTTTCAGGTCTTACTTTCCGGCGTTTCTTCCTTTTCCTTTAGAGAGGAGCAAATGAAGCCTCCTTCAGACTCTTGTTTCGAATCCATTCTCTAAGCGGGCATCCTCGAGAAGTCCTCGCCAAAATATCCTTGGCGTAGTTTTAAGCGCATCGGTAGCAGCCAGCACTTCTTTTTCCGGAGAAATATACTTTTCCGCCTCTGCTTCCGGATTAGCACAGGGAGAAGAAGAGTCTTCGCCAGCTCTTCCAGCCCCTTTTTCTGGCAATCATGCTCTGGTTCTCCGCTTTGGCTTATAGGGAAGGTACAGATCCTCCAGACGAACGGCGGTATCTGCGGCCAGGATTTTTCAATTCCTCCGTTAATTTTCCTGCTCCAAAATACTATGGAGAATACTTTCTTCGCCTCCAGCTTCCGAAGATATTGCAGTTTTTCCTCCAGATTTCGTAGTCTTTCATCATTTAAAACCGGAGGTCAGCTCTCACGATAGCGGGCAATAAAGGGACGGTGTTTCCTTCATCCAAAAGCTGTACCGCTGCCTCTACCTGTTTTTCTTTATGACAACTCGCTGATTTTTCTGAATAATATCCATGCTCTTCTCCTTTTTGATTTCTTCCTTGCAGGATGCTGTCATAAACTTGAAAAATGCATTTCTTTTTATTAAGGAAGAAATAGCTTTTTATGTTCCAAAACTGCTTCAAAAAGTCTGCCTAAGTATACACTAGCTTTGTTTTTCCGAAAGAGAATCCCGAGATTTTCCTGAAGCCCGAAGCAGAAAAAGGTACCCGGGAATAAATCGATTATATGTGTTTTCTGAGCAATCATAGGCATTTTTCCTGAGGAACCATACGCATTTTCCTGAGTGCGATAGAAAAAAACTGTTCACAGCGTTATACTGTAAAGGAAAAACTGTTCACGGCGTTACGCTAAAAAACTTAAGTTTGAGAGAAGGGAAAGGAGATTCTATGGAGTTTCGGAAAATCGGAGAGGATTATGTGGTACGTTTAGACAGGGGAGAGGAAGTGATGGGATGTCTGACAAATCTTTGTGAGAAGGAGGGCATTGCCTAGCCAGCATTTCAGGAATCGGTGCCTGATTGTATGGAAGTGGGACTTATAATGTTTCGAGAAGAAATATTATCCCAAGGAGTTTACTGGGGAAATGGAAGTTACCTCTTTAGTCGGCTCTGTAACGGAAAAAGGACGGAAAGCCCTATCTGACATCCATGCCAATGCCTGTGATGAAGAGCTTAGAGGCATTGGAGGACATTTGAAAAATGCAGAATCTCCGAACGGGAGAAATCTTCCTTCATACCCCTGCCCGGCAAGGTGGGAAGACAGGAAGACTTAAAGGGACAGACCGGACTGAATGTTTTTCGTTTGAATAAATCTTTGCGAAAATGGTTTCATCATTGTTCCATAAAGTTTTCAAGAGGAAAAAGTGGCTTTCTCATTCTATTCTGTATGGGAAGAAAAACAGCTGAAAAGTGCTGTAGAATTGACTAACCTCGTGTTCTTATGGGAAACTTCTAAGAGCAGTGAGGGAGTAGCATACGCGAAAGCGCAACAAGTCAACATACTGGCGGGGAGCCTGGCTTGTTTTAAAATGCGAGACTCATGTATAACGCAAGCTATACATGGAGTCTGTCATAAGATTTTTAAGGCATAGCGAGCAATCGTTATACCTTTTTATTCTTAATGAGTATCCTCGGTGAAGTACAGGAAAAACCTCGTTGCATGGGAGTAGTGTAGAAGAATCGCATAAACAGGATCTCGACTTGGGTTGAGAATCAGAAATCAAAAAGTCAGGAGTGTATGAAGTTTATCATCAACAGTTTTTATTGGGGAGCAGGGCTGGCTATGGATGCGGTAACGGTTTCATGGCACAACGGCCTGGCGGAAAAAGGAATGCAGGAAAAAGAAGAGGTGGTCTATTGCAGGAGTATATGGCTTCTTCCAGTTTTTGATGCCACTTTGGGCTGGATTATGGCATATTGTTTGTTGCAGTATTTTTCAGAAGCTGGAAAACTTTGATTCCCTGGATTTCTTTTTAGGACTCCTTCTTTATATCGGTGGGAAAATGCTGATTGCCGGAATACAAAAAGAAGGAGGAAGAGGCGGAATCTATTCTGACAGATTTACTGCTCCAGGGAATCGCTACTCTATCGATGCTCTTTCTGTGGGCTTTACCATCGTCCATTTTACTTTTGACGGAGGCGGTTCTGGCTTTTGATTATCGGAGGGAAACCCTCATCCTTTGCTACTTTTGCTATCGGTATCGGGAAAAAAATGCGGAACGATTCTTTCCAATAAGGCGGAAACTTAGGTGGCGTTATATTGATTTTTGATTGGATTGGAAATATTTTTTTCTTTAAGATATGGACTTAGGTATCGGAAGGCCATTAAGAATTATAAGAAAGAAAAATAGGGAATACAAAAAGGAAATACAACAGGGAATAAACAGGAAATAAAAATAGGGAATACAAAAAGGAAATAAACAGGAAATCAAACAGGAATAAAGCAGGAAATACAAAAGGAAAATACTAATAGAAAAATAAAACAGGAAATAAAAACAGAAAATACAATAGAAAAATAAAACAGGAAATGATGGAATAAAGAAGAGGTTACATAAATGGAAGAAGGAAGATCAAAAAGAAAAAGACCGTTTAGCGGAGGGGAGGATCCCTCTGCCAAAGCGCTTCTTTTCTTGGTATGACGAAAATAGGCGGATTCTTCCCTGGCGTGAAGAGCTGGGACCCTATCACACCTGGCTTCCGAAATTATGTTACAGCAGACCTGAGTGGAGGCGGTAAGGGCTATTATGCCCGCTTTTTAGCGGCGTTACTGGAAATTTCGGACTTAGCGGATGCGGAGGAGGAAAAGGTTTTAAAGCTTTGGGAGGGACTCAGTATTATTCCAAGCGAGAAACCTCAAAAGGCGGCGAAGACAATTATGATGGAATATGCTGGGAGATGCTGAAAACTTTTCAGGAATTAAAGAAGCTTCCCGGCATCGGAGAGTATACCGCCGCGGCCATTGCCTCCATTGTTTATAAGGAAGAGGTTCCTGCCCTGGATGGAAATCTGCTTAGGATTTTTTCCCGTTTAACAAGCTACAAAAAGGTGGTTTTGGAGCCGGAGGGAAAGAAGCTGGCCTTTTTCAGGAGAAAAATGCGGGTATTGACCCTGGGGATTTTAACCAGGCTCTTAGCGATCTTTGGCTCTGGAGTTTGTCTTCCCTAAGGGGAGATTGGCTGTAAGTCCTGTCCTTTGGAAGATTTTTGCAGTAGTTCCAAGGCAGGAAATCCTTCGGATTTTCCAAAGCTTCCGGAAAAGAAGAAAAGAAAAGTGGAGCAGTACAGCATTTTCCTGATAAGGCATCAGGAGGAGCTAATGCTGAAAAAGCGTGAAAAACAAGGGGCTTTTTGGCAGGGCTTTACGAGTTTTATAAGCTGGAAGGGCATTGCTCGGAAAAGGAAGCTTTGGAAGCTGTGGAAAGTTTAGGCTTACGTCCCATACGGATTAAAAGCTTTTAGGTGAGGCGAAACACATTTTCACCCATAAGGAGTGGGAAATGATAGGCTATGAGGTCTATTGTGAGACTTTCTAGGAGAAGGACAGCAAGAAGGACAGAAAGAAGAAAAATTCCATCATTTTAAGGGAAAAGTTTAATCCCTGGAGGAGAGCGGCAAAGCTAAGAAGACAGTAGCTAAAAAGCAACAGCTAAGAAGCTTTGGGAAAAACAGGGCTATCGCTTCTATAGTAAGGAAGAAATTCAGGGAGAACTCAGCATTCCTTCAGCATTTGCCTACTACAAGCAGTTTTTATAAAATCAACAGAATAAAATTTAATTCGGAGTAAGAAATTACGTAGTTAATTTATGCTATGATTAAGCAGGATTTTAGATAAAGGAGAGGCAAGGCGACCGGCCTAAGATTAAGGAAATAGCATCTATGCATTCATAAGAAAAGAAAGGAGGGAAGAGTGAAAAAGTACATGGAGCTTTACCGGGAAATGCGGCAGGATATTGTGGAAGGCCGCTACGGCTTCTCGGAACGCCTTCCCTCCAAGCGCTATCTTTCCGAGGAACGGGGCATTTCGATTACGGTGGAACATGCGCTGGCACTTTTGGAGGAGGAAGGGTATATTGAGGGGAAGGAACGAAGCGGTTACTTTGTTTCCCTACCAGGAGGGAGATGTCTTTCCCTGTTACTGATAAGGAAGAGAAAGCCGGTTTTATCGATTTTTTTCAAGAGGAAAACTGCTGTTTCCCGGGAGCAAATGTCCTATCCCACCATTGCCAAAGCGGTGCGGAGAGCCATGAGCAAGTATCAGGAGGAGATTCTGGAAGCCTCGAAATGCAGGGGAAGTTAAGAAGGGCACTGAAGGAATATTTGCGAAGAGGACGGGTGATCTTTGTGGAGGAAGAGCAAATGATTCTAGCGCCGGTGCAGAGAATCTCTATGCTCTCCTTGCACAAATTCTGGGAGAAGAAAAGTGCTTTGCAGTGGAATCGCCCTCTATGATAAGATGCAAAGGATTTATGAAAGCCATGGCATTCAGCTGGAGCTCCTTCCCATGGGAAAGAACGGCATTGAAAGCGCCGCCCTGCAAAAGGCAAAGACCAAGGTGCTTCATGTGACTCCCTTCCACAGCTATCCTACAGGCATCACGGCGGATGCGTCTAAAAGGCGGGAGTATCTGGACTTTGCCCATAGAAACGGGGGCGGTCATCATTGAGGATGATTATGATTCCGAATTTTCCTTTGGGGAAAGCCGGAGGATTGTCTCTTTTCTATGGAAGCCGGGGAAAATGTTTTTTACATGAACAGCTTTTCCAAAACCATCGGCCCGGCCTTTCGTATGGCCTATCTATTGCTACCAAAGAAGAATTTGAAAGAAAATCTGGAGAAAATCGTCTTTTATTCCTGCTCCGTGCCGGTATTGGAGCAGTGTATTCTTACGGAGCTTTTGGAAAGCGGGGAGTTTGAACGGCATATCAACAGGGTAAGACGAAGCAGAAGAATGACGAAGGTATAGAGAGTAAGAAGCTAAATATTATAAAAAGGATTTAGGGTGAAAAATGGGAAAACACGGAGTTTTATTACGGATATTTACAGTATCATATCGAATGGATTTGGTATCTCAGTAAGGAAATGCGTTATTTAATCTTCTTTGCGGCAGGTATTTTTGCCCTGACCAGCTTTTTAAACATGCCATAGACGAGGAGCCAAAAAGAAAACTTTCCTAGAGATTTACCCATCAAAAAGGTCTCTGTGCAGATACGAAGAGCCCATAATCCGGGATTTTCCATGGGAAGATCTGAGAAATATCCGAAGCTGGTAAAGACTTTGTCCTTGCTGGCTACCCTTTTTCCTGATTTTTTTGCTCTGCCCTATATGAGTATTCTTCTTGGGGACGGGTTCTTTTTGCAAAAATGGGGTACTGCCATGGTCATCGGCGGAGCTCTCCAATACCCACGATCGCCTGATTAAGGGAAAGGTGACAGACTATATCAATGTTCGCGTTTCCTTTTTGAAAAATGCCATTATTAACATAGGATATTGCCATTTATTTTTGGCGGTATGATTTACGGAATCGGAGTGATTTTTCGACCTTTAAAAATAAATAGAATTTTTGCATAAAAATATAGAACTAAATTGTACGAAAAAGAAAAGCATAAATAATAGTGGAATAAATTTCTTTTTAAAAATAATAGTAGAAAAACCTAATCATTTTGTTAAAATGGGAAAACAGCAGGAGAAAAATCCATGAATTTTTGACAAAAATTTATGGTTTCACGAGGGAGGAAGATATGAATACTATGTTTATGCTGAGCCCGTATTGGGCGTATTGGGTCTTTTTGTTCGCTCAGGCACAGAAGATTCAGAAGGGAAGATTCCGGTAACGAGAGGATGAAGGAAATTGCCCATGCGATTGCTGAGGGTGCGCAGGCCTTCTCTCGCGGAATACAAGATTCTTCTTTTTGTTTGCAGTCTTTTCCTTTGCATCGGTTTAGGAACAAGAAGCTGGCTTAGCGGAGCGGCTTTTTGTCTTCGGTGCTTTGCTTTCCACATTGGCAGGATATTTCGGAATGCGTTCCGCAACCGCAGCCAATGTTCGTACTGCAGAGGCAGCAAGACAGTCCGGAATGAAGAAAGCTTTATCCATTGCCTTTTCCGGCGGTTCCGTAATGGGAATGTCCGTAGCAGGCTTCGGTATTTTTGGTTTGGGACTTTTCTACTACTTCACTAAGGACGTAGGTGCGCTTTCCGGATTCTCCCTGGGAGCTTCCAGCATTGCCCTTTTCGCCCGTGTAGGTGGAGGAATCTATACCAAGGCAGCCGACGTTGGAGCAGACCTTGTAGGTAAGGTTGAGGCGGGAATCCCTGAGGATGACCCTAGAAACCCTGCGGTTATTGCGGACAATGTAGGAGATAACGTAGGCGATGTTGCCGGAATGGGCGCTGACCTTTTCGAGTCCTATGTAGGTGCCTTGGTTTCTGCTATGACTTTAGGTGCACTGGCTTTTCAGGATAAGGGAATTGCCTTTCCTCTGCTTCTTGCAGGATTATCCTTACTGGCTTGTATCTTAGGAAGCTTTTCCGTAGTTATGATTGGTGGAGAGGATCCCAGTAAGGTATTAAAGACTGCCAGCTACTCTGCTGCAGTGGCAGTTATTGTTTTTGCTTTTGGACTTTCCAACTATTTCTTCGGAGATTTCCATGCGGCTTTGGCTGTTACGGCAGGATTGATTGCGGGATTATGTATCGGTGCCATTACCGAGTATTACACATCCTCCAGCTATGCTCCTGTAAAAGGAAATTGTGAAGTAGTCTGAAACCCGGATCTGCTACCAATATCATTTCCGGTATGGCTATCGGAATGCGTTCTACAGCTATTCCTATTTTTATTGATTTCTGTAGCGATTTTTGTATCTCTTCAGTCTTTTAGGACTTTACGGTATTGCTTTTATCCGCTGTGGGTATGCTTTCCACAACAGCAATCACCGTTGCGGTAGATGCTTACGGCCCCATCGCGGACAATGCCGGCGGTATTGCGGAGATGGCAGGTCTGGAAGAAGGTGTTCGTAAGATTACCGACCAGTTGGATGCAGTAGGAAATACAACAGCAGCTATGGGTAAGGGATTTGCAATCGGTTCCGCAGCCTTAACAGCCCTTTGCATTATTTGCATCCCATGCGGAAGCTGTACAGTTAAAGAGCATCAATGTTTTGGACAGTAGGGTATGTATCGGACTCTTTATCGGCGCTATGCTTCCTTCCTTTTCTCCGCATTTACTATGAGCTCTGTAAGTAAGGCAGCCTTTGCCATGATTTCCGAAGTAAGAAGACAGTTTAAAGAGAAGCCGGGCATTATGGCGGGAACAGATAAGCCTGACTATAAGACCTGCGTAAGTATTTCTACCCGTGCGGCTTTAAGGGAAATGATTGTTCCCGGTGTACTGGCTGTTATTGCACCGCTGGCTATCGGATTACTTCGGTGCAGAGGCTCTTGGCGGACTTTTTGGCGCGATCTTTTGGTTTCCGGTGTTATGATGGCAATCTTCATGTCCAACTCCGGTGGAGCTTGGGACAATGCTAAGAAGTATATCGAAGAAGGACACAACGGCGGAAAGGGTTCTGAGACCCATAAGGCAGCTGTTGTAGGAGATACAGTAGGAGCATCCTTTCAAGGATACCTCCGGACCTTCCATCAACATTTTGATTAAGCTGATGACCGTAATCGTATTAGTATTTGCTCCGCTCATTATGACTCTTGGCGGAATTTTTATAAAAGTGCTATACTATGAGGAGTATTCTTTATAAGTTTTTATAAAGAGCAGTCAAAATGGCTAAAAAACTCCGACATTTAAATAAACTTTTGTAAAAAAATTAAAGCAATCTGTGTATCCTCTTTGGAGAAGATGAGGAACAGAGTCTTTGAAAAATTCAAAAATTGTCAGATTAGAAAAGCCATTTGTCCGAATTCGGATAGATGGCTTTGTTTTTTAAAGAGTGACTTTGGATGCAGGAGGAGGTTTTAGCAAAACAGAAGAGGAGGATTTATATGAAAATCAAAATTGGCTTAGTGCCAAGACTAATCATTGCCATCATCCTGGGTATTTTTGGTTGGTCAGTATTTCGTTGTGGTTCTGTAGAGGGATTGTTACCCTTTCAGGCATTTTCAGCAGCTTTTAAAGTTCGTTATTCCTTTGATGATTCTTGCTTACGTTACCATGGGAATTGCGATCTCGTCTCAAGGAGCAGGGAAGTCCTCCTTATTACCGTTTGTATCGCATACGGCTCCACTTTGGTTGCCGGAACAGCATCCCTATGTGGTATCCAGCAACCTGTTCCCCAGCTTTATGTCTCCGACGCTCGGATCAGATTGCAAAGACTGCGATAATTCCGTTTCCGGATACTTCAGCATTGCTCTTCCCCATTGTTGGATACTCTTTCTGCAGTGGTTTTGGCATTTATTTTGGGGACTCTGCCTGTCCAATATGAAGGAAAGGAAACTGATCTGACCTTTACAATACCATGAAGGATTTCTCCGGCATTATTGATAAGGTATTGCATACCGCCATTATCCCTCTGCTTCCTTTATACATCATGGGAACCTTTGTGGACATGACCTACCCGGTAAGACCTTCGCGATTTTAAGCATTCTGTGGAAGGTATTCTTAACCGTAATCTGCATGCACTGATCTCACATCACTATCCAGTTCTTTATTGCAGGAACTGTTGCCAAGAAGAACCCGATTACTTTGATTAAGAATCAGGTTCCGGGTTACATAACTGCCTTTAGGAACCCAGTCCTCTGCAGCAACCATTCCGGTAAACCTGGAATGCGCAAAAGAAGGACGGTGTTTCTCGAGCAGATTCGTAACTTCGTGGTACCTCTTTGTGCCAACATTCACATGTGCGATCCATGATTACCATCACAGCTTGCGCTACCGCCGTATGTCTTATGAACAACCTTCCGATTTTCATCGGAACCGTTGTACCCTTCATTATGACTCTGGTATCGCTATGGTGGCAAGCCCCTGGTGCTCCCTGGCGATCCATCATGACAGCACTTCCTTTCCCTCTATATGATTTTTCGGTAAGGAAGCAGGAGATCCCAACGGCCCCATCTGTGCCATCATGGTGGCTTTATACATCACCCAGGACTCTTCGGAACCGCTTGTAATGTATCCGGAGACAATGCCATCGGTGTTGTGGGTGAATGAGATTAACGAAAGACTTTTTGCCAAGAAGGCTTAAAGGATAAACTGTCAGTAAAAAGACAAGAACGGAATATTGTGTTTTTCGGGATTTGGAAATATTTACAAAGAAATTATAAACAAATCATGAGAAATTGAAGAAAAAGGGAGTACGCTTGTTATACTCTTTTTTCTACTTTTAATTTATGGTATATTTTGCTAGGAAATAAAGCGATTTTTAGATAGATTTTGTCGTTTGGAATAAGCGGAGGAAAAGCAGAAGTGTTGCCTGTTGTTCCCGGATGGAAGAAAATACCGTGTTAGTTGAAGCTATCATAAAAACACAAAGGAGAGCTTATGAACGTTTTTAACATTATCGGTCCGATTACGATCGGGCCAAGAAGTCTCTATACTGCAGGTGCGGTTCTGTTTGGGGAAGAGTAGTAAACAAGGTGGCAGGCTCGGATGACTTTAAGGAGTTGGATATCGAGCTGTCAGGTTCTTTTGCCAGAACCCACAGAGGCCATGGTACGGACAGAGCTTTTACTTGCCGGGCATTATGGGCTATCACAGCTATTCCGAAGAGATTCGGGATGCTTTGCAGATTGCCAAGGATAGGGGGATTGACTATCGTTTCATTGAAAATGATATTCCCGGAGCTCACCCCAATACCGCCCGCATCCATTATGTCCTTCGGAACGGACAGGAGGGTACGGTGGAAGGTGCCAGCATCGGAGGCGGAAATATTCGAGTAGATGTGATTAACGGCCTGAGAGTGGATTTTACCGGAGAAAGTAATACCATTCTGGTTTTGCATCGGGATAAGCCGGGGCATGATAGCGTTGGTAACCCAGATTATGTACGATAAATATAAGGATTTAAATATCGGCAACTTCCGTTTAAGCCGTCCGGAAAAGGGTGGAATCGCCTTAATGACCATCGAAATAGACCAGATGCCGCCGGAAGAACTGATGGACGAAATCAATAAGCTTCCTAATGTGGAGAATGCCTTACTGATTCGTGCAATTTAGTGTTCATTTATACTATTTATTATAGAGCATTTATTGTAGAGAATTGATTAGATAAAGCATTTATTATAGAGCATTGATTAGATAGAGCATCTCATTAGATAAGCTGCGAGACTATTTGGCGGTACATTGGCGACCAAAGAAAGGTCTACGGCAGGAGGAAAAATGATTAAATACGATACAATTAAAGAAATATGCGATAAGGCAGAGGCGCGGGGAATCAAGATCAGTGAGCTTTTGCCTGGAAGACCAGTCAGAGCAGATGGGGCTTCCTAAAGAGGAAATCTACGAAATGATGGAGAAGAATTTGATGTGATGGTGGACCTGTTGGAAAGGGTGGGGATAAGAATCTCCGTTCCACTTCCGGTCTTACCGGAGGAGAGGAGCAACCATGCTGGAATATTCTCAGAAAGCTCAAGGCGGTTTGATGGGAGAGTTTATGACCAAGGCTATCGGCAGGGCGATGTGCGTGTCCAACTGTAATGCAGCTATGGGCAGAATTGTGGCAACCCCTACTGCCGGATCCTGCGGAATCTTGCCCGGATGCCTGGTTTCCATGTATCAGGACAAGGGCTATAACAAGAAAGACATTGTAATGTCTATATTTACTGCAGCGGCTTTTGAATGGTCATTGCCAAGCAGGCCTCCATTGCCGGCGCTGAGGGAGGATGTCAGGCGGAGTGCGGTTCCGCTTCCGGTATGGCAGCAGCATCTTTGGTGGAGCTTATGGGGGGGAGTCCCAAGGCTTGCGGAGATGCTTTAGGAATGTCCTTGGTGAATCAGATGGGCCTGGTTTGTGATCCGGTGGCAGGTCTTGTGGAAATCCCCTGTGTAAAAAGAAACGTATCCGGAGTAGTGATTGCCTTTTTCCTCTGCGGATATGGCTCTGCAGGAGTAGAACTGAAGATTCCTGTAGATGAAATGTATTGCGGCAATGAAGTCGGTGGGAGACAGCATGTCCAGCGCCCTGAAGGAAACCGCTAGGGGCGGCTTTGGCAGCAAGCCCAACAGGAATTCGCTTAAGAAAAAGAAGTCTTCGGAGAATAAGCAATAGGGCTATAAAATTCAATTTTAAATACAGTTTATGCAGTATAGGTCTGAAAAAGGGTAGTCTGAGCTCACCGGTACTTGGCGAAAAACGAAGGCACTGATGTTTTTCGCTTAGTACTGGTAAGGACAGACTTTTTCATCAGAAAAGTCGTCCTGTTGCAGACCAACTTCCGAAGGAATTTGCTTTGCGAGAAAGTGAGCAGTAGACAACAAGTCTACTGCTCAGTCAGGGCGAGGCTAGTGAGAGCGTGCCCCAACTTCAGACCTATACTGCATAAACAACTATTTTTATCGCCCCTATTGCTTTTCTTTATGGAGATTTCTTTTTTTCTTAAGACTTATTCCTTTCTACTTTTTCTGACTAGCCAAGGGGAGGTCTAGGGCGTACAATAGGAAGCACTAACATGAAAAGAGAGGAAAATGAGGACATGGCGATAAATGCACAGAACAAAATGCTACCGACAGCAACAAAGCAGGCAGGAAGAAGCGGAAGAAGCTTAAAAAGCAATTATTTTCAAAAATTGCCCTTGGGCTTCTTTTTTCCGGTATTCTGACATTTTCTCAGGCAGGGAAAGGCTTTGCGCTGGACCGCTTTCTGGCGGGAACCCATGGAAACGGCATTCCCATCGGAGGAAAGACTGTAGAGGAGGCCAAGGCCTATCTGGAAGGGGCATATAGTCAGAATTATGTCCTCTATCTTATAGGAAGAGAAAAACGGAGGAGATTTCGGAAAGGATATCGACTATCATTTACAGGCAGCTAGCAATCTTGCGGAAATTTTACAGAAGGAAGCGGAAAGCGGAGCCTCAGGGAAGTCCGGACCAAAGAATCGATTATTCCTTGAAGGCAGTACCGCAAGCTATGACACCGTGAAATTGAAGGAAAAGCTGGAAGCGCTTTCCATGGTAAAGGATGCCAAAGAGACCAGAACTGCCAGCGTGGTGAAGGAAAACGGAGTCTACACCATTATTCCGGAGCAGGAAGGAAATTCTCTGAATTGGGACAGACTTTGGGCAAGGGTGGAAAGAGCTCTGCAAAGAGGAGAGAATACGATTCAGCTGTCCGATGACGGAATCTATGATGCAATCACCCAGAGAAAGGCGGATTTAGAGGGCAAGGTTGATGCCATGAATAAGCTTTCCTCTGTGACGATTGTTACCAACATTTTAGGAAATAAGGAAAGCTTGACGGGAGAGCAGCTACAGGAGATGGTTACCGGCGTGAATGCTTCCGGACTAAGCTTCGATGAAGAGAAGCTTCTGGCTTATGCCCAGTCTTTGGAAAATAAGTACGGAAATCTTGGAAATACCGTGTCCTTCCATTCTGCCAGCGGAAAAGACATTGCCATGAATACCCCCTATGGCTTACACATCAACGTGGCGGCGGAAAGGGATGCGTTACGGGCTGCCATTTCTTCCCTGCAAAGCCAGGAGAGAGAGCCGGTTTATACTTATAGGCCTGCACAGTATGCCCAGCCCCAGTTTGGAAATACTTTCTTGGAGATTGATCTGGGATTGCAGCATGTGTATTACTATGAAAATGGCGCATTGACCTGGGAGAGCCCTACGGTAACCGGGATGCTTACCGAGGATCGGGCGACCCCTAGCGGTGTATTCTTCCTAAAAGGAAAGGAAACCAACAGAACCCTGAAGGGAAAGATGGTGGACGGAAAGCCGGAATATGAGGCTCCTGTGTCCTATTGGATGCCCTTTAACGGAAACATCGGTTTACATGATGCCACTTGGCGTTCCAAGTTCGGTGGAAACATTTATGTGAAGAACGGTTCCCACGGCTGTATCAATCTGCCGAAGAACAAGGCGGCGGAGCTTTTTGCCAAAATCCAGAAGGGATGCCCGGTAGTGGTTCATCCATAAAAGAAAGACAAGTAAGAAAGTAAGTCAGTAGAAAGTGAGTAAGAGTGTAGTTATCGGAGGCTTAAGGCTTTCGTTAACTACACTTTTTTGTGTTTTTAGAAACCGTATTTTTTTCCGGTATCTGTATCATTATCTCCCGGTTCATAAGAAAATAATGATAAAAAGCTGGATAATAAAAAGTAAAATTGTTTAAGATAATGTCCTACAGGAAAACTCAGCACAGTGTGAAATACAGAATATAGAGTGGTATAGAAAAGGGGTGGCTATGCAAACAAAGAATATTATGGTGAGAAGGTATATCGGAATGCTTTTGGGGGGTGCTGGTGATTTCCATCGGTATCGCTCTGTTTAAGGAGTCTCATTTGGGAAATGACCCTGATTTCCGCCTTAAATATGCGCTTGGCAGAAATCTTCGGGATTTCATTGGGACAGCAGAATATGATAGCCAATGTTCTATTTTTTTCATGATTCAGCTTGCTTTCGGACGAAAGTATATCGGTGCGGGAACCTTTGCCAACGGCATCCTGGTAGGCTATATCGTGACTTTCTTCTATGAAATATTTACAAAGCACTTCGGCTATGCGGAAGAGCAGGGTTTGGCGGTGCAGTTGATTTGGGTAAGCCTTGCGGTGGTGGTAACCTCCTTCGGCGTTTCTTTTGTACCAGACAGCGGACCTGGGGATTGCGCCCTATGATTACCTTTCCTTGGGTTTAGGGATAAGACCAAGAAGCATTATTACGGATGCAGAATGTTAACAGACGGTTTGGCTGCTCTTGGCACCTTTCTTACCGGAGGATTGGTAGGAATCGGAACCTTGGTTTCCGCCCTTTTCCTGGGACCGATTATTCATTTCTTCGACGTGCATTTTTCCGAGAAATGGATTGGCTATACCCCCAGCGGCGAAAAAGCGGAAGAAGAGGGGATTTAGAGAATAAAAGTAAAGTTTAAGAGAGATAAAAAAAGCAAGGAATAAAAAGAGAAAAGCATGGAATAAAAAGAAAAAGAATAAATGTTAAGAAGAGAATTTCTTTATGACTAAAAATGGAACTATTTTTACCAAAGAGGCGTAAAATTGTTTCTAAAATAAGAAAAATGTCAGAATTTCGTAAAAACACGGGATGAAAAATGTAAAAACACTAGGCAGTTTTGTAAGAATGCGTTAGTGAATCTTCATCTTGTGTTTTTATTTTTCGCCACATTTTCTCCCTAAAATGGCAAACTGTAACACAAAACCATAAAAGGAGAGTTTATGCAGGACGCGAATTTTACAGTAAAGAACAATAGAACAGAAGAGGGAAATTCCGTAAACGGGAATTTAGGAAAAGCGAATCGGAAAAGGAATGAGAAGAAGCGCTCTTAAATTTGGAAAGAAAGGCTTTAGCCCTGCCCTTGCTCTGATGAGTTTGAGCATGAGTACTGCTTTCACTGCTTCCGCAAGTCCAAAGGAAGAGGAGCTTTTGGTATTTTCCGAGGAGGGTGCTATCATTTCTCAGGATGATCAGTCCACTACTTTATTTTCCGACGATGTTTTGGTGGGAGATACCGTCAGCAGAAGTCAGCAGATTGTAGATTATGCAACCCAGTATATCGGCAGACCTTATCGCTACGGCGGAGTAAGCCTTCTTCACGGATCGGACTGTTCCGGCTTCTTAATGGGAATCTTCGGACACTTCGGCATCGGTCTTCCCCATTCCTCTGCGGAGATTGGAACCTTGGGAACCAATGTAGGTTCTTTTGGCAAATGCGATTCCCGAGTGATGTTTTTGGCTTATGCAGGTCATGTAGGAATCTATTTAGGAAACGGAAGAATGCTTTCCGCATTGAATTCCTGCCCGGTGTAACCATCAGAATCTGCAACCTATAAGCCTCATAAAAATCCATTAGAAGGTTCGTATAAAAATATTTTTCTTTAAAAATAAGAAAATCGCTTATACTCTATATCATACCGCCGATATTACTATCACAAGGATAAAAATTCCTAAGAAAATTATCCCTCAAATAGTTATCAAGTTCTCCTAGTAGAATGTGTGTGATAAAAAAAGTCCACGAAAGTGGTAATGTGAGAAAAGCCCCGGAATGCTGAGCTTATCAGCGTCCCGGGGCTTTTTGTATCCGGATATTTTCGGAAACTCTTACTGAATTCTGAAAACTCTTACAGTTCTATGGACGGTATTGCATTTGCCCTCGAAAAGCTGATAAGCTAGCGGGGTTAAAGATGATGGAGGAAGTATGGAATTTCAGAAGAAAGGGCGAAGAGTCGCCGTCCTGACCGTCCTGTCGTTAAGCTTCTGCTTTTTGGACAAAGCGTAGTTATGCCGCGGGTCCCGGGGACAGTCTGGGAAAAAAATGCAGGAACAGCACAGGAAGCAGTACGTCAAGCAGTACCAACAATTCGAGCCAGAGTAACAGCTCCTCTTCGGGAGCTTTGGATTACTCCGGCTGGTACGGCTATACCAATGCGGACGGCTCCGATTTAAAATATCTGGAGAAGGGAACCGAGGTTTCCAAGTTCCAGAATGAAAACGGTCCCATTGACTGGGATGCGGCGAAGAAGGACGGATTGGACTTTGTCATGATTCGTATCGCCTACGGCACCAAGGAAGACGCCTATTTTGATGAGAATGTAAAGGGGGCTCAGAAAGCCGGCATTAAGGTGGGGGCCTCACCTTGCTCCACCGCGAAAAAATATGGACGATGCCTTGGCAGAGGCCAAGCTTACCGTAAAGAAAAATTAAGCCCTATAAGTTTGAATATCCGGTGGCCTATGACCTGGAGGTCGGCTCCATGCTTTCCGACGGCCTTACAAAGGAAGGGCTTACCGCCATGACCAACGCCTACTGTAAGAGAGTGAAGGATGCGGGCTTTATTCCCATGGTCTATGCCAATAAAAACCCTGGCTGACCAAGCACATGAATTTATCGGATTTTACCCTATGATGTGTGGTTTGCGGCCCATCCCTCGGATCGGGTGTATCGTCCGGTAGAGGGAAGTACCACCACCATTTGGCAGTCCAGTGAAAAGGGTGTGGTGCGAGGCATCAGCGACTGGTTACTACGGAATTTTCCTGGAAGGCTTACGGCGGAGGCAATCCTTCCGAGAAAAATGCCGGTAAGTCCGGCAGTAGCTCCGGAAACAGCTCCAACAATGGCGGAAATTCTTCTAATAATTCCTCCGATAACGGAAAAAACAGCAATAATTCCAATAACGGAAATTCCGGAAAGAATGGCGGCAATAAGAGCGGCAACAATTCTGGCGGTGCTTCCGGAAATAACTCTTCCGGAAACAACTCTTCCAATGGGGAAACACAAGCCTGAATAAAGAAGAAAACAGTACCATCAGTACTGGCGGGCCCACAGCAGAGTCTCAGGCCGCTGTGGAAAAACGGTTGGGTACAAAGTACGCCCGGAAAGTGGCAGTATAAGGAAAATGGAAAGGCTGTCACCGGCTGGAAAAAGGTATCGATAAGTGGTACTTTATGAATTCCGACGGCAATATGCAGACCGGCTGGGTGAAGGATCAAAACAGCTGGTATTTCTTAGATGACCAGGGGGTAAATGCGAAGCGGCTGATCAAAGATAACGGAAACTGGTACTTCCTGAAGGACAGCGGGGCAATGGCCAAGAACTGGCAGAAGGTCTCCGGAAAATGGTATTGGCTTTCCGAGGACGGCGCAATGCGAACAGGCTGGAGAAACCTCAATAATGTATGGTATTATATGGAGGATTCCGGCGCGATGGTAGCGGATACCACGAGAAACATTAACGGAGTGGACTATCGTTTTGACGCCTCCGGTGCCTGGCTTCCTTAAGAATACAAAAGCTCCCGGTGAGTAATTTACAAAAGATAGAATAAAGCTTCTGGTGAGTAGTTTACAAAAGATAGAATAAAGCTCCTGATGAGCGGTTTTTTCTAAAGATAATACAATACTCTACTATCGCCGATGAAGATAAGGGAAAGTAAGGCTTCTCTTAAGGAGTAAGACGTTTCCGGAAAAAGTGTGAAACTTAGAAGGAAATCATAGGCTTAAAGAAAGAACGTACAATCCGAAAGGGAATTAAGATGTTGAAAGAAAAAAGCGTTAAATCCGAAAGAGAATAAAAAATAAGAAAGAGGAGAATACTATGCTAAAGAAAAAAGAAAGCATTTTCAAAAACAGCAGGAAAGAAGGCTCTGCTTTTGGGGCTGGCAATGTGTGCTCTATGGAGCATTACTGCATTTGCAGAGGATAAGCCGGTAAGCCTGTGCAAATTGACATCAGTCCCAGTGAGGATTTGGAGCTGGAGTCCGGTAAAACCTATGCCAAGCCTGAGGCTGTGGCGATGGACAGCGGCTATGAGGTTTCCGGATTTTCCATTGACGGAAAGAATCAGGGCTCTCCCAAGAAGCCCTATACCTACACCATTTCCGTGAAGGCGGAGGGGGAAATGTCTTTGATGACAATACCGTGGTAGAGGTTCGAGGTGCTTATGAAATGGCGGTAACCGAGAAGTCCAAGACAAGCATTAAGCTTAAGGCAAATGCCTATCCTTTCACCATTTTAGAAGGAGCCGACAAACTTTACCCAGGACGGAACTCTGATTCGTTGGGGAAAGGTGGATTACGCTTCCGGCTATGATGTAGTGATTTACTACACCACCAAAAACGGAGACGACAAGGTAGCAAAGAAGTCCGTAAACGGTACCAGCATTAACGTAAAGTCCTACTCCGAAAACGGAAAGGAATTTGACCATATCGCTGTAAGAGCCAAGTATGACAAAAAGGACGATTTGGCCCAGTATATTGCGGATTCACAGTATGTAGAGCCCTCCGGTGATGTGGACGGAGAGTATTCCGATGACGGCTACATTTTCAACCTGATTACCTTGAAGGCAAAGGGAATCAGCAAGGGAAGCTTTAAGGAATACAGTGCCAAGAAAAAGAAGAAGACTGCAGCAGAGAAGGCTAAGGACAATAAGAAGAGACCTTCCAATGACTACTATGGAAATACCGAGGATAGCGGTAATGCTTCCGGCGGCCCCTCCGGCAATGTTTTAGGCTGGAGACAGAACGGAGAAGACTGGTATTTTGAGGAGAACGGTCAGCTTTCCAAGGGCTGGAAGCAGATTAAAGACCAGTGGTATTTCTTCGATGAGGATGGAAAAATGCTTACCGGCTGGAGAAAGATTGGCGAGCAGTGGTATTATCCGGATCAAAAATGCAGCAAGCGCCGGTGCGATGCTTAGCGGATGGGCATTTTTAACTAATCAGTGGTACTACTTGGAGCCAAAGGCCGAGGGACAGGGAAAGATGCTCACCGGCTGGCAGGAAATCAATGGACAGTGGTACTATTTCCAGCCGGAGAACGGTGCAATGCTTAGCGGATGGCAGAATATCGGAGATAAGTGGTATTTCCTGAATGTGAATAAGGAAGGTGTTCCTGCAGGCGCTATGCTGAAGGATACCGTGCAGGATGGCTACACTATCAACGCAGAAGGTGTTCGGCAGTAAACAAAAGCGGTTTTTAGAAGTATGCTGTTTGAGACAGATAGGGAAAATTCTTGCTTTCTATGAGGAAGGATTTGTAACCTTTGGGAGAGATAATCTGTCTTCGTAAAAGAGACTATTTTCGATATGTTTGCGGCCCTTATTGCAAAAGAGTATAGCTTGACTGTGGCAGCAAAGGAGAATTCAAGTTTTTGCATGGCAAAGGAGTTAAAATGAAGAAAAAAGCTTTAGCGGTGGCATTGTTATTAAGTGGAACTTTGGCTTTCCACGGACAGGCTTTTGCGGATGAGTACAGTAACGGTACCATTCAGGAGAAGCGCTTCCCAACGTGGTTCATGGCGTAAATCAACAGGCTTCTGAACCCCAAGGCACCCTGGCAGGATGCGAGCTTAACCCAGGCGGCTCAGGCAGCGAATGCCGGTAACACGGGAAATAACGGTAACGGAAACAACGGCACAGGAAGTAATGCTTTCAGTGTCCAACAGCTCCTCCAATGCAGTTAGTCCTCCGAGAGCAGTACCCAGGGCGCTACTACAAGCAATGCTCCTTTAAATGTGCAAAAACGGTAGCACTACTCCAACTTATACCGACAGTACCATCGGTTTGGGCGGCGCCAGCATTACCATGATTAAGGGAGAACAAAGCGGACAGCAGATTTCATTGTAATTGAGAGCAATGACGGCAGCTTAATCGTAGTGGACGGTGGTTTAAAGACCAATGCTCCCTACCTTGCAAAATACATTAGGACAGAGGGGAAAGGTAGCAGCTTGGCTCCTTACCCATCCTCATGAAGACCATGTAGGTGCCCTTTGCGGTAATCCTTGAGCAACAGAAGAAGGAAGGTCATCCGGATTATTAGCAACATTGACCTGGACAGATTTACTACGGCTTTGCACCATTGGCCTTCTATGAGCAGTATGAGCCGGCTCACCGTATTCCCATGATGAAGGAAATTATGGAAGACCTGGCCCAGTACGACAGTGCAAAGCGCCATGAAAGCTCCCCTGCAGGAACCAGCTTCACCTATGGCAATGTGGCAGAGGTTTTGAACACCCCTGTATTCCATTCCTATCGACTCAGGAAACAACAGCCCGTTTGCTATATGATTACCATTAATGGAAAGAAGCTTCTGATTACCGGAGACCTTCCCTATGAAGCGGCAGGGAAACTGATGGAAGAAAGAGGTGCTGATAAGCTTTAAGGCGGATATCGTGCAGATGGCTCATCACGGACAGCATGGCGGATCCTTTGCCTTCTATAGCGCAGTGAATCCCAGATATGCTTTATGGCCCAGCTCTCAGGAACTTTGGAACAAACGTAAGGATGCCTTCACTGAAGACCAGGAAAGCTATACCGTGGCTTTGACCAAATTCTGATGAATAAGCTGGGTGTGGAGAAGAACTTCGTTATGGCAGATGGAAACTGGGTACTGAAAGCAAGGTGGAAAAGCCCCTGTGCCCATAAAGAAAAAAATGCTGTATCCTACAGAAATAGTTATGTACTGTTGAAGAGAAAAAGCCCTCGTATCCTTAGAGAAGACTTGCTTTTTACCCAAGAATCTTATACTTAAGAGAAAGTTTTTGGGGAAAGGATAAAAATATGGAACAGTGGAATGTAGAAGCTTTCAGAGATAGAGCTAGAAGTTCACAGAAGATGCAAGAGCATTAAGCAATGATTTTCAATATGCCATTGGCTTAAGAGAGAAGCAGAAAGAAGGAGAAGATATGAAGAAAAGATTTGAACTGTACTGGCCATCATCGGTGGAATCATCGCTTTTTGCGGATTGGCTTTACGGCGTATATCGTTTGCTTTGCTCCGGATTATCTGGAGGATTACGAGGACTACGATGATTTAGAGGATGAAGATTATCTGGAAGAGGAATAATCTTATTGCATAGTGCTTTGAGCGAAAGAAAAGAGGCAGTAGCCTCTTTTTATACAGAGCTCGGTGGTGATTGAAGATTTTGACATTCGATCTCATTTTACGCAATAGTTAAAGTGTGGCTTTTTTACGTTTAAACGTTGGAAAGACATCGTAAATGAATGACAAAAGAAACATAAGATAAAACAAGTGCACCAAAAATGGTGCAAGCAATAGCGTTTTATGCTATACTAGAAAAATAAGGAGGTCTTATGATAGGAGAAAAATATTCGAAAGCTTAGACATACACAGGGACTTACCCAACCTGAGTTTTGCGGAAAAGAATAGGTGTTTCGCAATAGCTTAAGTCGATACGAAAATGGAAGCAGTCCTATTTCAACGGATATTATCGATCGGATTTGCCAAGGTTTCAAGTTTCTTATAGAGAAATAGTAGGAGAAGAAAAGATGATTAACCCGTTAGAAGAATACCAACTTAGCTCCAAAATAGATTTATTTAAAGAGCGGGCAGCGTCTATTCTGGCCAGACTATATCATTTTCAAGATAAACATGCCATAGCATTTGATGATGAGCAAAAATCCATGGGTTTTACTGGGAGATGATTTGTCTATGATTTTACAAGATAAAAATCTATACTATTCAGAGTGTGGAAGAGCTAGAACGATATCAGGATATTTGGATGGCATTGAAAGAATGTTGATTTGCAGGAACAACAGGTGGTAGCTTGATGGAGTTAGAGTGTTTTAATGAGGATGATTTTTGCCCTTTGCTTTAAAAACGAAATATTCAGCGCACTGACAGTAGGAAAAATCCCCAGTGTAAAGCCTGAAGCTATTCTACTTGGGGGACAAAAGGGAGCGGGAAAAACTCTTCTTCATCGAATCAAAAAAAGAGGAATTTCAAAGTAATATTATCATTATTGATGGAGATTTATTTCGTTTTCAACATCCGAATTATGAGGAACTATATAAGCAATATGGTAAGGATGCTATACAATATACTAATGCCTTTGCCGGGAAAATGGTGGAAGAACTCATCCTGGCTTTAAGCGAAAAGGGATATTCATTACTCATTGAAGGAACTTTACGAAATCCTGAGGTTCCTAAAAAAACTGCGAAGCTTTTGAAATCAAGAAAATATCATGTTTCTTTAGCAATTATAGCATGCAAGCCGGAACTTTCCCATCTCAGTACAATAATCCGTTATGAGGAAATGTATAGTATTGATAAATTTTCGGGCTAGAGCAACAGAAAGAGCAATCCATGATGAAATAGTTCAACACTTAGTTGAAAATCTTAAAACATTGGAACAAGAAAAAATCTTTGAAAAAATTCAGGTGTATCAAAGAGACTCTTCTTGTATTTATGATTCAGAGATAGACTCAGGTGAAGCGGCGCAAAAGGTAAAGGAACCTATTTGGACAATGGAGTTTGTTCTGAAAAAGGAAATGCTTAAGTCGGAAGAAGAAAGATTAAAACTGTTACAGGAACGAAATGGTAATACAGGGGAAGAGTAGAGAATTTTCCTTTAAAAAGGGGTCAAAAGAAAGAGGTCAGGAGATATGGAAAAAGAAAATACAAATAGCAAAATAGAGGAGCTGTCAGCAGCAGGAAAAAATACTGGTGCCAAAAATCAGGATCGTTGCGGTGGTTGCTTTTATCAGGAAATTCCCCTATGAGGAGGAGGTGGCGAAAAAGGAGCAGGGAGATTCGAGACTTATTCGATCCGGTGATTCAGGGAAACTATCTTTTTGAGGGCATCATTTCTTCTCCAAAGAAAGAAGCCTACTCGTAATAAGATGGAATTTTCCTTTGGGGATCAGGAAAAGGATGGTCCTCTTTGTCTGGGATTGCACCAAAAAAGAAGCTTTTTCAATATTTTTAAATACGGAAGACTGCCGCCTGCCCCATCCGGATATGGGAGAGATTTTACTGGCTACAAGACTGTATTTTTCAGGAAAAAGGTCTGAGATACTATCACAAAAAAGCGCCATGAGGGCTATCTTCGACATCTCTTAATCAGAAGGGCGGAGAAGACGGGAGAGATTTTACTCTCTCTGGTGCATAGTACCCAGCTTCCTGCCGAAGAGGAAGAAAAGATTTTAAGCGGCTGGAGAGATAGACTGCTTTCCTTGGAAAAGGAAGGAAAGTTGGAAGGTAGCTATGCGGGCATTTTGCATACGAAAAATGACAGCTTGGCGGATGCAGTAATTAACGACGGAACAGAGACTCTCTTCGGAAAAGACTATTTTTACGAGGAGCTACTTGGTTTAAACTTTAAAATTACGCCTTTTTCCTTCTTCCAAACCAATACTCTGGGTGCAGAAAAGCTCTATGCCAAGGTACAGGAGTATTCCAGCTTTTCCGAAAATGCAGAGGAGAAAGCCTGTGATTTACGACCTTTATTCCGGAACCGGCACCATTACCCAGCTGATGAGTAAGGTGGCAAAGCAGGCCATCGGGGGTGGAAATCGTGGAAGAGGCAGTGAAGCCGCCAAGGAAAAATGCCAAGGAAAATAAGGTGGAGAACTGTATCTTCTATGCCGGAGATGTGCTGAAGGTGCTGGAGGCAGGGCAGGGAGCGACTGAGCTTCCCTATCCGGACTTTTATTATTGCGATCCTCCAAGAGACGGAATGCATAAGAAGGCCTTGAAAAAATCATTTCCTACGGAGTGAAGCGACTGGTCTATGTACGTATGGCCCAAGAGCCTGGCAAGAGACTTGGAGCTTTACAAAATGACGGATATAAGGTACAAAGTTATAGTGCTGTAGATATGTTTCCCAGAACCAATAATTGCGAGACAGTGGCACTTTTGTCCAAACTCGATGTCGATAAGCATATAGATGTTGAAATTAAGCTTGATGAGCTTGATTTGACAAGTGCTGAAAAGTAAAGCGTCTTATGCACAAATTAAGGAATATATATTAGAAAAATTTGATTTAAAGGTTTTCGACACTCTATATTGCACAGATTAAAAAGAAGTGTGGAATTGTACTGAGGGAGCATTATAATAAATCAAAAAAAGAGAAACAGCTTATTCACAATGCACACCAGAAAAAGAGGAAGCTATCATTGATGCTTTAAGGCATTTTAAAAATGATTTAATAGAAATGGAGGGTATTTATGAGATGGATAGTAAAAAAATAATCTTGTTTCCCAATCAGTTTGCTGTTAAGCATTTTGACTTCCTTTCTGACATTCTTGCTTAGCGTAGGAACAGCAATCCTATATTTGCTTATGCTGATATGTGTATTTGTTGCCATAGGCTCGTTCTTTATGCTACACGATACAAAAGCAGCAATAGAAGCACTTATCCTTGGATTTTTACTAAGTCCTTACGGAATACCGATGATCGGAGCTGTAATCATAGCGTTTCTACAAGGAATCAATGAAGCGATAAAATCAATCTAAAAAATTTCATAAAAAAATGGTTATGGGAGGCGATGAGAAAAATCTATCGTCTTTTTCTTCTGAAAAAAATCAAGGAAGGAGGAATTATGGACTTTGACTATTTCTATAACAGGGAAGCAGAGAGATTTAACTTTCTAAAAGTGCCTGAAATATTGGTAGATGGGGAAGAATTTAAGGGATTATCGGCAGAAGCAATCATACTCTATTCCATGCTTTTGAAACGGACAGGAATGTCCTTTAAGAATAACTGGATAGACAAAGAAGGCAGAGTATTCATCTACTTCACAGTTGAAGAAATTATGAAAAGAAGAAATCTCTCAAAAACCTACGGCAATAAAAAAATATTGGATGAACTTGATGTCAAAAAAAGGCATTGGACTGATTGAAAGAATAAGACTTGGACTTGGAAAAGCCGAACATCATTTATGTAAAAGACTTTATGAGTATATCAGAGTAAAAAGAAACTGACCTCTTGAAGTTAAAAACTTTTACTTCAGAAGTAAAAAATATTGACCTAGAAGTAAAGAAAATGAACTTCAGGAAGTAAAAACTCTTTACCCTAACTATATAGATAATAATAAGAGTGAGTATAGTAAGAGATTTTATGAAGCTCGGTACATTTCAAAAATGTGTTTTTAACAGATGAAGATGTATCAGAATTGCAAATCACGATGAACGGACAGCTTGATAACTATATCGAAAGACTATCCGCATACATCAAAAGCACCGGAAAGACCTATAAAGACCATAAGGCAACAATCCTTTTCATGGTTTTATAAGGATCAGGGAAATAAGAAAGCGGATAAGCCATCCAATATCCCGACATGGGAAGAATATGACAAAGGAGAGCATTTATGATGAGTGAGATGGAAAAAAATAATGATTGAGGATACTGAGTATTCCTACGATCCGGAAAGAGAATATATCAAAGACGGACACGCCTATTGCAAGAACTGTCATGAAAGAAAAGACGGAAAAAGCCTTGGGAGATGCTTGGTGAAAAGAGAATCTATAAAGTTTCCTGCAAGTGCGACAGGGACAGAGAAGCCAAACAAAAGGCAAGAGAAAAGCAGATGGAGATTGAGCGATTAAAAAGAAGTTGCTTTGCCTCCCTTATTCAGTGGACATACACCTTTGAAAACTATCAGGGAGAAGAAAAATCAGAGCCTCACCATTGCAAAAAAACTTTGTAAAAAGTATGAGGAGATGAAAAAAGAAAAACATCGGACTTATCTTTTACGGTTCAGTAGGAAGCGGAAAGACATATCTTGCCTGCTCTATCGCCAATGCACTCATAGAGCAGTATCAGATAAGCGTAAAGATAAGAAACTTTGCCCAGATAATCAACAATCTGCAAAAAAGCGGCTTTGATTTTGATAAAAATGAGTATATCGAATCGCTTGTAAATACTTCCGTTCTCATCTTAGATGATTTGGGAATAGAAAGAGATACCAGCTATGCCAAAGAACAGGTCTATAACATTGTCAATAACAGATACCTGAAACAAAAAAACCGACCATATTTACAACCAACCTGTCCTACGACACAATTTCAAACTGCACAGAAAGCGTGGAATACCAAAGAATATATTCAAGAATTATAGAGATGTGTATTCCGGTGATGGTTGTCGGATTAGATTACAGGAAGATGATTCAAAAAGAAGTTAAACCGAAATAAAGAACGATTACTAAACGGAGGTGATAGAAGTTGATTAACGAAGAAATTGCAGAAAGACACTCAGCCTTGAGGTTAAGGCTGCCAAAGTAACCGGAAAACTTCTTTTTAACTCTATTGAAAAAAACTGATGAAAGAAGCGAAAAACTTGGAGGACTTGAAAAAAACTCGTTAAAGTAAACGGAAATGAAGTCAAACTCAAAGATATGGCGAAAAAAAGGACAGCTTGAAGAAATACCGGTAGAAGAAGCGGAACTGAAAGAACTGAAAAAAGAGCTGAACAAATACGGGGTTAAGTTTTCGGTCATGAAAGATAAGGAAACAGGCAAATACGCCGTATTTTTCCAAGCCAAAGATATGAAAATGATGGAGAAAGCCTTTAAGAAAGCCCTTGCAACATCAGAAAGAAAAAAACGGAACAGAAAGAATCTATTCGTAAAAATATCGAGAAGTTTAAAGAGATGGTAAAAAAATACTGTTTCTAAGGATAAAGTTAAGAATAAACAAAAGGAGCAGAGCCTATGAGCAGCTTGATAACATTTGAGAATATGGGATTTGGGAAACTCACTGTAATGGAAAAAGACGGTGAGTTTTTCTTTATCGGAAAAGAAGTTGCCGAGAAGTTGGGATATGCAAACACGAGAGATGCGGTAAGACATGTGGATACAGATGATAAAGCTGATGTCGTGTTTCACGACGGCAGACAAAGAAGAAATATGGTATCTATCAACGAGTCAGGATTATACTCCCTTATCCTATCTTCCAAGCTGCCACAGGCAAAGGGACTTTAAAAGATGGATAACCACAGAGGTATTGCCGAGCATTCGTAAAAAAATGGCGGGTATCTCAAGAACCAAGAAAAAAATGAGCAATGAAGAAATATTGGCAAATGCGGTACTCCTTGCTAATCACCTGATTGCTGAAAAAGAAAAAAATCATAGAGGATTTAGAGCCGAAAGCCAAGTATTTTTGATGAATTGGTGAATAACCATCTGCTGACCAACTTTAGAAATACATCAAAAGAGCTTCATATCCCGCAAAAAGTGTTTATTCAATTCCTCATAGACAAGGAACTTATTTATCGGGATAAGAAAAAAATAGACTTCTACCCTATGCCAAGAACAACAAAGGATATTTTTGAAGTAAAAGGAATGGTGCAAAGAAGAGAGCGAAGCGGTCAGAATACAGACCTTTGTAACACCGAAAGGCAGGAACTACCTATTACTTTTGATTGGAGGTGAAAAAGACTCGTGATAGCTAAAAATATTAAAAAAGACATGAAAGGCTTATTCAAAGTGCAAGATAAAGGCAAAGTTTATGAAACAAAAACATTCCCTATCTTGCATTTTTTTCTATGTAGGCAACATCTTCTCTCATCATGTAGAAGCTATACCGGCGGAGATGTCATAGATAAAAATCTTTCAAGGGATATTAGAGCTTAATACAATGAGCTTTCTGCCAAGTATTTATTTAGTGGATATACTGACAGGAATCGTTGTTGCTGCTATAATTAAATTCATTATCTATACCAAAAGGTAAAAAAATGCGAAAAAAAGTTTAGACAAGGTAGAGAGTATGGTTCAGCAAGATGGGGAAATAAAAAAGACATCGAGCCGTACATGGATGAAAAGTTTCAAAACAATATCTTGCTCACTCAAACAGAACGATTAACCATGAACGGTAGACCTGCTAATCCAAAGTATGCAAGAAATAAGAATGTACTTGTCATAGGGAGGATCAGGAAGTGGCAAGACTCGATTTTTTTGTAAAACCCAACCTTATGCAAATGCACAGCAGCTATTGTGTAACCGATCCAAAAGGAACGATAGTTCTTGAGTGTGGTAAAATGCTTGAAGATAACGGATATGAGATAAAAATCTTAAATACCATTAACTTCAAAAAGAGCATGAAGTACAATCCTTTGCTTATCTTAGAGTGAAAAAGGACATACTCAAATTAGTACAGACAATCATCGCAAACACCAAGGGAGAGGGAGAAAAAAGCAGGTGAAGATTTTTTTGGGTAAAAGCCGAAAAACTCTACTATACAGCACTTATCGGCTATATCTTCTATGAGCTCAAGAGAAGAAAAGAACTTTGCAACACTCCTTGATATGATTGACGCTTCGGAAGTAAGGGAAGATGACGAAACCTATATGAATCCGATAGACAGACTCTTTGAAGCATTGGAAAAGAAAGAGCCTACACACTTTGCGGTGAAGCAATATAAAAAAAGTACAAATTGGCTGCCGGAAAAAAACAGCGAAATCTATTTTAATTTCTTGCGGTGCAAGGCTTGCTCCATTGACATTCAGGAACTTAGGGACTTGATGCAAGAAGATGAATTGGAACTGGATACTCTTGGTGATAGAAAGACTGCCCTCTTTGTTATTATCTCCGATACCGATGATACTTTTTAACTTTGTAGTGTCAATTATGTATTCACAACTATTTAATCTGCTCTGTGATAAGGCGGATGATGTTTACGGCGGAAGATTACCTGTTCATGTAAGGTGTCTTTTGGATGAGTTTGCAAATATCGGCTGATTCAAAAGTTTGAAAAAGCTGATTGCAACCATCAGAAGCAGAGAAATCTCCGCAAGTATCATCTTACAGGCACAATCTCAGCTAAAGGCAATCTACAAGGATAATGCCGATACCATTGTTGGCAACTGTGATAGTACCCTATTCTTAGGGTGGGAAAAGAAAAACAACTCTAAAAGAGCTTTCAGAAACACTGGGAAAAAGAAACCATCGACCTTTACAACACATCAGAAACAAGGAGCAATCAAAAAGAGTTTTGGACTGAATTACCAAAAAGACTGGAAAAAGAACTGATGAGCCAAGATGAAATAACCGTTATGGACGGCAGTAAATGTATCTTTTCAGCTTCGTGGTGTCCGCCCTTTCCTATCGGATAAATTCGACATTACAAAGCACAAGAATTACAAACTCCTTGAGGACTATGACAAGAAGAATTTGTTTGATATTGAAAGCTACATGAAGCGAAAAGGAAAAAGCAAAAACTGAATAGGGATACGGTTATTACAAGAATGCAGTAAGTCTAAAAAAATAGATTTGCTGCTTTTTTTCATGCTCAGAAAAATCAGGAGGTAAAATGAACAGGATCAGAAGTCCTACTTAATAAAAACAGAATGAAACAGGCAAAAAAACTGAACAGCAGTGTTATGGAGCGATTGGAAAAATAAAACTTTCAGTCGCTTTTTAATTGAAAAGAAAAGGAGAAATTAAAAAAATATGAAGCAGGAAATGATGAACATCAATGCCAACTTGGTTTGCAGAGCCTACTTTCTCAAGTTTTTGAAAAAAAGACGGAGAAACGGTAGAAGTCGTTAATTTTGCACTTGTAAAGAAGTACAGGGAAAGGCAAGGAATATATCAACTGTGCCGCTTACGGTGAGAAGGTAGAAACAGCAAAAGACTTTGAAAAAAAGGCGATCTCATTCATATCTTTGGATATTTCAAAGAGCGTGAAAAAAAGACGGTAAGACTTACAAAAAAACTTTGTAGTGAAGTCATACAACAAAATTGAGAAGAAAAGAAAATAAGGAGGAAGAATAAAATGGAATTTTTTTACACAGGCAGTAGATGTACTGAAAGTATTGGTAATGGCGGTAGGAGCAGGACTTGGAGCATGGGGTGTGATCAACCTGATGGAAGGTTACAGGAACGACAACCCCGGCGCAAAGAGCCAAGGCGTAAAGCAGCTTATGGCAGGAGGCGGTATCGTCCTTATCGGCTTAAAAACTCATTCCGCTTCTTGCAAATGTACTAAAGTAAGAAGAAAAGGAGCGATGAAAATGTTTGGGATATTCGACAAGATAGAAGAATTTTTCAAGGAGCTTCTACTGGGCGGTATCCAAAGCAAACTTAGAGTCTATGTTTCTTGACATTAACAATCAGGTTGGGAAAAGTGGCAGCAGATGTAGGGACAGACACCGATGGGATGGAACGGAGAAGTATTTAACTTTATCAAAAGTATTAACGACTCCGTCATTATTCCAATAACAGGACTAATCATAACGGCAGTCCTTTGTATTGAGCTCATCAATATGGTCATGCAAAAGAACAATATGCACGATACGGACACCTTTGACTTTTTCAAATACATCATCAAGATGTGGATTGCCGTATGGTTAGTATCCCATGCCTTTGAATTTTTCGATGGCAGTCTTTGATGTGGCACAAAGTATGGTAAACAAAGCGGCGGGGTGATTAACACCTCTGCTGTTGTTTCCGGAGATCAAATTGTTCAGATGGTAGAAGCTTTAAAAGATAAGGGACTTGGAGAACTCATTATGATTCTCTTTGAAACCTCACTGATCAAGGTTGCCATACAGGGAATCTCCATTGTCATCATGCTCGTTGTGTATGGAAGAATGTTTGAAATCTATGTTTACTCATCGGTTTTCAGCCATACCTTTTTGCGACAATGGGAAACAAAGAATGGGGACAGATCGGAACAAACTATATCAAAGGACTGTTTGCCCTTGGATTGCAAGGACTCTTTTTAATGGTTTGCCTTGGAATTTACGCAGTATTAGTTAAGACAATACAGATTACAGACATTCATACCAGTACCTTTACGATACTTGGGTATGCAATTTTGCTGGGACTGATGATGTTAAAAAGCGGAACACTGGCAAAAAGTGTATTAAACGCACACTAAAAAAAGAAAGGAAAAGATAGTATGAAGAAAAAGAAAAAAACAATATGGAAAGCAGCCCTTCTTGTAACAGGCATTGCCTTTTGTGATGGATAGCATAAAAAAACATAAGAAAATGAAAAGAATTGAGCGAAAAGAATCACAAGAATCGGACATTGTCATAATGATTTTTTTGTCTGATGCAGGGAAGAATCAATCAAAGCACAGAGGAACAGCTTGCCAGTATTCAGGAAGAAATCGGCTCCGTATATGAACACATGGAGGAGCTGTCAAAGGAAAAAAAGAAGATGGGAGGTAAGCTATGGCGTATGTACCGATCCCGAAAGACTTAAAAAGAAAGTAAAAAACGAAGGTCGCTTTTAACAACCAAAAAGACAGCTAATCGGCTTTACTTTCGCAGGACTGGTAGGAATACCGGTCTGTTTATTTATGAGAAAGTTTGTAGCAAATGATATAGCAATTCTATTTCTCATCGTGTCCACACTTCCATTTTTTTCATTACACTGTTTGAAAAAAAGACGGACTGACCTTTGAAAAGTATTTTTAAGTATATCTATTTACACAAGTTTTACCAACCGCAAAAAGCGTGTGAGAAAGGAGGTTTACCTTGAACAGCAAAAGAAAAAAATTCAGCAGCTAAAAGCTCACGCAAAAACAAAAAAAGGCGTTAAAAAGCAAGAAAACAGGAATTAAAGCAAGATAAAACAAAGATAAAAAAGAAAGGCGGATTTTTAAGCCTTATCTTTAAGAAAGAGACGAAACGCCATACCGTAGAAGATACCCTTCCCTATCTTAGAATGTTGAAAAGCAGGGATATGCCAGAGTGATGAAAAGGCATTTCAGTAAGAGCATTGTCTTTGATGATATTAACTATCAGCTTGCCTTAGAGGAAGATCGAGATTTGATTTTTAATCAGTTTGCCAACTTCTTAAATTCCTTTGATCCGAGGTGTCGGGATTGAACTTTCCTATATCAATCAGCTTGGAAGAAACGAAGAAATGCAGTCAGCAATTCAGATACCGGATAAAAAAAGACGGTTTTGACGAGATACGCCTTGAGTTTCGAGAAATGCTAAAAAAATCAGATTGTAAAGGGAAATAACGGGCTTAGAAAAATCAAAGTACATTACTTTTTACCGTCGAAGCGGACAATATGGAGCAGGCAATCTCAAAAATTGGAAAGACTGGAGATTGACATCTTATCTTCCCTAAAAAAGTATGGGCGTGCGTGCAGAAAGCCTAAACGGAGAAGAAAAGGCTCAAGATACTTCACGATGTATTAAATCCGGGCAAGACCTTTGAGTTTTTCCTACAAAGACCTAAAGAAAAAGAAAGCACAAAGACATATATTACACCTGATGAATTCAACTTTACACCGAGCAGATACTTTAAGTTCGGGAAGTTTATCGGAGCGACAAGCCATTTTCAAATCCTTGCCAGTGAACTTTCAGATCGAATGCTTGCCGAGTTTTTGGATATTGATGATAACATCAATATCTCGTTTCATATCAGGGCGATAGAACAGAGCGAAGCCATTAAGATGGTAAAAAGGAAAAATACCGATATTGATAAGATGCGAATTGAGGAAAATAAAAAGGCGGTAAGAGCGGGTTATGATATGGACATCTTACCGTCAGACTTAATCACCTATGGGGAAGATGTAAAAAGCCTTTTAAAAGACTTGCAGACAAGAGATGAGCGTATGTTTGTCGTAACCATTGTCTTTATGAACTTCGCAAGGACAGTACAGAAACTGGAAAATGCCATTGCACAAATCAGCTCCATTGCCAATAAGCATAATTGCAAGATAAAAAGACTTGACCATGCACAGGAGCAAGGACTTATAAGCGTACTTCCTCTTGGCGTGAATAAGCTGGAGATTAACAGAGGCTTAACTTCCTCATCAACAGCCGTCTTTATACCGTTTACCACAGAGGAGCTTTTCATCAATTCAAGTAATAGCTTATACTATGGACTAAATGCTTTAAGTCATAACCTGATTATGGCGGATCGAAAGAAATTAAAGAATCCCAATGGGTTAATCTTAGGAACACCCGGAAGTGGTAAGTCGTTCTCGGCAAAGCGTGAGATGGCAAATGCCATTTTGGTAACGGACGATGATGTCATCATCTGCGATCCGGAGGGCGAATATGGCAACCTTGTGCGTCAGTTTAACGGAGAGGTCATTAAGGTCAGCAGTAAATCAAAGGATTACCTCAATCCCCTTGACATCAATATGAACTACGGCGATGGAGATGCACCGTTAAAAGACAAGGCAAACTTCATTATGTCTATGCTTGAACTTGTCGTTGGAGGAAGCGGACTGACGGCAGAAGAAAAGTCGGTTATAGACAGGTGCTTACCGAAAATCTATGAAAAGTATTTTAACGAACCTGAACCGAAAAACATGCCTATCTTACAAGACCTATACGATATGTTAAAAAATCAGGAAGAAAAGGTCAGGGAAAAAAACTGGCAACGGAGATGGAGATTTATGTAACAGGTTCTCTTAATGTCTTTAACCATCAGTCCAATGTGGACTTAAATAAACAGCTCCTTTGTTTCGATATTAAGGAATTGGGATCGCAACTTAAAAAAATAGGTATGCTTGTGATTCAGGATCAGGTTTGGAATAAGGTATCCCAAAACAGAGGAAACAAGGCAACAAGGTATTACATCGACGAATTTCACTTACTTCTAAAAGAAGAACAGACCGCCTCTTACTCCGTAGAAATATGGAAGCGTTTCAGAAAATGGGGAGGAATTCCGACCGGCATTACGCAGAATGTCAAAGACTTACTGATGAGTAAGGAGATAGAAAATATCTTTGATAACACCGATTTCGTACTTATGCTCAATCAAGCGTCAGGAGATCGGGAAATCTTGGCAAGAAAACTGAAAATCTCCAAACCGCAGCTTAAATATGTTACCAATTCCAATGCGGGAGAAGGACTGTTATTCTTTGGGAATACCATTGTTCCCTTTATTGATAAGTTTCCAAAAGATACCATTCTCTATCAGAAGATGACAACGAAACCCGAAGAAGTGAGGGTGATAGCTTGTGGAAAAGAAATTAAAGCGAGATTTTAAGGAAAGGCAAAAAAATCAAAGAGGAAGCAAAAACTGTTAGGGAAAAGAATATATGGATGCGGATGAAGTCGGCAAATTAAAAGCATGGCGATGATTACAGAGGAAAGATTATCCACGAGAAAGACAGGGTTTCAGGACAAGATCCACGAAAAGGAAAGCAAAAGAAATTTCGAGAATGAAATTCAGCAAGGAAGTCCTAAAAAGAAAGGTAAAAACAACCTAAAAAAATGTTGTAAAAGACAAGGAAACAGATACCTCAAAAGAAGATAATAAATCCCCTCTTGTATCCGGCGATGAAAACAGTGCTTCTACTTCCTTTACGAACGATGAAACAACAGCTACAAATGATGAAACAACAGTTGGTGAGAGAATTTCTGTACCAAAAAGCGTAAAAAAAGAGAATATCTTTCCTCAAAGGTCAAATGAAAATTTCTTTGAAGAACAAAAAAAGCCGAGCTTTTAAAAGAAAAGAAAAAAATGGCTGAAAAAGGTCAGAAAAGAGTTAAGAACGGAAGGAAAGTATAGTCAAAATGAAGAAGTCTACGATCCTTTAGGAAAAAGACCTTGATAATGATGGGATCATCGACAGGTATGACAATGACTTTAAGGACAGCGACTATTTTGAATCGACTTATGATGTGGAAGATAATCTTCATACCAAAGAAACAGAAAACTCCTCTCGAAATCACAATGCTCAAAAGAAGCGGTATAAACGAAAAAACTACTCGGATAAGCTCTATACAAGGAAAAAAAGGAAGATAATACCGCAGACGATAAGACGGAAGGAAAAAAAGTCTTCCAAAGAGATGATTCAGGACAGAGAAAAAGAAAAAACCTGCGAAGGTATCCGTTCTGTCAGGCTTAGCAAAAAGGAAGTGAAGCGGTAAGTGATTACTTATCCCATGGCAGTGATGAAAAATCAGGGTGTGGAAACAGGAGAAAAAGATTGCAGACGGCAATTCAAAAATTACTTCATGGGATAAAAAAACTATGCCGATAAGAAAAAAAGGCTAAAAAAAGCTATAACCTAAGCAAAAAAAGATTACAAGATACGAAAGCGTAAATCAAGTTGGAGTTTCAGGAAGCCAAAGAGGAATTAAAAGAAAACAAAGGAATATAAGCAAGCAAATGCCTTTAAGAAGTTTCAAAAGAAAAAAAGCAGATGAAATCCGCTATTGGAAAAACAGAAATAAATCAAAGGCTTAGAGATCGTATCAAAGAAAGTCTGATCGGAACACTGAAAAGCTCAAAAGAAATGCTGATACGAAAAAGCAAAGGGACTTATGATGATTGTCATAGGTCTTATTATTTTTAGGGGACTTTTATCATTCAATTTGCAGGCACCTCCATGACCGGAATGATAAATTCTACAAGCGGCGTATTAACTACAACCTATCTTTCCGACCAAAATGTACTAAGTGAAATCAATCAACAGTTTTCGGGATTGGAAGAAGGTCTGCAAAGATGAAATCAGTTCCGTAGAGTCAATTATCCAGCTATGATGAATATCTCATAGAAAAAGAGGGAGAAATCGGACATAACACCCATGAGCTTTTATCCTATATCACTTCAAGATGTGGAGAAATTAAGGATTCAAAGGAAGTTCAAAGTATCATCCATGACCTTTTTACAAAGATGTATGATTTATCTTATCAGGGAAGAAATTGAAATCCGATACAGGACAGTTACGGAAACATATACCGATGAAGATGGCAATGAGCATACCGAAAGTCATGAAGAAGCTTATGAGTATAAAGAAGCTCATAGTAACTCTGAAAAAAAGAGAAATGGACAGTGTTGTAGAGAAATCTTTGCAGAGTATCCGATAATGTTCTTCACTATGAAGCGCTTGCCTCTAAAGGAAATATGGAAACTGTCTTTGGAAGCGGAAACGGAAATTTATCGGAGATTGTAGACAATCCCGACTTTTTCAAATCCAGGGAATTGCCTTTGACGATATAACGGTGAAGGCACTGTTTAACGAAAGCGGAAAAAGCATATCGGAAAGAGATATGTTTTTGGGGCGAACAGGCCGAATAACTTCGACTGTTCGTCCTTTGTATGCTGGAGCTTTACCCACTCGAGGGAGTAAAAAAATATGCCACGAACAACCGCTTGGGGAATTTACAAAACTTACTGCAATTCCGTATCACCATCGGAAGCAAAGGCGGGAGATATTATCTTCTTTAAGAATACCTACGACAGCGGCTCCCCTATTTCTCATGTCGGCATTTATGCAGGAAACGGAATGATGATTCATGCAGGAGATCCGATTCGCTTTGTCAGTATCAATACACCTTACTGGAGGAACATTTCTATGGCTTCGGCAGAGTTAAGTAAAGAAAAGGACGGTAAAATGTGAAAAAAAGAACTTACAGCAGTGAAAAAAACAAAATTCAAAAGTTAAAGGATAAAAAGGCTCTGATTGATGAAGGAGTGGAGCCTTTATTGATTCGTGAAGAAGAACTTGAAAAATGAGGAGATTATTGCCATATGCAGAAAAAAACAATATCACAATTACAGATTTAATGGCAAAGGTTAAAAGAGGAACAAACGGAAATAAAAAGGGAAAAAATCATGAGAACAGTTATGAAAAAAATAAAGGTATTTACAAGGGTTAATGACAGCGTTACTTCTTGCTGTTACGGTCATTATGGCAGCTTACCCATCGGTAGCCTATGCAGATTGATGAAAAAAGAAGCAGCACAGGAAACACTAAAAGAAGAACCGAAAAAAACCGGAAATTACAGTTATTAAAAAGGAAGAAGAAAAAGAAAGTGCGTTATCCCAACAAATTGACTGCAAAAAGAGCCGGAGAATTTAAAGCAAAAATGGCTGCAAACGGAGAAACAACCAATACCAATAAAGGGCTTCCGACCGAGCCTACCAAATCAAGGGCAAGTGTTACGGAGAATGTAAATAATGCCAATCAGGAGTATTCCATTCATCATGGAGATAGTAGTGATAACAAAGAAACGGATAAATATTCTGCGGATGCCAGACAGTTTATTACCTTTCAGACCAAGAACGGAAAGACCTTTCACCTCATCATCAATCATGATGAACAGGGAGAAAAATGTTATGCTTCTTACCGAAGTTTCGGAAGATGATTTGCTTAATATGGTGAAATCAAGGAAAAAAACCGAAAAGAAGTGGTCAAGGAAGAACTCATAAAGGACGAACCGAAAGAAGAAGCAAAGCCTGAAAAAAAGGAAGAAAAAAACAGCACTGGAACATATATCCTGCTTGCTCTTGTAACTTTGGGGGCATTGGGAGCAGGATATTATTTTTAAGGTGGCAAAAAAAGAAAGAAGATAAGGAACTGGAAGCCTTTGAGGGAAGATGATGATTTTTTTCTCGGAAGCGGAAGGTAGTGAAGAAACGGAAAAATGAAGAGTTGAAAAATCAGGAGACGGAAGATGAAACAGATGACAGTGAAGATGAATTAGAAGAATAATTCTTCACGAAAAACATATAATATTCAGAACATAACACAGGGCGGAAGAATCACAACTTTCGCCCTATTTTACTGAAAACAAGGAGGAAAAAACGATATGGAACTTGTGATAGCAGAAAAAAACCGAGTGTTGCCTATCAATAGCCAAAGTGATTGGGGCAAAGAATAAAAAGATGGATATTATGGGGAAACGGATACAGGGTAAGCTGGTGCGTGGGACATTTTAATACAAATGGCAAATCCGATTCTTATGATGAAAAAGTATGCAAAAATGGAATATTGACGACTTGCCGATTATTCCAAGTGAATATCAGTATGATGTGGCAAAGGCGACAAAAAGCAGTTTAACACCCTGAAAAAAAGCTGATGAATGATAAGGAGATTGATACAGTTATCAATGCCTGTGATGCAGGACAGGAGGAGAAGCAATCTTCAGACTTGTATATCTTCAAGCAAACTGCAAAAAGAAGATGAAAAAGGCTTTGGATTTCATCAATGGAAGATTCTGCAATTAAAGAAGGCTTTGATAATCTAAAAGACGGAAAAGACTATGACAATCTCTTTGAATCGGCTCAAGCAAAGAGCAATCGCCGACTGGCTTGTCGGAATGAATATCAACAGGCTTTATTCCTGCTTGTATAAGCAAAATTATAGTGTTGGCAGAGTTCAGACACCGACTCTTGCCATGATTGTAAAAGAGATTACGAGATAACTAATTTTTAAGAAAGATAAATACTACACAGTGGAGCTATCTATGAACGGCTTTATACTTTCGACTGAGCGAATTGATGATGAGGGTTGCTGCTGAACAGCTAATCAATTTAGTTGGCGATAAGATTGAAAATCACTGATGTTATCCAAAAAGAAAAAATTACAAAAGCCTGATTTACCATTTGACCTTACGACACTTCAAAGAGAGTGCAATAAGTATTTTTGGATATAGTGCCAAAGCAGACACTTGATTATGCCCAAAAAGCCTTTATGAGAAAAAAAGCTCATCACCTATCCAAGAACAGACAGCAGATGTTTAACAGAGGATATGATTGTAAGTACGGTCAATAACATTTTGGGTAAAAATGACTTTTGATACAGAGCGTATTAAGGTAGTATTTGATTCTAAAAAGGTTACAGATCGTCACGCTATTATTCCGACAGTAAGCTCACTGGTGAAGCTTTATCGGGCATTCCTGAGAGTGAAGCAAAAGGTATATGAGGCTTATTTCTAATAAAGCTTCACGCAAGTGTGGGTTATCCATTGAGTGGAAAGCACAACAAAGATTATAGCTGAATTTGACGGTTTTGAGTTTACAAGTTCAGGTAAGGTGATTAAGGATGAAGGCTTTAGCAAATACCTTAAAGAATACAAGTCTAAGAAGAATGAGGACACAGAGCTTCCTAATGTAAGTGTTGATGATGTTTTAAGCATTGAAAATAAAGAGATTAAAGAAAAATTTACCCAACCTCCCAAGCACTTTACTGAAGATACGCTTCTAAAGTCTATGGAGATCGCAGGAAATGACGCACTTGAAAAAGGTGTAGAAGTGGAAAAGAAAAGGTCTTGGCACACCTGCAACAAGGGCAGGAATTATTGAAAATCTAATCTTTAAGGGCTTTGTAGAAAGGGATAAGAAAAAAATCTTGTAGCCACGCATAAAGGGATTAGCCTTGTAACAATAGTATCCGATACCTTTAAATCAGCAGAAACAACAGCAAAATGGGAAATGGAATTATCGGATATTGCTCAGGGAAAATCTTCAAAGGAAGAATTTTTAGAAGCGATTGAAAATGAGCTAAAAGAGGCTGTTCTGATATACGCAAAGTAAGAGCAACTAATTTCAGAGTGGAAAAAAATCCTCTAAAAATGCTATAATATAAGCAATTTATTTGTAATTGTTAGGAGAATTAAGATGGCAATAAAAAAATCAAGATTATATAAAAAATTTAATCAGAGAGTTGATTTCTTTGCCAAGTGAAACAGAATGGGTTGAATTTAAAGCATAATAACGATGAACCTCAGATGATAGGGTGAGTATATTTCTGCTTTGGGCAATTCTGCAACTTTATGGGGAAGACCTAAAAGCATATTTACTCTGGGGTATTGATGATAATACACATAAAATTGTAGGAACTACATTTGATTATAGGGAGAGTAAAAAAGGTTCGGAAGAACTTGAAAGCATGGTTATCTCGAATGACAAATCCAAGAATAGACTTCAGATTTTTATAAAACAGAAATTGAGGATAAAAAAATGTAGTATTACTCAGAAATTCCATGTGCAGAAAAAGCAGACCAATTAAGTTTTCAGGTGAAGAGTATATTAGAATTGGAACAAATAAGAAGAAGTTGAAAAGAATATCCTGATAAAGAGATCTCTATGGGCAGCTTTTGATACAACTCCGTTTGAATTAAGAAATGCAAAAGATAATATTTCGTTTCATGAGGTGTTAGATGTACTGAATGTGGCAGGGATATTATGAAAAAGATGAGGGTTTGCATTACCACAAAATAACAATAAAATATTGGATGATTTTACTAATGAAAAGTTTATAAAAAGAAATGATTCCGGAAGCTATGATATTACTAATTTAGGAGCATTACTTATTTCAAAAGATTTAAAGAATTTTTGAGAGTTTAGCTCATAAATCTATAAAGAGTAATTTGGTATAAAGAGAACAATAGACTTGACACGATACGGGAAAAAAAGTATTTAGTGAAGGTTATGCTATTTCATATGAGGAAATTGTAGATTATGTTTTGACTGTCATTCCACAGGAAGAGATAATTGAAGACTCTATAAGAAAAACTAAGTTGGGTTATCCGGAGATAGCAATTCGTGAGTTAATTGCCAATATCATGATTCATCAAGCTATTGAACAAAAAGGGACAAGTCCTATGGTTGAGTTATTCAAAGATAGGATAGAATTTTCAAATGCAGGTTCGCCATTGGTTTCGATAGACCGCATTGTTGATACAGTTCGATTTCAAGAAATGAAAATCTTGCAGGGATTTATGCACAAATGTGGGATTTGTGAAGAAAGAGGAAGTGGTTTTGATAAGATAGTATATGCGACAAGTAAGAATTCTATGCTTGCTCCTAAAATCGAAAATCAAAGTGATAAATTCACAAAAGTAACTCTCTATTTGAAAGCTCCTTTTGACGATTAGTAAAGAAGATAGAATAAGAACTTGTTATATGCAGGGCTTGCTTTGTCTATGTCAATGGAGAGCATAACGAATAATTCGCTCAGAGAATTATTTGATATAAGTGATAAAGATAAATATAAAGCATCGAGGATAATTAAAGATACATTAGAAGCCAAACTTATTAAAGCCAGTTGATGAAAAATACAGCTCCGAGATATATGAAGTATATTCCTTTTTGGAGCTTGATTTAAGTTGCAGTAAGTTGCAAAATCGTGATTTATGCAGTATGAATGGGAGATAAAACCCAGTAAAAATAAGGATTTTTAGTAAGTCAAAACAGAAAAAATTAAGTTGCAGTAAGTTGCAGCACATAGAATTTAAAAGGTGATTAGGTAAAATCTAACCACCTTTTTTTGTTTATAAAAAAAGAAGGAGGTAAAAAAATGCGAATAAATGATTTTTCATAACTTTTTGGAGCTTGTAAAACAAGATGTGCTTCAAAGTGAAGCAGAATATCTGAAGCTACTAAAGGTTGTCGGAAACAATCAGAGATATGACTTTAGAAGTCAGCTTAGTATCTATGATAGAAATCCTGAAGCGACAGCCTGTGCCAAGTTCGATTACTGGAGGGAACACTTTAACCGAACCGTTATGCGAGGTCAAAAGAGTATCCCCATTTTGAGGACTACGGCACATATGAAAAAAGTGGACTATATCTTTGATATAGGTCAGACTGTTCAAGAAATAGGGATGTCAATGAGGGTCAATCTTTGGAGATTTGATAAGGAAGTTCATAGAGATGTCTTAAAGGAAATGATAGAAAACGAAGGTTATGAGGAAAGAGAAAGCACCTTAGAAAATATCTTTTCTTTAAGCAGACTTTACGGTGATGAAAAGATAGATAGCCTTATGAATGAGCTTAGAATAGCAGATGAGGATAGAATATCTTTTACCAAGTTTGTGAGGGACTCAATAAGCTATGCAGTTGCCTCAAGATTTAAGGCAGATTATCCGATGAGATAACGAACTTTTAAGAGAATTTTCAAAGACTTGACAGCATTTCCCTTATGAGCTTGGGGTGAAACCGTATCGGATAGTAGCGGAAAGATTATTGATGCAACCATTCAGAAAAAGTAAAGAAGCTTGATAAAGAGGGTTTTAAGAGGTAAAGAAGCAGGATATAATAAGATTAGAGAAGAAATTGAGGGAGGTAGAAGAAAATGTGCTTCGACGAGATGATCAGAAAAAGAAATGAAAAACGAGCAGAGTTCTCCGAAAATGGAGAGTACGGACGAGATAATAGAGAAAATCAGGAGAATACGCTAAACAGCTTGGAGGAACAGACGGACTTCATGAAAGAATTCCCGAATCCGACTTACGCAGTGATGAGGCTCACTTACCTTTCACAGAGCGAGGAGCAGAGTCACTTCGAGATGTTGGTGAGACCTTTACAAGGAGAAAGAAGCTGACAGGACACCTGATGGATATTCAGAAACAAGCGATAGAATTTATGAGAACAGAGAAGCCGAAGCTGATGGCGGCTTGGAAGATGAGGGCGAGAACAATCCGCAGTATGGGGCAATGATTTCAGCCTTAAAGAGATGACCATCAAGGAGTGGTAGAAATCTAAAAGAAAATACTGAAAGCAGAGATAAGAGAAGCTGATAAGGCTTCTTTTTCTTTGACTAAAAATTCTTATGGACAGATGAGGGCTTACTATTCCTCTTAATCAGAAGGATATAGACACTATCCTTATTAACGGAGAAATCACGATAGCGGTAGGCTTCCTGTTATCGCAGAGTTTTCTAAAGGAAAAGAGCAATGAAGAATTGGGAGAATACCTCAAAAGATACCTTTAGGGGTGGAAATGGATTTTTACATTGACGAAAGAAAAGTATCTTCCTGGTATTCGGATAAAGGAATTCATTTAGCTACAGGGACTTCTGCAAGAGAGGATAATACACAAATTTTAAGCTGGCGTGATGCAGCAAGTAGGATAAATGAACTTCTTGACAGAGGTGAGTTTGCTACAAATGTAGAACTTTTAGAGGCACGGGACTATGAAGGGATAGAATTTCAGAATCATATGGTATCTAACGCACGATTTAAGCGAAGAAGGAATAGAACAAGGATATTTCAACTCTTTTTGAAAGAGGTGGTGGCTTTCCAGAAGAAACGAAAAGATTGTCTGAAGCGTTAAAAAAATCCTGAATATCTGAAAGAAACAATCAAAAAGAATATAGTAGGTTTTAGAAGGATACAAAGAAAACAGAGATGTACTAAGGTTTCATTATCACAAGGTTGATAGCCTTTATCAAAGACTCAAGGGCTTGAACTTCCGAGAAAGGAATATACCTCTAATCTTACCGAACTTCCAAAAGGTACAAGGATTTATTACAGAAGATGAAGTCCTTGCTACGATTTCAAGAGGAAGTGGAGTCGATAAAGGAAAAGAGCGAATTATTAAGTTTTTCAAAGAAAATCATACCTTGCAGGAAAAAAAGCGAATTTCCTAAAAGATGAATATGGAATTGGCGGAGGCTCTCATGCTGTTTCAGGCGAAAGAGGAAGTGGAGAATGGCACGATGCAAAGGGACTTAAATTACAGAAGAATCATTGTAACGATGTATTTCTTACTTGGTCAAATGTAGCAAAAGCATATAGATGAGCTGCTTTCTAAGAATCTTTATCTTGAAGAAAAGGACATTGAAAGAAAGGCAGAGATAGAAGAACAAAAAGAGCCAAGTTATTATTCTAAAGATGATCCAAATAATCTAATGACAGATGAAATGATTGAGAGAGTGCCTGAGCTTTATGCACAGGAAGATGTAGTATAGCAGACAAACAGGTTCATGCAGCATATATCATTCCATTTAGAAACAACTGGACTTGGTATATGACGGAGTACGATAGAAAAGCAAAGACGCTTTTGGACTTGTTTTAGGAATTGAACCTGAATGGGGATATTTTAATCTTGATGAACTAAAGGAATTAAATGCCCAAAGGCTTGTTTTAGAGGATTTCCCAAAGACCTTTAGAGAACTGAAAGATAGTGAACTTAAAAAGCAGATGGATGAGCAGGAGCTTCAGCATGTTTTTAACGGAGAACTTAGCTTTGAGGACAATATTGCAGAGCTTGAAGCACCTGAAGAAGTAGAAGAAAGAATACAAGAAGAACCTTTTTCAGGCTACCTTATTAGATTATCTAAAGGAAAAAGAAGAAGTGAAAGCTTAACGAAAAAGAGGACAGCCCTTTAGATGAGTTTGCAGTTCAAGAAGGCGATACCGTCTATTTTAATCATGAGGAGTACAAAGTAAGGGAGATTTCTAAAAATCAAATCACAGGAAGAAATGATTTGTGGCTTGATCCTGCAAGGCAAGGTAATCATCAAATACCGATTGTATCCTTTACTGATAATGAGGATTTATTAAGACAAAGTAAGTCTTGAAAGACCTGAATTTATCATCGGCGATGAAGTGAAATATAAGGGAAAAAGACTATACCATCACAAGATTTGATGATATGGGAAATAACCTAAACACAGTAACGGTTAAGGATAATACCGAATATCTTGGAGGTATGATTACAGGCTCCGATGTAATTCCTTATCGTAAGGAAAAGTGAGCTTGATAAAATCTTTGAAAATCTGACTTATATAAAATCCGAAAAAGACTTTTGAGAAGCAGAGATAAAAGAAAAAAATCAGGCTCACAATTTCAAGATTACAGAAGAAACGCTTCCTTCAAAGTTATCTCCAAGTGAGAGGTTAAACAATAATCTTGAAGCAATCTCTATGCTTAACAGAGTGGGAAGCGGAGAACGAGAGCTTGATATTACAGCTCAGGAAGTTTTAGCGAAATATGTTGGTTGGGGTGGACTTGCTGATGTCTTTGATGAAAGTAAGGATGGACAGTGGAAAGAGGCAAGAGCTTTCTTAAAGGAAAATCTATCGTCATCAGAATATGAAGCTGCAAGAGAATCAACCTTAACGAGCTTTTACACCGAAAAACCGTTATTGATGGCGTATATAAGACACTTTCAGGTATGGGATTTAAACAGGGCAATATCCTTGAACCGTCAATGGGTGTTGGGAACTTTATCGGTAATCTACCTGATGAAATGAATAAGTCAAAATTTTATGGTGTGGAACTTGATTCGGTAAGCGGGCGTATTGAAAGCTGCTATACCCTGAAAAGTGATATACAGGTTAAGGGACTTGAAGAAACAGGGATTTTTCAACAACTTCTTTGATATCGCAATCGAAATGTTCCATTTGGAGAGTATAAGGTAAATGACAGGGAATACAATCGTAATAACTTTCTTATTCACGACTACTTCTTTGCAAAATCCATTGATAAGGTTAGAAATGGTGGCGTTATCGCCTTTATCACATCTTCAGGAACGATGGATAAAAAAGACGAAAGTGTTAGACGCTATCTTGCAGCAAGAGCCGAATTTTTAGGAGCAATAAGGCTTCCAAACGATACCTTTAAGGGCGTAGCCGGCACAGAAGTTACTTCAGATATTATCTTCTTAAAGAAAAGAGATAGTGTATTAGAGCGAGATGAGGACTGGATACACCTTGCGGAAGATGAAAATGGACTTTCATATAACAAATACTTTGTCGATCATCCTGAGCAGGTGCTTGGTTCTATGCGTGAAGTTAGCGGAAGGTTTGGGAAAAACTCTAACTTGTGAACCGATAGCTTTTTAGGGTACAGAGATAAATATAAAGCTCGTTAAAGGACAGACTTGAAGTGCAGGGAGAAAAGAATTTCAAAAAGAAGCCAAGTATGAAGAAATAGAGCTACTTGATGATGAAATAACCTCTATCCCTGCAACTGATGATGTAAAGAACTTTTCTTATACCTGTAATTGATGATGAAGTCTATTACAGAGAAAACTCACTTTTTATCAAAAAGGAAGTATCAGACAAGAATAAAGAAAAAATCAAGGATTATCTTGAGCTGAATGTTGCCTTAAAAGATGTAATTTACAAGCAGAAAGAAGATTTTAGCGAGGAAGAAATCAAAGCTTCACAGGAAAAACTAAATGAAATTTATGACAGCTTTTCTAAGAAGCATGGATATGTCAATAATTTAAGCAATACCAGAGCCTTAAAAGAGGATAGCAACTTCCCCTTGTTTCCTCCATAGAAATCCTTGATGAAGAAAGAAAATTTCAAGGCAAAGGAGATATTTTCTCCAAAAGAACCATTACAAAAGCCAAAGTCATAGACCATGTGGATACTTCTTTAGAAGCTCTTGTTTTATCGGTATCTGAAAAAGGCTATGTGGACTTTGACTATATGGGAAGTCTTACAGGAAAAGACAGACCGACCTTAATTGAGGAGCTTCAGAAATCTACCTAAATATTAGAGAAGAACAAAACTTTTACAGACCGCTTTCCTTTAACCTCGAAGATGGAGTTACCTTTTGCCTGTGCAAATGGAAGTAATTCATATAAATATGGCTATGTAACAAAGGATGAATATTTAAGTGGAAATATCAGGGACAAGATTGCCATTGTAGATAGCTACCTTGCAAAGCTCAGACAAACGGAAAGAGAACTCCCTCATCTTGGCTATGAAGAAAATGGAAAAGAAAAAAGAACTGATAAGCTATGAAATGAACCGTTTGGAATACCAAAAAGGCAGAGCTTACAAAAAGTTCTTCAAAAGGAATTGGAGGCAAGTGAAATCAATGTGCGTCTTGGTGCAACTTGGATACCGATTAAAGATATTGAAAATTCATCTTTGAAACAGCTTAAAAACTCCGGGTTATGCAAGATGGGATATTAAGGTTAAGTTTTCAAACCTTACAAGCGAATGGAATGTAGAAGGAAAAAGCAGGGACAGAGGAAATGACCTTGCTGAAATGACCTTTGGAACATCAAGGGTAAATGCCTATAAGCTCATTGAAGATGCCTTAAATCTTAAAGAAACAAAGGTATTTGACCAGATTGTAAATCCGGATGGCTCTAAAACTTCTGTCTTAAATAAAAAAGAAACCATGCTTGCAGGACAAAAACAGGAACTATTAAAAGAAGAGTTTAAAAACTGGATATTTAACGATCAGGAGAGAAGAAACCGTCTTGTAAAACTGTATAACGAGCGTTTTAACTCCATCCGCAACAGAGAATATGACGGAAGTAATCTTTCTTTTGAGGGAATGAATACGGAAATAGATTTAAGACCTCATCAAAGAAATGCCATAGCAAGAAGCCTTTATGGAGGAAATACCTTACTTGCCCATGTAGTAGGAAGTGGAAAGACCTTTGAAATGGTAGCTTCCGCAATGGAAAGTAAAAGGCTTGGAATGTGCAGTAAGTCCTTATTTGTTGTACCCAATCACTTAACAGGACAAATCGGTCGTGAGTTTATGCAGCTATATCCATCGGCTAACATTATGGTGGCTGATAAAAAAGACTTTGAGCCGAAAAATAGAAAGAGATTTATTGGAAAGATTGCAACAGGGGAATATGATGCGGTTGTTATTGGGCATACGCAGTTTGAAAAAATCCCGATGAGTAAGGAATATCAGGAGAAGCATATCCAAGATCAGATTGATGAAATCATAAATTATGTAGAAGAATACAAGTATGACAGAAATCAGAACTTTACGGTAAAAACAACTTGAAAAGACAAAGAAAAAAACTGGAAACAAAGGCTTGAGAAATTAAATGATGATTTTAAGAAAGACGATGTGATTACCTTTGAGGAACTGGGAGTTGATAAAGCTCTTTGTTGACGAGGCACATGGTTTTAGAACCTTTATCTCTATACCAAAAATGAGAAATGTTGCAGGGTATAGGGCAATCTGAAAACCTTTAAGTCCTCCGATATGTTTATGAAATGCAGATATATGGATGAAATGACAGAGTGTAGCAAGGCGTGGTCTTTACCACAGGAACACCTGTAAGTAACTCAATGACAGAGCTTTATACCATGCAAAGGTATCTTCAGTATGAGAGCCTTAAAAAGAATGGACTGGAGCATTTTGACTCTTGGGCTTCTACTTTTGGAGAAACACAAAGCTCCTTTGAACTATCTCCTGAAGGTACAGGATATAGGGGTGAAAACAGAGATTTTCAAAGTTCTATAACGCCTGAACTTATGTCTATGTTTAAGGAAGTTGCTGATATTCAGACTGCGGATATGCTAAATCTTCCTACACCTGAAGCTAAATATGAGGTTATTAAGACAGAGCCTTCTGAAGAACAAAAGGAAATTCTAAAGAGCCTTTCTAAAAGAGCAGATGATGTTAGAAATAGGGTTGTAGAGCCAGATGAAGATAATATGCTGAAGATTACCAATGACGGTAGAAACTTGCCTTAGATCAGCGTTTAATCAATCCACTGCTTCCGGATAATCCTGACAGCAAGGTCAATGTGTGCGTGAAAAAAATGTCTTTGCCATTTGGGATAAGACAAAAGAAAACAGGTCAACACAGCTACTTTTTCTGATATGTCCACTCCAAAAGGAGATGGAGAATTTAACATCTATGATGATATTAGAGAAAAACTTGTAGCTATGGGAATACCGAAAAGAAGAAATTGCCTTTATACATGAAGCGAATACCGATAAGCAAAAAGATGAACTCTTTGCGAAAGTAAGAAAAGGCGAAGTTCGTATTTTAATGGGTTCAACGCATAAGATGGGAGCCGGAACGAATGTGCAAAACAAGCTGATTGCTTTGCATGACCTCGATGTGCCTTGGCGTCCTGCCGACCTTGAACAGCGTGCAGGAAGAATCGTAAGACAGGGAAACGAAAATGAGAAAGTAAATATTTATCGTTATGTTACAGAAAACACATTTGATGCGTATTTATGGCAGACAATAGAGAATAAGCAGAAGTTTATTTCTCAGATTATGACCAGCAAGACTCCTGTTCGTGTGGCGGAAGATGTGGACGAAAGCTCACTTAACTATGCAGAAATTAAAGCTCTTGCCACAGGTGATCCGAAGATTAAAGAGAAGATGGACTTGGATAATGAGGTTACGAAACTAAAAATGCTTGAAGCAAACTATAAGTCTAACCGTTACAGATTAGAGGATAAGGTGGCGAAAAAAACTATCCTGAAGAAATCATAAGAACGGAAAAAAGCTCATAGAAGCTGTTAAGAAAGATATAGCAAGTGTAGAACCTAAAGCGGAAAGTGAGGAAAAAGTTTACTTCCATTATCATTTTAGGTGAGAAGATTACCGATAAGAAAATTAGCCGGAGAAAGACTGCTGAAGCTATTTCAAAGGTTAAAATCAATGAAAAGTGAGTTATAGGAAAGTATAGAAATATGGATTTAGAAGTAAGCTATACTTCTTTACCAATGAGCATAATTTCAGCTTAAACAGTTCTGCAAAGCATTCAGGAGAGCTTGGAACAAGTGCGGACGGTAATATTACAAGACTTGATAACGCTCTTGAGAAAAATGCCTAGAAATTAAATAGGCTTGAAGAAAAACTTATCAGCACAAAGGAACAACTTGAAAATGCCAAAAGAAGAACTCAAAAAGCCTTTTGAAAAAAAGCTGATGAGCTGAAAACTAAAGGTATTAAGACTTGCGGAACTGAATAAAGCTTCTCGATATGGGAGAAGTGGAAGAAAAAGAAATGACAATCCCTTGTGGAAGATATAAAAACGAGCGATTATTGACTTCTGTAACAGAGTATGAAGAAAACCACAGCTACGATGAATTTGACACGCTGTATCCTGATTTAAAGCATATCGGGATTGCCTATACCAATACACCGGATGAAAGGCATGGGATTCAGTACGAACTGAACTTAGAGGATAAGACATGGACACAGTACATTGATGATACTCCAATCAAAACTGAGAGTTTTGATTATGAAAACAAGGGAGAAAACGAAACTCTAAGAAATATGAAAAAAATGAGATTGAGTTATCCTCTTTTGAAGATTTGATCTATGTTGATTCCGAAGATTTAAGGGCAGCACTCGGACTTGACATTGATGATGAGGGAAATTTCTATGATCCGCTTGCAAAAGATCTTGACAATGACGGGATTCCCGACAGATATGACAATGATTTCCGGGACAGTGATTACTTTGAATCAACCTATGATGTGGAAGATAATCTTCATACAAAAGAGGAAACTTCTCAAAGAACGGAAGATAAACCGTCTATTTTAAGACAGATCAGAGCTTATCAAAGTGAAAGCAAAAACGGAAGAAACAAACTACAAAAGAACAGGAATATGCAAGATAAGGGAGCGAACAGCTCCCTTTTACCATGAAAGGAGATATAAAAACATGGATTACAAAACAATAAGGGATAGAATTGAAGATATGGCAAAGGATAACCATAAGGACTTCGTAAAAGCGGTTATCAGTATGGAGAAAGGTATTAATGATGAAAGTGCCTTGGATAAGCTATATGATGCCTATATGGCTAATGACACCATCAATCTGCTTCATGAAGATTTCGATTATATGATTGAAGATTTAAGAGAACAGGGACAGATAAAAGACCTTCCCTATATTCAGGGGGAAAAAGATGACCTTATCAATATCGTCGGAAATGTTGTTGGAGAGGTCGATGTAGTTGAAAGGGAAAATAAGGACGGAGAAGCCTTTAAGGTGGCAAATTTCTCTGTTGTGTCCAAAGATGATGAGGGAAATAAGGTATATCATAATTGCTCCGCTTATGGAGAAAAGAGTGATATTCCAAAGGACTTTAAACAGGGAGATTTTGTGAAACTCTTTGGTCAAATCAGAACTTCTATTGATGATAACGGCAAGGAACACAGCAATGTAAGAATATTATCCTCAAAGCTCTTAAAGGCAAAAGAACAGATGAAAGGACAGGATAAGAGTCAAGAGATTACTAAATTGAAAAGCGAGATAGAAGAAAGAGAAAAAGACTTATTTTATGCAGATTCTTGGGAACAATCAGGACAGATTAGAGCAGATATTGAAAAAATGAAAGCTAAGTTAAATACCTTGCTCAATTCTGAAAAAGGGAAAGAAAACGATAAAAAATCCATACTTGGTGCTATCAAAGAATATCAGGCGGAAGATAAGGAAAAGCCTAAAGAAAGTAAAGAAAAAGCAAAGGAAACGGAGAGATAAATTTATGTCGGTGCGGTCTTCGGATTGCACCGGCTCTTTTTTGTTGCTCAAAAAAAGGAGATAAAGATTATCTCTCCATCTCCTAACCCATATAAATTCCATAGTTCTTTCGTATCTGATAAAGCTCGTCCATAGTCGATTTTGAGGAAGAATACTCCTGCATAAGAGTATTCTTTTTTTCTTGCAATTTATCAAGCTCAGATAAAATATCCCTGAATTTGGGAGTTTGGAATAAGTCTTTTTAAGTTCAGAAAGAGCATTTTTCATAGAGGGTAATCTGAGCTTTGTATTCCTCGAAAAAAATGCCCTATCAGACGGATTCGCATATATATTCCTTGTAATAGGCACGATATTTTTTTGACAATATGAACTTGCTCCATCGTAGTGGATAACTGTTCCATTTCATATCAATCGCTTTGATTTTATCCTGTAAATTTTGTCTTTCATCAGCACTTTTTCTTGATAAATTCATCAAGTTGCTGAACGGATTTTTATGCCATGTTCTCTGATAAAGATAACGGATTCTGCCATTGTATTCAGATTATGTTTCGTCGCCCAGTATTCATAGCCTTTGCTTTCCTTTACCTTCACATTGGTATTCATATCAATAACATTTCAATGCGTTTTTTTAACGGTAGGCGTCTTAATAAACTCTCTTTCAGCTATTCGTTCTTTTTAATCGTTCCTCCGTATAATCTTCGCCAATCGTCTTAGCTCTTGTAAATCTGGGCTTATCTTTCGGCTTAAAAAGCGATATGTTTGCCATACTTAATTTCATAGCTAAGTTCAGTCATTTTTCTTTAAAAATTCGTCCCAATCATGAACTGTTTTATCATGCGATCAATGTCAAATTGAAGTCTATTTTTTTCCAGAAGTACCTCTCTTTTGCCTGTTCATTTTCATACCAAGACTTTCCGTTCGTCTATATTTTTCTTAAAAGCTTTCGTAGTGTTCATCAATGACGGAAAGGTTGTTTTCTTTACATAGCTTATCACTCTGGTAACGGATCTTATGATAGCTTTTTCTTATTGGATTGATAGCACTTGCCGGTAACCATATTTACATTATTGAATATTATGTGATTATGGATATGTCCCTATCTATGTGTGTAGATAAGACAAACTCATACTCATCTTTTTAATATCTTTTTACATAACTCAAGCCCAATTCTGTGTGCCATTTCAGGTGTAGCTTCTCCCGGTAAAAAGGATTGAATTAGATGTCTTGCAAGGACAGTTCCTTTTGTTCCTGCACTTTCCCTTGTCCTTAAAAACTGGGTATGAGCAGTTGACTGATGGCATTTATTGGTACTGACTAAAAAGCTGCTCATCTGTTTTTCCCCATTAACGATGTAATCAATGGCAAGATGAAGGGTTGATTTTATAGGGTGTATTTTTGTAATAGCCATAAAAACTAATCACCTCCTGAAGTCTTGTTAAGAAAGCAAGGAATGGATTTGCCACAACTCTTTTTGAGAAATGTTCAATCTCTTTTTCATATCATTGATGTCCTCTTTGTAGATAATACCGGTCGAATTTACTCGCTTTTGCAATCTGATTGATATTATTTGTAGCGTTGGAAAGCAAGCCCTGTAAATCTCGAAACGGCTCTAAATCTATCTGATAAATTTCCTTTTTCCAAAAACACATTTGCGGATAAAGTGGCTCATATTTCTGCACCTTGCAAGTTTTCTTTTTCCTCAAAAAGAGCTTTTTCTTCTTTGGTCAACTAATTTCAAGTCGTTCATTTCGTATCCTATTTGCCATAGATAGTTCCTCCTGTATATGAATTTCAGGGGTCTTAGGGGTCTCCCTAACAAGCTAAAAATTGATAAAAAAAGAAGCAGATCCTAAAGGGGCTGCTTCATCAAATTTTCCGTAAGTGTCCGTACACTTACTGTGCTTACTACAAAAGTGTGATTAAGGTAGCAAGCATTAAGCGTGTATTTGATTTGTATTTTATATTATACCATATAAAAAGTAAAATATTACAATTTTTGTTCTTGCTTACATAGGAGCATTTGTTGCAATAAAGATACTTAAAAAAACATTTTGAAAAAAGCAGGAGTGATTTAATAATAAATTTACTTAGGAGGAAAAGCAATGGAGGGATAATCATGTCAAAACTTATAGTTTCGGTTTTTACAGAACGATATAATTATCCTTTTTATGCTTGGACTTACTTTTTGTATAGCAATATATCGCCATTATAAACATATAAATAGTCAATATAACAAATCAATAGTTTTTCAAGTTAAGAGGACTTTTTACGCCAAAGTGTAGAAGTCCTCCTTTTTTATTCTCAAAAAGCAAACCACAGAAAAGGAAAAGGAGGATAACTAAGTGGCTAAAGAGTATTACCTTTATGTGAAAGGAAAAAGCCGTACCTGTAAGCGAAGAAGAAAAAAACAAAAGCTTGAGGAAGAAGAACGAAAAAAATAAATGAAAGAAAAAAGATAGGATTTACCAAAAATTATTTGAAGCGTAAAAGCAAACGGCAAACAACAGGAATATGAGGAAAAGGTATAACGCAAAGGCGAGAACAGAAGAAGCAGGAGAAGCTAAGGGTTTGAAAAGGGTTGGGATACTTGTAAAGGGTTCAGACGATAATTTATAGGAGTGGTGATATATTGACTAAAAAAACTGAAAAAAAGTGATAATATAATTATTAAAGATAATTAGATTATCAAAAATAAAAAAATGAGAGGGAAAGTTAGATGTCTTATTGCTCTGATATAACAAAAAAATAGAATTTTTAGAATGTGCTAAAGGGAATTTTTAAGCAAAGTTCGAAAAATGCACAGGTAGCTGAAATTGCTAAATTAGCAAAAAGTAACTACAGGAGCTATTTATCGTCATTTCAAAAAAATAAGGAAGCATTATTTTTTTGCTCTAATTGAAGAGAATATAATTACACATTAGATGTTGTTTCTGATGTTGAAAAAAAGGAGTGAACAAAAAAACTATTAGGATAGACTCTGATTTAGTCGATGATGAAGCAATTATAGAAAATTTATTCTTGGAAACAATGCTATTTGTTGATTATATGTATGCACATTTTGATAACTTTAAGCTGATTTTTGCGTGTAGCAAAGGGTCGCAAGTAGAAAAACTTTATTGAGGATATTACTGAAAGATATACAGCTAAAAAATATGAAGCTTATTCTTTTCAACGCTAAACAAGAGCAAATTATCACAGAGATTAAAGAGTTTGAAGTTCATGTCATTACAAAAAGGCTATATTACATCTCTATGCGAGTGTATTCTTCATGATATACCGCATGATAATGTTGGCGAATATATTAGAAGCATTGTTGTTTTTCAATATTATGGTTGGCAAGGCTTAATGAAGAAAAACAACAAATAAATTTTTTCAAAGGGTTAGCGATAACTAATTGATCATCTGTTTGTAGGGGGTGTTTTCTTGAAAAGTAACAATAAAAATGTCATTTCAGAGTTGCTTAAATACGCTGATGGCGAGAAAAAACAATTATACAAATCAATTTTGTTAGCGACCATAGGGGAACTGTTTGGAATGATTCCTTTTTTAGCAATAGCAAAATTGATAGAAAAAATATATCAATCTGAAGTGTCATTTAGAACTGTATTGTGTTTAACACTTATAGCTTTGTGTGGACAAGTTTTAAAAGGTATTTTTTTACTTTATATTCAACAATAACCTCACACAAAGCAACATTTCATATTTTAAAAAAATATACGAGTTTAGTAGCTGAAAAAATGCTAAGAGTACCTATGGGTGTAATGATAGATACTCCTATAGGTAAATTTAAAAATTTAATTGTAGATACAGTGTCTAAGCTGGAAGATTCAATGGCTCATTTTATGCCGGAGATAACATCAAGTATAGTATCTCCTGTTTTATTTTTGGTTTTGATTTTTGCTTTGGACTATAGGATGGGGTTGGCTTCGTTACTTACCATTCCTTTAGGAATGCTTGGATATATAGGCATGATGAAGGATTATGAGTTTAGAAAGCAAAAACATATACTACAGCTCAAAAATAATATGAATAGTACTTTGGTTGAATATATTAATGGGATTGAGGTTATAAAAGCTTTTAATCACAGTGCTTCTTCTTATGAAAAATTTACGAACGCAATTAACTTCTTTCATGATAGTACCCTTGCTTGGTGGAAGCAAAGTTGGTTATGGTCAGCATTTGTTCAAGCAGTTATGCCATCAACACTTTTAGGGACTTTGCCAGTTGGTGCATATCTGTATATGAATTCAAAAATATCGTTATCAAGCTTTATTGTGTGCATTATACTGCCAATAGGGTTTATTGCACATTTAATGAAAATCGGTAAATATTCTGAGCAATTCAACATGGTTAAGGCAAGCTTAGATGTAATAGAGGAATTTCTATCGAAAGAGGAACTTAAAAGACCAAAAGAGAAGGTAATCTTTGATGACACTCTTTATCGTTTTGAAAAATGTTTCATTTGCATATGATAAAGGAACTTGTGCTAAAAAAATATCAACTTTGAATTAAAACCAAACACAGTAACCGCATTGGTAGGAAGTTCAGGTTCTGGAAAAATCTACAATAGCAAAAACTTATGGCTGGTTTTTGGGATCCGTCAATGGAAGTATCTATTATGGTGGAAAGAAAATACCCGAAATTCCATTTGAACAGCTAACAAATGAGATAAGCTATGTTGCTCAAGATAATTTTTGTTTAATACAAGTATAAAAGAAAAATATAAAAAAATGGGAAAAACCAACTGCAAGTGATGAGGAGGTTATTGAGGCGGCTAAAGCAGCATCTTGCCATGACTTTATTATGGAACTTGAAAATGGATATAACACAAAAAGTCGGCGATGCAGGAGGTTCTTTGTCCGGTGGAGAAAGGCAAAGAATTACGATTGCAAGAGCAATGTTAAAAACAATCTAAGGTAATAATTTTAGATGAAGCAACTGCATTTGCAGATCCAGAAAAATGAATATCTCATTCAAAGTGCAATCAACAATCTTATTAAAGGAAAGACTCTTATAGTGGTTGCTCACAGGCTTTCTACTATTACAAATGCTGATACAATCCTTGTTATGAAAGACAGGGGAAATTGTAGAGAATGGAACTCATGAAAACCTTGTAAAAAGATGGAGTATATGCTTCCTTGTGGAAAAAAATTATGTGGGCGGACAAGATAATGAAAAAGGAGGCGATGTAAATGATTAGCATTGTAAAAACGAATATTAAAAGTATCAGGAAAGTATCAAAAAAATGTAATCCTTGGTCTTATATTTAGTGGATTAAAATCATTTTTCGTTTCTTTGATGTTGTTGGCGGTTTTACTGATTATGATTAATCTTGAACAGTTGAATATGACTATTATTATGCAGGCAACAGCAATTGTCGTTGTGAGTATATTCGGCAGATTTATTTTTCAATATCTTTGTGATAGAAAATTAAGTGCAGCAGGTTATGAAATTTTTAAGGATAAAAGGATTGAAATAGGGGAAAAACTGAAAAAAGCTCCAATGGGGTATTTTTCAGAAAAAAACTTAGGAACAATCCAAGCGGTTCTAACAACAACTATTTCCGACTTAGAGGGTATGGCGATGCTTGCGATGAACTTTATTGTAGGAGGTTTTTTTCATGCCTTTAGTATGACGACCATGTTATTGATCTTTTGTTTTCCGGTAGGGATGGTATCTTTAATTGCAATCATCTTTGGTATGGGCGTTCTTAAATTAATCGCAAAGAAAACCGAAAAATATTCTCCTATCATGCAAGACTCACAAGAAATGCTTGTTACTGATGCAATTGAGTATATTAGAGGAATTTCAGTACTTCGTTCTTTTGAAAAAGGAACTGATGGAAAAAATAAAGTTGAAAAAGCGTTTATTAGTAAATGTAAAGTTGATATTGAGGTTACTGAGGGTTCAGCTTATTTAATGAAACTATATGAAATGATTTTTTTAAAGTTGCGAGCTGTGTATTGGTGTTTGTTGCAGTAATTCTATATATGAAATCTCTGATTCCACTTTCCTATACTCTTATGTTTATAGTATCTGCTTTTCTAATTTTTTTATGGAATTGGGTTGGTTAATGATGGAGCATTTTTTTAAGCAGAATGCTCACAACACAACAATCGATTGGACTATGTTTCAGATATACCTTCGCTTGATGAGGGCGGAAAAAGAAATTGACTTGAATTCCTATGACATTGAATTGAAAGATGTTTGTTTTTGGATATGGGGAAAGAGATTTTTGAAGAATATAAATTTGCAAATAAAGTCGAATAGCAGTTTGGCTATTGTCGGTGCTTCAGGTTCCGGAAAGACAACCCTTTGTAATATTATAGCAAGATTTTGGGATGTTAATAAAGGGAAGTATTTATTGGAGGACATAATGTTAAGGACTTTACCTCTGAAAGCCTATTACAAAAATATCAGTATGGTATTTCAGAAGGTTTATTTATTCAATGACACGATTGAAAACAATATAAAATTTGGAAATCCGAATGCTACATGATGAGGTGGTGGAGGCTTGCAAGAAAGCTTGTTGCCACGATTTTTATAACAAGCCTTAGTGATGGATACGACACTGTTGTTGGTGAGGGCGGTTCAACGTTGTCAGGGAGGAGAAAAAGCAAAGAATATCTGTGCAAGAGCAATCCTTAAAGATGCTCCAATTATTATTCTTGATGAAGCAACTTCAAGTGTAGATCCTGAAAACGAGCATATGTTAATTAGTGCAATTAATGAGTTAACAAAAAAATAAAACTCTCATTAGCATTGCACATAGATTATCTACAGTGAAGAGCAGATCAAATTATTGTTATTGATAAAGGGGAAATTGTACAACAAAGGAAACCATAAAGGAACTAATTAGTCAAGATGGAGTATATAAACATTTCATTGAAATTAGAAAAAATCTATTGGTTGGCAAATATAGGTGATGAAATGGAGAATGTAGTTATTGATTTTGAGAATGTGAGCTTCAGCTATGGGACACAAAAAGAAGGGTGTCTAAAGAATATAAATCTTAAAAATTAAAGAAGGAGAATTTGTATTGCTTACTGGTCAGTCTGGTTCAGGGAAAACAACTGTTACAAGATTGATAAACGGCTTGATCCCTCATTTCTTTGAAGGAGTTTTGACTGGAAGCGTAAAAAGTAATAGGAGATGATATAAAGACTGTTACTCCCGGAGAAATGGGTAAAAATACTGCTTCTATATTTCAAAAATCCACGAAGTCAATTTTTTTACAACGAATAGTACCAATGAAGTGGCATTTGCTCTTGAAAATTATGGAATAGATAGAGATGAAATGATAGATAGAGTAAATTGTTCGTTTCACGATTTTTGAAGCTGAAAAATCTTATGGATAGGGATATGTTTTTCTTTATCTAGTGGTGAAAAAAACAGAAGATAGCGATTATAGCTGCAAAAACCTTGAATCCTAAGATTTATGTTTTCGATGAGCCATCTGCAAATTTAGATATTCCTTCAATTCTTAAATTGAAGGAAATAATGGAAAAGCTTAAAGAAACAAGGACATACAGTGATTGTTTCAGAGCATAGATTGTTCTACTTAAAAAAATTTGGTAGATAAATGCTTGATAATGAAAGATGGAGAAATTGATAGGCAACTAAATCATGATGATATTGAAAAATTTGAATGAAACAGATCTTCAAACATATAAACTTAGAACATTTAATTTGAGCAATATCAAGTATGGCTTGAAGAACAACGCACCTATTAGTAAGCAACAATCAGACTTTAAGGTGGAGAATTTATTATTTTCGTATAATGCAAATAATTCGATTTTAAATAATTGTAATTTAGAAGGAAATTTTGGTGAAACAGTAGCTATAGTTGGGCACAATGGAAACAGCAAAAACTACATTAGGTAAAAATAATGTCAGGTTTATTAAAAAGCAAAAAGTGGACAATTTTCTATTGAAAGCAAACTTACAAAAGCAAAAGAATTTACATAAAAAGTGTATATTTTTGTAATGCAAGATGCAGATTATCAATTGTACTCCGATTCTGTTGTTTCTGAGTTAATGCTCAGTTCTATGAATAGTATTAAGCAAAATGATGAAAAAAATAGAAAATGCGATGACTTTATTGAATATTTCATCATTAAGAAATAGACATCCACATAGCTTATCAGGAGGACAAAAGCAGCGAGTTACTATTGCAGCTGCTATAGCTTCAAATAAAAAATTCTGATTTTTTTGATGAGCCAACCAGTGGACTTGATTATGAGAACATGAAAGGCGTATCGGAAGCAATAAATTATCTTCGTAAAAAAAGGAAAACTGATTTTTGTTATTTCTCATGATTTAGAGTTTTTTTAAGTAAAGTAGCAACTAAAAGCAGTGTTTATAGAGAACAATACTATCATTCAAAGCATCAGCTTAAAGAGTAGTGATGATTTTGAAATAATAAAAAGATTTTTATTACAGAATGAGAGATATGAAGAATGAACAAATCTTGTAAAACATAATGGAATAAGATATGATCCAAGGATTAAGCTGTTACAAGTTTTAATTATAGGGATTTTTAGCATTTACATTAACTGGTAAAAAAGTATGAAGTTCTACTTTTTTTATCGGTGTTTGCATATGGAATGATAAGTGGAATTTACAAAACTTGTTTTAAATTCTTAGTTTTATATGTAGTGTTGTTTATGGTAGCAGAAATAAGTCCTTTATTTATTTCAACAACAATACACTACTTTATCCTTCGCTTTGTAACATTGACATTTGCGGCTGTTAATATGAGTAGGGACAAGTGATGTATCTGAAGTATTAGCTTCCTTGCAAAAATATGAAAAATCCCATATTATTTAAACATTCCATTAGCTGTTATATTAAGATTTTTTTCCCCACTCTAAAACAAGATATTACTTGTATAAAAGCAGGAATTAAGACTAGAGGGATTGATATTTCTTTCCTTGGATTTTTAAAACATCCATTTAAAATTTATGAAATGATGTTGATTCCTATGTTAATGCGAATGTTATGTACTGCAACTGAGTTGTCGGCATCTGTTGAGACACGAGGACTTGGAGTTTCGTGCAAAAAAACTAGTTATACAGAAGTCAAATTTCGTATGCTTGATATGTTATTGCTAGTAATAATGATGGTATTTTATATAACTATCATCATTATGAAAATAAAAAAATATTTAAAAAAATAAGGAGAATGATTATGGAAGAAAAAGAAATTTCAAATTAAAGATTTAATTATTACAGCACTAATGGTGTTATGCTCACAAGTTTTTATATAGAGTATTATCCTTTTTGTTCGTATCACCATACACAATGTTATTAGCCGTCCCAGTATGGTCAATTATAGGAGCAATTGCTTATTTTTTTGGTTCCGGTAAAAACAAAAAAATCCTTGGATGATTTTATTGTTCTGCATACTTACAGGAATTATAAGCTTTTTATCCGCCATATATAATTAGTTTGATAATCGCAGGAATTATTGCGATGGTAATTGCACAAACAAAGGGAATACAAAATTATAAAGGATTAACAATCGGTTATATAATATTTTGTGCTCTTGCTGGTTTTGGTGGAATGTGTGTTCCATTTCTTTTCTATGCAGAGCAAACGATTAAATCTTATGAAAAAAATGTTTGGCAGTGAATACATGGAAACTCTAACTAAACTTGTTTCCCCTATGACCTCAGTAATATTTCTTGTTGTTATAGCAATTTGTGCGTTGATTGGAGCAATAATTTCCAAGAAACTATTGAAGAAGCATTTTGAAAAAGCAGGTATGATTTAATCGATCTTTGTTTGTGAGGGGAAAAAATGGATTAAATAATGGAGGTAATTGCTATGTATTATTTAGGGTCTGTTATTCATATAGAAAAACAATAGACCTTTTTTTGATACTGGTAATTACCATAAAAGATCAAATTTAAAATATAAGGAAAGAGCAAGTTTCTTTCATTTTAGAGGACTTATTATGCCTATGTGCAGAAGTCCTCCTTTTTTTGTCTAAAAACGCAGACAAAAAAGAAATGGAGGAAATAAAATGTCAAAAGAATATTACCTTTATGTCAACGGACAAAGGGTTAAAGTCAGCGAGCAGATATATAAAGTCTACTGGCGAGAAAAAGAACACGAAAAGTATTTAGAGCAGGTGGGCAAGAAAAACCACTTGCTCTTTTTTTTATCATTGGATCATGACGGACACTTTGTAGATAATATTGTCGATGAAAGTGTTGATGTAGAAAAGATTGTTGAAACACAGATGATGATTGAAGCAGTCAGAAATGCTATATCAAGACTCAATGCAGAAGAAAGAGATATTATTGAACGCTTGTATTTCAATGATGAAACGGTTCGTTCAGTGGCAAAGCTTAAAAGTATTACACATCCAGCCTTAATCAAAAGAAGAAACAAAATTCTTGAAAAGCTGAAAAAAATTATCGAAGAACTTTAAAACTTCGGTAACCAAAGGGGTCAAATTTTTCCTTATGTAAAGTGAAGGGAGTTTGACTTCCTTTTACTTTTTATAAGAGATACGCCTGCTTATGGCAAATAGGAAAATGTAGAGAAAAACAATCCTTTCAAATATTGCTCTTTGACAACTGAATAGACCAAGGTAGGACTTTATCTGCTTGTGGAGAATTATGACTTACGCCATGACCTTTTCTGCTGAAAGCAATTTCGGTTTTATGAATACTGGGTTAGCTAAGGATACAAGAAAGTGAGCGATAAATAAGAATACATAAAAAAACAGAGGTGGCAATCTGTTCGATGATACAAGTAGTGATAATGATACTTCAATAGTTTAAGCTGCCTCGTCTGGAATAAGGGGCAGAGGTGAGATTCCTATGTAGCAGCCAATGCACCTACCAATGTCATAAAACTTAGTAAGAAAAATAATATGTGATTATAAAGAATTTAAATCGGAGGAGGTGTATTAGTGGATAATGACTGGAATGGATTGGCTGATTTGATAGCAAATCTGATTACAAAATATGCTGGAGTTTTAGATTTAGATAATCTTCCAAATCCAACTCCAGTAAAAAATACAGAAGGTAAAAATAAATTTGACATGGCAAAAACACAGATTGAGAAAAAGCAATAAAAGTGATATAATATACTTGATATATAAGTCCAAACTATAATTGGTAAAAAAATATAAAGATATAGAAAAAGGATATTGAGGTTAATGCTATGTCAAAAGAAAAAAATAAAAAGTATACCTCTATACAAGAGTATCTACATCAATACAGATAGACGGTTATTCTTTAGAGGCACAAAAATCAAGAATGAAGGCTTTTGCTCTCTATAATGATTATGAGATTGTTGGTGAATACGAAGATGCAGGTAAGTCTGGAAAATCTATAGAAGGTAGAGTTCAGTTTACTCGTATGATGGAAGATATAAAATCCGGAAAGGATGGAGTGTCTTTCGTTCTTGTATTTAAATTATCGAGATTTGCAAGAAATGCTGCTGATGTTTTATCAACCCTACAAACAATGCAAGATTTTGGAGTCAATTTAATTTGTGTTGAGGATGGGATTGATTCATCCAAAGATGCAGGCAAATTGATGATTTCAGTTTTATCAGCTGTTGCTGAAATTGAAAGAGAAAACATTCGTGTTCAAACAATGGAAGGTCGCATTCAAAAGGCAAGAGAGGGAAAATGGAACGGAGGGTTTGCCCCGTATGGGTATCAGCTTGTCGATGGAAAACTGTTTATCAATGAAGAAGAAGCTGTAGCTATAAGGACTATTTTCGATCAATATGTTAACACAACCATTGGAGCGAATGGACTTTCTAAATATCTAGAAAAATCATGGAATAAGAAAAAAATTCCAAGACAGAATGGAAAAAAATCCATTGTTTGATGCGGGTCTTATAAGAAAGATATTAAAAGAATCCTGTATATAACGGGAAGATAGCCTTTGGAAGAAGAACTTTAGAAAAAGTTCATGGAACAAGAAATGAATATAAACAAGTAGAACAAGATGAATATTTAATAGCTGAAGGTATTCATGAAGCTATAATTTCTGATGAGTTATGGCAGGCTGCTCAGGTTAAGTTAAAAATCTCAAGCAAAAGAAATATGAGCATGTGAATAAAGGAAAAGATATACGCACACACTTACTTTCGGGGATTGTAAAATGCCCGGTATGTGGAGCAGGGAATGTTTTGGCAACAAGTGTATCAAGAAAAAGAAAGATGGTACAAAGTATAAAGATTTTTTTATTATTATGGCTGTAAACATAGGCAGATGATGAGAGGGCATAAGTGTACTTTCAATAAGCAAATTAGAGAAGAATTATTAGATGATGCAGTTGCTGAGATAATTGTAAAGATAGTAAGCAATCCCAAATTTGCTTCTATAATGCAAGAAAAATCAACATGAAGGTGGATACCTCTGAAATAGAAAAAGAAATAGATAATTATCAAAAAGAACTGCGAAAAAGCCATTCCACAAAATTTAAGCTAATTGAGGAAATCGATAATTTAGATGTTGATGATAGGCACTATAAGCGAAGAAAACAGGACTTAGATGATAGACTCTATCGTATGTATGACAAAATTGAAGAATTAGAGTCGCTGTTAATTGATGCGAAAGCAAAGAAACAAACTATTGAAGCTGAAAAACTTACAGGAGACAATATATATAAGGTTCTGATTTATTTTGATAAACTCTACAATGTAATGAATGATGTAGAGCGTAGGCAGTTAATTACATCATTGATTTCTGAAATTCAAATTTACGAAGAAAAAAGCAACCGAATGGGCAATGGCTAAAATCAATTACTTTTAAACTTCCTATCATCGATGAAGATTTAAATATAGGTTTGGACAATAATGAGCATGTTGAGGTGGTGGCGTTGTTGGAGAAAGAGGAATCGTAGTTTGTATATATAGTAGTAAGGAGAAAAGGTGTTAAAAAGAATTTTAAATATTTCATTGGCTTATGTTGGAGTTGTTATCGGTGCGGGATTATCCTCCGGTCAGGACTTGATGCAATACTTTGTCAGTTTTTGGTAAGTGGGGGATTATAGGAACCATTGTTCTTGGTATCATAAGTGTAGTTTTTGGTAAAATTATCATTACGCTAGGGCAGTTATTTCCGATCTAATGATCACTCTGAAGTTCTTTCACAAATAGCCGGACCGATTACGAATAAAATCCTTGATATAGCTTTAATCGTTTCTTGCTTTGTAGTCGGTTTTAGTTATGATTGCCGGAGCCGGTTCAAACTTTAATCAGCAGTTCGGTCTCCCATTTTTGGGCAGGAGGATTGTTGTGTCTGCACTAATAATCATTGTCAGCTTTCTTGATTTCGAAAAAATTACTGGTGTACTTGGAATATTTACACCCATAGTTTTTATCATGATTATAATTATTGCAGTCCACACTTTTACAAATCGGAGCTTTGATTTCGATGAATTAGAAGCAATTTCAGCCACAATCCCTAGTCCAATGCCAAATGTATGGATTTCTTTACTAAATTATTTTGCACTTGCGGTAATGACGGCAGTCCCCATGGCTTTTTGTACTAGGCGGATCCATTATGAGGATTGGTGTGGCAGAGAAAAGCGGTATTTTGGGCGGTCTTGGTGTTAGCATTATTATTACTGTTGTAACTTGTGTCTTATATGCAAATGTTAAACTAGCTTCTACAGTTGATATGCCCATGTTAGCAATCGCTGAACAGATTCACCCCATTTTTTCGCTAATATATGCTTTTGTCATCTATGGGCTAATTTTTAATACAGCTTTCAGCTTATTCTATGCATTGGCAAAACGCTTCTCTTCAGACAATCCTAAGCGTTTCTATCCCATTTTGATTGGTACTGTAGTAATAGGATATGCGTTATCCTTTATGGGCTTTAAAGAATTAGTGTCTATTATGTATCCAATTTTGGGATATATTGGCTGTGATGCTTGCGATATTAACTATTGCATGGATAAAAGAAAAAAATCAAATATAAAAGGCGAGAAATTTTTAAGACGTAAAATGATACGATTGATTACTAAGAAATATGATGATAATCAAGATTATACAATTAAAGATAAAGAAAAATTTCATCAGCTGGGCGAAGATTCAATTGTTGATACGCAGAGTATTAAGAGTGATATTAAGGATCTTATTAAAGAGGAATTTAACGATGATACAAGATAAATGATGGAGGGTTTTGTGCGTTGAGTATGGTTTTTCATACTCTCTAAAAAAATGCAGCAATACGCAAAAATTTTATGAGTATAATTGATTTGATCCACGAATAGAGTACAATTAACTCGTTATAAAAAATGCGTATTGCCGCAATAATTTTACAAATATAAAGGCACGAGATGATTATTAAACGTAAGATTTACATAGAAGATTTCTTATTAGATCCGGAATCGTTAGAAAAAAATAAGAAAATAAAAGATGAGTAATAAATTGTATCCTCAATCAAGCAACGAGCTTGAAACTTTGTGTTCCCATACTAGCGACAATGAACAGGAGTTTCACGATTCACCCGAAGAGTATTTCATGCGGGGCTAGCTTCCGATAATCGGGCTTGTCACGCTGCTCTTGTTTCACTGAGATCATATGATTCAGGATAATACTACCGGGGCGTATCCTGGAGAGAAGGGAGGAAACACATGTTAAAGTATTTGATCATCGGCGCGGGCGGGGTCGGCGGCACACTTGGCGCCTATCTGCTTCGCGCGGGACTTTCAGTGAGTTTTCTGGCACACGGCAAGACCTTGGAGGCACTTTAAAAGAAGGGACTCGCGCTGGTAAAGGACAGCGGTGAGGAGACTTTTTCGCCGGTCGCTGCGTTTGATGAGACAAGTTACAGCGAGACGCCGGATGTCATTTTCCTCGCGCTGAAGTCCTATTCGATTGACAGCGTCCTGCCGTTTCTAGAGCGCGTCGCCACGGAGCACACGGTCATCATCCCGCTCTGCAATGTCTTCGGGACGGGAGAAGTTACAGAAAAAAAGTTGGAGAAGCCGCTGGTCACGGACGGCTGTATTTATGTGATGGGCAATGTCGAGGAAGCGGGCAGAATCCGTCAGCTCGGCAGACTTAATGCGCGTGGTTTACGGCGTCCGGAAACCGGAGGAGGCGCGCCCTGTCCTCGAGGAAGTGAAGGCGGATCTCACGCGGGCGGGTGTCGAAGCGGTGCTGAGTGACAACATCCGCCGCGACTGCATGAAGAAATTTGCCTACCTCTCGCCGCACGGTGCGGTCGGTACCACTTCCATATCACGGCGGCGCATTTGCAGCGCGAGGGCGAGTACCGGAACTTTTATCGCGGCCTGGTACGCGAAGTGCTCGCGATTGCGGAGAAGATGGGCATCGCCATGGACGGCTACAGTGAGGCGGATAGCCTGAAGGTGGTGGACGGACTTGCGCCCGAGATGACCACCTCGTTTCAGAAGGATGTCGCGGACATGAGGAAGTCCGAGGTCGACGGAGCTTATTTATGAAGTGCGAGCGCCTCGGGAAGCGCTACGGGATCGAGACGCCCTATTACGATAAGGTGATTGAGTCCCTGCAGGCGCGCAGCGTGGAGTGAGCCATGGGAAACTGGGAAAAGCAGGGCAGTGCCTGGCAGTACCGTGAGAGCGGCGTGCTGAGCACCGGCTGGACCTTGATTGACGGCAAGTGGTACTACTTCGGCAGTGAGACTTATTCGAGATCTCGAATAAGTCTCATACACGCAGAAAAATTTGTAGAGATCGTGAAAGGCGACCCGAAAAGGGTAAGCCCTGACTCCGGCGCAAGCACTAGCAGCCGAAGCAATCCGCATGATTGACATGATTTATCATCGGGACAATAGCTTTAAAGAATCATCTACAGAAGAGAGACCAACGAACAGGCAACAGACTGTAGCGCCACTGGTAGATGCTTTAATCCCTCTGGATAATAATGACGCAGAGAGAAGCATAAGAAGCTTCTGCGTTGGAAAGCATTCCTGGCACATCATCGATTTCGTACGAGAAGCCTCTGCCAGTGCCCTTCTATACAGCATTGCGGAAAGCGCAAAGGCAAACCAACTAAAAGCCCTACGAATACTTTTACATACCTACTAAAGGAACTCTCCAAATATCCAAGAGAAAAATGTTCCTGAGGAGGAGCTGAAATAACTGATGCCTTGGTCGGAGGCACTACCGGATAGCTGTAGAAAGAATAAAAGAAGGTAAAGAAAAATCTGCCATCCTGAGAGCTGGCAGACGGACAGGTTATTTACCATTTACGAGACATCCGGTTCGGAGGGTGTATCATGAACAAAATGTTGAAGGGATTATTATGGGAAAGATGAAAAAAACATGAAAACGGTTGATGAAATACATAATAAATTGTATCCTCAATCAAGCAACGAGGTTGAAACTTTGTGTTCCCATACTAGCGACAATGAATTGCGACGTGGTGGCGTTGCTGGAGAAGGAGGAATCGTAGAATTCATCATTTTGGGTAGTTTTGCAAGCATTTGGCTTTGTGGAAGATGTTGGCGAAGGAAGAACAAGGAACCTAAAAATTTCATACAAGAGGTGTGATTATGTCAAATAAGCTTACAATTTACCAAGCGGTTATTGATGATGTAAAGGGGATTATTTGCTCCGGCATGGAAAGTGCATACAATGCCACAAACCGTGCAATAGTACTAACCTATTGGAATGTGGGCAGACGAATTGTAGAACAGGAACAGCGCGGTAATCAGCGAGCTGAATATGGTGCGGCCATGATGGATGCACTGGCAACAGAGCTGACTAAAGAATATGGAAAAAGTTATTCCAAAAGAAATCTTCAGTATTTCCGCAAATTTTATCAGTGCTTTCCGGATATTGAGATTGTGAACTCATGCGTTCACAATCTGACTTGGACACATTTTCGCAGTCTATTACGAGTCGCGGATGAGGATGCCAGAGTTTGGTACATGAGCGAGGCGGCTCATGAAAACTGGAATGTGAGAATGCTTGACCGAAATATCAGTACGCAGTATTATCACCGCCTGTTGCAGTCTCCCAAAAAGAAGCTGTCATTGCAGAAATGAAGCGGAAAAAAATGACCAATTTCCCAAAAACACATTTTTGAGCTTGTGAAAAAGTCCCTGTTGTTGCAGAGTTCCTAGGATTTAAAGATGAGGGAAGCTATCTGGAAAGTGATTTGGAGTCTGCAATTTTGTCCCATATCCGTGATTTTCTTATGGAAATGGGTAGAGGCTTTGCCTTTTCGTGGCAAGACAGCAGCATATTGTTACAGAAACAGAAGATTATTTTATCGATCTTGTTTTTCTATAATATAGAATTGAAAATGTTATGTGCTGGTGGATTTGAAGATGGGCAAAAATTACTCATCAGGATGTTGGGCAGATTGATATGTATGTCCGTATGTATGATGATTTGAAACGCACCGCCGGAGATAATCCGACAATTGGTATACTGCTATGTTCGGAGACAGACGAGGATATTGCCCGCTATTCTGTTTTTGCACGATAATAACAGGCTGTTCATGTCGAAAATATCTGACTTATCTACCTACCGAGGAACAGCTGAAGCAGGAAATTGAACGGCAGAAAGCTGTTTTCTATATGCATCCCCTTCAAAGTAGAGGAAGACGGTAAAAACAATGAGCTATGAGAAAAATAGATCAAACTGGATGAACTGATTCACCAAACTAAATTACTTTGAACAGCCACAAAATAAAAGTCAAATGCTTGCAGTTGCGCACAGTATTGACATTTTTTTAGCCAATCTATAATGAAAAATGAACAACGGGGAGCTCGTTGAGAGCTGAGAGTGGATTGAACAATCTGACCCATAACCTGATTTGGATAATGCCAACGTAGGGAAATAGTCCGCTAAGGGACAGGTACTTATGATTCTTCATTCAGAATCTCATGGGTCCATGAATTCTACGCTATCCTTTTTGGGGATGGCGTTTTTATTCCATCAATAAGCCCTCGTCCATCAGTCAGCCGGCAAAGTAGTGTACAGAAAGAAAGGAGCTAAAAAGTGAAGGAATGTTTGGAAAATGTCAGAAAGAAAAGCTCCCATTGGTGCATAACATTACAAATTATGTAACGGTAAACGATGTGGCAAATGTAATCCTAGCCATAAAGGTGCCAGTCCGATTATGGCAGATGATCGGGAAGAGGTGGAAGAAATTACAGCGATTTGTGGTGGATTGAATATCAATATCGGAACCCTGAATCAAAAGAACCATAGAGGCCATGCATTTGGCAGGAAAAAAAGCCAATGCTCTTGGACATAAAATACTCTTGGATCCTGTGGGAGCAGGAGCTTCCGTCCTAGGACGAAAAACAGCTCTTTCTTTGATGGAGGAAGTGCATTTTGATGTGATTCGGGGAAATGTCTCCGAAGTGAAAGCTTTGGCATTGGGGAAGCCAATCCACAAAAGGGCGTAGATGCGGATGCTGCAGATGTGGTGAGAGAGGAAAATCTTCCACAGATGCTATCCTTTGCAAAAGAATATGCCAAAAAGTTTCGGTACTATCATCGCCATTACAGGGCGCTATCGACCTGGTGACAGATGGGGAGAGGGCTTACGTTATTCGGAATGGGTGCAAAGAAATGAGCAGGATTACCGGTACAGGCTGTCAGCTTTCCGGCCTGATTACCGCATTTTTAGTGGCTAATCCGGACAAGGCCTTGGAGGCAGTTGCCGCAGACCACCTGTACCATGGGGCTTGCCGGAGAAATCAGGGAAAGCTCATTTGCAGGAAGGGAAGGAAATGCCGGTTATCGGAATCGCATTATAGACGCCATCAGCCTGATGACAGGGGAAGAGCTGGAAAAAGGAGCGAAGTATGAAATTCGATAAAGACTCCCTCTTGCTGTATGCGGTGACGGACCGACATTGGCTTAGGGAAGAAGCTTTAAAAGAAGATGTGGAGTCTGCCCTTAAGGGTGGCGCAAAGCTTTATCCAATTACGGGAAAAAGGAAGACATGGTCTTAGACCATGATGCCTATCTTCAAGAAGCCCTGGAAATAGAAAGCTTTGCAGAAGCTATGGAGTTCCCTTTGTTTTGGATGATGAGGTGGAATTGGCTATAGAAGCGGATGCGGACGGCGTTCATGTAGGGCCAGGAGGACATGGAAGCGGGAAGGGTTCGGGAAAAACTGGGAAAAAGAGAAAAATCCTGGGGAGTATCGGTACAGACCGTGGAGGAAGCCATTCTTGCCAAGGAAAGAGGGGCGGACTATCTGGGAGTGGGGGCAGTGTTCCCACAGGGATCCAAAAAAGATGCGGTGGATGTGAGTTTAGAAACTCTAAAAGCGATTTGTGAGGCGGTGGATCTTCCGGTGGTGGCTATCGGCGGCATCAGCAGAGACAATGTGATGGAATTAAAGGAGCGGGATTGCAGGAATAGCCGTGATTTCTGCGATTTTTCGCAAAGCCGGATATAGAGGAGGCTGCGGTGGATTTACGGAAAGCAGTGCCTGAAAAGCGCTATTTCCGGAAAAGGAGCGATAGGAGATTAAAGCTTTCTGTTGGCTGGAAGAATGATAGAGCATAAACCGACTCTCAATCAGGAAAATTTAGGGTGGCAAGGTACTCTTAAAAGAAAGAAGGTAGGAAAATGAGAACAGCATTAAGTATTGCAGGGAAGTGACTCCAGTGGCGGTGCGGGGCATTCAGGCGGATATCAAAACCATGACCATGAACGGCGTTTATGCCATGACAGCCATTACCGCCTTAACGGCACAGAACACCTGCGGCGTGAGGGGAATTGTGGAAACAAGTCCGGATTTTCTGGGACAGCAGTTGGATGCGGTCTTTTGAAGATATTTTTCCCGGATGCAGTAAAGATTGGGATGGTCTCCTCAACGGCACTGATTGAAGTGATTGCGGAAAAATTGAAATTCTACGGGGCGAAGAATGTTGTTGTGGATCCGGTAATGGTGGCAACCAGCGGTGCAAGACTTATAGAGGATGGGGCTCTTGATGCCTTAAAAAGGAAAGCTTCTTCCTTTGGCTACGGTCATTACCCCGAACATTCCGGAGGCGGAAATCCTGACGGAGAGCAGTATTAAAGATGCCCTTGGGATGGAGCAGGCTGCTTGCAGTCTTTCAGAAAAATACGGATGCTCAACCCTGGTAAAGGGAGGACACAGTATTAATGAAGCCAATGATGTGCTGTTTAAGGTAGGGGACAAGTAAAGAAATCTGGTTTCAAGGGGAAAGAATTTCCAAATCCCAATACCCACGGTACCGGCTGTACCCTATCCAGCGCCATTGCTGCCAACCTTGCCAAGGGCATGGAATTGGAAGAGGCCATAGAGAATGCCAAGGCTTATCTTTCCGCTGCTCTGGCAGCCATGCTGGATTTAGGGAAGGGTTCAGGCCCCTTGGCACATAATTTACAAAATTTCTAAGTGAATCGTAAAAGATGAAAAAGGAGAGTATAGTAAATGGAAAAATGATAAGAAAACAAAAATTTGACGGATTTGCCAATCTTTATGACGAGTGGTTTATGAAGAACGAAAAATCTGTTTACCAGTGAACTGAGACTTTTTGAAAAGGCTCTAGGAGACATTCAGGGAAAGAAGATCCTGTCCGTAGGATGCGGAAGCGGACTTTTTGAGAGTTACATAGACAGTTCCCATATTGAAGGTGTTGAACCATCAGAAGATATGGGGAAGATTGCGGAGAAGCGGGGCGTGAAGATTCTTCAGTATGGCCTGATTGAGGATGTGGAACTAAAGGAGGAGAGCTATGACATCATCTATTTTAACGGAAGCTCCAGTTATATAGAAGATTTAAGTCCTGCTTACGGAAAATGCCTGAAGGCTTTAAAGAAAGAGGGAAAATTGATTCTGTTGGACGTTCCCAAGGAGAGTGCCTTCGGATTTATGTATCTTCTGGCCAAGAGCGTAAATAGCTATGAGCATGAATACTTGAAAGGTACTATGCCGGACTTGCCTTATCCCCTTGGCTTGGTATCCACGGGAGTGTGGCATACCACGGAAGAGAAAATTAAGGTTTTGAAAAACCTGGGCATTCAAAACTTTTCCTTCTACCAGACCCTTTTGAAAAAAATCCCATGTATACCAATGAGGAGCCGGAGGAAGTAGTAGAGGGCTATCAAAGCGGAGGCTATGTAGCCATTATTGCGGAAAAGTAAGGGTGAACTGGGAAGAACTGAGAAGAACCGGGAAGAACTGCGAAGACTAGGAAAAACCGGAGAAGAACCGGGAAGAACTGCGAAGACTAGGAAAAAACCGAAGAAGAACCGGGAAGAACTACGAAGAATGGAAAAAGAAGAAATATGGTGAAGTATGGCGAAACTATCGGAAATTCTCTATGAGAAGACAGAGAGCCTCTGGCTTTCCTCTACGGAAGAGCCTTTTTTGGTGAAAATGGCGGAAGGGACTCTGGATCAGAGCCTTTTCCGCAACTACATGCTACAGGATTATTTTTATATTCTGGAATACATCAAGATTCTTAAAGAACTGCGTTCTCTTGCGAAAAAGCCTGCAATGCAGCGTTTTATGGAGGAGATTCTTTCCGTTACGGAGAAGGAGTGCTTCTTGGTTCATATTCCGGAAATGAAGAAGCTGGGCATAGGGGATGAAGAGAGAAAAAGACTAAAGGCTTGCCAGGTAGTCTGGGACTATACTTCTTATATCCATAAACAAGTCAAGGAGGAAGGATTTTTGGCAGGACTTACGGCATTGCTACAGTGCTCCTGGAGCTATGCATATATAGGGCGCAAAATGACGAGAAAGTATGGAGTACCATACCATTATCTCCGTATAAAGCATGGTTTGAAGCCTATTCAGTAAAAAGAGTATGTAGAGGCCAATCAACTGTGGATAGACAGTTTAGACAGAGAATGGGAAGCAGTAAATCTGAGAATATAGGACAAGAAGTGGAAAACTACAGAGAAACTTTGCAGGATTTTTTTCAGAGATGTGCAGAATATGAACTGTTACTATGGAAGAGCCTATATCAAGTGCATTACGAAAATAAAAGGTATAGGAGGTGGAAATTGATTAAGGGAGTAATATTTGATATAGACGGAACCCTTCTGGATTCCATGCCTCTATGGAATCATTTAGGAGAGCGTTATCTTCAGAAATTGGGCTTTACAGAAGAGGAGACAGAGGGGCTTAGCCAAAGGATTTCTACTATGCCCTTTGCAGAGGGAATTCATTATATAAAGAAGGAATATTCTCTGGATATTGCAGAAGAAAGGATTCGAGAACAGCTTCAGGAAATGATAGCAGGGGCTTATCGCGATGAGATAGCCTTAAAAGCGGGAGCTAAAGAATATTTACAATTTCTGAAGGAGCGTGGAATTCCCTGCATCCTTGCAACAGCAGGGAGACGCTTCTTTGGCTACCAGTAGTTTGACAGTTAAATAGTTCCAAAAATCTCCTCAGGCCTTGAAAAGCCTGTATTTTTGTCAAATTTTTATGAAAATAGCACTAGCTATATTTGGCTATATATGGTATAATGGGCGCATGGAGGGACTGCGTCATGAAAGTATCTGTATCAAAATCAAAAAAATCAGACAATCTATTATCTAAGTAAATCAGTTTGGGTAGATGGTAAAATCCACTACTAAGACTATAGAGAAGATTGGTTCGGAAGATGAACTTCGAAGGTTTGCGGAGATCTTACTCCGCTGGAGTGGGACAAAAGCAGTACGCTGCCAAACGCTCCGCAGAAGAAAAAAAGCTTCAAAAAGACATTATGCTTAAGTACTCCTCTTCGACCTTGATTAAGAAAAGAAAGCTGCCGTAGCGTAAACGTAGGCTACCTCTTTCTGAAGGACATCTACTATGATTTAAAAATCCATGACATCTGTGCTCAGATTGCCGAAAAGTACAAGTTTGAGTTTGACCTGAATCAAATCTTGTCTATGCTACTTTTCTCTAGGATTATTTATCCCGGGTCCAAGAGATCTTCTCTTGAACTTTCAAAAAGTTTCTTGAAAAGCCTGACTGCAAGCTCCATCACGTTTACTGTGCACTGGAAATCCTTGCAAAAGAGAATGATTTTTTCCAGTCTCAACTTTACAAGAATTCCGAAATGGTACTGAATCGACATAAAAGAGTTCTTTACTATGACTGCACTAACTATTACTTCGAGATTGAGGAAGCGGATGATTTCAGAAAATATGGTCATTCCAAAGAAAACCGTCTGAATCCGATTGTACAGATGGGGCTATTTATGGATGCAGATGGGATTCCCTCACCTTCTCCTCTTTAACGGAAACGAGAATGAACAACCTTCGATGAAACCATTGGAGAAAAAAAGATTCTTTCTGACTTTTGGAATGACGAAGTTTATTGTTTGTACAGATGCAGGGCTATCATCAACTTCAAACCGTGTCTTCAACAACACTCCAAACCGAAAAATTTGTTACCACGCAAGCAATCAAAAAGCTGAAAAGGATACCTCAAGGATTACTGTCTTGATGAAGACGGATGGCACCTTATTGGAGATAAAAAGAGTACAAGCTCAGTGAACTAGATGAGGTCGAGAATTACGAGAAGACTTTCTATAAAGACCGGTGGATTAATGAAGACGGTTTGGAGCAACATCTCGTTGTCACCTTTTTCCTTTCAATATCGGGACTATATGAGAAAGATACGGAATCGTCAGCTTGAACGCGCTGAAAAAGCTCGTCGAAAAATCCTTCTTCTCTGAATAAAAACGTCCAAAACGATCCCAAGCGTTTTATACGTCAGAATCACTGTACTTCTGACGGCGAGATTGCAGATAAAATGATCCCTTCGATAGATGAAGATGTTGCCACAGAAGAGGAACGTTATGACGGTTTCTATGCCGTATGCACAAAACCTGGAAGATGACGTGGCAACGATTATAAGTATTAATCAAAAAAACGATGGCAGATTGAAGAATGTTTCCGTATTATGAAGAGTGAATTTCAGGCCAGACCGGTATATCTCAGTAGGAAAGATCGAATCACGGCACATTTCATTACCTGCTTCACCGCCCTGATTCTTTATCGCATTCTAGAGAAGAAGTTAGGTAAGAGTTATACCACTGAAAGCATTATAAGAACACTGAAAGAAATGAACATGCTGATAGCTCCCGGTGAAGGATATATCCCTGAGTATACACGAACCGACCTTACAGACAAACTCCACGACACATTTGGTTTTAGAACGGATTACGAGATTGTATCTCAAAGAGAAATAAAAAAGATTATAACTGCAACGAGAAAGTAGAAATATTGCTAGAATTCAAAAAGAAAACAAGAGCTCATAAATAGCGTAATTACGCCGTTTATGGGCTCTTGACTCTTTCGCAACTGTCAAAGACGGGATTATATAAAGAAGGAATATTCTCTGGATATTGCAGAAGAAAGGATTCGAGAACAGCTTTCAGGAAATGATAGCAGGGGCTTATCGCGATGAGATAGCCTTAAAAAGCGGGAGCTAAAGAATATTTACAATTTCTGAAGGAGCGTGAATTCCTGCATCCTTGCAACAGCAGGGAGACGCTTCTTTGCTACCGCTGCCCTAAAAACGGCTTAAGGTATGGGAAGAGTTTCAGGGCCTTTTTGCTCTGTGAAGACTTTAAGACCTCCAAGCAGGAAGCAAAGATCTATTTTTTTGCGATGGAGCGACTTTCTCATCTCGACCGGAGGAGGTATTGGTTTGTGAAGATGTGCTCCATGCCGTCAAAAAGCGCGAAACAGGCAGGATTTCAGGTTTGCGGAATCCTGGATGAGGCGAATAGGGAAGATTGGGAGAAGATTCAGAAGATGGCAGACCTTACGGCTAAGGATTTTTATGAACTTGTCTGCTATTCTTGACTGCGGTGGGTAATAGAGTAAAAGATTTTTGTCAGTTGATAAAGAAATAAAAAGAGGGTAATATAATACATCTTGAAAGAATATTACTTGGGAAGTATAATTTATGTAAATAAAGGATTGACATTAATTAGAATAGTTGGTACCTTGATTGATGAAGTTTGGTGATTCTCCACCATTTTAAAGAGAGAAACGATAAGGTTTGGTGATTCTCAGCCGATAAGTGGGAAGCGATAGGTTTGGTGATCAGGCGACCATGATAGCTGATGATAGCGAAGGAGGCCTCTTGGCCTCCTCTTTGTGATGAGGTAAAATTGGACTTTAAAGAATTTCGTTTTGTATTCATAGATACAACTTATTTGAAATATTTACATAATTATGATTCTGAAATATTTTTCGGCAGATACAGACTATTCTAAAAAAGCCACACTTAGGAATTTTAATTAATTGTCATGGTAGAAAATATGTAATTCCTCTTACTTCTGCAAGCGAAAAATATAGTGGATGGAGAGATGTGACAGCAACAAATTATCGTATATATGGAAGAGATTGATATAAGGACAACTGTGACTGATAGATACGATGTTATTGTTGATCAAACCGATATTAATAAGTTACAGCAGAACGGTATTCCGGAAGAAGAGTTTGCTTATCATAAGAAAAAGAATTCTTTCTGTATTAGAAAATTAAAAAGATGTTACCGGTAGTAGAAGGGGTATATTCTTATGCAGAATTAAGCACAAAGATCAACTGAAATTGAAGACGAACAAAGAAGAAACTTAATGATAAAAGAGTATTTCTTCTGTAAAAATAAAACCCAGATTGAAAGCAAGGCTAAAAAAATTTTATGAAAGGCAAATAATGTCCGGTGTGGTTGCACCGTATCATTGCAATTATAAAGCTTTTTAGAATCTGTAGCAGATGCGTATAAAAATGAATGAGTTTTGAATTAGTAAATATTTCCTCAAAAATATTCTCATCAAATCATTACTCTATAGCAAAATTGATGCTTTTATGGTAAACTTCCAGATACAATTCAAACATTTTTGTACAGGAGGAATTTTATGAAGAAAAAAATTATGTACCATGGCAGTATCACTGATGGTAGGACTTTCCTGGTGTGGCATGCGGGAAAATGCAAAGCAGGCTGAGACCGGGAAGGAGTCTGAGGCAGGAACAACGGCGGCAGAGGAAAAAGAAGCGATTCTTCTGAGAGGCTGAGGATGTGAAGGGCTCCGGAGAAGTTGTCGTATATTCTCCCAACTCCGACAGTGAGATTGCAGCGGTTGTACCTATTTTTGAAGAGAAGACCGGCATTAAGGTAATCATTCAGTCCATGGGAACAGGAGATGTTCTGGCAAGACTGGAAGCGGAGAAGGATAACCCTCAGGCAGACGTAAACTGGGGAACCATCAATATGTCTTTTCTGGATGGGACAGCAGGATTTATACGAGAAGTATGTTTCTCCCAATGATGCGAAGTTACCAAAAGGAATATCAGAATCCTAACGGATATTTTGAGTATACAAAGCTTTCCGGTTCCGCAGCGCTTCTTTTAAACAAGGATGTTTTTAAAGAGCTTGGCCTGGATGCGGAGAAGTTCAATTCTTACGAGGATTTGTTGGAGCCGAAGTTAAAGGGACACATTGCAATGGGGGATCCTACAAACTCTTCCAGTGCCTGGGCAGAGCTTACCAATATGCTTTTGGTAAAAGGTAAAGAACCTTATGATGATGCCGCTTGGGATTGGGTAGCAAAATTTGTGGATCAGTTGGATGGCACCATTCTTTCCTCCTCTTCCCAGATTTACAAGGGAACAGCTGATGGAGAGTATGCAGTAGGCGTTTCTTATGAGGACCCCTGCGTAAGCTTGCTGGAAGACGGTGCAGAAAATTTAAGAGTTGTTTATCCTTCTGGAAAGGTGCTGTATGGTTACCCTGCCGGTGTAGCAATCGTAAAGGGTGCTAAGAACGAAGAAAATGCCAAGAAGTTTATCGATTTCTTGATTTCTGAAGAAGGACAGGAAGCTCTGAAGGATACCACCATTCGTCCGGTTATGACCTCCGTGGAAAATACCTCCGAGTTTATGCCTCCATTCTCCAAAGATTAAAGTAGCTTATGAAGACATTAAGCTGGTAGCGGAGAAAGAAGGAAGAGTGGCAGAACCGTTGGCAGGAGCTGGTAAAAAAGTAAAGAGTTAGAATAGGGGCTGTAAAAATAGTTTCAATATTCTATTTTACAGCTCTTTTATAAAGGGAAAGATTTTATGAGCGTGAATATTCGAATTCAAAAATGCGGTAAAGAAATATGGGGACAATGTAGTGATTCCGGATTTGTCCTTAGATATTAAAGAAGGAGAGTTTTTACCCTGCTGGGACCTTTCGGGTTGTGGAAAAACGACTTTGCTTCGTATGATTGCAGGCTTTAACTCCATTGAGGGTGGAGATTTTTATTTTGGTGATAGAAGAATCAATGATTTAGACCCTTCCAAGAGAAATATTGGAATGGTTTTCCAAAACTATGCAATTTTTCCGAACATGACAGTGGAAAAGAATGTGGAGTTCGGTTTAAAGAATAGAAATGTTTCAAGGAAGACAGAGCAGTAGAAGTTAGAAGTTTCTTGAGCTGATGCAGATAGAAGACTTTGCGGAGCGTATGCCGGAGAAGCTTTCCGGCGGGACAGCAGCAAAGAGTAGCTTTGGCAAGAGCTCTGGTGATTAAGCCGGATGTGCTTTTGATGGATGAGCCCTTGTCCAATCTGGATGCCAAGTTAAGAATCGAGATGCGTACCGCCATTAAACAATTACAAAACAGTATCGGTATTACCACTGTTTATGTTACCCACGACCAGGAAGAGGCTATGGCCGTGTCCGACAGAATTGCGGTATTTAACCATGGCGTGATTCAGCAAATCAGAACCCCAAGGCCTTGTATCAAAGACCGGCAAATCTGTTCGTAGCCAACTTTATCGGAGCACAGCAATGAGCTGGAAGGAAGCTTGACAAAGGAAAACGGTCAAATGGTGCTTTCTGTTTGTGACGATTATTCCTTTATCTTAAAACAATGTAAAGGAAGAGCATTGTCAAGAGGAGTACTTCCTGTAAAGCTTGCAGTAAGACCGGAGGAATGGATTATTCAGGAAGAAACAGAGCCGGGTATAGCAGGAACGATTATTGACAGCATTTTCTTAGGCTTAAATACCCACTATTGGATTCAGTTAAGTAACGGTAAAGAGTGGAGGCGGTGAAGGAATCCGAAATTGACTCTATTTTGCCTAAGGGAAAGAATGTGAAGCTGCAGATTAAGAGCCATAAGGTTAATGTTTTCTTGGAAGGCGGCAGTGAAAATATTCTTCAGGGCGTGCTGTAGGGAGAGGAGAGAACAGATGAAAACAAACAAAAAATGGGAAGTCTGGACATTCATCTCTATGACCATCTTAATCGTTTACCTGATTTTTATGATCTATCCCCTGTCCACCCTCCTTCGAAATTCTATGATTTTAAAGGATGGGGGTGTAGGCTTTCGCAAACTTTCAGAGCTGCCAAAAGCTATAACTTGCAAACGATTTATCATTCCTTTTGCCGTGAGCTTTTTAGTGCCACCATTATTACTTTGATTGTAGGAATTCCCTGAGCTATTTCCATAGCTTTTATAAAATCAGGGACAGAAAAATCCTACAGGTTTTTATCATTTTAGCGGTATGTCTGCCCCCTTTATCGGTGCTTATTCCTGGATTCTTTTAATGGAAGAAACGGTTTGGTTACTCAACTCTTTAGAATCTTTTCGGCATTAAGCTTCCTACCATTTACGGTTTTAGAGGCATTATGATTGTAGAGTGTATGCAGTTATATCCTCTGGTGTTCCTGTATTTTTCTGCGGCTTTAAAGAATATTGACAATACCCTTTTGGAAGCTTCCGAAAATATGGGCTGTTCCGGATGGAAACGCTTCCTCACTTTGGTCATTCCTCTCTGCGCACCCTCCATTATTGCGGCAACCCTAATGGTATTTATGCGTGCCTTTGCAGACTTTGGTACACCGCTGTTTATTGGAGAAGGCTATAAGACCTTCCCAGGTGAAATCTATAACTCTTTTATGAGTGAGACGGGATCGGATAAGCATTATGCATCTGCGGTGGCTGTGATTGCCATTGTGATTACCACCATCATTTTCCTGATTCAAAGATTCATTAACAGCCGTTTTTCTTTTTCCATGAATGCCTTGCATCCTATTGAGAAGAAGCCGGCAAAGGGAATCAAAGGAGTATTGATTCATCTGTATTGCTATCTTGTGGTGATTATCGCCTACGCACCTCAGGTTTATGTGAGTATACCTCCTTCCTGAAAAACCAAGGGAAAGAGATTCCTGGAAGAATTTCTTTCCGTACAGAGCTATATTGATGCTTGGAAGTTCTTGGATAATGCAATTCCCAATACCTTCATTATTGCCGGAACCTCCCTGATTATCATCATTATTCTGAGCATCATGGTGGCTTATCTGGTAGTAAGAAGAAACAACTTTGCAAACAAGCTGATTGATACCTTGTCCATGATTCCTTATAGTTTATCCCCGGATCTATTGTAGGTATCTCTGGTGCTTGGTTTTAGCAGAAAAGCCTATTGTATTGGTGGGAACCTTTGCCATCATGATTGTGGCCTTGGTGATTCGAAGGAACTCCTATACGATTCGATCCTCCATCGCCATTTTACAGCAAATCCCCATGTCCATAGAGGAGGCGGCTATTTCTCTGGGCAGCAGTAAGATGAAAGGCATTCTTTGCGGTAACCATGCCAATGATGATTAACGGTATTCTTTCCCGGAGCCCCTGCTTTCCTGGATCGAGTATTATTACAGAGCTGTCTTCCAGGAATCATCCTATATAACTATAGGACTACAACGCTGACGATTCAGATTTATACCTATGTTTCCAGAGGTTCTTACGGAATTGCGGCGGCAATGGCGACCATTTTGAGCCTGATGACCAGTATTTCCTTGATTGGACTGATGCTGTACTCGAAGAATAAAAATGTGATGTTCTAAAAGGGAAAATAGAAAGTCCCTTGGGAAAGTTAGGGGCTCCTTATAAAAAGTCCCTTGAAAAAGTTGAGAAAATTCAAAAAGTCCCTTGAAAAAGTTGAGAAAATTCAAAAAAGTCCCTTGAAAAAGTTGCTTTTTACTTCTATCATTAGCATACATCGGTCTTGTAGGAGGGGAGTATGCTAAAAAGGAAGATTGAAAAAGCAACTTTTGAATTGGAAAAATAGTAAGGAGAGAAATCCCTCATCCTGGAAGGGATGTAGCAGTGCGGAAGACCTGGTCTGTGAATGCCTTTGCCAAAGAGCAATATAAAAATGTGATTTACCTGAATTTCTTTGAAAATCCCAATTACAAGGAGATTTTTTCAGGTGCTTTAGAGGTTGATCATCTCACGATGATGATGAGTGTATTTCTGGGGCCGGACATCTCTTTTGAAGCGAATGAAACGATTATTATTTTGGACGAGATTCAAGAATGCCCGGAAGCTAGGACTTCTTTAAAATTCTTCAAACTGGATGGTCGTTATGATGTGCTATGTACCGGTTCTTTGCTGGGCGTAAAGGGCTATGGAGAAAGACCGGCCTCCATACCGGTGGGATATGAAAGCATCTTGAAATGTATCCTTGGATTTTGAAAGAGTTTTTATGGGCAAATGGGATTAGCGGAAGAGATTGTCGCTATGCTTCAAGGCTATTTGCAAAGAGAAGATTCCGAAGCTTTACCAAAGACTGCAGAGCTGTTGCTTCAGTATATTGTTGTGGGAGGAATGCCTAATGTTGTCCAGAACTTTGTGGATTCCAAGCAAAATGAATCTGGTTTTACAGATGCAAAGGGACATCCTTCATTCCTACCAGGATGATATGTTGAAATATGCTGAAAAGGCGGATAAGGGAAGAATTCGAGACTGTTTTAGCTCCATTCCGAAACAACTCAGTAAGGAAAATAAAAAATTTCAATATTCTCTTGTGAAAAAGGGAAGCACTGCCTCTCAGTATCTTGGCAGCCTGCAATGGATAGAGGATGCGGGTATAATCAGCCGTTGTTATAACTTGACGACTCCGGAATTGCCCCTGTCCGGTAATGCCATTCCGGATATTTTCAAGGTATATATGAATGATACAGGCTTGTTTGTAGCGATGCTGGATGACGGTACCCAATTCGATATTTTGCAGGGAAATCTTTATAGCTATAAAGGTGCGATTTTTGAAAATCTAATTGCCGGAATTTTTCAAAAAATGGGCAGAAAGCTTTATTATTTTCATAAAGATACCGGTTTGGAAGTGGATTTTGTGATTCGTTATCAAGGAAAAGCGAACTTAGTGAGGTGAAAAGCCTCCAACGGAAACACGAAAAAGCACGAAGACCATCCTGAAAAATAAGGATAAGTATCATGTGGAACAGGCTATTAAAAATCGGAGATTATAATCTGGGACGAGAAGGGAGATATTGACGGTACCGCATATATGGCGTTTTTGCTGAGGGGGTGTAAAGGAAAATGAGCTAAGGCTCTATATAGAATCTTTATCTATTAAGGGATTCGTCAGTATGTTGATGAGCACATCTTCTGAAAAGAGGATGTGCTTTTTCGATGTACAAAGGAATCGCTAAAAAACTTTATCCAGTTTATAAAAAATGCATAAAATGACGAAAAAGATTGTAAGAAAAATATATTGAATATGATGTTTCGTGATGATAGGGATTAAAAATAACCCAAATAAGAACTTAAAATTTTTAATATGGATTAATGCTATTTTAGTTGTGAAAACAATTAAGTTGCTTTCATGAATGACGATATATGTCCTTCTGAATTGATATAACATAAGAAAACATTAATACTAAACTGCATCAATTAATGTATAACTAAAAAGGAGAAAAAATGGTAGATCGTGGGAAATTCAATCATATTATCGAAGGAATGGCATTCGTTAGTTCACATTATCCTCAAGGTGATTTTGAGAAGTCGGTACAACAAGTTATAGAACTTAGAGATCACTTCGATATTAAAGCTAATGCTTGTTGGGCATTTTAGTGCAGGAAAAAAGTTCTTTGTTGAATGTAATGATTCATAAAGCCGAATTTTTTTAAAAAAAGCTCAAGGACCTCAAACTGCAATTGCTACAGAGTTGCTTTACGATGAAAGTGACAGTGCCTATGCCTATGATATCGATGGTAATAAAGAAATTATATCGGAGGACAAGGAGTATTCCCCAATTAATTATAATCATTTGGAATATCGCATAAATTCTCCTGTATTGCAAAAGCTTAATGATTTTACCATTGTTGATACTCCGGGCTTTGATGCGGGGATTGAAGCGCACACTAAGGCTTTAGCCAACTATATGAGCAAAAGGCTCTGCCTACTTGATGGTGATTGATCGGGAAAAGGAGGAATAGATCAGAACTAGTTTGGATTTTTCTTCAAGAAATCTCTAACTATAGTCGGCAGATAGCAGTATTAATTAATAAGTGCGATAAGATTACTAAAGAGGGATGCTGATAATATAGCGAAGGCTGCCAGAGATACACTTGAAATATATGATTTACCATATAGTGTATTTACTATTTCAAAAAGGATGAGGGATATTTCGGATAAATTAGTATCAATAATTTCTTCCTTTAAGGCACAAGATGCTTTTGATAAAGTCTTGAAAACACAAATATGTACTGAGTTAGTAAATATAGAAAAAGATATTGTCCATCACTAGTGACAAAATTTATTTGGATACCTTTGACTTAGATGCTGATATCCGAATGTATAAACGGATGGAGGAAAAATTATCGAAATTTTTGAAACAAAAACGGCAGAAACAGAGTGAAGACATTGACAACGTTGTTCTTACAGTAATTTCTAGTATTAAAGGGGCATTAAGTTTACAGGCTGAGAGCATTGTAGAGGCTCTTCTTGCAGGAATAAGGTGGCTGGAAGCCATTATTGTGGAAACTATTCGCCCAGTTATTTTTGAGGCAATGAAGGAAATAAAGTAGTTTGCAAATTGATGGAATTGTCAGAAGCTCTCGACTTTACGGATTAGTAGAGCGAATTAGAGCAGCGTGATTTAACAGAAGTGGCTCTTAATTTAGCAAATAATCTAAAAAGAAATTTTTCAACAAGAGCTTTGATACTAAAAGCAGGAGGGCTTTAGATATTTTAGATAAATCAAAAACATATTTATCATGCGGTCATGGGAATTGCAGCCATAACGACAAGTATAGCAGCTCCCTGGCTTGAAATTATCATTATTATATTGCCGGATATTATAGGGACTACTCAGAGAGATTTTCGGAGAAAATGAATCAGATGCGGCAAAACGAAAGTTTATAAATAATGTAATTCCTCAAATTACTCAAAATTATATCCAATGGTTCAACAGAACGTGACAAATACGACGAATATAGTGTTGAGAGAATATCAAAAAGATGCTAAATGAGAAGATAGAGCAAATTAAGAAGAATCTCTCTGGAAGCTGAAGCAAAGAAAAATCAAAAACAGAGGATTTTTGAACAGTATAAGACAACTTTAAAAGAGCTGATATAGAGCAAATTAATACACTAGTAGAAGAAATGAGGTAATAATATGGGATTTAATTATGAACAGGCAGAAGAATATGTACAAGAAGCAAGAAAAGTTGAAAAATATACTTTCTGAGCATCAGGAACTTTTGATGAAGAAAAAAACTTATTGAGTATAGGGAAAAGAACAAAACAGTTATCAGAATGCCATACAAACTGCAAAAAGTAATTCAAGAAAAATTAAGCGTTGGAATTGTTGGAGCGGTCAAAGCAGGAAAGTCCTCATTCTTAAATGCTTTGCTTTTTGATGGAAAAAGATTATCTTCCTAAAACAGCGACACCTATGACGGCGGCATTGACAAAAGTACTTATTCGGATCGACCGAAGGCGGTGATTCATTTTTATGACAAGGAAGGTTGGCAAGATATTGAGATAAAATCCAAAAGCTTATGATGAGAAATTAGAAAAAAGCATAACGATTATGTAGAAAACTGGAAGAGGAAAAAGAAAAGAATTCATCGGGCAAGAATCCGGAGCAAAGCAAAATTAAAACTAAAGAAGAATTTGAAAAATCCCATCAAAATCAAATTCCGGAGTATATCATAGCTCTAAGAGCTAACGGATATAACGAAAAACATGGATATTATGGACAAACTAGGAGAGACAGTTGTAGAAGAAGGAGATATTTTTGAAAAGCTCAATAATTATGTCGGTGCAAATGGGAAATATACACCTATTGTAAGCCACGTAGAACTTCAAGTAAACAATCCTGAATTAAAAGATTGGGAAATCGTAGATACAGGGTTAAACGATCCAATTGTGTCGCGAGTTAAGGCTACAAAAACATTTTTGCAGGGAATGCGATGTGGTTATTTTACTTTCACCATGCAGTCAATTTATGGATGTAGAGACGGTTAATTTGATGGCAAACCGCTTACCGGAAGCAGGAGTTAAGGAGATTTTTATTAGTCGGCAGTAAACTTGATTCGGAATATTGAATGAAAGTGAAGATGACTTTTCGCTATGCTTGGAAAAATCTCTAGATAGTTACGCAACACAGTTTTTATTAAATATTGAAAAGGCAAAAGGAATCAGAAAGACATTTAGACATATTAAATAAAAATGACACAAATAAGATACATTATATTTCATCTATCTGCTTTTTCGATAAAAACAAAAAGTTACTTAATAAAAGAACAGCTAGAGGAGAAAATGAACAGCTCGTTTATGATAATCTTCATCATTTTCAAGGCTTTAAAGATGAGTATTTTGTTCTATTGGCAAATATAGATAATGTACATAAATCGCTGGAGGATGTTCGTAGAAGAAAAAGAAGATATCATAGAAGGACGAGATGAGAGAACTGTTAAACAATGTAAAGAGTACGAACATGCTCAAATTTTTGGAAAAATTTATGACGAAACTTCATCCAGTAGATTAATTCTGGGAGCAAGGCACTGCAGAAGAATTAGAGCAGAAAAACGAATACAATATGTATTGATTCTTCTCGAGAAACAGCTAACATATGCTTTTAAGGAAGCTGAAATTAAATGTGAAGAAAAAGTGCAACAAATCCTTCCTCAACTCTCCACTAGAAGCAGGGCAACACCAAAGTGCAAAAAAACTTCAAGAACAGAAGAAAATACGTATACCGTTAAAACTGGCCTTTTTGGGTGGAAGAGAGATACTGTGCATGAAACAGAGATTATTAGTACTGCGGATACCTCTTCGGTTATCAATAACATCAAAGCAATTTTCTGCTAAAAGTAAAGTATTTATTAATACGGAATTTAAATATATCTTTAATAGGGAAGAATTTTCTCATAAAATTAAAAGAAATAGTATTACAGGCATTTCAAGACAGTGAAAAGGAATTTGATGAAAAAGGATATTTTATTACCATTGCAAAATATCTTAGCGAAGATATCCATTCCGGATATCCATATTGATTTTTTCAAACTATCTTGATGAAGTGGATGCAAGATTCTGAGGGGATTTGCAGAAAAATAATGATATTCACAAATTGAATACATTACAAAAGTCGACTCTTAAATCAGATGGAGGACGAGTTAATTAATAAGTTGTTAGCTGTAAAGGCAGAAATTCAGTCAACATTACAAAAAGCAAGCAATCAGTTTTGCAGATCAAATTGAAAATGAATTTTGCTGAGAATTAGAAAAACTAAAAACGCAAATCATAGAAAAAAAGAACATTATATTAAGTCCTATACAGAATTTTGCAGAGACCGTAAAGCAACTAAAGCAGAAGGTTCTAGCGTGATTCTTTGGCAAGATTTTATGCTAAAAGATAATAGGAGGGAGAGTATGCCGATGGATATTGATTCAATACCTGATGATTTTGAGGAATTTTTAAAGACATAAAAGTTCGGAAAAATATTTACATCTCTAATGAAGATAAGGCAGTAGAGTTAATTGCTGAATTAATAACAAATGAAATTCTTCTACATCTATTCAGAATAAGATAGAAGAAAAAGATAAATCAGCTATTTTATTCATTATCTAACTTGAGCCTTGAGAACAAGATGTATTTTTATGAACGATTCATGCAAAATCTGTTCTAAAAATGTCCGAGATACAAAGATAAAGAAATCCAACATAAGGTAGGTACTTTAGTTTTGGCGGAAAGGTAAGTGCCGGTAAATCTAAGTTTATAAACAGCATATCCGGAATAGGGAGTAGAGTTTGCCTGTTGATCAGAAGACAACTACCGCTATTCCTACATATATTAAATCTCAGCAGGATTCTATTTTATGCAAATAGTATAGGGGCAACAGTTCCAAGGTTTCTCCGGAGGCCTTGAATGCGATAGCTCATGAATTTGATAATGTATATGGATTTGGATTTTTCTGCATTTGTGGACAGTATTATTATTGAATCTTCGGATTACATATTACCGGAAGAAATAGCATTATTGGATACTCCCAGCTATACGAAAACTATGACCAAGACAGTGATTCTAAACGTGTACTATCTGATGGGCAAAAAGCATTTAAAACAATTAAGTATATCAGACTATTTGATATGGCTTTATAGATATTGATAGTGGTGCTATAACGGAAGATGATATTCAGTTTATTGAGTCTTTGCCGATAAAGACGCCTGTATTAATTATTTTTACAAAGGCAGATTTGAAACCGGATCAAGAAAATAAAGCAAATTATTGAACAGGCAGAACAAAGTCTATCAGAACAAATATCCACTATTTTGGAGTATCCGCGTATTCCTCCAATTTGAGAATTCGGAGGAAATAAAATTCAAGAGTTTTTGATTTTGCTAGAGAGAGTAATGTGAAATAATGATGTATTAGAAGAATTCGGCAAAAGTACTAAGGATATGAGAGCAAGAAATAGAAAAACAAGACAAGCCAAATAAAAAGAGCGCAAGAAATATTTTCATTATGTTGCTAAATCTAATCAATTTATGAATATCCAGTCGTTGGCCCCAATTATGGGGAAAAAAACTAATCAAGAGGATTTAAGGCGGGTAATCTCTTGCAGCTTTATGATAATAAGATACAGATAATACAAAAATGAAATACAGAAATATTGTAAGTGAGGATTGATGAATGTCTAATACATCACAATACATGGAAGTACTCGCAAAGTAATGCGAAATAACAATAGTGCTAACACTAAAGTCGATAAAGAGAAATATAATAAATTATACTACATGGTAAATTCAAGCTTGAAAGAACAGCTTAAAAAGTCAGAATATCCTTTTGCTCCAGAGACATTTCAGAAATATGAAAATGCCTTAAAGTCTATTGAGCAATTGTACATTGTCCGGAAATTGCAAAATACAGTACTGATTTCTAACTACATTACTTCAAGTGTTTTTTTCCTGTTGTGGTTCTGTTTTACGGATCGAAGTTTATAGCTGAAATCAGAAATATTAGAACATAAAATACCTTTTATCATTGTACATGAAGAGACAGGAAAGGAGCCATTGAAGTTCTTAACTACGCAAATGTAAGGGTCTCATTAACTGTACCCGGAATTTCGCAGTTTGGTTTTAGAGAGTGGAAGAAAAAAATTGCATTAAATAAAGTCATTCAATATATTATTTTAAAAACTAGATTATTAGACTCAAATATCTGTATTATTTCGGATAATGTTTATGCTACTGCACAGCAGTTGTTTTTCTCGAATGATATCGAAACGTATTGCAATAATAGATCGAATGAGGCTGGAAAAAGCTAAATGCCAAAAGGCTTGTGAATTTTTCTGCATTATTATTGAGATGATGACATCGAAGAAGAATCTATAACAAAGTTAGAACTTGGTCATTTTTGTAGAATTTCAAAGAATACAATCACCAATTATATTCAGAACAATGTAAAAGCAGATTGTATATGGATTCCTAGAAGAGTTTACTGCGATTAGAATGCAGATTTTGAGAGTATTATGATGAGGAACTAAAGCAGACGAAAAATACTTTTGCAGGGAATCAAAGGAGATATTGTTCGACTAAGGTGGAACAACAATCAAATACTTCAGAATCGTCGAATAATGGAAGAAAATAAGGAAAAACTTGCTTCTGAATTCAAAGAGATTTCTTCATTGTTAATAGAAATACACGAGTTTATTAAAGACATTTCTACGGAGTTTCATGATTTTCAGGTAACAGGAAACAAATATCCAGAGGAACCATAGATAATCTGTTCGATGCTTTCTTTAGATGTAAGAGCTATCAGGAGGGGAATTGGGCAGACATTATTATCAAGATTATATCTTTTTGATTATGATGGTCATGAATTGGTTATGGATTATATTCGAAGTTTTCCGGAAAAGAAAAAAAGTCACAAGATTGAAGAGCTTAAAAAAATGATGAGTGGGAAAAAGCGAAAAATGCTCCTCTTCATATTAAATCTAGAAAAATACCCCAAAAAGCATGTAAAAAACATGTAGAGATCGTGGCGATAGGTGTGAGACTGGAAAAGAACTATATGCAAAAGCAATGATTTATGAAGGAGGTTCACGTAAAGACTTTTGGAAGAGAGTCTTGCCAAAGGTTATGAAAAACACTGGAAAACAATTACTGGAACAGTATAAAAATGGCGATGACTCGGTAAATCTAATGACATTGGCAAATGCAATGCTTCCTGAAGCTTGTATGATACTGGCAGATAACAAGCTAGAGAATTCTAAGAATAGAAAATCAATATCTTTTATTGGATGAGGAATTTACTTATTACAAAATAGCGGCGTCAAAGTCATATCTTCCGGCAATAGGTAAACTCGTAGACATTATTTTTGAGTCTAGATTCACATCCGGGGATCGAGGTTACAGAGGCCAGAATGAGATATAAGAAATATCAGGAGATGGTTTCTCATGGATTGGTTTTTAGACCATTTTATGTCGATTACTCATTGAAAAGGAATATAATACGAAACATTATTCTGAAATTCTTGGAATAGTGCTCTTTTCTTTGAATCATAATCTCTCGGAAGCCATGATGCGATTAGGGAGAGCTCAGAGCAAATTGGCATATTTTTGTAAAGGGAATATGTATGAATTTGGCACGTGGTGTGTCCATGGATCTTGATTCTGCACTGAGCAATTATAGACAAGCTATGAATGCAAACGATAATTTGTGGAGTTATGGGGCAGTCATTAGATCGAAAAATTAGTAAACGCTTTGACGCATGTCAATACAAAAATCAGTAAGCGCTATAATGATGAAGATGATTACTATGACGAGGACGATGACTACGACGATGATTCAAGATATAGCAGGGATGTACGTAGTGGAGATGATGGTTGCTTTGCGCCTGGAACGCAAATCTTGATGGCAGATGGAACGCACCGGAATGTTGAGGATATAGAAAGGGTGATAATGTAATGGTATTTGACCATTACAAAGGAGAACTATGTTCAGAAAGTATTATTGCCAACGTTCATGATAATTCTGAGGGCAAGAGTATAAACTATTACTTTGAATTTTTGAAGATGATAAATCTATAAAAATTGTTAAGTCCCATGTTTTCCTTGATAAAAAACAGATATGAAAATACGTGTGGTTTGAGATGATGAAAATATAGATAAGTTCTTGAGCCATGAGTTTGTAATTTATTATAATCATAAATTACAAAGACCTTTAAATTATTAAATTATTCAGTTGAAACAGAAATTGACTAATTATTATGCACCGTAAGTAGATATCATTTAAATGTTTTTGCAGAAGGATTTTTGACCATGCCGCCAACAAAGTTGACTTTAAATATGTTCAATTTGGACCAGAATATGCGTTATGAGTTTATCTATTGTTGAACAGTTAGGCAAGACAAGATATGAAGATATAAGTCATATGATTTCAAAAAGAAGAATATTCTAATTTACCCTGCGAGTACTTGACAAGTGTCATGGCCTTAAATCAATGTGACTTGAAGGACTTTGAGTATACTATGCTTCTTTTTAGAGAATCAGTGATTATTTCAAGCTTGGAAACTAAAATGCTTAGTCTCTTGTAATAAGAGAGTAAAAGAGAATATGTGATGAAAATTGTTATCACATCCCATGCGATAACTAAAAGAAAACCTATTTGGTGACCCCATGAACCCAAAAACCCTCAACAACTGAAAAACCTTACCCCATAAAACCTCCTCACAAGCTGATTTTGATTATCCCGGCGATAAAACATCCAAAACCTTGCGTATTCTAGAGTTATACGATGAATTTACCAAGGGACATCCGGTGAATAAGGCTGCGCTGGCCCGGAAGTACCATGTGGACGAACGCTCTATTCAAAGGGATATTGATGAAATCCGCATTTTCCTATCGGAAGTATTGGCGGACGGTAAGGAAGATGAATGCAAGATTCTTTATAGCAAGGCAGAAAAATGCTTTAGGATGAATCGAAATAAGTCCTCTAAGATGAGCAACAGTCAAATTCTGGCAGTGTCTAAGATTATTTTGGAATCTCGTGCATTTCCGGAGAAGGAAGTTAATGAGATTTTACAGAAGATGGTGGATTCCTGCGTTCCTGCTGAAAGTATGAAGCTTGTACAAGAACTTATTGGCAATGAGCGTTTTCATTATGTGGGGATACAGAAGGAAAGCCTTCAGGATAAGCTGTGGGAAATCGGTTTAGCTATTCATGAAAAGATTTGCTGAACATTGACTACTGCAAGGGAAGTGGCAAGAGGGATAAAAATTAAAGAGTAGTAGCGCCGGTGTCCATCTTATTTTTCGGAATATTATTTCTACTTAAATGCCTTTATTATGGAAAAAAGAATGAAGAGGGCGTTATCGGCGAAAGTATGATTTTCCTGCTATTTTCCGTCTGGACAGGATTGAAAAATTTTTAAGAAATGCAAAGAAAGCTTTATTGAACGGGGCAGTGAGCGCTTTGAAGAGGGGGAGTTCCGTAAACGAGTACAGTTTATGTATGGTGGAGATTTGCAACGAGTGCTCATCAAATTCTACGGAGAAAATCCGGAGCCTATCACGGATCGATTACCACTGCAACCATTGTGGAGCAAGGAGCGGACTATTTCATTATCAAAGCAGAGGTTTACGGAAAGGGAATTTTGATGTGGCTCTTAAGTCAAGGAAGAAGGTGAGCTACTAAGTCCGGAAAGCCTTCGCCTGGAATTGAAAGAAAGTATTGAAGAGATATTAAGCTCTATCAGGAATAGCCTTAGTTTGCAGTGAAAAATTAGATTTCATCAAAGGAGGAATGAACATGTCCCTATTACCGGATTGGAGGATTTGCCCCCATTGTCATAAGAAATACAGCTTTAATCCCGATGTGGGAAAGTTTAATTGCCCTCATTGCGGTCATCCTACTCTGGGAGGAAAGGCGGATATTTCCTAAAGATTCAGAATCCCTTTTGGGAAAAGGGAGAAATCTCTGTTTGGAGGAAGAAAAAGTAAAAGCATGAACCATCATCCAATTGTTTTAGTGATTTTAAAACATTGGGCGATGGTTCTTTTTTCCTGCAAAATCCTGTTGGTTTAAAAGCATTTTCCATTGAACCCCATTAAATCCGGCTAAGCTCTTTTATTCCCCTTTACACTCTATAAAAATCTCATAAAGAAAATATAGAATGACATTATTTGTCCTCCTTAAAAGCTAAAATCATCTTATCTTCCACAGGAAGAGTAGATTTATACCTCGCTTTCAGGTTCGGAAGGAATTGTCTATCAAAGGATAGGTGGTACTTCCGGACCGATATTAAAGAAGTTTTACAAGAATGTTTTTAAGGAGAATGAGTATGGAAAAGCTATTGTTTGGAGATTGGGAAGATTGCCTGAATCCTGTAGAGGAGCTTTTGGATGGACTGCAATCTTCCATGGAGGAGTTTTGCGAGAATTTATCGGATTTTGGAGATACGATAGGAGAGGGATTATCCTATATGGAAGAGAATTGGGAGGATGAACTGGAAACAATTTCGGGAAACTTTCTGGAGGAAATCGACTGTGCCAAGGAAGAACTTTCTACAGGAATAGAGGAATCCCTGGAGGATTTGGGCCGGGAGTTAAAGGATATAGGGGAGCAGATTGGGGATGGAATAGGTCAGCTTCCCAGAATCATTAGCGAAAAGGGAGACTGGGAAAGTGCTAAAGAGCTGCATGGCTTTTGCCTGCAAAGAGACCGTTTGTCCAATCGCTACAGAATTGTGGATAGCGCTTCTGTGCAAAAAGCGATTGGCAGTAAGGAGGCTATGGAAGCAAGGCTGGAAAGGCTTGCCAAGGGAGATTTTCTGGAAGCGGGAGATGTGATAGGTGTGCATAGACCGGGCTATGAGCATTATGGAATTTATATTGGAAATGGAAGGGTGATTCACTATGCCGGAGATGGCAGTGACTTCTTAGGACCGATTTGTATTCATGAGGCGGATTTTTCGGAGTTCATAAAGGATGGAGGCGAGTATTTTTATTTGCATTTTCAGGAAAAGCTGCCGATAAAGATTTATCGTTCCGAGAAGCTGTATTCCGGAGATAAACTTCCCTTTGCCAATACCAAGGAGTACCGGATTTTTTCTCCGGAAGAGACAGTGAGAAGAGCTAGAGAAAGGGTGGGAGAGGAAGAGTATAACCTGATCTTCAAAAATTGTGAGCATTTTGCGCTTTGGTGCAAAACCGGCGTGGAGGAGTCTACCCAGGTAATCCATGGCACCATGCAGTGCCTTGCCTTTTGGACTGACCTGCGCGCTTCCGATTTTGCTTATCGATCTTTCGGAACAGTAGAAAGGAGGCCCCTCATGGTTTTGTTTTTGAATATTCCTTACTGGCTCTCGGTCTTTTCTTTTTGGGGACTTATCGGCTTTTGGAAGGGGATAGAAAATACAAAGAAGATGCGAGAGCTTTTCTATGAAAGCCGTAAGCCTAAGGAATCCTTTCTTTTAAACTATTTTGGACAGATTTTTACTTGGATTTTTCTGGGAGGCTTTGTAGGATATACCTTCTTCTTTATGGCCTTGCGCTTTCATCTAAGGAATCATGAGGCAGTCTTACAGGCTTCAAATCCTATTTCTTCCAACTTTGCCTTTACGGAAAAGCTGCTTGGAGAGCTGGGAAATACTCTGCCTGGGAGTACGGCAGGCAGTATGATATCTTTAAGTCTTTTTCTTTTTATGATGGCTTTGATCTTTTGTAGTAGCGGAAGGTTTTTCGCGTGGATGAGTAGACTTCGTTTGCAGGAAAACTGCAGCAGTACCTAAGGAACTTCAGGACAAAATCCGTTATTTGAAGAGGAGATATATTTAGAACGATTATTCCTTTAAAGAAGATAGCGACACAAAAGGTGGGTGGAGGATATCTCTCGAAATGTCTCTCGAAATGTCTCTCAAGATGTCTCTCAGATGTCCCTCGAGAAATTGAAAACATAATCAAAGATATGATTAAAAGAGGACAATAAAGTGAGCCGTAAAGATATAGCTATGATATTAGGAGTTAGTGAAAAAAACCATTACAAGATATATAAAAGAAATTCCTAATATTAAATATGTTGGTAAAGGGAAAAAGGTCATTGGGAACTTAATGATTTAAAAAGTAAGTTGATTATATCTAAAAAAGTGCTCAGTCTGAGCACTTTTTCTTTAAGTGCTTTTTGCTCTGAATCAGACGATACAGAGCACGGAAGAAGTTAGAACTAATAGTATGGAGAATAAAATACAGCATAGATGTAAATATTGCTTAGATAGTTGGACTATTGTCCTTGAAATGCTCTTTTTAAATAAGATATCATTAGTTCGGATAAGACGAAAATAATGAAAAAGGAGACTTTGACATGATCGTATTAGACTTTGAGCTAAAGGAATTTATGGATTCAATGATTTTTCATATCAATTTCAGTTATCCCAAAAAGATTGTCAATTCGATTATCGATCGGGGAATATCTGAAAGGAAGAGAGCGGTTTCGCTATAAAAAGGCTGTAATTCTTATGGGTGCAAATGCTACAGGAAAGACCAGCCTTGGAAAGGCTTTGCTTCGTATTTTCGGATATATGACTGATGGAAATCCAACACCGCTGTATGAGATGGTTTCAGGCGATAAGGGATACTTCAGTATTGATTTTGTAAATGGTGATTATCGCCTGCAGCGGCTGTCAGCTCAGATTGATGCTTCTAATCAGGAGATTGACATTCAGTATCAGACCGCAGACATTGATACGATGGATTCGTATGAAAAAATGTAAAAGAAGCTGAAAGATCGAAACAATAGAGGCAACCAGAACCGCTACAGCACTTAAGAAGCTGGTAGGTGCTGTTCGATATCGTTTTGCATATCCTGAAATAGAAAAATCTTTGAAACTTACAGGTGCAAATAAAAGCAGTTTGTTGAAGACACTGCGTGCTGTTATTGGAACGCTTGATCCTACATTGCAGGACGTTAGTTTATCAAAAGATTTGAAGGATACCTTTATTATTCGGCGCGGTGGAACGGAAATCATCATTCAGGAAGGTAAACTGCTGAATCGGGAGATACTGTCCAGTGGTACAGCAGAAGGAATAGATGTCGCAATGTTCCTTGCTGCAATGGCGACAAAAGAAAGCAGTTTCTATTATTGTGATGAACATTTTTCTTATATTCAGAGCGATATTGAAAAACGGATTTTCGGTATTATGCTGGATCGTATCGGAGACGATGAACAGTTGATTTTTACAACGCATAATACAGATATGCTGGATTTGAACCTGCCGAAACATAGTTATGTGTTTTTGCGTAAGCATCTGGAGGAAGGTGTATATCAGGTTTCTGCTGTTTCTGCATCGGATGTACTGAAACGAAATACAGACTCTTTACGCTGTGCGGTCGAGAATGATGTGTTTGCCTCGCTTCCGCAGGATTCCCTTTTTGGACGAGTTGGAAATGGGGTGGGAAGATGAACAATAAGTGCATCTATTATGTAGAAGGCCCCTGTGAACAACAACTGATTGTGGCCTTAAAAGAAGCACCCTTTTTTATTCCTCCACCTCTCCGATGATATACATGGTCATTCTGGCGGTACAGAAGAGCTTATCGTCCTCGTCTTTAACCGTCACATCCTGCACTACCGTGGTTTTTCCCTTGTGCAGAGCATTACATTCCACGAAGAGCTTCGTGGCTCCCGCCGGGCGGACGTAATTGATGTTGCCGGAGAGGGTGACATTTTTTACCCCGTAGGCATAGGCGGCCATGCCGGAGGCAATATCGCAGAGGGTGTAAAGGGCACCGCCATGAACGGCACCATAATGATTCAACATTTTCTCTGTAGCCTCAATGCTGTAGAGGCAGTGTCCCGGTTCAATTTCTAAAAGCTCTATCTTGTCAAAGCCGGATAATTCCTGAATATGGGCACGAACGCCCTCCATTACCTTTTCTCTCATTTTCATCCCCTTTTTAAATCCTTGTGTGCGGAAGAAATAGATGATTCTTCTACGCACCGGATTTATCTATACATCAGAATTGTTTTGTAAAATCTATAGCGAATACGGCTTTCCGGGAAAATGCTGAACGTGCTTTTCAGCCGTTTCGGGCATTTAGTATAGCATTTCTTTCCTCCGGTTAAAATGCCTAATTGGGCGATTCCTGTTTTTTTAATACTTGCTTGAGTCAAGGGAAAAGTTTAGTTATTTTTACTTTTCGAATAGAAACTATACGAAAAAACTCTAATTTTTTTGCAAAAATTCTATAAACTTAAGAAAAAATTCCTTTTCAAGAAAAACGAAACTACAGTAGTATGTGAACTGGAAAAAAGCTCTATTTTTTTGAAAGGAGAATGATTATGAAGAAGCCGGACAAAAACAAGATGGGAAGAATCGGGAAGATGCTTGTCTTAGGAACAGCTTTACTAAGCATGGCAACCCCTATGGCTGCTTTTGCCAAGACCGATAGAGTGGATACTTCGGGCACCTGGCGGAAGCAGGGAGAGAAAATGGCAGTTTGTCAGAGAGTATGGTGCAGCGGAAAAGGGCTGGCTGGTGTATAAGAATGACTGGTATTATCAAAGTCCTGTTGAGGATCTGATGGAAACAGGCTGGCTGAACCTTCAGGGAAAGACTTATTTTCTCAGTACGGAAAATAATGCAAGCTTCGGGCATGTTGTAACGGGCTGGCAGTGGATTGACGGCTATTGCTATTATTTTGAAGAGGCGGATCAGGCGGATTACGGTGTTCTGTTCACCGGTGGTAAAACCAAGGATGGTTACTATGTGGATGCAAACGGTCGTTGGTTAAACGGTGCAGGTGGAGAGCCTGTTTATATCAGCGGCAAGGGATTGTCTGCAGCGGTGTCCGATCAGCAGGTAGCCGGTGTCAGTCGTAGTATTCCTTCCGGAAATGCAGGTCAGGTAGCCGGTGTGAGTCGTTCCGGCGGCAGTTCGTCCGGCGGTAGCTCTTCCGGCGGTTCTGTAAGCAGAGGAGGTTCAAGTAGCTCTTCCGGCAGCTCCACAAGCGGAAGCGGCTCGAGCAGTAGTTCCGGCAACTCCACAAGCGGAAGCACTTCCGGTGGCAATACAGGAAATACCGGAGCCAATGCAGGGAATACAGGAGCTAACGCCGGTGGAAATAACAGCGGAAACAATACCGGAAATACAACGGATAATACTGGAAACAATACCGGAAACAATACCGGCAATACAGCCGATAATACCGGTAACAGTGGAAATTCCGGAAATACTGCTTCTTCTTCAAACCTTCCGAAGGAAGAGGATGGAAAGCCGGAGGAGAAGCCGGGTACCGGAGACAACGGCAATACTGAAGAAAAGCCGGGAACCGGAGACAACGGCAATACTGAAGAGAAGCCGGGAACCGGAGACAATGGCAAATACTGAAGAGAAGCCTGGCACCGGAGAAAGTGGAAAGCCGGAAGAGAATCCCACACCGGAACAACCTGAGGAAAAGAATGTTATTAAGCTGGTGGGAGAAGCCAAGGTTAATCAGGATGTGAAGCTGTATGTATCTAAGGATATTATGGATAGTATCGCGTATATTTATGTAGAAGTATTTCAGCAGGCGTTTACCCTAGTCTCTATAACGAGAAAGGAAAAAGCGAAAATAAGCTACTCATGTTCTAGATCGGGGAAAAAGCAGAAATCGACTCTTCCCAAGAGTACTATTTTTCAGAAAAGGCTGAAAATATGACTATTTCTATCCAATCAGGGGTATTCAGCCTTTCCATGATATTAAAGTAGAGGTAAAAGACGATGTGGCAGTCCCTTTCACAGCAGAAAAAGGGATGAACCGAAGGTTCAGGATAAGGGAATCTCTTTTAGGACATTTTTCATGCAACTTTTGAATGAAGAAGCGGACTTTACATGCCTTCCGAGTTACCTATGTTCCCGGGAGAAAGGGAATGCCGGAAAAAGCCCATGGTGGACAACGCATCTACAGTACTGTGAGTGGTAGATTCAAACCCTCTATGAAAGAGTAAACTCCGAGAAAGGAGTTTTTTTAGAGAAGAAGGATGTGTATTACATTGTGCCTGAGGATGCAGAAACAGGCGCCAATACCATTCTTTTGTCTGATTCCGCATTTGAAAAATAAGGAGAAAGTTCGATCTGAGGTTGGAATCAGGATAATCCCATCTAGAGTATAGATTTGGGATATGGCAGAGCTAAATTCAAAGCGAAGGATTTTATTGTATTTTCATTCCGGCCGAAAATATAGTAAGGAAGAAGTGACAAAAATATGCTCGAATTCTATGCTAAGCTAAAAGCAGGTCTTTTTATCTTATCAGAAAAAGCTCGACTTTAGCGTTAGAAGACCGGAAGAGAGTACTAATGGAAGATAAAAATCTGGATCAAAAGCTTTCGGACAATCATCCGGAAGAACAAAAGGCAGCGGACAAGCCAAAATCAAAGAAGAAAAAGAAGCAGAGCCTTATTCATTATCTGATTCCCACGGTGCTGTTTATTTCCATGATTGTCTTCGGAGGCTTGTTCCTCCGGGACTTTCTGGAATATCGGGCGGCGGAGGACGAATATGCTTCTCTGCAGGATCATATCGTGATTTCCGAGGAGCCGAAGAAGGAGGCGCCGAAGAAGGAGAAGGCCAGTGAGGACGAATTTGATGATGAGCCGGAAGAGGAGCCTGTAGATTTGCTCCATCCTCATTTTCAGATTGACTACGGGCGCTCTCCGGGGTAAATGCTGATTTTACCGCGGTTTTGCATGTGCCTGCCCTTTCCATCACCTATCCGGTGGTGAAGAGTAAGGACAATGAAGAGTATCTGCATAGAACCTTTGAGGGAAAGGCGAACTTTGCCGGTTCTATTTTCCTGGATGCCAATGCCAAGGGAAGCTACGATCATAAGAACACCTTCATTTTCGGTCACAACATGAAGAATGGAACCATGTTCGGAAAGCTGAAATATTTCCTTCGGGATGATCAGCTGGCAAACAGCAATCCTTACGTCTTTCTTTGTAGACCGGAGGGGATTACCCGCTATCGTATCTTTAGCTATTATTTAACGACGGTGGAAAGCCCCATTTACAATGACTTCGAAGGGGACAAGGGCTATGATCAGTATTTGAGTCTGGTTCAGAGACTTTCTTCTTATAGAAATTATCCCAAGGACAGTATCGACTTTTCCCAGCGGCCGGATATCATCACCCTGTCCACCTGTTCAGGGCCTTCCGGAGGAAAACCAGCGCTTTATTGTGCAGGCGGCTCTGGAAGAGGTATATCAGAACGGATAATAGAAAAGTAAATATAGACAAGAAAGAAGAAACAGTCTTGCCTGTGTTTTTCCATTTTAAGCTTTCGTAAAGATGAAGAATGGATATGCCACAGAGCAGGGCTGTTTTTTTGATGCTTTAGGGTGAATACTTATGGAAAACTGTTCAACAGTCTATCGTATGGATGGACAAAAAGTATTTGATGGAAATCATGCTAAAAGCCTTAAGAAATCAAGGTACAGAAGAGCTTTTAGCTCTAGTGAAAATATTAAATAATAAACAGCGTAAAAATCACAGATATAATTATTTTTTTAAAAAATAGTTTGAAAAATGCTTATACAAAATTAATAAACGAGGCGATACATTAAACAGAGATAGAAATTCCACTAGAAAAACAAGTATCTCTTAAATAGAATAAAGATTTTGTTTACCACCCAGTATAAATTATGAATGCACTCTCAGAACTTATATAAATAAAAAGTGATAACAAATTCAGAAAAAACTTTTAAGAAAAACTGTTGACATAGCAAAGGGAATATGCTATAATCCAAATTGTAAGTCATTTGGAACTCTTGCGCAGGGGACGAGTAAGAGGATCTCGACTTACCAGCAGATTCTGACCGGATCTGTTTGAGCAAAATCGGGGAAACCCGGTGACGCAAAGCTATAGGGCCTGTAATATGGCAGCCAGTTGCGATCTTCCAGTATGAAGATGTTACTCAACAAGTAAACAAACTCATTTCATCGAAGATTACGGTTAGCTGGCAACTAGAAAGGGAATTCTAGATGTCGGTTTTTTTATTACTCGAAAAGAAAGTATGGATTTTTTCTTTTCATCATATGGTGTCACCGTAAGATACGGTAGGACATCGGCAAACCCGGGGAAATCCGGCGACGCAAAGCTATAGGGACTGTAAAATGTCAGCCAGCTGCAATCAAGAATCCCCTGACCAGGGTGAACTGATTCTGCTTCCTGACTCCCTCTTTATGAAGGAGTTATCACATGAAAAAGTTAGTTATCAAACTTGTTGTACTTACAGCATTATTTACCGCATTTTTCGCTATGACTGCATTCGCTGCAAAGGGCGATGCTAAAGCCGCTTTTACTAAAGTTAACGAAATCAGAGTTGCAAACGGCCTTCAGCCACTTACTTGGAACTTCCAGATCGAAAACGCAGCTAAGGTAAGAGCTACAGAAATCGTTAGAAGCTTTTCTCACACAAGACCTGATGGATCTGCATGGTACACAGCTGACCCAAGCGTTCTTTACGGAGAGAACTTAGCACAGTATTTCGATGGCGCTGATGAAGTTGTAGTTGCTTGGATGAATTCTCCAGCTCACAGAGCAAACATCCTTAAGCCGGAGTTCAAGTCCGGAGCTATCTACACTGTAGAAGTAAATGGCGAAGTTTACTGGGCACAGGAATTCGGTATCTAAAGAAGAAGTATAAAAGAACTGAAAACAAAATTGAAAAACTTGAAAAAATTGAAAGAGTACGTAAGGGAAAGAGCTACCGAAAAATCATCGGCAGCTCTTTTTCGTTACGGAAATTTTCTTTTTATCAAAAAAATGAAAGGAATTGCAAAGCGTAGTTTTTTTATGATAGAATACAGTACACCGTAGCAGTACCGGCAATACTTATAAAGGGGATAGCGCATGGATAGCAAGGAAATTCGAAACGGAACATTTATCGTACAGGTAAAATACACGGAGAATGAGACTTGGCAAGGAAAGGTTACCTGGGCAGAAAAGAATAAGAGTCAGTATTTTCGGAGCGCTCTGGAGATGCTGAAGCTGATGGACAAGGCTCTTACCGAGGAAGATTTCCCGGATGAGGAAGAAGAGGAATAAGAAAGCCGGGAAGGCAATCAGATAAGTTGAAAAGCTTAGTTTGTCAGAGGTTGTTGCGAATCAGGCAATAGGACAGCGGTGAAGGAGACTATGGAAAATCAATTGGAAAGGCTTTATGCCATAGACTTATTAGGCATTCTGGTCCATAAGTATCAGGATGGTCAGCTTGAGGGAGAAATCATTCATCAGTATAAAGAGGAAAGTACTCCCTTTTTTGGTGTACTGGATTTAATCAAGAAGATGGAGTTTCAGTACGATGAGTGGGACTATCCCCAAACCTCCACCAGAGACCGGAGCTTTCGGAAAAGAGAGAAGTATAGCTACCCCAATCGTAAGGGGAAGAAACGTCTTCCCGGATGAGGCGGGAACTTTGGAGAAATTCCCCATTATTCAGAAAAGAGGAAAGCAGAGTACCTTCTTTATCCATACCAAATATCGGCAAAATGCCACCTGGCAGGGCGATATTTTTCGTGTGGAGGAGGAAGCCTGCTTCCCCTTTAAGAGTGTACTTCGAATGCTTCAAATCATGGACCGGGAGATGAGAAAGGATCAGGGGAAAGATGCATAAGAGGGAGAAACGTGAGAGCTTTTTCTCTGCATAAGAGAAGAAATTTTTCGGAAGAGAGTCGATAAGAGAACTGCTTTTTTTCGGCAAGCTTTCTTATCTCCTCTTTTTGTTTATTCTATTTTTGCGTTTGCCTTAAGTTCCTGTGGAAAGAAGAGTACCGGAAAGATTCAGGGCAGAGAAATCCGTTTGGGAATTGACCGGGACAATGCACCCTTCTCCTACCTTGATGAAGAGAAAAATCCTGCCGGCTTTGATGTGGAGCTGATTGAAGCCATTGCCAAGCGGGAGGGCTTTACCGTAAAATTTGTTCCCATGAACCCCTCGGCTTTACAGTCTTCCGTGGTAACCGGCACCATTGTCGGGGCTATGGGGGAATCGAAATTCGAGAAGAAAAAGCAGCTGAGCTTTTCGGAGGCTTATGGAAGTTCTCCCTGGGACTTTTATATGGAAAAGGATTCTTCGGAAACGAAGGAGCAGTCATCTGTACCCATGGGCAGGTCTTCGGAATCCGAGGATCAGCCTTCGGTATCGGAAAAGCAGTCTTCGGCATCGGAGCAAATGCCTTCTTTACAGGGAAAGAGCATCCTGGTCAAGGAGGGAAGCGGTACTGCGACCTTTCTGGAAAGCATCCGGCAAAAGGAAGGTTTTTCTCTGCTGGTGGTGCAGGAAAAATCAGGATCTTATCCGGGAATGGCTGGCAGGAAACAGGGGATTTTATTGCGGAGGATCTTCCGGTTTTGGAGGCTATGAAGGAAGAAATTTCAAAAAATTGATGAGCAGGGAAGAGACGAAGACGATCTTCCTCCGGATCTTTTGGGCTTAAGCGAATTGGAACTGCAGAAAGAGAAAAATAGCAGGGCGGGGCAGGAGATAGAAATATTTTCCTTAAAAGAGGAACAGCGTTACGGCCTGATGGTGGGAAAAGGCCAGAATAAAGAGCTGCTTCGTGCCTTTGTTCGAGGGCTGAAAAAAGATGAAGGAAGACGGAGAGTGGGAGACACTTACGAAAAAATACTCTCTTTTTTCTTCCAATTCAAATCCCCAGTAAAATGCTATGAAATGCTTGACAGGGAGAAAAAAAGCTGTTAGCATAGCAAACAATTCAGTTTGATGAAGGAATTTTTGAGAAAGGATTGTTGGCAGGATGAGAAGAAACAGAACAGAAATCAATATGATGAATTGCTGCTGTTGCTGTTGCCGTATGCATAGTCATAGGGCTTTTTGCCGTGCCAGCTGATTCTGAGGATATTTTTTTGTGGATATATTTCAGCGAGCTGTTTCGGCAGCTCGCTTTTTTTGTTTTTATGACGACCTACGCAGGCGTGAGATTTCTCATTTTTAAAGAGTGTTGCGGTAAAGCGCGCAACAGTTTATTTTCAAGAAAGAGTGCTGCGGCAAAGCGTGCAATAGTTCATTTTCAAAAAAGAGTTCTAAGGGGGAGAGTATTTTGGATATTGGGTTTATAAAACAGTACATACCGATGTATGTGGAGGCAGGAAAGCTGACCCTGGGCATTGCCTTTCTGGGGATTTTGTTTTCCTTACTGATTGGTCTTGCTGCCAGTTTGATTTTATACTATAAGATTCCGCTTTGGCGGAGGGTGGTGCAGGTCTATGTGGAGCTTAGCAGAAATACGCCCCTTCTTGTGCAACTGTTTTTTCTTTATTTCGGTTTACCGAAGCTGGGAATACGCTTCAGTTCGGAGCTCTGCGGTGTTATCGGCTTAAGCTTTCTGGGAGGGAGCCTATATGACGGAGGCCTTCGTTCAGGACTTTCCACCGTGCAGAAGATTCAAAAAGAATCTGCCCAAAGCTTGGGGCTGTCTAAAGGACAGATTATGCGTTACATCATTTTCCCCGCAAGCCTTTATCGGTTTCCATTCCGGCTATCGTGGCAAATATGATTTTCCTGATTAAGGAAACCTCGGTATTCAGCGGAATCGCCCTTGCGGATCTGATGTTTGTCAGCAAGGACTTGATCGGCCTGTACTATAAGACGGAGGAAGCCCTACTGATGCTGGTAATTTCTTATCTCATCATGCTTCTGCCCCTCAGTATTTTGGGAAATGTTTTGGAAAGGAGGATGCGCATTGCTTATGTTTAATTTTTTACTCTCGGCAAATGCAGAGAAGCCTCCGGTATATACCATCCTTTTTGCGGGGAATAATTTTCAACGTCTTTTGTGGGGGCTCTTTGTTACTCTTCGAGTCAGCCTGATTGCGGTTTTGCTTTCTCTTCCCTTGGGGATTCTTTTCGGGCTTTTCATGAGAAGGAAGGACCCGATAAGTCGGGGAATCAGCCAGCTTTATCTGGCCTTTATCCGGATTATGCCGCCGCTGGTTTTATTGTTTTTGGTCTACTTCGGAACGGCAAGGATTGCGGGCTTTCATCTTTCCGGAGAAGCCTCCGGAATTCTGGTCTTTACCCTCTGGGGTACGGCGGAAATGGGAGACCTGGTTCGAGCAGCCATCGGCAGTATTCCCAGACACCAGAAGGAAAGCGGCAGGAGTCTTGGTTTAAGTTCTTGGCAGATTTACCGCTATATCATTATTCCCCAAACGGTAAGACGCTTGATTCCTTTAAGCATTAACCTGATTACCAGAATGATTAAAAACCACTTCTTTGATTGTGTTTGATTGGCGTGGTGGAGGTGCTGAAAACAGGGCAACAGATTATCGATGCCAATCGTTTCCAATATCCGAAGGCCTCCATTGTGATTTATGCGGTGATTTTTTTCCTCTACTTTATCGTGTGCTTCCCCATTTCCCAGCTGGGAAAAATATCTGGAAAAAGAAGCTTAAGGTATAGGGATTATAGAAAGGAAACTATGGAAGAAATCGTACAAGAACAGCTTTTAGAGATAAAAACATCTGGAGAAAAAGCTATGAGGGATGACAGCCCCTGTGTTAAAGGATATTTCTTTATCGGTGAAAAAGGGAGAGGTGGTGGTGCTTCTGGGGCCCTCCGGCTGCGGTAAGTCCACCCTGCTTCGCACCATTATGGGTCTGGAGCGTATTCAGGGGGGAGAAATCCTTCTGGAAGGAAAAAATATCGTGGGAAAAAGTGAGGAGGCTCGAAAAGAGCGGCAGAATCTGGGAATGGTTTTCCAAAGCTATGACCTCTTCCCTCACATGAGTATATTGGAGAACCTTCTTCTGGCGCCCATGAAGGTGCAGGGCAGAAAGAGGGAGGAGGCTGTGCAGGAAGCCAGGGAGCTTTTGGCCAGAGTGCATCTTTCCGATAAGGAAAATGCCTATCCCTCCATGCTTTCCGGAGGGCAGAAGCAGAGAGTGGCGATTATTCGTTCTCTGATGATGCATCCGAAGTTGATGCTTTTCGATGAGGTCACGGCGGCTCTGGACCCGGAAATGGTGCGAGAGGTTTTGGATGTGGTCATGGAGCTTTCTGAGCAGGGCTTAACCATGCTGATTGTGACTCATGAAATGGGCTTTGCCAAGGCAGTGGCGGATAGGGTGCTGTTCCTGGAGGGGGGAAAGATTTTAGAAGAAAATACCCCGGAGAACTTTTTCCAAAAACCCGATACAGAGAGAGCACAGCAGTTTTTACAAAATTTTTCTTACGTGTCCCATAGACATGTTGGAAGATAAATGTTTATTCCGGAGACCCGGAGAGAGGAGAAAATATGAAGAAAAATGTGATTTTTAGCGGAGTGGCGATTTTAGCAGCCCTTTCCCTGGCAGCCTGCGGAGGCGGAAAGAAAGCGGAAGAAGGTCAGACTACGGCAGCAGGTACCGAGCAGGGCTCAGGAAAGGCTACAGAGCAGGCGGGAGAAAAGGCGGAATCTAAGACTGCTGAAACTGATGAAAAGTCCAGCTTTAGAACCGTAGATGAAATTAAAGAATCCGGTGTGATTCGTATCGGTGTGTTTACGGATAAGGCACCCTTTGGTTATGTGGATGAAAAGGGCGTAAATCAGGGCTATGATGTATACTATGCCCACAGAATTGCGGATGATTTAGGGGTAAAGGTGGAATTTACTTCTCTGGATCCCGCTTCCCGTGTAGAGTATGTTTCTACCGGAAAGGTGGATATTACTCTGGCGAACTTTACCGTAACCAAGGAAAGAGCGGAGAAGGTGGATTTTGCCCTTCCTTATATGAAGGTGGCTCTCGGTGTGGTTTCTCCGGACAATGCGGTGATTAAATCTGTAGATGAGTTAAAGGGAAAGACCCTGATTATTGCTAAGGGAACCACTGCGGAGACTTATTTTGAAGCAAATCATCCGGAAGTGAAGTTGCAGAAGTATGATGCCTATGCGGATGCTTACAATGCACTCCTGGACGGAAGAGGAGATGCTTTCTCCACCGATAACACCGAGGTCATTGCTTGGGCCAAGTCCAATCCGGGCTTTACCGTTGGCGTGGAGACCTTGGGAGATTATGATACCATTGCCGCTGCAGTAGCTAAGGGGAATGAAAGCCTTCTGAACTTCCTGAACGAGGAAATTGAAACCCTTGGAAAGGAGCAGTTCTTCCATAAGGATTATCAGGAAACTCTGGAGCCTGTTTTCGGTTCCGATACCGATCCGGACAGTATTGTAGTAGAGGGCGGAAAGCTTAGCTAAATTGTTATGCGTTTCAGTGCTATAAAAAATATTTTTGTAGAAAACAATTAACATTTAAGCAAAATACAAAAAGAGGGAAAAGAGGGGATTATATCTCCTCTTTTTTTTGACGATAGAGGTAAAGCAAAGGTTTAAACTGCTTCCTTCAGGGAAACAGCTTGGAAGGACAGCAGGAAACAGTTTCGATGGATGAGCAAGGATGCTCTGTTGCGTGGGAAGGAGTCAAATTGAATACAGAACAAGAACTTCTTCCGGGATGGATGAAGGAAAAGGACAGCTTAGGCAGTATTTTCAAGGATCCTTTAAGTAAGACCGTAAAAAACCAGGCCTTTCGGGATTTGGCAGAGCGCTATATGGAAGAAGGGCAATGTGCGATTTACTTCAATATTATAGATTTTAAATTATACAATGAGCGCTTCGGCTTCGAGGCGGGAGATGCTTTGATTCTGGCTATGGCGAAGATTTTGAAAAAATATTTTCCTTATGCCTTGATTACCAGAATGTATGCGGACCAGTATGTTCTATTAACCCCAAGTTCCGGACATTATGAGGCGATTCTAAGGTGAGAGCCGCTATACAAAAGCTGGATCTTCCCATGGCTTTGGATTTTAAAGCGGGAATCTGCTTTGTTCGGGAACAAAAGAGCATCAGCACCATATGTGACAAGGCCAAAACAGCCTGTGACAGTATCAAAAAAGAGCGGGAAGTTTTCTCCCGTTATTATGATGAGGAGCTGGGACAGCTTCTGACCAAACAAAGATATATTGTGGATCATATTGAGGAGGCTATGGCAGAGGGCTATATCAAGGTCTATTATCAACCTTTGGTACGGGCTTTGACCAAGGAAATCTGCGGTTTCGAGGCCTTAGTGCGCTGGGCGGATCCTCATTACGGCTTCCTCTCCCCTGTGGAGTTTATTCCGGTGTTGGAAGAGTATCATTTGATCCATAGGCTGGACCTGTATGTGCTGGAGAAAATCTGTCAGGATTATCAGAAAACCAAGGAAGAGGGGGGCAGTCTGGTGCCCGTTTCCTTGAATCTTTCTCGAATGGACTTCGAGCTTTGTGACGTTTTCCGGGAACTGGAAGAGCGGATGACGAAGTATCAGGTACCCAGAGAAATGTTGACTTTGGAAATTACCGAGTCGGTTTTAAACAAAAGCCAGCTTCTTATCAGCAGCCAGATTAAGCGCTTCATGAGGCAGGCTATAAGGTTTGGATGGATGATTTCGGTTCCGGCTACAGCTCTTTGAATATTTTGAAGGATTTTGATTTTGACCTGTTGAAAATCGATATGCTGCTTCTTCGGGAATTCAATGAGAAATCCAAAAAGATTGTCAGCTCCATCGTGGACATGGCAAAGAAGATCGGCATTCGTACCCTGGCAGAGGGTGTGGAAACAGAGGAACAGCTGGAATTCTTAAGGGAAATCGGTTGTGAGAAGCTGCAGGGCTACTATATCGGAAAGCCCGCCCCCTATCTGGAAAGCATTATGCAATGTAAGGAAAAGGGATTTCCCTTTGAGGCGGCTTGGAAAAGAAAGTACAACGATGACCTTGGAAATGTAAATTTTATGGGTACGAATTCCTTCCATAGCGGAAAGGAAACGGATGGCGAGGAGGAAGAAGGATTTCCTTTAGCCATTGTGGAGCGAATGGGAGATCGTGTGGAGTTTCTCTATGTGAATCCCCCCTTTGAAAGGGAATTGTCCATTATGGAAGGTTTAAATTCCGGCGTAGCCCAGGAGATTCTCAACAACAGGGAAGAAGAGATTTATCGGAGTATCCGGCATTATCTGGATGACCTGTCAAAGGGCTTGGAAACAGGATTGGACACCATGGGAGGCGATGCCTTTTTCGCTATTCGAGGTAGGGAAATCAGCCATATTCCGGGGAGAAATGCCTACCTTGTGAATTTGCAGGTTTTTCAGGGGAATTTCTTAAAGCTGAAGCAGAAGAAAATGATGGAAAGGGTCAAGGACTTGTACCGAGGCTATGAGCTGGTGCTTTTGACCAATCCCGGCAGAGGCGGTGCGGAAATTCTCTATGAAAAAGAAGGGGACTTATTCCTTCTCTATGGAAGGAAAAATTTTGGAAGAATTTGCAGGACAGGTATTTTCCAAAGAAGAAAGCAAACGTTTTTTCCGCTTTTTGCAAAAGAACAAAAGGATTAAGGAAAGTGAATTTGCAAAGGAAGATTTTTTCCTGGCAAAGAATCCCGGAGGGGCTACCATGGTTTTGATGGTCAGCCTAAAACCCTCTGAGCTGGAGCAAAAGGGAAATATTTTGGTGAGCATCCGGAAGATTTATAAGGACAGCATTGCCGCATTGATTCACAAAACTCTTTTGGAAGAAAGAGAGAAAGACAAGGAAGAGAAGTAAGGGAGAAGAAGTATGTCTTATAAGGATATGAAGTTGCGTAGTAAGTTTATTTTTACACTGGTTCTCATGACGATTATGGTTACACTCTTAATCGGCTTGGCACAATTTTCATTTTTGAAAATGAGTGACATGATGGTGAATGACTTTGTGCAGATTGAGTATGACAACATGAAGTCTCAGATGAGTATGCGAAAGGATATCCAGAGTATCAATAAGCGTTTACTTTTGGCCATGTATGATACTGCCAACAATCCGGTAAAGGAGCAGAGAGAGGATTTTGACAGTCGTTTTAAGGATATGCGGGATAAGCTTTCCAAACTGGAAAATACACTGGAGGATAAGACTTTATTAGAGAATCTTTCCACTGCAATGGATGCTTTGGAGAAGGACAGCTATGCCCTTCTGGATATGCTGGATAAGGGGGACACGGCAGGAGCGATTGCTTTTTATCAACAGGGCTTTAATGCGGTAACCTCCGAGAACTTTGTATCCGCTCTTTCCGCTGTAGGAAAGCTTTCCGATGAGCACTCTGAAGCGAAGATTCAGGAGGCCAAGGATATGCGGTCTAGGGAAAGCTTGCTTTTGGGCGTGGTCTTTGTCATCGTAATTCTTCTTTGTGTCTTTGCCTTCCTGAAGCTGCAAAGAGATATTACCGGAAGAATCGGTACGGTTTCCAAGGCAATCAAAAGGATGCGCAGCGGTCATTTAAATATTGCTTTTAATAAGAAGTATATCGGAAGCGACGAGCTGGGAGAGATGGTGGACGACTTCTCTGCCCTGTCCGGGGAATTGAAGAAGATTATTACCGACATTTGTGCGGTTTTATCCGAGATGAGCAAAGGAAACTTTGCGGTACAGTCCATGGATGAAAATATGTATGTGGCGGATTATGCCAGCATTTTACAGTCCTATAGGGAAATTAACCAGAACTTGAAGAATGTTTTCGGCTCCATCAATCAGGTGGCGGCGGATGTTGAGTCCGGTTCCGAGCAGATTGCCAACGGTTCCGTAGCCCTTTCTCAGGGGGCTACAGAGCAGGCTTCCACTTTGGAGGAGTTAAGTGCCAGCATTTATGCGCTTTCCACAAGAATCAGTGCCCAGGCACAGAAGGCGGGCAATATAGAAAGCTATTTCGGAGAGGTTTCCGAGAAGATTTCCGATGAAAACCAGCAGATGGGCGAGATGCTCTTGGCTATGGAGGAAATCGAGGATAAGTCCAATCAGGTAGAGCGTATCATCAAGGCTATTGATGACATTGCTTTCCAGACCAATATTTCTGGCATTAAATGCAGCCATTGAGGCGGCAAGAGCCGGGGTTTACGGTAAGGGCTTTGCCGTGGTGGCGGATGAGGTTAGAAACTTGGCAGGAAAGTCCGCGGATGCGGCTGCAGAGACCTCTGTTCTGATTGAGAGCACCATCAATGCGGTGAAAAAGGGTGTAAATATCGTGGATCACGCCGCAAAGACACTGGGAGACGTTATGGACGGCTCTGAGAAGAGTAAGGAAATGGTGAGCGAAATTGCCGGTTCCATGGTAACGGATGCAAAATCCATTTCTGAAGTAAGTAAGGGCTTGGAAGAGGTTTCAAGGTGGTACAGCAAAAACAGTGCCACTTCCGAGGAAAGCTCCGCTTCCAGTCAGGACTTGAATGAGAATGCGGCTTCTCTGAAGGAGATGATTTCCCGTATTCAGGTTTAACAATTCTCCTCCTCGGGCATAAAGCCATGGTAGGCAGAACCGGATGGGGAAGTAAAAGAAAAAAATAGTTCATTATGTAGAAATAAAAAGATATCTTCTATATAATAGCGGTATTGTTATAAGAATATACAGGCAAACTCCTCTTGGAAAAGAAGGGGAGTTTCCTCTTGGAAAAGAAGAGGAGCGTCTTTAAGGCTTTGGAAAAATAAGGAAAAGAAAAGCCTTTGGAGTTATCGTACGGAAAGAACAGGGGAAAAAGGAGGAAAGGCCTTATTTTTCCCTTGCTCTAATGAGAAAGGAGTAGATATGAAAAAAGAATGGCAAAAAAGAATAGACAAATTTTCCCGCTTTTATTTGGGGAGAATTTGTCTATTTTCATGAGTAAAAATGTAAAGGGCAAGCAGCTTTTTTATAAATTAAGTTTTTCCTTCCTTTTCATAAGAAAATGCGAAGATTTTCAGGAAAAAAAGGGAAAAACAGAGACTTGTCATTACGGAAACAGTTTGTTATAGTACCATGGATTTAATATTAAAAAAATCGTAAATTCAGTTCTTGTGCTTATTTTTTTCCTTTTGGAGGGAAAAATAAGATTTCCCGTAAGTGTTCGGGAAGAGCTAAGAAGTGAATCCGCGTTTACTGTATTTAGGAGGAAAAAGGATGAACGTTTCAGATTTCATCAGTCCCTTATCATCTTGGAAGATTGGAAGTGTAGGGAGCATTGACCAGGGAACTCAGGTAGGAGGAACAGAAGGCGCAAGACTTTTTAAGGATGTGTTTCGTTCCGCCATTGACAATGTAAAGACCAGCCAGCTGGATGTGGAAAACAAACAGTATCTCCTGGCTACAGGACAACTATCCGATGCCCACAGCTTACCCATTGCGGAGGCGAAGGCGCAAATCAGTTTGGATTTATTGGTATCACTCAGAAATAAGGCGTTGGAAGGCTATAATGAATTGATGAAAGATCAATTTATAAGGATCAGGAATAGGAGAGTTTGCAGGTGCAAAAGCTCAAGGAAATGTGGCAGAATCTGTCTGCTAAATCAAAAAAATTACTAGGCATCATTGCGGGAATTACCGTAGTGGTTATTGCCGTTGCCGTCTTCCTCTTGGCAAGAGGGCAGAAAACCGAATATCAGACTCTGTTCTCTTCCTTAAGTCAGGGAGAGGCCCAGCAGATTGTTTCTCTTTTGCAGGAACAGAATGTCCCCTATCTCTATGACGGAAAGTCCGGAGCCTTAAAGGTACCCTCCGAGTCTGTGGATACCTTAAGAGCACAGCTTTTGTCCAAGGGCTACCCGAAGTCGGGATTTGCTTACGACATGTATATCGGAAACTCCGGTCTTATGACCACCGAGTCCGATAAAAAACAATATACCCTGTATGATTTACAGGATCGTTTGGGGGCGACCATTCGCCTCTTTGACGGTGTTCGGGACGCCAAGGTTACCATTGCCGAGGGCACGGATCAAACCTATGCCATTGAGGATGAGAATCCGGTACAGGCCAGCGCCAGCGTGGTGGTGACCATGGAGGAGGGACAGAGTCTTTCCGAAAAGAATGCGGAAGCCATTAAAAACCTTATTGCAAGGTCGGTAAAGGGAATGAACTTTACCAATGTTTCCGTATTTGATGCGGGTACCATGGAAGAGGTGGCAGCAGATGCGGGAGACAGTGCCAGCGGTTCCGGTACCAGCATGGCAAACCTGACCACCACGGTGGAAAACAATATTGCCAACAATATTAAACGGGTATTGGGAAAGATTTACGGAGGAGAAAACCTGGCGGTTTCCGTAAAGGGAACCCTGAATATGGCGAAGCTGATTCAGGAGAACACCCAGTACACCGTACCGGAGAAGACAGAAGCAACAGATAAAAGAGGCTTACTGAGCAATGAAGAGGTGGCCGGGGAAAATGCCGGAAACAGCGGGAGAAAATGCTGCCGGTGTGGCCGGGGCGGATGCCAATGCGGACACCCCAAGATACACCACCCAAAACGGAACGGCTACGACTACGGACAATTATTCCAACTCCAGTGCTACCAGAGAGTGGCTTTACAATGTGCTAAAGGAGCAAAAAGAAATTGCTCCCGGTGTTTTGGAGGATGCTTCCGTGGCGATTGTCATCAATACGGATGACAACAGTATTCCGGAAAGCGATTTGATTAACCTGGTGGCGGATGCTGCGGGAATCAAGCGGGATGAGGCGGCGGATAAGATTACTATTCTTCGTTCTCTGAATAAGACCGCGGTACAACAGACTACAGAGGAGAAGAAGCCGGCAGAAGAGCCTAAGACTCTCCTGAACCAGTTCCCGTTGTGGGCACTGATCGGAGCGGCGGTATCCGCATTCTTACTGATTTTGATTCTGTTGATTTTGATTCTTCGTGGAAGAAAGAAGAAGAAGCTGAAGAAGTTGGCACAGGAAGAAATGGAAAATGCAGCAGCACTCAGTATAGAGCAGCCTACGGATGAAATTACACCGGTAGAGGAAGTTGATGAAGATGAGCTGACTGCTGAGGGCAAGATGGCTCACGGCATGAAGCTGAAGAAGAGTATCGGCGAATTTACGGATCAGAACCCGCAGGTAGTGGCAAAGCTTATTCAAAGCTGGATGAGAGAAGAGGAGCAAAACCTTGGCAGAAAACAGCACAGATCAACAAGAAAAACAAGCTAACCCCATCGATGAAAATCAGGACTTTGTCCCAAAGCTTACAGGAAAACAAAAAGCTGCCCTTGTGGTGGTGTCCCTGGGCTCCGATCGTGCCTCCCAGATCTACAAGTATTTGGGAGAGCATGATATCGAGGAGTTAACCTTTGAGGTGGCGAAAATGGGAAAAACCACCAACTCTATGGTGGAGACAACCTTGGATCAGTTCTACCGTCTTTGTCTTACCCATAAGATGATGACAGACGGCGGAATGGACTATGCCAAGGCGGTTTTGGAAAAGGCCTTCGGAGAATCCGCGGCCAAATCCCTTTTGGACAGAGTTTCCCAGACCTTGGCTTCCAAGCCCTTTAACTTCTTTGCAAAGGGAGATCCCAAGGCATTGTTATCCCTGCTTCAAAACGAGCGTCCTCAGGTTATCGCCCTGATTCTTTTCCTATATGGAGTCTGAGCAGGCAGCCCAGATTTTGGAGAACCTGCAGGAGGCAAAGCGTATTCCTACGGTTATGGCTATGGCGAAAGATGGACAGAGTTTCTCCGGAAGCCATTTCTATCGTGGAAGAGGAAATGAAGCGGAAGTTCGATACCATTATCACCAGTGAGGACAATATGAATCTGGGTGGTATTGACTTCGTAGCGGATGTGATGAACCACATTGACAGAAGTAACGAGAAGAAGATTTTCGACGAGTTGGATGTTACCGACCCGGATCTTTCCGCAGATATTAAGGATAAGATGTTCGTCTTCGAGGATATCCTCACCATGGACGATCGTTCTGTACAGAGATTTATCCGGGATTGTGACTCCAAGGATGTGGTATTCGCCTTGAAGACCGCAAATGAAGAGATGAAGCAGATCTTCTTCAACAATATGTCCAAGCGTATGGCGGAAACTGTTAAGAGTGATATGGAGAACTCCAGAAATGTCCGCTTGAAGGATGTGGAAGAGGCACAGCAGCGTATTGTTAACCTGATTCGTCTCTTAGAGGATAAGGGAGAGGTAATCATAAATAAGGGAGGCGATGAAGACAATGTTCTCGTCTAAAAAAGTGATTCGCTCGGCTAGCAATAGCCAGCTTTCCTCCTTTTTAGAGACCTTGGAAGAGCCGGAAGAGATTCAAGAGGAGGAAATGGAAGAATTTGCTTCCTCCGAAGAGAAGAGAGGAGGAAGAGCCGGAAGATGCTCTTCCTCTTCCCGAAACAAAGGCAGAGGACCCCTACCATGAGACCTTGCTGCATTTGGCTTTGGAAAAAAAGCCCAGAGAATTATGGATGCAGCGGAAAAGGAAGCTAAGCTTTTAAAAGGAAAAAGGCGGAGGAAGAGGGCTATCAGGCCGGCTTTCAAAAGGGCTTAGAGGCAGGAAAGGCGGAGGCCGAGGAGAAGGTTATGGCGGAGCATGCGGAGGAAATGGAGAATTTCCGGATGGACATGAACCGATGCCTTCGTATGGTAGAGGATGCGAAAACAGAGCGCCTTTACCGTTATATGGATGAATTAAAGGATGTGGCTATTGCGGTGGCGGAAAAGGTTATTTCTGGTCAGCCTCCGTTCCTCCGGGAGAAGTTATTCGAAGGATGATTTTTAAAAAGAGGCGGAGCGTATCAAGAAGACCGCATGGCTGAAAATACATATTGACCGTCTGGATTATGAAATGCTGGTGGAGACGGATGGAGATGTGGCCAATGAATTAAGCCAGATTTCCGACAACATCAAGTTTGTGATTGTGGAGAAGGAGGAACCGGGAAAACTGATTCTGGAAACTCCGGATGAGATTGTGGATGCCAGCATCGACACCCAGATGGAAAATTTAAGGGAGAGATTGGGACGATTGGATGCCCAAGAGAGTGAGTAAGGGATGTATGAAAATATTCTTTCCACGATTAAGAAGATGGATACCGTGGAGAATATCGGAAAAATCGAGAATATCGTAGGAATGTCTATGGAAGCCTCCGGCACCGGAAAGTCCAGTATCGGAGATATTTGCATGATTTATAGTGATGAGACGGAAAGCCAGGTGGCCGCGGAAGTCGTGGGCTTCAAGGGAGACCGGGTACAGCTTATGACCTATAAGACCTCTGTGGGCATTACATCAGGCGCCTTTGTACGGAATACAAGAAGGCGCCTTCGTGTTCCTGTAGGGGGATTTTTTTGAAGGGCAGAATCATTGATGCCCAGGGAAATCCCATGGATGGGGGAGAACCCTTTCCGGAGAGCGATTTCTACACCGTAAACAATTCCTATATGAACCCCTTGGACAGACCGCCTATTCGAGAGAGACTGCACTTCGGAATTAAGGCTATTGACGGCTTAAACACCGTAGGTAAGGGACAGCGTATCGGCATCTTCGCCGGATCCGGAGTGGGTAAGTCCACCCTGATGGGCATGATTGCCAGAAATGTTAAAACCGACATTAACGTTATCGCCCTTGTGGGAGAGCGTGGACGAGAAATTTTGGAATTCGTGGAAAAGGATATGGGAGAAGAGGGAATGAAGCGTACCGTACTGGTGGTGGCTACCTCCGACCAGCCTGCCATGCTTCGTTTAAAGGCTCCTCTTGTGGCCACAACCATTGCGGAATATTTCCGGGACAGGGGCATGGATGTGCTTTTAATGATGGACTCCTTAACCCGTTTTGCCATGGCCCAAAGAGAAATCGGTCTGGCTACCGGAGAGCCTCCTATTGCCAGAGGCTATACTCCCTCGATTTATGCGGAGTTCCCCCGTTTACTGGAGCGGGCGGGCGCCTTTAAGAAGGGCTCCATCACCGGCGTATATACCGTGCTGGTGGAAGGAGACGACACCAACGAGCCCATTGCGGATACGGTTCGTGGTATTTTGGACGGACATATTGTGCTGTCCCGTGCCCTGGCTGCGGAAAACCATTATCCTGCTATCGACATCGGTATGAGTATCTCCCGATTGATGGCGGAGCTGGTATCCCAGGAGCACAAAAAATATGCCAGCAGAATGAGAAATACTCTGGGACTTTACCAAAAAAATGCGGATCTTATCGCTATCGGTGCTTATAAAAAGGGCACGGATCCCAAGCTGGATGAGGCTGTAGATAAGTACCCCGCCATCAATGATTTCTTGATGCAGGGAACAGGAGAAGCATTTTCTTACGAAGATACGGTTATGCAAATGAAGGAAATTACCGATATTGGATAAGGCAATTAAATTTTAAGATGCAGAAAGGCGGGAACCAAATTGAAAAAATTCAAGTACAGTTTGGAAACAGTCTATCAATTTAAGCTTCAAGTCTTAGACAAGGTGAAGGAAGAGTATGCCATTAAACAGCAGGAAGTTTTGAATCAGCAAAGTCTGATCAATCGCCTTCAGGAAGAGTTGTTTCACTACGAAGAGGAATTTGAGCGGGTGAAGCAGGAAGGTGCTTCCATTGAAACCATTATGATGTATGTCAATGGCATCGAGCGAATGGAAAAAAACGTATAGGGAAAGAGAAAGATGAGCTTATCCGACGTACCGTTATTGCCGAAGAAAAGAAGAGAGAGGTGATTAAGGCCAACGTAGACACCAATGCCTTCGAGAAACTTAAGGAGAAAAAAAGCTTGAGGAGTATCGTGTTCAAGGACAGAAGGCAGAGGAACAGTTTATCGAGGAATTCGTCTCTCACGCAATGAAGGCATAGGTACAGGAGAGTATATGGCAGAGATGACAATTCAAAAAAGTCAAGCCTTTCCCGTTGGAAAAGACTTAAACAAGGGGAAGTCCTTGGAAGACAACAAAGCTTCCCTTGACTTTAATGCGTTTCTTCGCTCCTCTAAAGAGGATACAGTGAAGAATGAGGGAGACAGAAAAAGCAAATCCCAAGAAAACAGTGAGAAAAAAACAGAACAGAAAAGTATAGAAAAAGACCCGAAGGAAGCAAAGCTTCAAAAAGGGAGAAGAAGACAGAAAAAGAAAGAGACAAAGACCGAGGAGCAGGACAGCTTACAGGGAGAGAAGGCGGCAAGTCTGGTTTCCGAAAAGCAGATTCTATTCCAAAAAGATCAGTTGATGGCAGACATCAAGATTGCGGTCGAGGAAGGTGCTGTTGATGCGGTTTCCGACCTTACGGCAGTAGCTGAACCGGTATCCATTCCGCTTACAGAAGAAAGCGCGCTTGTTACCGTTCTTCCTGAAGTAAAGGAAGAGACTTCGGCCTTAGCGGATAATGCTACAAAAAAGGATTTTTCCGATTTCTTACAGGAAGATTCTAAGGACGCAAAAGACACTAAGACTGTAGAGCTCAAAGAAGGAGCTTCCCCGGTGGGGGACAAGTCCCCTGTGGAAGCGTCTAAGGAGGAAAACATCATTCCTTCTCAGCGTTTGGAAGAGAAGCTTTCTCAAAGAGCAGAAGAGAAGAAGTCCGGAAAAGAGGAAAAGCTCGACAAAGTGGATGGGCATGCCGGACAACAGATTTCCTTACCGGGAAGTCAGGAAAAGCTTTCAGAGTCGGTTAATGCACCGGTTCGGGAAGAAGCCGTGTTACATAGCTCTGAAGCGAAGCTTCCGGAGGATGTGGCGGAGTTCTTATCCAATAAGGCGGAACTTCAGCATGGCGAAATTAAGATTGAGTTAGAACCCAGAAATCTTGGACAAATTACCGTAAAAGTCAACTACAGCGGCGGCAAGGCAAACATTGTCATTACCGCGGAAAATCCCAAGACCTTGCATCTTTTACAGACCGGTGCAGAGGATATGGGAAGAATCCTGGAGCAAAAAACAGGAGAACTCACCAAGATTGTGGTACAGGAGGAGCAGCATGCTCCGAGTTTCCAGCAGCAGGGACAATCCAATTCCGAGAATAAAGAGGAAGCGGAGCGTCGGCAGAGGGAACAACAGGAACGGGCGCAGCAGGACAATGCAGAAGGCTTCCTGCAAAAGAATGCGTTTAGGACTAGCCCAATAAGGAGGAGATATGGCAGAAATTCAAGGTGTTTCTTCCGCAACCAGTCCCTATGAAAAGGCGACTTACAGCGCGAAGTCAAATGATAAAAATACATTATCCATCGAGAGCTACTTTAAGCTTTTATCCGCCCAGCTTGCAAACCAGGACATGACCAGTCCTATGGACAACAGCGAGATGATGGCGCAGATGACACAGATGGCCATGGTACAAAGCTTAGGAACCATGACCACCAATATGAAGCAGGAAATGGCTTTGACCAAAACCAGCTATTTGGCAGGTTTAATCGGTAAAGACGTTTCCGCAAAGGTTCCGGAGGCGGAGCAAAAAGCAAACCCCAATGCGCCTAAGGAAAAATCCGGAGTAATTGCTTCCGTAAACCTTACGGGAGATGAACCCAGCTTCCGTTTACAGGGAGATGTTACAGACTATCCTTTGGAAAGTCTTTTGATGGTACGTCAGGCAGGAGCTGCTTCGGAAAGCTCTACTACCGGCTCTGCTGTAACAGCAACCGGCGCAACAGGCACAGCACCCGGCGCAATAAGCTCCACAGGCAGCAGCACAGCCAGCCCTTCCGCAGCAACAGCAGGAAGTGCTACACCGGCAGCTGCAGCTTCTACTGCCGGTGCAAGTACAGCAGGAACAACAGGCAGTGCCTCTACAGCGAGCCCTGCAACAGGCAGCGCCTCTACAGCAAGCCCTGCAACAGGCAGCGCTTCGGCATCAAGCACAACAGGAACAGTATCTACAGCCGGAACAGCTACTACAGCAACAACAGGAACAGCAGCTGGCGCCAATCCGGGAGGAAGCTCCGTTCCCCCTGCTGTAGCGGCATCAAGCAGCGCAAGCTCCTCAGAGTTTGGTCCCCATGTGGCCATCCTTGAAAGAGAAGCGGCAGCTCACTCTGCAAGCAATTAAAATTAAAATTTAATTTTTATTTCTTTTATAGATTTGAGAAACTTAGCCGATAATAAGGAGTAAGTTTCAAATGCGCAAAAAGCGCCATTCATTTTTCAAACTCACCAGTTGAGGAAAGGACAAGAATATATGTTAAGAGCAATGGATTCTGCAGTAGCAGGTTTGAGAGCACATCAGAACAAGTTAGACGTTATCGGTAACAACATCGCCAATGTTAACACTTTCGGATTTAAGTCTCAGGGATATAGCTTTAAGGATACAATGTATCAGACATCCAGTACTTCTTCAGGAGGAAAGCAGGAAGCCAGCGGTAATGCCACCATCGGTGGTGCAAACCCCGCTCAGTACGGATACGGTTCCTTAACCGGATCAATTGCCACTGACTTTACTTCCAGTACACCATCCTATGTGGGAGGCTTCAATGCTTCCATCAACGGATCCGGATTCTTTGTAACCAGCGCATCCAATAAGGAAGTTACCCTGGATCCCGCAAATACAAAGACCACAACCGCAGAGATGAAGAAGAACAACTTCGCATACACCCGTGTAGGTCAGTTCTCTGTAGATGCAAACGGATATATCGTAGATGCAAACCACAACTTCGTATACGGTTTTCAGCCTGACTCTTTGACAGAGCCTACCAAGTACGGAGATGGCGGAAAGAAGCTGGTTGCCCTTCGTGCACCTGCAGCTGACAATACCGGAGCGGTAGCTTTAACCGGTAGCCCTGTATTTACAGGATTTGCAGCACAGCTGAAGTCTGTAGAAATCGGTGCAGACGGAATTGTTAAGGGAATTATCGATAACAAGACTCCGGGAACCGGTGGAGCACCTGCACAGGTTACATCCACATCCATCGTTTTAGGAAAGGTAGCAGTTGCTTCCTTCCAGAACCAGGAAGGTTTGACCAAGGCAGGAAACAACACCTTTAATGCAGGAGTAGGAGATAACACAGGATACATTTCCGCAACCATGCCCGGTGAGGGTTCCACCCCTACCTTGATGGCAGGATATTTGGAAGCATCCAACGTTGACTTGGCAAAGGAATTCTCTGACATGATTACCACACAGAGAGGTTTCCAGGCTAACTCCAAGATCATTACCGTATCTGATGAAGTTCTTCAGGAACTGGTAAATATGAAGAGATAAAACATAAGCTAAGGCTTTCCTGAGTTGGAAAACAGAATAGATTGCTTCTGAAAAGAAGAAAAATCCGTTTCCAACAAAGGAAGGCTTCTGCTGTGTAAGTAGACGAAAGGAGGAAATCATGATACGCCTAACAAAATTAAACGGGGAAGAAGTGTTTTTGAATTATTTTCAAATCCTTTACATTCGCCGCATTCCGGAAACCAAGGTAAAGCTGGCAAACGGAGATTTCTATCTGGTAAGAGATAGTGTGGAGTCAATTATTGAACAGGTTCAGGGTTTCCTAAGAAAGTGTCTTACTTTTGAGGATAAATTTCATGAGGGAGAAGACGTACATGAAATTAAGGGGAAAGAAAGAGAAGCTTAGGAAGAGCGTTTAGGAAGCAAGGAGGCTAGTCAATAAGTATGGACATTTCAATGCTGTTAGGCTGGATTATCGCTATTGCCTTAATCATTAGTGGTATTACCATGCCGAAGTTGGGGAACTTCTGGGACGCACCCAGTGCCCTGATCGTAGTTGGAGGAACAATAGCGGCGTTAATCGCCTGCTACCCATTCCGAATCATTAAGGAAATTCCGAAGCATATCGGAATCTGCTTTCGAGGAGGAAAAAAATATAATGTACCGCAAACCGTGGATGCACTTGTGGATTTGGCTTTGATTGCCAGACAGAGCGGTTTGCTGGCTTTGGAAGAAAAGGCGGAAGAAATCAAGGAGCCCTTCTTTAAACAAGCCGTAGTCATGATTGTAGATGCCAATGATCCGGATAAGGTACGCGCCTCTCTGGAACATCAGGTAGAAGATATGATGACCAGACATGAAGAGGCGAAAGGTCTTTATGTTAAAGGGATCCGCTCTGGCGCCGGCCTTCGGTATGATCGGAACCCTGGTAGGTCTGGTAAACATGTTAAAGGGTATGGACCTTTCCGGTTCCGGCGGAGCCAGTACCCTGGGACAGGACATGGGTGTTGCCTTAATCACCACCTTCTACGGTTCTGCCATGAGTAACGTGCTTTTTCCACCCCATTGCCCAGAAGCTAACCATCAAGGACAATGAAGAGGTTTTATACTGCTCCATTATTATCGAAGGTGTTATCGCCATTCAGTCCGGAGATAACCCCAAGGTTATCCGGGAAAGACTTTTGGCTTCCCTTGCCCAGAAGCAGCAGAAGAAGCTTTTGGCTAAGGCCGGAGCGGCAGGCGGAGATGCCGGAGGAGGAGATAAGTAATGAAGAAACGAGGTGGAGGAGACGAAGGTGGATCCTGGATGGACACCTACGGGGACCTGGTTACCCTCTTAATGACCTTCTTCGTGCTTCTTTACTCCATGTCCAGTATCGACTCGGCAAAGTGGGATGTGTTTGTACGTTCCATTTTCCCCAACGGACGCCCGGGAGATAAGTCGGCGGAGCAGATTATTATTAACGGTCAGGCCACCAATAAGGATGAGCCTGCCGGAGAAATAGGAGACAGCGGAGCCCCGGAAAATACGGTAGATCCAAACAATATTAATGAATTGTATCTGCAGATTGCCCAGGCTTTGAATGGGGCAGGTATTGACGGCGTTGAAGTTTCCCGTGGACAAGACTACACCTTTGTGGTATTTAAAGATAAGGCATTTTTCGCCGGAGACAGTTCTGTAATTACTCCACAAGGACAGGAGACTTTATCCATATTTTGTGATACTATAGCACCAGATGCAAACAAGCTGTCTCAGGTTAATGTTATGGGTCATACCGCCCAGGCAGATCCGGAAAGAGCCAATAACCCGAGAAACGATAGAATCTTGTCGGTTATGCGTGCGGCGGAGGTTTGTCTCTTTATTCAGGGAAGAGGAATTATCTCCCCGGATAAGCTGGTCAGCATCGGTTACGGACAGTTCCATCCTATAGCGGACAACGCTACATCGGAGGGAAGAGCCAAGAATCGAAGAGTGGAAATTTTGCTTATTGACGAAGGCGCGGAAATCCGTAATATTAATGAGTACTTCGAGGAGTACTACAGCGGAGCCAATGCGGACAAAACCATCGTTACCGATGGTGTGCCGGAGAATATTAAGGCTGAAGAAGCAGGAGGCAATGCTGCTCCCCAGGAAGGTGCTGCGGCGGCAGAAGCTGCAAATCCGGCAGAGGGAGCTGCTCCCGCCGGAGAAGGAAGTCCCGCAGCCGGGGCGGACAGCGCAGGCGCTGCAGAGGGTGCGGCAAGCACAGGATCAGAGGCAGGCGGCCAACAGGCCATGGCCAAAGAAAAGACACCGCAGGTTGCCGGTGTTTCCCGAGAAATTCCCGGGGAAAAAGAAGAGGACAGTATTGCAGGGAACATCACAAAAATACTGGGAGACTTCTTGAAAGGACTTGGAGGAAAAGCTAAGTCTTAATCCTTTAGCAGGGCTAAGGGAGTATGAGAAAGGGGTTATGTAAGAAAAGCGCGATTTTTCTTACAGTAGGAAGAGGAAGAGGTTATTGAATGGCAGACGTCTTATCCCAAAAGCCAAATTGATGCGCTTCTGAAATCCATGCAGGACGGACCACCCAAAGAAGAAAAGGTGGAAGAAAAAGCTGCTGAGGTTTTGGAACCGAAGAAAGAAGAAGTGCAGAAGGAAGAAGAAACGTATAGCAAATACGACTTCTACAGTCCGAGAAAAGTTCACCAAAGATAAAATTCGATTATTGAGGAGTATCTTCGATAACTATGCAAGAATTTTAACCTCTCAGGTGAATGGTATTTTTCCGTACCATGACGGACATTACGGTTTTAGAGTTAAGAGAGACAAGATACTACGAATATGTCAATGCCTTCCATGAAAAATGACTGTATGACGATAGTAGACACCTATGTGCAGGACAAGGGAAAGAGTAATGTGCCTATGATGAGTTATATCTCACCGGGACTTACCCTGACTCTGGTAAGCCACATGCTGGGAGGAAGCGATTCTGTCATAAAGACGGAAGAGGATTACCGCTACACCGATGTGGAGATGGCTCTCTATAAGAGAATCATGGAATACATCGTCCATGCTCTGGGAGATGGTTTCAGTAACTATATTTCTGCAGAGTTTAAGATTGCAAAGATAGAAACCAACCCCTCCATGGTACAGGAAGTCGGATTGGATGAAACCGTAGTGCTGGCAGTGATGAATGTGGATATTTCCGGTTTAGCCATGGAAAGAATCCGTATTTGTCTTCCAGGAACCCTTCTGGAACATATGTTTAAGATTATTGATAACCGGAAACATCTGGCCAGAGGTTTTGCTTACGAGAACAACCAAGATACCATTATGGAACATTTGAAGGCTTCTACCTTCCCGATGACAGGACAGCTTGGGGTTGTCAAGCTGGACATCGAAGATCTCTATCACCTGAAGGTGGGGGATGTCATCGACCTAAACAAGGCGAAGAATTCCGCTGTAAAGCTCTATGTAGGAAGACAGCCCTGGTTTACCGGAAAGATGGGAGTATATAAGAAAAACATTGCCATTCGGATTGAAGACCGAATCATCCAAAAGGAAGATAAGGCGATGGAAGCGCTTTCCGATGCGGTAGCAAAGGAAGCGGAAACGGAAGAAATTCCGGAAGAAGAAATTTCACCGATGAATGTGATGGCACAAGACATTCAGGATTTACTGGATCCGGAGCCTTCTCTGGATGATGATGAGGAATAAACTGGTCTTAAGGCAGGAAACTGTCATAGAGATATAAAAAAAGCTTAGAATAAGGATAGGAGAAACGAAGATGGCAAAGATTTTGTTAGTAGATGATGCAGCGTTCATGCGAATGATGGTGAAGAACTCCCTTACAAAGGGCGGCTTTGCTGATTGCACCTTCGTGGAAGCACAGGATGGCATGGAAGCAGTAAAGAAGTTTGAAGAAGAGAATCCTGATCTTGTGATCATGGACATTACCATGCCCAACATGGATGGATTGCAGGCTCTGAAGAAGATCAGAGAAGCACATCCTGATGCGAAGGTTGTAATGTGCACCGCGATGGGACAGGAGAGCATGGTAGTGGATGCAATTAAGTCCGGAGCAAAGGACTTCGTTGTAAAGCCCTTTAATGCGGAGAGAATTACCTCCACCGTTAAGAACATCTTGGGCGGCTAAAAAAGAGTAGGAGCAGAGGAAGAAAATGTCATTTTTAAATTCATTCGATATTAGTGCATCAGGGATGAGCGCTCAGAGAGTCAGAATGGACATTGCGGCAGAGAATATTGCCAATGTGGATACCACCAGAACCGAAGCAGGCGGTGCATACAAGAGAAAAGATGTAGTGCTGGAAAGCTTTGGAGAACGCTCCTTCCAGCAGGCCCTTCGAAATGCGCAAAATGGCAAGGGCTTCCGGGGACAGCATGCGGGAGTTCGTGTTCAGGGTGTCATTACCGATGATCGGGAGATGAAGAGGGTATATAACCCCAATCATCCTGATGCGGATGCGCAGGGCTATGTAAACTACCCCAATGTGGATATTTTGAAGGAGACGGTGGACTCCATGTCTGCCACTCGTTCTTATGAAGCCAATGTTACCGCTTTGAACGCCATGAAAACCATGGCACAAAGAGCGCTGGACATCGGTAAGTAAGAAGGGGCGATAGGAACAGGAAACTGAGAATTAAAGGAGTAAGTTAGATGGGTGCGAATAGCTTCAATGAAATGGAAATCGATGCCATAGGCGAGATTATGAATATCAGCCTTGGGGCGTCAGCAACGGCAATATCCACTCTTCTTGGCACTAAAGTTAATATTACTACTCCTGTTGTGCAGGTGAAAAACAAAGAAAACTTTGAGTTTCGGGAATTAGAGCCGGCAATAGGAGTTGAAATTGCATACGTTCAAGGAATTGATGGCAGAAACATCATGATGTTTTCCCGGAACGACGTTCGTATCATCGTTTCCATGATGATGGGTTCAGAGATTCCGGAAGATGAATTCGTCATGGACGAAATCAACGCCAGTGCGATTCGTGAGGCAATGAACCAGATGATGGGAGCTTCGGCTACCGCTCTTTCTGAGTTCCTGGGAACAACCGTAGATATTTCTACCCCCATTTCTTACGAAATCACAGACGGCGCTGCATTTAAAGACAAGTATTTCGAAGGGAATGAAGAGAATGTTGTTATCCGCTTCACCCTGGAAATCGAAGATAACTTAAAGAGTGAATTCTTAAATATCATGTCTGTGGATTTGGTAAAGAAGCTTTTTGAAGCCCTTTTACCGCCCAGTTTGGTATGGGAGAAGAGGAAGATGATGAGGTGGTTGCCAGTAGTGAGGAAGCTGTATCGCCTCAAGTAGAAGAGCCTGCAGCGGAAGCGCCGGCTGCAGAAGTAGCGGAAGCACCTGCGGCAGAGGAAGTTCCTATGCCGGCAAAGTCCGGTCCTATTGACCAGGCAACGGCGGATGCTTTACTGGCCAGCTTACTGGCAGAGCAAAACGGAGAGGGAGCCTCTGAAGCGGCCCCGGCTCCTGCAGCAGAGCCGGCAGCTGCTCCGGAACCGGTAGCGGCAGCACCGACACCTGCACCGGTTGCAGAACCGGCTGCACCTGCACCACAGCCTGCAGCGGCTCCACAGCCTGCACCGGCTCAGATGGCTCCCCAGATGATGGCTATGCCTCAGGGTGTGGCTTATCAGGATCCTCTCACCTTGCAGCTTTTAAACCAGATGCAACAGTCTCAGACCCAGATGCTGGAGCTGATTCGGGATATTCAGGGAGGAAAGAATAAGGAAGCGAAAATCTTCCGAGCCATCTCTGATTAAACCTTTAAATTCCAGAGAATTTCGAGAATGAGGGTGGAGAAGCAGGAGAAAAATCCTGACAACAGAGAAATGCTGATGAAGGTACCTTTAGAGATTTCCGTAGAAATCGGAAGGACCAGAAAGCTGGTAAAGGATATCTTGGACTTTACCCAGGGTTCTCTGGTGGTTCTGGACAAGATGGCAGGAGAGCAGGCAGACCTCTACGTAAACGGAGAGTGTATTGCCAGAGGAGACATCGTAGTTGTAGAAGAAAACTTCGGTATTCGTATCACCGAGATTTTGAAGAAAGACATTAATCAGGAGAGCCTATAATGTTTCAACAGGATATCATCTCCCTTGTGTCCGGTTTTTTACTCTTCTGTCTCTTCCTTTTAGGAGCTTGGGCTCTACATCGTTTTATCGGAAAGTACGGAAGAATGTTCCAAAAAAGTCGATACATGCAAGTGGTTGACCATATACAGGTATCTCAGGACAGACAGCTGTTTATCCTTCGTTTAGAGAAGGAGAACCGCTGTCTCCTTGTGGCGTCAGGACCTGAAGGAATGAGACTCATTACCGAATTACAGGAGGACTATGAGGGAGAGAATCCCTTAGGGAACGGAGAAAGCTTTCTTTCCGTATTTCAAAAGGAAGGGGCAAAGCTTTTACAGAAGAAGCTGCAAAGAAAGAATGAAGTAAAGAATGCCGGCGCATGGAATGGGGAAGAGGAGAACGTTTCCGCTTCCGATTTGGATAGTGAGGTATAAGGATGAATGAATTATTGTCAGGATTAAATGGAGGTTCCGTTCCTACCCTGGAACTGATCTACTTATTAACCCTTGTGGCTTTACTGCCTTCTATTGTGATTATGATGACTTCCTTTACCAGAATCATCATCATTTTATCCTTTACCAGAAATGCTATGGGTGTTCAGCAAACGCCTCCCAACATGGTTTTGGCGGGGATTGCTTTCTTTTTGACCCTCTACATCATGAGCCCCACCTTGAACAAAATTAATACGGAGGCTTATGAACCTTATAAGAAGGGGACGGTCACTCAAGAAGAAGCTTTAAATATTATGGGGAAGGATATGAAGGAGTTTATGCTCCGGAATACGGAAAAGGCCACATTGGATCGTTTTGTATCCATGAGTAAGGTGGAGCTGCAAAAGGATCCGAAGGACTATCCATTAACCGTGGTGACTCCCGCATTTATGACTTCGGAGCTGAAAAGAGGCTTTACTGCCGGCTTTTTGATTTATCTGCCCTTCCTCTTAATTGACGTGGTAGTATCCACAACCCTGATGGCTATGGGTATGGTAATGTTACCTCCGGCCATGGTGTCTATGCCCTTTAAGCTTTTGCTTTTTATCACCGTAGATGGATGGAACCTGCTTTTTTCCAGTGTGGTCAACAGTTTCCGATAGGGAAAGGGGAAGAAAATGCTGGATAGTGCGGAAATTTTAGATATTATGAACCAAACCTTTATGCTGTCCCTAAGGATTGCCATGCCCTTCCTTTTGGTGAGCATGATTTTGGGTATCGTGATTGCCATCTTTCAGGCGGCAACCTCCATCAATGAGCAGACCCTGACCTTTGTCCCGAAGCTTATTGCCATTATTATCATGATGACGGTTTTGGGAGGAACCCTCTTAAAGACCATGCAGGATTTCTTTACCATGATTATGAAAATGGTGGCAGGAGGATAATATGCTGGTCTTATTTTCCTTTATTGTCATGCGAATGACAGGAGCCATTGCCTTTAATCCTGTCTTTGGAAGAACGGATTATCCCCGTCGTGCCAGGGCGGCTTTGATTTTCATGCTTTCCGCCATTTGCTATGTGCATATCGGCGGAGAGCTTCAGCATATGCCGGGGAGTATTCTGGAGTATGGCTTTATGCTTTTGAAGGAGCTTTTCGTAGGCTTTTGTCTGGGCTTTGCCATGGAGCTGGCCTTTACCTGCCTGCGCTTTGCCACTTCCATTATGGACTTTTCCATGGGCTTAAACATGGCTCAGGTTTTTGACCCTCAAAGCGGATCCCAGGCTACGGTGAGTACGGGCTTGTTCTATGGCTTTATGATGCTTCTGTTTTTTCTATGGACGGGCATCTACGTTTTTAGAACTTTTTATTTCAAACCATTGACACCCATCCTTTTGGAGGAATTTCCATCAAGCTTTTTATTGATGCCGAAGCTGATGCTTTCCTCTTTGTGGCTTCCATGAAGATGGGCTTAGAGCTGGCCTTTCCGATTATGGGCTTGGAGCTGATGTCCGAGATTGCTTTGGGTATTCTTATGCGCATTATTCCCCAGATTAACATTTTTCGCGGTGAACTTCCAGCTGAAAAATTATTCTGGGCTTTTTCCATGCTTTACTTCCTTTTGATTCCCATTACGGATAAGATGAGGGACTTTATAGCATTTGCCTTTGAGAGTCTGAATAAGGTCATGGGGCTGCTTTAGAAAAAAAGTGAAAAAGGGCTCAAAAATTTAAGAAACCGTAAAATAGTCAGAGAAACCGCCAAGTTTAAGCAGAGAGAAAAAGTAGCCTAAAATCAGAAGAATTGAAATAATGAATATTTTTTTAATTTTTTTCTTTTGATTTTTCAGGGAAAAAGCATAAGCTGAATTAAAAAAACTTAAAAACTAGTGAAATTGCCTATAGACGAATTGAAATGCATTAGCTAAACTCATCAAGATGTAAAAAGAATAGGAATACCGGGGAAAGAGAGGGTTAACAGTGGCAGACGGCGACAAGACCGAAGCGCCTTCCGAAAAAAAGCGAAGTGACGCCAGAAAGGAAGGTAATGTTTTTTTCAAAGTAAAGACATTGTCACTGTAGCGGTTTTATTCGGCGTGTTTTATGCCGTCCGCTTTTATGATGCCTTTCATCTATAAGGACCTGAGAATTTTTCTTTCCTATATTTTTAGAACTTTTAGATGAGCCAAGCCCTATTTCCAATAAGCTGTACCTGCGCTTCACCTGGCTTTTTGTGAAGTCCGCCATGCCTTTTGCTGCTGGTGACGATGTTCCTTGGTGTAATAGCCAGCCTGGTACAGACCAGATTCAACATCAGTTTTAAATTATTAACGCCTAAGTTTTCCAAGCTAAACCCCATGCAGGGCTTAGGAAGGATTTTTTTCCAAGAAAAATGTAGTGGAATTATTGAAGAATATTTTGAAAATCATTATTCTCATTAATTTCCTCTATTCCATCATTAAGGCGGATATCATTCCCATTGCCAAGATGGTGCACATGGACATTCAAAAATTCCAGCCTGGCCCTGGTGTCCATGATGTTCGACCTGATTACCAGGGTTTGCGGAGTCTTTTTGATTATTGCCCTTTTTGACTTTATGTATCAGAAGTGGGAATACGAAAATAACTTAAAGATGACCAAGCAGGAAGTAAAAGATGAGTACAAGATGCTGGAAGGAAATCCGGAAATCAAGGGTAGAATGAAGCAGCAAATGCGTGCCAGAGCCAATCAGCGAATGATGCAGCAGGTTCCGGACGCGGATGTGATTATTCGAAACCCGGAGCACTTGGCTATTGCCATTAAGTATGATCCGGACAAAAACACCGCCCCGGTGGTGTTGGCAAAGGGACAGGATGAATTGGCCCTGAGAATTGTGGCTGTAGGTGAAGCCAATGGCGTAACTGCCATTGAGAACAAGCCTCTGGCCCGGGCGATGTACCCCTTTGTCATGTGGGCAAAAGAAATCCCCGGAGATTTTTACGGGGCTGTAGCGGAAATCTTAGTGTATATCTACCAGAAAGAAAACAGACAGGATATTTTAGAAAGAGCGAAGGAAGATAACAGGGATGGTTAAAAACATTTTTGCAAAATGGAGTGGTACTTTTCGTACTGGTTCTCATATTGCTCCTCATTATTCCCCCCCGCCATCATGGTTGACGTGGCGATTGTGGTGAATATGGCCATTTCCATGATGATTCTAGTGATTACCATGACGATTCGGGAACCGCTGGAATTGTCTATTTTCCCGTCCTTACTTTTAATTACCACCCTTTTCCGTTTGGGAATCAACGTTTCCACAACCAGAAATATCTTAACCAACGGCGGTTCTTCCGGAGCGATTATTAAGGCCTTCGGAGACTTCGTGGTACGAGGAAACGTGGTAGTAGGTTTGATTATTTACCTGATTATCGTATTGATGCAGTTTATCGTTATTACCAAGGGTGCGGAGCGTGTATCCGAAGTAGCAGCCCGATTCAAGTTGGATGCGATGCCCGGTAAGCAGATGGCCATTGACGCGGATCTTTCCTCCGGAATGATTACGGAGCAGCAGGCCAGAGAGCGGAGAGAGAAGATTCAGAGAGAATCCGACTTCTACGGTTCCATGGACGGTGCTACCAAGATTGTAAAGGGAGACGGTGTCATGTCTCTCATTACCACCGCCATCAACCTGGTGGGTGGTAGTATTATCGGTATTGTCCAGTCAGGACAGCCGGTGGCTACCGTGCTTTCTACCTATTCTATCGCCACCGTGGGAGACGGTCTGGTAGGACAGATTCCTTCTCTTTTGATTTCCGTTTCCACCGGTATGATTGTAACCCGTGCAGTATCCGAAGGCTCCTTAAATGAGGACGTTTCCAAGCAGTTCACCCAGCAGCCCCGTGCCATGATGATTACTGGAATTGCCATGGGCGTACTGATGCTGATTCCGGGAATGCCGATTTTACAGATTCTTCCTGTTGCCGGAGGCTTTATCGCGGCAGGATACTTCCTGGAAAAGAGAATCAAGGAAGAGCCGGAGCGGGCAAGGACGGAAGGGGAAGGTTTGTTACCCAGTATGGAAGCGCCTCCCCAGCCCCAGGAAGCCCAGGGAGAAGCAGCCCAGGCTCCTGCGGAATCCGAGGAGGATTACTTCAAGGATGTTAACAATGTTTACAACCTTCTACAGGTGGAACCCATTGAAATGGACTTCGGCTACAGCTTAATTCCCTTGGCGGATGAGTCCGTAGGAGGAAGATTGATTCAGAGAATCGTCATTTTCCGAAGACAGTATGCTCAGGATATCGGCTTTGTAGTACCCTCCATCCGTCTAAGAGATTCCTCCAGCCTGGGAACCAATGAATACAGCATTAAGATTAAGGGTGAGGAAATCGCCAAGGGTGAAATCCTGACAGATTATGTCCTGGCTTTGGAGCCGGACGATGTGGAGGATGCCATCGACGGAATTGAAACCATTGAGCCGGCCTACGGTATCCCTTCAAGTGGATTCGACCGGAAAACCGGGAGAGGGCGGAGCTTTACGGTTATACGGTAATCGACCCGCTGTCCGTAATGCTTTCCCACTTATCGGAAACCATTAAACGGCATGCCTATGAGTTGATGACCAGACAGGAAGTGGTTCGTCTGGTGGAAAACTTAAAGAAAACCGCACCGGAGCTTTGTGAAGAAGCCTTTCCGGGAGTCATCAGCTACAACCTTTTGCAAAAGGTACTGACTACCCTTTTGCGAGAAGGGGTTTCCATCAAGGACTTGGAAACCATCGTAGAGACCATGTTTGAATGTATCAGCGAAACCGGATTGCCGGTGAAGGATACGGATCAGATTGTGGAAAAGGTTCGTGCTTCATTAAAGAGAACCATTACCAGAATGTATTGTGAAGACGGTAACATGAAGGTGATTACCCTGGATGCAGGACTGGAGAGAACCATGGTAAACTCTCTGGCCAGAGGAGAAAACGGCCTTTATCTGGCCTTAAGCCCGGAACTTTTACAGAGTCTGATTCGTCAGGTGGCGGAGGAAAGCAGGAAGTTTAATAATTTATCCAGTCCTCCTTTGATCCTCACCTCCCAGGTGATGCGCATTCATTTCTATCATTTGATAGAGCAGTTCTATCCCAATGTGCGGGTGCTTTCCTTTAATGAGGTAGCCAGCAACGTGCAGATTCAGGCCATCGGAAGCCTTCGTTTGGAGGATGACCTGGAGGAAAAGGGAACCGCTTAATTTAATAAAAAAAATTTTTAAAATCTTACTTGAGACTCTACTTTAAAAGACCTACATGCAGGAGTAAGAAAAAGAGTAGAGTACGAAGGGAAAGAGGGGTTGAGATTGAACGTGTTGAATTATTCCCAACTGGAAGAAAAATCAAATGAGGAGCTTTTTGCCCTCTATAAGGAGACCAGCTCCCAAGAGGTTAAGCAGGAGCTTACCATGCGCTACGTTTACATCGTGCGCTCTATTGCTTATCAAATGCGGGAAATGTACCATGATTTCATGCAGACCGATGATATCGTAAACGAAGGGGTAATCGAAATCATGCGGGCTATCGAACGCTATGATGAGAGTAAGGACAATAAGTTCGAGACCTTTATTTCCCGACGTATCCGGGGAATGGTTATTGATATGATGCGGAAAAATGACTGGCTTCCCCGAAATTTCCATAAGGACAGCCGTTCCATTGAAACCGCCACGGTAGAGCTGAACAATCGTCTGGGAAGAGCCCCCACCGATGAGGAGCTGGCAGACTATTTGAATATGAACGTAAAGAAGCTGCAGAAGATTCAGAGAATGAGCAACATGGTCAATGTGCTTTCTCTGGATATGACCTATGATGAGGGAAATGAAACCCTCCTGCAGATTCCTTCCGAGGATCACAGCACCCAACCGGAATTCAGCTTTATGCAGAAGGAAAATGTCCGCGCGCTTACAGAGGCCATTGAATCCTTACAGGAAAAGGAAAAGCTGGTTATTTCCTTATATTATGTGGAAGAATTGAATATGAACCAGATTGCGGAGGTAATGGAAGTATCTCAGCCCGCAGTATCCCAGCTGCATAGCATTGCTATCCGTAAGTCTGCGGAAATATATGGGTGAATATGGAGAGGACTAAGCGTTTGCTTAGTCCTTTTTGATAGGGCAGAGAAAAAGGAGGGCAGGGGATGCCTGAAGGATAGGGGGATGGAAAAAGACAGGTCAGCCGGCTAGCGGAAGTGGGAAGGAGAAAAGAGGGCAGAGCCTGAAGCTGAGAGAGAAAAAGCAGGACGCCTGAAGAGGGTAGGGAGGGAGCGAGAAAGACACGCTCCCGCTAAACCTCGCCTCGTAGCGGGTACTAAGGAGTAAGCTTCGCTTTCACTCTGCTTCCTCCAAGTACCGACGGGCTCACATTGTCTTTCGCGTCTCCCCCTATTCTTCAGGCTAATGGCTTTGCTCCACTTTTTAGTTTCTTCTTCATATCGCTCCACTTTTCTTAAATACTGGACGAGCTCATCTTGTCTCTTTGTCGTTTCCCTAAGCTTTAGGCTGTTGGGTATGCTCTAATGTCTTTTCATTTTCTGCGTATCAGTTTGCATTAAATAGTTTTTGACGACTATGCATATTGTAGTTCTTTTGTTTAGTCATTGTTACAGGAAATAAATTTAAAAATTGATTAGGACTTAGGCTCTTACTTGGATGAAGAAACTCATTACAGGTGATATAAAGTCTGCGCTTTCTTTTCACATTTAGATTGAAACAATCCTCAAAAACCGTAAATACAGTATGATTATAGCATCAGAACTTCCATTTGAGATGTTACTATGGTAAAAATGAACATACTCTCTTAAAACAGATCTTTTTGTCTCATTGTCTATTTTGAGAACGAACCATATGCTCTAAACATTTTGAAATATACCCCTATACGGCAGCCACATATCTTTAGTCTTATACCATCTATTTCATCGTCTCTCGATTAGTGATTCTAGCCCCAAAAGCTATCAAGATCTTCCAGTTTTTTTCTTCTAAAGCATGTGCTCGTTCTTTTTTCATAATCCAAGTCTCCTGTTGCAGGACAATCTTAATCTTTTCAAGACGTTGAAAAGGCTCCATTTTTTTCTTTTTTTGTTAAAGCTTCATTATTCCGAGGAGTGCAGACGACAAAAGCTCTACTTCTTCTCGAAGTGCAGTCTTTAGTATAACTCTCATAAAAGCTTTGTGGCTTTGACCTATTTCCCAAGCATCTTCATCCAGTTCATCATAGACAGAATTTTCTAAAGCGAAATACTGATGGTTTTCATAAATATCTACCTCCAATGATTTCATGAGTATCCCATAATATAATAGAGGATAAGATTAGTATGCAATAAAGCGCAAAATGAGAGTAAGTGACAAATAATCTTTTGGCGTCAATAGCAGAGAAAAGTGAGAAGCTGTTTAAAGGAGAGTAGGGAGTCAAATCAGCCAAAGGGAGGGGGGAAGGAAGACAATGTGAGACCTGATCGTACTTGGGGAAAGAACGAGACAATGAAGAGTAGAAAAGTCAAAGTCGGGAAATCAGCCTGAAGGGTAGGGGGAGGAGAAAGACAATGTGAGCATGATCGGTACATCGAGAAAGTGAAGAAAAATGAGGGGAGAGTAGAAAAGTAGGGCAAATCAACAGCCCGAAGGGAGAGGGGAAGGAAGAAAGACAATGTGAGCCCGTCGGTACTTGGAGGAAGCGAGTGAAACGAAGCTACTCCTTAGTACCGCTACGAGGCGAGGTTTAGCGGGAGCGTGTCTTTCACCGCCCCCTCTCCTTCAGGCGACCAGTTCCGTCTTTCACCGTCTCCCTCTCCTTCAGGCGTCCAGTCCGTCTCTACCTACTCTTCATTTTCTCCATTTCCTCCAAACTCCCCTAATATTTTCCCAAAGCCTGTCGATATAAGAGAGAAGATTAAAGATTCTTGTCTTCAGAAAGGAAAAAGGAATGTATCAAGGATTCTATGACTTAGCCTCCGGGATGATTACCCAAAGGAGAAATCTAAACAATATCAGTAACAACATGGTGAATATCCAGACCTCCGGATATAAGAAAGACACCATGGTGAGCAGACATTTAAAGAAGAAATGATGATTCGGACCGGAAAAATACAATAAGAAGGGACCTGAGGATTTGGCGGTGGCTTCCAGAATCAAGTCCGCCTCCAAGACCTATACGGACTATGAGCAGGGTTCCTATGAGCTTACGGACGGAATATACGATACCGCCATTTCCGGAAAGGGATTTTTCGCGGTCAGCACCCCTCAGGAACCCGCTATACAAGAGGAGGAGCACTTCTGTGAATGAAAACGGTGTGTTAGAGCTGGCAGGGGTTGGAAAAGTACAGAGTGAGGAAGGTCACGATATCGTGCTTCCCAATGATAACTTTGCCATCGATCCGGACGGTTCCATCTTTGATCCCAACAGTACGGGTAATACCAGAACCGTTTACGGTACTCTGAAGGTGGTAGATTTTGCGGATTATAACGCTTTACATAAGGAGGACAATAACCTCTTTTTCCACAAATCAGACGGAGCTGAAAAAGCCGGCAGACAGCAGTATTAACTGGAAAAATGCTGAAAAATCCAATGTAAACATGGTGGATGAAATGACTACCATGATGAGTTCCCAAAAGAGCACTGCAAAGTGCGGCACAGATGCTGAGAATGTATGACACGGTAATGGCGAAAAGCCAGCTCTGATGTGGGACGAATTTAAATATAAGGAGAAACTAAGATGAATATGTCCTTCTATGTGGGGGCTCTGGGAGCAGATGCCAGCCAAAAGAAGATGGGAGTTATTTCCAATAACCTTGCCAATATCAACAATACCGCTTTTTAAGCCGAAAAATGCTATTTTTTTCCGATCTGATTAACTATAACTTAAACGATTCTCCGGAAGCAAAGACCGATTTGCAGACAGAGGCGGGAACTGCAGTGGTTCGTACCAATACGGAGTATAGTCCTGCAGCTTTTCATACTACAGGACAGCCTAATGACTATGCTATCGGAAATGCCAATGCTTTCTTTTAAATTACAGGATCCGTCCTCCGGGGAGATTACTTTATACCAGAAACGGACACTTCCACGCAGGAGAAATGCCGGATGGAAAGTTCTATCTTTTACAGAGTCCGGAAAGCATGTTTTGGATGAAAACGGAAAGAAGATGCTGGCGGATGATACTGCTTTAAAAGCGATTGAGGCGGCAGGGCAGACTGGTGGAAAATACGGCGAATGCCAACAACGCCACCGAAGAAGTAAAGCAGAAAATTGGTGTTTATACAATCAACTATCCGAGCCGATTAGTAAATAAGGGCGATAATGAGTTGGCGATTCGTCCGGGAGACCAAAATAACAAAGATTCTGTAATACAGAATCCTATTTTGGAGTCCGGAACACTGGAAAGCTCCGGAACCGATATGGCAAAGGAGATGACCAGACTGATTGAAAGCCAGAGAGCCTTTACCTATGCCTTAAAGATGGTTCAGACCTCCGATGAAGTGGAAGGTACCATTAACCAGCTTAGAGGATAATAGCTAAAGACTTACTCATTCTTTCAAAGCAAAGGAACCAAGGAATGGAAGGAAAGAGAATCCAAAGGAGTGGAGTAAAGAATGAAGATTAATCGTTATGAAGACATGAACCTTCAGGAACTGGATGTGATGAAGGAGATTGGAAGTATAGGAACGGGACATGCAGCAACGGCCCTTTCCCAATTACTCCAAAAAGAAGTACGGATTACCATTCCCCAGGTGCAGATTTTGGGCTATAACGGGGCGGTAAAACGAATCGGCGATGAGGAAGAAATCGTAGGAGCCACTCTGGTGCAAATGTCCGGAGATTTAAACGGTTTGATGCTTTTCCTCTATGACCGAAACTTTGCCAATACGGTTTTGGAAAAATTACTGGACAAGAAATACAACAATTTTTCCGAGATGGATTCCATGGCCTTTTCCGCATTGGCAGAGGTGGGAAATATCGTTATTTCCACCTACATTACTGCTTTCTCGGATTTGGTTCATGTGGATTTGAGTCTGTCGGTTCCCAGCAGCACAGTAAATATGCTGGGAGGAATCCTTACCGTTCCTATGGTGGAGTTTGGCTATGAAAACCGATAAGCTGATGTATTGTAATGCGGAATTTGTCATGGATGGCAAAAGTCTTCCTCGTGGCTTTTTGATGTTACCTGATATAAGCTCCTTGAATACGATTCTGGAAAAAGCTGGGAGTGTAAACCATGCTTTTGGAGAAAACAGCTCAAGGTAGGGATTGGCGACATGAAGTTAACCTGAGGAGAGGGAGTGATTATTACCTACGCTTTAGGCTCCTGTATAGGACTGGCCTTTTATGATTCTTATATCAAGCTGGGGGCATTACTTCATATCATGTTGCCGGAACAGGTCAATTTATCGGATCCCAACGTATTCAAGTATGCGGATACGGGGATTAGGGAAACCCTCCGAAAAATGGCAGCCTTCGGTATGGTGAAAAAGTCGTACCACGGTGAAAAATTGCAGGAGGAGCCAAGATGTTCGAAATCAGCGGAAATGCGGGCTTCGGAAACATTGGACAGCGAAATATTGAAAGTGTTAAAAAAATTCTTCGGGAAGAGGGAATACAGCTGGTGGCGGAAGACACCGGCGCAAATTATGCAAGAACCATGAGTCTGGACACCGGAACGGGGGAAGTGTTAATACGGACCTACGGACGGGATGATGTTCGGATTTAAGGATAGATAACAAACTGTAATGCGGGCAAGAGGCTAGTCCCGGGTTCAGGGAAGAACGAAAAGGGAGAGGATTATAGAAATGAAGAAGAAAAAACGAAAAGGAAGGCATTTTATTAGAGTCCGGAACCAACGAAATTGAGATTATGAAGTTTCGTGTTCTGGGAGAGTTTTACGGAATCAATGTGGCTAAGGTAAAAGAAATCATGATGACTGAAAAGATTAAGCCTATGCCCCATTCTCATCCTTCCGTAGAGGGATTTTTCAAGCCGAGAGAGCAGCTGATTACCGTAATCAACCTGGCGAACTACCTGACCGGCGCTACACCGGAGCAGGGAGCAAGAGATCTGTTCATCATCACACATTTTAATAAAATGATGGTGGCTTTCCGTGTGGATTCTATCGAGGGAATCAGCCGTATTTCCTGGCAGAGCATCCAGAAGCTGGATCGTACCTTGGCAAATGGTGCAGAATCCGTAGCTACCGGTATTGCTCAGTGCGATAACCAGCTGGTAACCATCTTGGATTTTCGAGAAGATTGTTGCTGAGATTTCCCGGAAACCAGCATTCAGATTGAAGAAATTGAGCAGATGGGTGAAAGAGATATTACCACAGCGCCGGTAGTCATTGCAGAAGACTCTGTGCTTCTTCAGAAAATGATTGGCACTTCCTTGCAGAAGGCAGGCTTTAAGGATGTTAAAATCTTTAACAACGGACAGGAGTGCTGGGATTACCTTTCTTCTCTCCGGAATGACCCTGACCTTTACAAAAAGGCAAATATATTAATTACCGATATTGAGATGCCGATTATGGACGGACATCGCCTTACCAAGCTGGTAAAAGAAGATATGCGTCTAAAGAGAATTCCTGTTGTAATCTTCTCTTCCTTAATTAACGATCAGATGCGTATTAAAGGAAAAGAGTTGGGAGCGGATGAGCAGCTTACCAAGCCGGAAATCGGACATCTGGTAGAGGTTTTGGACGTTTTAATCAAGCGCTTCTTGGAGTCTGAGCATGCAGGCTTCAGAAATGAAGAGTAATCAGGAACAATTTCACTGAACAGTAGAGAATGTTAGAAAAATTTCACTGGACAGAAGTGAAAAGATATAATAAGAATTGAGATGGACCAAGGACGGAGGAGCACTTTCAGGAAGAAAGAAGTTCTTTCGTCCTTTTTGTTCAATATACTATACATTGGATTTTGAATTGGGTATAATGGAGGAGATAAGGGATGAAGATTAAAGGATTTATGCAGAAGGAGACAAAGACTCTTTCCCGAAAAGGAAAGGACGCTTTGTCCCGTTGTCGCTTTTCCAAGAAGGGTGCGGCTTTCCTGTTCGGTCTTTCCGCATTGTGCTTATCCGCAGTGCCTGCCTTTGCAGAGGTCAGTGCTTCGGACGGAGAATGGGTGCAGCAGGGAGAATCTTGGTATTTTATGTTGGGGCCGAATACTCCATTGGAAAATGAGTGGATTAACTATAACGGGCAGTCCTACCATATCGGAAGCGGCGGCCTGATGACCACAGGAAAGTATGTGGATCCGGAAGACAAGACAGAGTACTTCTTCGATCAGGGACGGAAGACTTTTTGGAAGAAGAGTTTTTCCAGGATGGTAAGACCTATATCGGGAAGGAAGGAAAAAGAGCTTGTAAACTTCAACAAGTATCGTCAGATGCTTAGAGAAGAGCTGGAAAAGGACAAGACCAAGGACTTCGGAAAGAAGCAGGCGGTGGATGTGGCGATCCGGAAAAGCTCCGAAAAAGACCCTCACCGGAGAGGAAGTTTTTCCAAAAATCCTTTGCCTTAATCGATATGGATCAGGGACGGCTATAAGGATCTTGTTCTTTATAAAGAAGCCGTGGAAGAGGGAAAAGAAGAACCGAAATCCGTATTATCCGTTATCCTCTATCAAGAGAAGTTACCAGAGCAGAAGGGAAGTTCTGTAGCACAGAACAAGGAGAGAAGCCTTGCAGCCCTTTTTAGAAGAGGAAGCCAACGGCGCTTATCAGGTAGAACTGAGAAAGAACAATTTAACGGGAGAGCCGGTAGTTTATCGGCATAACGGGAACAGTGATTCCATTTTTCCGTGTCACAAAGAATGCGGGCTTGGAGCAGATTTTCTCCCTGTCCACCGGGGCAAATGCCAACGGAGACCCGGAGTATCGTTCCTTTTCCGACAGTATCTCCCAATCCTTGTACCAAAGTGAGCTGCTGACCTTGAAGAATCAATACGGGGAAAAGCTATCCGGGAAAGCGTTTTAATCTGGATGAGGCAGGTATCACAGAGGGCTTAAAGAACTTTACAAAGGAAGAACTTTCTTTCTATTCATCACAGGAAGATGCATAAGAAAAATCTTTTTCCCTAAGCATGCTGTTTCGTTTGCTTAGTCAGGATTTTTGATGCAGGGAGGTTCATTTTGTCAATCATTATCACAGTATCCAATCAAAAGGGAGGCGTAGGAAAAACCACCACTTCGGCAGCCATCTGCGCAGGACTGGCAGACCGTGGGAGCTAAGGTTTTGGGCATTGATTTAGACCCACAGGGAAACTTAGGATTTTGTATGGGCTTAGAGGAAGCAACCCCACCACCATATTGGATGCCTTACAGGGCAAGGTTCGGGTGCAGCAGGCGATTCGCCGACTGAAAAAAATGCGATATTTTACCCTCCGACATTTCCCTTTTCCACCACAGGACTGGAAAAAGCTGGCGCCCGGAAAGCGAGAAGTGGCTTTGAAGGAAATGCTGCAACCTTTGATGGATTATTATGACTATGTGGTGATTGATACTCCCCGGCATTGAATTTATTAACCATCAATGCCTATGCCGTATCGAATTTCTTAATTATTCCCATGTCCTCGGATATCCTGTCTTTGGTAGGATTGTCACAGCTACGGGAAACCATTGATACGGTAAAAACAGGGGCTTAATAAGGATTTAAAGGTCTTAGGGATTCTTTTGAATAAGTTTGACAAGAGAACCACTTTGGCAAGAGACGTGGAGGAAATGGCAGGAGGCCCTAGCGGAACAGATTTCCACCAAGGTTTTCGAAACGAAGATTCGTCCTGGCGTGGCCATTGCGGAAAGCACCGGCCCACGGAGAAGATATTTTTTTCCTACAACAAACGTTCTCCTGCGGTAAACCGATTACGCAAGATTCATTGAGGAAATCGCAGAGGATATCCATTTAAGAGAGGTGATCGGATAATGGCTACAAAGAAGACAACGAAATCCAACAAAACATCCCATGTATTGAATTTATTGACCTCCGCTCCTGTAGCGGAGGAAGGGCTTGAGCAGGCCGGAGGAAGTGCACAGGCAAATGCCGGAGGGAATGCTTCCGGAACCCCAGGCGTTACGATAGATCCTGCTATGCTTTCCGACTTCCACGAGGCGGCCAAGAAAACCAAAGAGGCTGCAGAGCATTTTGACGGTGCGGTAAGCAATTTCCAATCTGCTGTGGATAACTTCGATGTGAAGGAAGAGCAGATGAAGGAAGAGCATAAGAAAGAAGCCGAGAAGGCAGAAAAGCAGAAAGAGGAAAAGCAGAAAGAAGAGCTCCAAAGAGCTTTAGAAGAGGAAAGTAGGGCGGAGAATCTTGAAAAAGAGGAGCCGGCATCCCTTCCTTCCTACAAAAAGAGTAAGATTACCGTTATTGATGAGTCTTCCGAAAATGATAAAATCACCAACGAAATTCAGTTGAATCTGGAGAAGAAGCTTCTGGCGGAATATGATGAGCCGGAACCTGAGTTCCACATTGTAAATGTGATGCTGGATATCCTTAAAACCAAGGACGTACGAGGCTTGATTCAAAAGCACGGAGGCTGTACCTGCGATAAGTGTATTGCGGATGTGACCGCTCTGTCTCTCACCCAGCTTCCTGCAAAATATGTGGTGCTGGATATGACAAGACCTCTCCTATGATCGGTTTCTATCAGAGCAAGTACCAGTCCGATATTTTTCGTGGCTATGTTGAAGGCTGTTCTGGAAGTTAAGATGCATCCTCACCACGATCCGAACAGAGGTAGAGACACTACCAAGTTTGATGCGGAGGAGAGAAAAGAATCTGAAGAACAGTCAGGGGATAGCATAAGGATGTCCTTTTCTCTGTAGCGGTTTAGATATATGCGGAATAAACGGAATTATCCCATTTTCCGGTATTTCTTGCTTACTACAAAATCCTGAAATTGATTCAAAAAAATTATATAAACAATTTATATTTTTTTAAGGGCTTTCCGAAAGGAAAGCTCTTGTTTTAATTTGTATTTATAATGATACAATAAATCCTAGTAAATAAATGGGATATAAAAGGGAAATGTCATTTTCCCCTGACACATTTAGTAAAGAAAGGAATTTTTTTATGGCATACGGATTACAGGAACAATATGGATTGTTTATTGACGGAGAGTTTTGCGAGAGTTCGGATAAGGCGACCTTTACCACTTATTCTCCTGCTACAGGAGAGGCTTTGGCTAAGGTGGCTGAGGCTACAAGAGAAGATGTGGATAGAGCAGTGAATGCGGCATGGAAGGCCTTTTGAAGGCTGGAAGAAGCTGGATAAGATTCAGCGTTCCAAGATTCTTTTGGATATTGCAGATGTGATTGACAAAAATAAGGAGCATCTGGCAAAGGTGGAGAGCTTGGATAACGGAAAGCCCATCCGGGAAACCATGAATATTGATGTTCCCTTTGCGGCGGATCACTTCCGTTACTTTGCGGGAGCGATTCGAACGGAGGAGGATTCCGCCAGCTTCTTTGATGAGAATACCCTTTCTTTAATTATTCGGGAGCCCATCGGTGTAGTGGGACAGATTGTACCCTGGAACTTTCCCTTCCTAATGGCGGCTTGGAAGCTGGCACCGGTACTTGCTTCCGGATGCTGTACCGTTTTAAAAACCAGCTCCGCTACACCTCTTAGTGTATTGGAGTTGATGAAGCTGATTAAGGATATTGTACCGAAGGGAGTCATCAACATTATCTCCGGTGCAGGCTCCAAGTCCGGACAGTATATGCTGGAGCATAAGGGCTTTAGAAAGCTGGCCTTTACCGGTTCCACAGAGGTGGGCTACAGCGTGGCAAAGGCTGCGGCGGAGAAGCTGATTCCGGCAACTCTGGAGCTGGGAGGAAAGTCTGCTAATATTTTCTTCCCGGACTGTGATTTTGATATGGCTATCGATGGTTTACAGCTTGGTATCCTCTTTAACCAGGGACAGGTTTGCTGTGCAGGCTCCCGTGTTTTTGTCCATGAGGACATTTATGACCGTTTCGTGGAGGCTGCGGTAGAGCAGTTTAATCAAGGTAAAGGTGGAAACTTTTGGATCCGGATACCCAGATGGGCTCTCAGGTGAACGATAAGCAGGTGAAAAAGATCCAGTCCTGTGTGGATATTGCGGTACAGGACGGCGCTAAGATTGCCTGTGGCGGAAGAGTTTTTGATGAGGGAGAGCTTTCCAAGGGTGCCTTCTACAGACCTACCCTTTTGGTAAATGTTGATAACAGCATGAAGGCGGCAAGAGAAGAAATCTTCGGACCGGTGGCGGTTATTATTAAGTTTAAGACAGAGGAAGAAGTGATTGCCATGGCCAATGACTCCGACTTTGGTTTGGGCGGTGCGGTATGGACCAGAGATATTAACCGAGCTATCCGCGTGTCCAGAGCGATTGAAACCGGAAGAATGTGGGTCAATACCTACAACGCTATTCCTGCAGGAGCCCCCTTCGGCGGGTACAAAACCTCCGGTGTGGGAAGAGAAACCCATAAGGTAATCCTGGAACACTACACCCAGATGAAGAATATTTTGATCAACCTGAAGGAAGAGCCCTCCGGCTTCTATCCGAAGAAGTAAAATACGAAATTCCAAACAAAATTTCAAGTAAGTAAATAAAGAAGAGGGATGTAAATTAGCGAGTTTAAGCTTGTTTTACTGCTAATTTACACCCCTCTTTTTGAAGCCAAGAGGAATGCAAGGAAAGTATGAATCAGACTTCTTTCCCGGCGTATAACTCTGAAGGAGGGGCAATCTGAGCCCGTCAGTACTTGCTGAAAGCAAGCGCAGCGAAGCTTGAAGCTTAGTACTGTTAAGGAGGTACTTTTCTCCAGAAAAGTACCTCCTGTACGTAGACCAACTTCCGAAGGAATTTGCTTTGCGAAGCAAAGTGAGCAGTGGTTATCAAAAACCACTGCTCAGTCAAGGCGAGGTTAGCGGGAGCGTGCCCCGATTTCAGAGTTATATGCTGGAAAGGATGGAAAAATCCTTACATTTCCCTTTGGCTTTTTCTATCCTTATAAACTCTCGGAAAACCGCCGATATTGGTATTGATAAGTTAGCAGAAAGAACGGTGTGGAAGGGAGTCCGACGTTCCCATGGCTTTTCAGAGAGAGAAAGATTCTTAGGGAAAGTTTCATTTTCTCTAAAGGCGTGGACTTTCTCCAAAAAGACCTGCTAGCTCGATAAACTAAAGAGAGAGAGGATGAATCATGTCAGGTTTATCAACAAATTCAACGTCCGGTTCCTCAAGCCTGGGGAATACGGCCTCCGTGGATTCGGAGGAATGTCATCCGGTATTGACCGTGATGCGTTAATTGAGCAGGCAACAAGGGTACTCAGCTTAAGCTTACCAAAGCAAAGCAGGAGACCACAAGATTGGAATGGAGGCAAGAGGCCTTTCGTGAGTTATCCGATAAAACCATAGCTTTACAGGATGACTTCTTATCCTTTGCTTCCAGTGACTCTATCAAGAGCCCGGAATTATATGAATCCAGTGTAGTAAATCCACAGGGAGACGCTGCGGCAACCAAGTTTATTACCGCTTCCGGTCATTCTGATTTGACAAAGAACTTAAAAGTAAAGGCGGTTACCAAGTTGGCAACCTCCGAGTCCATTGTTTCCGATGTGAAAGGAACCGCATCCGCCATCAAAACCGGAATTACCGCTGACGCATTGGCAGCTGCCGGTAATGCAAAAACCAGTACTTTGGTAGGAAAAAGCTTACAGCTTGGTAACTATACTACTAAAGGAGTATTCCAGGAGAAGGCCAGCTTTAAATTTCCGGCAAGCTATAAGGATGACGATGCAAAGACTGTAGAAATCGACTATACCGGTGATAGCAAGAAGCTGGTAGATGATTTAAACAAGGCGGCAAAGCAGGGAAATGTAAAGCTTGGAGAAAATGAGTTTTTAAGCTTCAGCTATCATCAGGGCTCTAATCCCGGTGAGGACTATATCCAGATTAATGGGGGAAGTTCTCAGTACGTGATTAAGTCAGGCTCTTCCGCATTAGATGCTTTAGGCTATAAGGCTCCTCCTGCAGGTAGTACTCCCGCCGGAACCGGATCTGATGCTTATGGTGTTAAGATTGCAGCCTTTAACAGCAGCGCTCAGGCAGAAGGAAAGTTCACTGCCTCTTCCGTAAAGCAGAGCGGTATGCTGGATTATTTGAAGGAACAAAAGCTTACTATCAGCTACGGAGGAAGCAGCCAGGAGATTTCTTTGACTGATGCTCAGAAGCAAAGCATTGAGGCGGCTCACACCGGTACAAGTCCCAGTGACAATCAGAACCGTTTGGATGCGGTAAAGGATGCTATTCAGCAAAATCTTAACAATGCTTTGCGTACAGGAAAGATTGTAGTGACTCTTCCACAGGAAGCATTACTTTAACAGTGCCAACGGAAAGGATACCGTCTCCGTAAGCTCCTCCGATGCGCAGGTAAGAGCGAACCTGCAGATTAGCAAGAATGCATCCAACAAGGTTACCACCAGCAGTTCTATCATGGATAATCTGGACAAGCTGGGACTTTCCGAGTACGTAGGGAAATAAGGCCGGCCTGGAAGAAGCACTTTCTAAATTCAAGATTAACGGTAAAGAAATCAAGGGAATTACTGCAGACAGCACCGTACAGGATATGTTGAAGAAAATCAATGATTCCGACGCGGGAGTAAAAGCCAGTTATATGGAAGGTTCCGGACGTTTTGTGTTGATTCACAGCGAAACCGGTTCCGGAAGAAGCATTACTTTTAGGAGATGCAAACAATGCCAATGACATTGAGGATAAGCTTTGGTGCAACTGCCAGCGGTGGCGGACAGGTTAACCACGGTACCGATGCAGAAATGGTTTTTGACTACGGAAACGGCATCAATGAAACCGTTACTTCTTCCAGCAACACCTTCAATATTGATGGTGTAAAATTACTGCCAGCGGAAAGTTCGGTGTAGAACTGGATGCTTCCTGAAATGCGGTAACAAAGCCGGATGGTTCTTATAAGTTTGATAGCTCCAAGGAGGTTAGTTTTACTTCCAAGGCAGATGTGGACAAGGCGGCTGCAACCATGAAGAAGTTTGTGGAGAAGTTCAATGACTTGGTAAGCTCTGTAAATACCCATGCAAAGACAAGACGTTCCAGCGGATACGATCCTTTGACGGAAGCTCAGAAGAACCAAATGAGCGAAAAATCCATTGAAAAACTGGGAAAAGAAGGCGAAGGAAGGAATTCTTTTACGGAGAAAGCTCCATCAGAAAACTTCAGCGACTCTTTGCAAACAGTAATGACTCAGATGATGTCCGACTTAAAGGTTGCAGGTTTGGACTATCAGGATATGGAGAAGATGGGACTTTCCATGACTACGGATTCCTTTGACGGCGGAAAGCTTAGCTTTGATGAAACAAAGTTCAAAAAGCTATGGAAACAGAACCGAGAAGGTTGCTAAGGTTATGACAGGCCATAACGGTTCAAAAAGGTCTGGCAAAGATTGTAGAAACTACGGTTTCCCGTTATGCTACTCGTTATGCTTCCAGAAACGGCGGATCTTACGGAGAGTTGATTAAAGAAGCCGGATCCAACAAGGTTACCCTTTCCAACACCTCTTCTGTGATTTACGGAAAGCTAAAGGAAAATTCTGAAGCCATTGAAAAGTTTAAGACCATGCTTAGCAATCAGCAGGATCGTTACATCAAGCAGTTCTCTCAGTTGAGAAGTTAATCAGCAAGATGAATACTCAGTCCTCTTACTTAAGCGGTTTGTAAAGCGTAAACAAAAATCAAAAACAGAGTTGTAAAAATCATAAAAATAAAAATTTTTCGGCAATATAGGGTCTGAATTCGGGGTAGTCTGAGCTCGTCGGTACTTTGCGAAAAACAAGAGAAACGCAGTTTTTCGCTTAGTATCCGCTACGTGGCGAAGCTGAGCGAGAGCGTACCCTGTTTAAGACCTTTATTGCTTAGGAAATTTTTGATTTTTGCAACTCTGTGTGTGCAAAAGTTCACCTTTACAAAAATACGGGGTAATCCAGTACAATCTTAGCTTTTTAGGAAAAATAGAGTTGTAGAAAGGAGAACAAATGAAAGAAAAGAAAAATTATCTTTAGCGATGCAGATTTTTATTGCTTTGGTTTTAGCGATTATTGTTGGTTTGTTATTACAGGGACACAGCTCCATTGCTGAGAATTATATTAAGCCCTTTGGAACGATTTTTCTTGAATTTGGTAAAAGTTCATCGTAGTGCCGGTGGTACTGTTTTTCCATTATGTGCGGTATTATTTCCATGAGTGATATTAAGCAGGTGGGCTCTGTGGGCTTGAAAACGGTGGTATTTTTACCTATGTACCACTGCTTTTTGCGGTAAGTATAGGCTTGTTCTTTCGGAAGCATTTTCCACAATCTGTTTCCGGTAGTTGCCACTACGGATTTAAGCTATGAAGTAAAGGGGAGTCTGTCTTTAATGGACACCATTGTCAATATCTTCCCTCCAACTTCGTCCAGCCCATGGTGAAGCCAATATGCTACAGGTTATTGTGATGGCGCTGATTTTGGGCTTCGCTATTATTTTGGTTGGAGAAAACCCATAGAGTGGTCAGTGCCTTCAACGATTTTTGACGCTATTTTTATGAAGTGTATGGAAATGGTATTAAGCCTCTCTCCGATTGGCGTGTTCTGTCTGCTTTGCCCGGTCATTGCGGTAAACGGACCGAAGATTATCGGTTCCTTGGCTATGGTACTTTTAGCGGCTTATATTGCATATCTTGCCCATGCCGTAGTAGTGTACTCTTCACAGTAAAGCTTATGGGAGGTCTTTCTCCGATAAAGTTCTTTAAAGGAATGCTCCGGCTATTATGTTTGCCTTTTCTTCCGCTTCCTCTGTGGGAACTCTTCCTATTAATATGGAGTGTACGGAGAAAGTTGGGGCTAAAAAGGAGATAGCAGCCTTTGTACTTCCTTTGGGAGCCACCATTAACATGGACGGAACTGCGATTTATCAGGGAATTTGTGCAATCTTTATTGCTTCCTGTTACGGTATTCATCTGACTCTTGGACAGATGCTTACCATTATTTTAACGGCAACCCTTGCTTTCTATCGGAACCGCAGGTGTCCCCGGAGCCGGTATGATTATGTTGGCTATGGTGCTTACCTCTGTAGGCCTTCCGGTGGACGGTATCGCCTTAGTGGCCGGCGTAGACCGTATTTTTTTGATATGGGAAGAACCACTGTAAATATTACAGGAGACGCGGCTTGTACCATTGTGGTTTCTAATATGGAAGCAAAAACAGGCAAAGCTTGCAGCGAAGTCTAAAAGAATAGCTGGTCTTTCAGCGAAGTCAAAAAGAATAGGCAGTCTTTTCAGCAAAGCTTTTAAGAATTTTTATATTATTCTTCTTTTTACAAAAATCCTTTATACATTTCCATAGACCGGACGACATATTATAAGACAATAAGAAGAAATCTTCGGAGTTGAAAATATTTGTTCCGCTGGATAAAAACCTTTGGAAATGGAGATTGTATGAACGATTATCAAAAGAAGTATTTAGAGCAGAGTATTATGCAGATGAGTCAGGGCGAGCTGTTGGTTTTGACCTTTGATGAAGCGATTAAGAGTCTTAAGAAGGCTAACCTTGCTTTGGAAGACAAAAATTATGATAAATTTGAAGAAGCCTTAAAAAAAACCACGAAAATTATTCGTTATTTGCACAATACCTTGGATATGGAGCAACCTATCAGTAGAGATTTGGCAAGACTATATGACTTTTGTTACTTTTTGATTTAGGCCTGGTACAGGCCGGAAGAGAGAGAAGACAAGAGGAGCTTCCCAAGCTGGTTGATATTTTATCCGATCTGCGTGACGGCTTCCTGGGGGCACGTAAAATTGTCAGAGATACTCATATCCCCAAAGAAGCGAAGGTTAGGGATAAGAAAGGGGCTGCTTATGCAGCTCCTTTTCTTCTGCGTCACGGAAAGGAAGAATCATGGAGAGAAAAGAGAATCCGCAGCTGGAAAAAGCTTGCTAGCCTATTTCAGAGAAGATATAATATCGTCAGCGAATTAAAAAAAGAGACTGATGAGCTTTCGAAGCCATGCAAAGACAGGACAATGTGAGTCTGGACTTATTATTGGATTTGCGGGCAGGAAGCTTTTAAATAAGTTGGAAAAAATAACTGGGTGGAGATGAATCTTTTAGTGGAAGAGGAAGAAGAGTTAAGAAGAACTTTTCAACGACTTCTACAGGAAGATCCAAAAACATAGTGCCGGCTATCCCTTTTCTGGAAAAGAAGAATTCTGAATTAAGAGGGAAGATTGAGGAATCCATAGGTTTCATTAAAGAAAGAGATGCAGGATCACAGCCCAGGCATTACAAACCCAGAAGTTTTTATGGGAGCAGATTCTCGAAGAGCTAAAGGAAGAAGTGGTATAGCTTTTATTTTCTAACGAAGGAAAATAAAAAGATAAGTAAAAATTGAAATATCAGCAGGTTGTTCAAGGATGAGAAAGGATTGCAAGGATCGGCGATGAATCGTAGTGTATATGAGGGTAAGTTTTTAATTAATTTATTGGGGAGTACTTTACGACAGGATGATTCCTTCCCTGTGATGCGAAGAATGAACTGGGGCAGACTTTACCGTATCGCTGATTACCATGAGCTTGCTTTCAGGAATTTACTTTGGGAATGCTTTTCCGCAGGTGCCAGAGTGCCCTCTTTGTTCGGTGAAAAATTTTTTTCCATCGTTATCAGGAGGCGGTTCGCTACGGTGAGATTTATGAGTCTTCCGAGTTGGAAATTCTAGGGCTTTTCAGGCGGTAAAGGTTCCGGCGGTGGTTTTGGAAAGTGCAGCTGTACGGCGACTCTATCATTTGCCGGAAACAGCGGCCAATCCCTCTTCGCCTTTATATTCCGGAAGAACGGTATTATATGGCTAGAGGCTATCTTTTTGACTTGGGCTATGAGACAGATCAGTTCTATACCGGCTTTGGAGAGCACATGAAGAGGGCGGGAGGATTTCAGGTGGAAATCTATCATCATTTGCCCTTTCCTGACTAAGAATTACAAAAAACACATGAAGTCTCTTTCTGACAGAGCTTATCCGGATAAGAAGTACCCGGTGCTGAAGGTTCTGTCTTTGGAAAAGCAGTTATATGTTTCGTATGGCGGAGGCTTGCTATCATTTCTGCACAGATAACTTAAAGATTCGTGAGCTTTTTGGATCTTTATCTGTTCTATAAGCTTTTTCCATAAGGACATGAATAAGAAATTCCTGGATGCCAGAATCAAGGAGTTGATATTTCTTTATTGTCCCAACCTTATTACACTATGGCGGATATGTGGTTCAGCAGTCGTAAGGACTCTTTGTTCCCCTATCCGAAGGACAGCATCAGTCTCTTTGATGACATGGAAAGTCGTATTCTTTCCAACGGTATGGTGGGAGCGGACAGTATTCCGGAGGCGTACAAGCTTCGTAAAGCCATTAAGGATGCGGAAAATAAAGAAGAGCGGGCTGCTAAGTGGAGAAAGTGGAAGGAAAAATGGAAGAATCGCTTTGACGGCATAAAGAAGCAGCTTGTTGGATTTTCCCGGAAAGTCTCTATATGAAGAGTCTCTATCCCTGGTCTGGAGAATGCGCCATTCTTATTGCCTCTTTACTGGCTCAGGAGAGATTTTAAGCTGATTCGTATTATGATGCTGCCGGATAAGATTGAGGAAAAGCAGGGAGAGAACGGCGGTGAGAAGTCTTCGGAGACTAAGGGCCAGAGCACCGGCGGAGTAGGCTCCATTGAGGCAATGAGTTATCAGGATGATCCTTTCCGAAAGAACGGCAGAAAGAAAGTTTTCTATAAAGGAAGAAGAAATAATGAGTCCGAGGTCTTGTCCACGCCCAACAGTGTCGGGGAAAGCGAGGCTGAAGAGGAAGAACTTCCTTATACAAAGACACTGCCTTTTTACAGGAAGAGGTGGAGGAAGAAGATCTTCCTTAGAGCAGGATGAGAATCAGGAGACAGAAGGAAGTCTATGGGACTTTAAAGTTCCTCCTGTCTTGCAAAGGAAGAAAAGCGCCCTGAAGTCGGAACAGGGAATAAGGCAGAGCCTATATTAAGTCCTGAAACGGAGGCCTTACTGCAGGAGGCCTTTGCAAAAATGGAGGCTATC